>Ga0210040_10000574_pt1 | contig 61043 bp, 24 predicted proteins | sample CryGeyCG12114_NA_FD_185462 | JGI IMG/M metagenome (GOLD analysis project Ga0210040, IMG submission 185462) | Groundwater microbial communities from aquifer - Crystal Geyser CG19_WC_8/21/14_NA (SPAdes) (version 2) | ecosystem: Environmental > Aquatic > Deep subsurface > Groundwater | place: USA...
CTTTAAAAAAGAATAAACTAAGTAACGAGAAATAATTACTAACGCCCTAAAAGATACCTTTAAGAAAAGGAAATTATAAATAAGATTTAAGATAACTACTACTAACTAGTACGCTAAAGGAGTTTTACGAAATAGTTAATAACCTAAACTTAAGTAAGTTAAACTAAAGTTACTTAATTAAATAGTAGAATAAGATATAATTACTAAAGACGTTCGATAAGGATAATTTATTTAAGGCGAAAGAACTCGAACGAGACTAGAATATAAAAAATAAGAGTAGCGAGAACGTAAATATATAAGAACTACCGAACGACTATCTTAGCGTAAACGAGAGAACGAGAACTTTAAATAAAATTCTAAAGTAAGATAAGAATATACGAGATATTCTAACGTTAACCGCTAATAATACTATAATAAATTAATCTTAAGACTTAAATAGTTTAGATACCTTCTAATATAGTAGAGTAGAATTAAAGAATACTAGCTTATTTATACTAAAGATTAAAATATAAGAGTATCTATTTATTAATAAGAATAAGTTTATATAAAACGATAATACGAGATAATAAGATAATAAAGCTAAGACTATTAAAAGTATCTTAAAGAGGCGAGGTATTAAACTCTTAAAACGAGAACTAGAGACGATAAAGAATAAAGCTTAAAGCTAAAGAGAATAAGATAATAAAATAAGTACTAATAAAAGTAAAGCTAAGGCCGACGATAAACTAGAAGATAAGAACGTAGAAATTATCGATAGTTCGTAGTTAACGAAGAGTAAAGAGGAACTAGTACCTAAAGAAAATAATATAATAGATATTAATAATATTAAAGAATCGGTATTAACTAACTTTAAAGTAGCTAGAACGTTAATTTAAGAAGGTAATTAATTACGAATTAACTAATAGCTACGTAGCGAGACTAGACTAAGAAGAATAATAATAAAAATACCGAGGGAGTCTCTTATAAATAAAAAGAAGAGATTAAGGAATAAAAGCTAGAAACTAAAGAATTTAGACTAGTAAAATATATACTACCTTAGACTACTACTACTCGAATATAGTATTATACTAGTACTTTAAGTTAGAAAATTCCCTTTCCTTAATATCGCGCTAGACTTAGACGCTCTACTAAGAAGATATAAATACTTATAAATTAGTAAGTATATTAGCTTTATTACCTACGAGTATAATATAAAAGCTAAAGTAGCTAGTAAAGGAATAAGTAAGATAAAGAAGTACTAGAAGAAGATAGAAAATTCGGTAAATATTAAACCTAAAGCGGTCGATAACGAGTACGATATCGTAAACGTAACTATAAACTTTAAGGTTAAAATAAATAACGTCTTATATTTAAAGAAGTTTAGAGATATAGTCGCCTTAAATAAAGCTATAAATAAACTACTAAAGGAATTTTAATAAATAAACTAAGTAGAACGATAACGATATACTAACGAAATAAAGGTATAGAGATACTACTAAAGATAGTAAAAGTATAAGGTCGTTAAGAAGTACGTTAAAGAGAATTATATCTTACTATTTAAGCTAGAGTTACTAGTATAGAGAAACTTAAAAGTAGTACTAAAAGCGCTAAAGAGATAGATCTAATAGGAAAATATAAGAGATAAAGAAGGTATAATTCTTAAAGATTACTAGAGTATTCTACTAGCGTAATATATTTATATAGAGATAAACGCTAATATAAAAAAACGTTTAAAAGAGGTAGTAAATACGAATAAGTAACTATTTAATTAAACTAAAAAAGAAGTACGATAACGTTAGAATTAAGAGATAAAATCCTAGAATCGCTAAGTAAAACTAAGGAAATAATAACTATATATAGTAAGATATAATACGAATAAAGTTAAATTACTAGAGTTCTAGCTAATTAAAGATATCTAATTACTTAAAGAAGCCTTTAATATTATAAAGAAATAGCTTAAGACGATACTATCGAGAAGAAGAAGACCTAAGATAAAGACTAAAGACGAGGTACTATTAAATAGCGATAGTTTAAAAAGCTTAAACGAGGAGTATAAACCTTAATTAATAAGAAGACTAAGAAATATAAGCCGAGAACGCTTAGTAAAACGCGATAAGTTATCTAATATAAAACTAAATTACGTAAAGCGCTATAATACGAACTAAGTTAAATTTAAATACCCTTTCTTAATAGCCGAAGGAAAATAATAAAAGAAGCTATAAAAGAAGGTTATTATTAAAAACTCAAATAACCTATTAAAAACTCTAAGTAGCGAAAAAAACCTATAAGATAAGATTTTAAAGAACGTATTATAGTACTTATTCGAATTTAATAAACTAAATAACGAGGAATTAACTATAACTTATAATAAGCTATTAAAGAAAGCTATTATAGTAGAGAAAATAAATCGAGTACTATTCGAGTTTATTTATAGTACGAAGCTAGAAAAGCTAAGAGTAAGTATAACTATAAATAAAAAAGAGCTTATATATATACTAAATGCTACTATAGTAAGTATAAATACCTTAAATACCGTAGGCTATACTCTAAAATTCCTATCGATTATAATAAAGGACTTAGTAAACGAACTAGTACGGCTAGAGATAAAAAACTACCTCGCGGATTTTTTACTTAAGAACGAGGTATTTTTATATATTAACTAAGCCGCGATAGCGATATACTTTTACCTTAAACGAAGATATAACTTCTATATATAAACAAGATACTAGATTTAAAGTAAACCTCTAGTTATTATATTAACGAGAGATATTCTAGAGAAATAGCTAATAATATTCTTCGTTATAAATAATAACACTTATAATTAAGGAGGCGTAAACTATTTTAATAAGCTAAAGCTAATCTCGCTACGCCTAAAAATACCTAAGCTACTAGTAACTCGCGTAGTAAACGTAGATAGTTTTAGTAAGAAGAGTATAAGAGTTAAACTACTTAAAAATAAGAAGCCGAGGGTTAAGAAGCTAAGTACGATAGAGAAGAGTAGTAAGGTAATATAAAATAACTATAGGAAAGTTAAATTTAAAGACCCTATAGATTAAGATAGAAAATTATTAATAGCCTAGATTACTCGAGTATTAAAATATATACTACGACTTTATAAAGAAGCTATATTTATAAGGAGCTAGTAATATATTAAGAATTAGAAAATTACGTAAAAGTATAAGATAGAAATAAACGCTAGTAAAGAAAACTAGATTCTAATAGAAGCTAATCTACTAAGACTATTTATTATTAAGATCGTATCTAATAATAAATTATAAGTTCGAGTTAAGTACGCGTATATAATACTACTATACTATAAAGATAATATCTATAGTAAGGTAGTATTACGAAGAGAAGAACGTAAGAGCGCCTTATAGTAAGGCCTAATATATACGCGAAATAGAAATCAATACGAAGTATATAACTATCGAGTATACTTTAGTATAAAAGGACTAAATATAAGCGAGATATCTTTATAGATACCTATTATACTTAAAAGTAATAAGAGTAAAGTTAAAGGCGAGAAGTTATTAGTTAAATAATAATAAGCTAAACTTAAAAGCCGAATAAATAATATAGAATTCTAAATATTAATAGATATTAATAAAGAAAAATAGACTACCTACGAATACGATTAAGCTAGAGAAATTAACGAAGATAAATTTATCCTAATATAATATAGCTTAATTAGAATCTATATACTAATCGAGTATTATCTAGCTATAATTCCGTTAATATAATATATTAAGATTAAAGTTAATAAAGATAGTAAATTCGTAAGAAGAAATATTTAGAACCTTATTATAAAGAATTAATTTAGAAATACGAACGCTATAAAAATAAAAGACTATAGCTATACTAGTAAAATAACTATTTAGGTATTATACGAAGTTTATATATAGTACGAAAGAAATCTAGACTAAGATCTAGTAAGGTATATTAAGAAGACTCGAGACTATCTCTTAAATATAATAAAAGAGAAAATACTTAAGGATAAGTAGGCGCTATTTATATATAATAATAGTAGGCTAGTCGACTTATAAGATTTTAAATTAGTAGTCTACGTATTAGTTAATCTAAAGCTAATATAGAGGAAAGCCGATAGTATTTATAAAAAAGAGAATACAATACTAAAAAACCTATAAAGAGAAGCTACTATAAGAGCTTACGTTTAACTTAAAGTCGACGATAAAGGCTAATATACCCTTAAAGACTTTTAGAATAAAGTAGTTAAGGAAAGATTTCGCTTACTAAATAGCGATAAGAATTAGATACTTTAGGGTAGATATACTACTACTAAAGGTAAGGTAGGTTACGTATAAATAACTAATAAAAACTAAATAAGATTTTAAGATAATATAAAAAGCTAAAAGTATATTAGCGGCTTAGAATCTACTTTATTATATTTTAAACGTTTCTATTTAAACTCTAATAAACGCGTTAAACTAGTATATAAAGAGGTAAAGAAGACCTAAAATAAGCTATTAGAGTATATTAAGACGATATAGGCTCTATTAATAAGAGAAGCTACTCTTAACGATTAAGGTAAAACCGGTAATTTTATAAATAGACTTAGAAATATAAATAAGCTAAGCTCTATACTATAGAGTATAAATAAGATTATCCTTTAACTACTAGTATCTTAAGAAGAATTATTAAGCCTAAATAAGATAATATAAATACCTATTTATAAGTCGACTTAAGAGCTATAAGAACTACTATAAGATAGTAAGGGAAATACGCTAAGTTTCTCTAAAAGAAGACGATCTATAAGTAAAAGCTAAAAGAAGTCTAGTAAGAAGGCTTAAATTAACGAGAACGTTAATCGTTAAAGTAAGAGGTAGATTAATAAGATAGGTCGCCGTTATATTTAATATCGCTTACGTTACTTACGTTAACGAACCTAGATAAAATTAGTACAATTAGTCGGACGGACTCGCGAAGTAAAATATAGACCTACGAAGTAAAATATAGACCTACGAAGTAAAATATAGACCTATAAAGCGAAATATAGACTAGTAAGATACTAAGAAAAAGGTTAATAACTATATTAACGAGGACGTTAACTTCTTAAGTAAAGAATAGATTATTACGGTATATATATAGCCTAGTTACTATTACAGTAGGCTAGCTACGTAACCGTAGACCATCTACCTTTATATAGAATATCAGTAGATTACCTACCTTAGATAGTTATCTATTTACTTCACATACGTTATTATCTTAGACTTCACTATAAAGAGGCTTAATTTCTTAACTATAGTCGTTATAAAGTCTTTTTAGGAATAGCGACGTAATTTTATCGTTTTTCGTAGCGATAGCTTCTAAGGTAATCGATATTACTATCTTAAATAAGCTAATACTAACCTACTATAGTAAGCGTTTATAAGGTCCTTTTAATATATTTATATAAGGATAGTATAGCGTTAATTAGCTTATATATAAATACCTCTATCTTATATAGTTAGTATTCGGTCGTCTTAAAAGTTAATATAACCGAGAATTATCGTATAGGATAGTCCTCTATATTCTAGTATCCTTTAGCGAGTTCCTACTTACTCTAACTAGATTAACAGGTATCTATTAAACTGCTACGATAGACCTACTAGTCTGCTATAAGACAGTAGCTCTAGCTAGCGGTCCTTATACTCGCTCTAAATATATCCTTAATTTAACCTAGTAGACCTTCTAGTACCTGTATCTTAGCTATCTTAAGAATATCTACTTTACGATAAACGCTTTATACGCAACTAGTGTTGCGACACGGTATAGACCTCCTATTATCTACCCTAGTTTCTCCTAATTGAGGTTGGTGACAGTTTTATTCCACCGACTTGCGAGGCTGCACTACCCTTTGTCCGTCACCTTCGGTGGAGCTGTGGTCAATTCCGTACAGGAGCGGGCGGTTCTCGAAGGGGATAGATCGATTAGGACGTTCGAGACACTGCTGCCGGTCTTCTAAATGTCCTGTAGCAAGCTTCGTCGCTGGGCGACAATCATCTAGACCAACTGCTCGTAGTCACTCTTCGCTAATCTGACTTCGAACCTATCTAGATTAGTTCTCTACGGCCGAACCACGAACGCCCGATACCTATATATAGTCATTCATACTCAGTTATGAGTTAGTGGTATCCTAGTTCGGGGCAATCAAGGTCAGGACAGACCAGCCCTACTGCTCTACCATACCGAGCCAGCGCTGGCGGGCTTGGAGACACCGTAGCATGGTGCTTTTGTACCTGTTCCACTGGAGAGCGGCCGTCGTCTTGGCATCAATCAGTCCGTTCTGTGTTTTAGAAGTGCCTCGCTGCTTACAAGTGAAGCCGCACCTAGGTCAGTTGAATCATTGTTTCGTATACTACCGCCTTACCCATCTTACACACCACGGCAGGTTTACGGCCGTTTTGTTGACAGGTTCCGTTGTACACCTCGGCAACCCGGGCCAAGACAAATCGGCGCAGGTGATAGTGAGAGCTCCCGAGGCCTCCGCCTCGTCGACGAACAGTATCAACTTCTAGGGATCATCCACGGTCAGGTTGTTAGACTTACTCTGCTAACGTTGGTACAGGAAAGCCAAGAGGTGCTTTCATTTCGTAAAAGCCGATGGTAGCAGTAGTAGATCGGAAAAGTATGTACTGCTCGAAGGGCTAACTCTGTGGGAGGGCAGCCCCCTGCTATATGCTACCACAGAATATAAGGTAGTTAGGTTATTTTGTACTTCTATCAGATGGGCTGCCCACCGCACGTGCCACCGCGTTGATGCGGTAGCTGCTGACCCTCGATCTATTCTCTCTTAGCCAGACTGAGAGGAACATTTCCCGGCACATCTATTCTGACCCCTTTGGTATTTCGCTGGGCGCTTGGTCTGGTGCGTTTCTGCTTAGTAGTAGTGGCACCAGAGTTCCTACTAGTATAAGATCTAGCGCTGATGTCAACAGTCGGCTTTGTTCTCCTACGAGATGAGGCTGTAGCTGTCTCTCTACCACTTCTCAGCTCGTTTTCGTGCTTAGGATCTTACGAGGCTTCGTCCCGCTCACTGTCGATCTCTTCTAGACCCTGCTATGGTTGGCCTGGCTGCCGGAACTCAATGCATACACTAGGAGTCAGGTGGTCAGGACACCGAGCAGTGCACACGGCATAGTTAGCAACACCCTAGCCTAGCAGGGCGTAGCTAACCGCCTTCCACAGAGTCGAGCTAAGGCAAAAGCCTTAGAGAAGCCCTAGCAAGAACCACGACCACCTCGTCGTATTGCCGTCGAAGCGTAACCAGATTTACGCCCCACTCCGTCAGCGTCTAGATGGAAATCCACGTCGAATAATGACATTTACTCTGGGCGCATATGTATCGATGATTCTAGGTTGAGTGGTGGTGCTCCTCTACAAGCGACGCATGCTGTGAGGCGACTACAGTCCACACCTTGCTGCCAAAGTAGAGCACGTTCAGTAATACCAGGTCGTAGTCCTCCTTGTAGAGGTCGAAGGGCGCATCGAAGGATGTTCGGACTTGTGTTCAAGCGGATAATGTAGGTCCGGCCCATACTTCACTGTCCGATCCAGCTTCTTGTCTGTTAAGGGCCTAATGGGAGAATGTGCTAGGATATCTATCTCGTGCCGGTCATATGCCGTCTCGGCATCGTAATCGATACAGTAGACTACTCTAGCGAGGTTAAATCCATCCTCTAGAGCCGCCTTGAACCATTCGAGCCTCTGAGTTGTCGTGATCCCCGGCGCAGTCGACTTCATCTGCACTAAGGCTCGTTAAGCATCATAGACGAACTGATAGACTCCATCGACCTTCTTCTAGAAGCGAGACCGATACAGGGTGATCGTTATTGTCTACCATCGTAGAGTTCTACTATACATCCTTAGGCAGTACTAAATCGGATACACCTACCTCTTTAGCCTTAAGCTCTCGAGCATATTGGAGCAACGAAGGGAAATTTAGGTATTGTGCCTAAGAGGGATAGAGCAACAAAGCGTCCTCCTCCCGTTCTAAGCGGATCTGCTCGGCTAGTGTGGCCATTAATGGAGAGTCTAAGGGCTCAATCGGTGGTGACGAAGGCGAATGAGCAGCCGTTGTTGGCCGGGATCTAGCGTTGGCAGGATGGCCACGCATTAAAGGACTGATGGGATTGCTCGCTAGCGTCATAACTCATGATTATGATGTTCTCGCTCTAGCTATTAGGCTTTCGTACTGGTTTCCACTATCAAGCCGATAGCTACAGGATCTATTAGATACTTAGAGTCTCTACCTGAGCTTTCGTTAATAGTAGCGCTGCCGAATGCAATATTACGGAGCGCGGGTAGAGGTCTGTGGACCGCCTAACGGAATTAATTGACAGCAGGTCGAACAGGAAGAGGGTAGTCGTCTAGAGCTTCTAAGAGACTATCTAATGTCGCCTGTGGTGAGGTGATAGTAGGGTGGATAAAATCACGTTGTCGCTCGCTCTGAGTTAGGGTGCTCCTTATCATCTCGACTCCGGCGTGAGGGCTCGTGTTATTGTTCCGCCACTAATAATATAGAAAGACGTAAGTTTAGAACCTTCCCTCCCGCTCACTGCTAAGCGATTAGCGTCGACTCTATACCTCAAAGCTCACGACCGCCAATAGCCTAACGAACGAGTAAACAGGCACTGTATGCTAGCAATAGGAAATAGGCTATCTTCTTTATACCAGCCACTAATCGAATGAAAGAGAACAATCAGTATCTCTTAAGAGATGGGCTTAATCCTGTGGTCTGTTGTTCTGCAAGGGTGGGCGCTGTCTCGACTTCTAGCAACCTTAAGTAGCAGGCTAAGCGGACTGGGGCGCTCTTTCCTCGCTTGGTATTGGCTGATGACGCAGCCCCTTTTTAACTAGACCAACAACTTTTATCGTCCAGGATCCTTAGCCTTAGTCAAAACAACGGCCGGACAGTGATGATCTTGAATCTGCCACCCACTAAAGCCTTCCATCTGGACACTCTTAGCTCTTTGAACTTTGCTAATAGGACAAAGAAAATCGAAGTGCGAGAAATCGAGAACGAGTTCATCTTCAAGGGCCCTGCTCGGCTACCGACTGCAGGATCTGGTTGGGGTAGGGACCGTCATCGACACAGTCAAAGATTTCATGCTTCTCAGAATCGTAGCCATGATCGTCCTCGGCCTCAGAGTCATCCAAATCATACTGGCGACGATACTGTACGAGAAGGCATCAGGACTTCGGAAGAGGAGAGACTGGTGGCTCGGCGTCCGACTGTTAGTACCAGCCATGCGCAGAGGGAGATATCAATCTTGGTAGTTTGAGCCGTGCAAATGAGCAGCACCTCTGGAGCTCGGAAGCCTCTGGTACCAGTAACCACGCCTTGCCCAGTGGGATCTTGCGCAACGCAGTATTTTAGGCTTTTTGCATCGAACGCCTGCATTTTGTACTGCTGTCCTGCAGCAAATGCTCCTCCTCTGTAGAAGTACCTCGAGAATTGCATACTACGGAAGGCGTACGTCGCCAAGTTGCTAAGGGGGTACCTCTTTATTCAGTGTGGCATAACAGTGCTCATCGTAGCGAGGCCGAGATCGACGTCAACCATGATGTAGTCGGGTCAATCTAGTCAAGATCGAAGGTTCGATGCCCCTACACATGTACTTTGAGTTTGAGCCCAGATCCACGCTAATCCCGATTAGGCTATTTTCCGAAAGTCACTTTTTGATCGAGCAAAGATGACTACCGCCGAACTGCCTATCTTGGTAATCATTGCGTCATGTGACTATCAGGGCACGTGAGCTGACTACCCATGAAACAGAACACCACGTGCGAGTCACGTGAGCACGTGAGAAAAGGCAGTGGTTGCCGTCCTTCGACTTGGATGATGAGGAAACTTTGCCGGTTCCGTGCTGTGATTATTGCTTTGATTATTGCTTTATCACATCGATCGTGCGTTACATAATTATCTTGCCCGATTATTCACGTGTTGCGCATGTTGACCATGCTACTGGTAGATCAAGCTTATGAAAACCGGAATGATGTGATCTGCTCGGTGTCCAAGACCGAGACTCAGAAGTCAGACTCACTTCCGCAGAGCAGATGGCAATCCTCATCTTCTGAGTGTGCATCTCAGCGAATGAGCCAAGCAGAATCTTGCCTTTTGTGGTTAGACGCAGATGCAGTCGGGATGCCGGACTTCGGACGATGAAGGCGACTAGCTAACACGATGGCACCCGCATTCGCTTAATCAGGTTTGGAGATTACGCAAGTGACTATAAATCTGGTGTACTATAGCTTGAGGTGCACATGCGACTTACGTTTGGGCAGCCGATTCAACCTGCTAAGTTGCATGCGCTTAGCACTTTGAGCTTAACAAGATAATCGACGAGTAGATTGTGAGCATGATTGCTGACTCTCAATGAACCTGGTCACTATGATCGAAATACTACATTAGTCAAGCTGATGATGGCGGTCAAGAACAAAGAGCACAAGCGGGCCTGCGCTACGGTAGCCGTCCGCTATTAGCGAGTAGAAAGCAGACACCCTTGATGGGAACACTAAGAAAGAACTGATACGGCCGTATGTGGAATCGGCCTTGACCTTCTGCTCGATAGTGGCGTTGCAACGGGAAAATGATACAAAATTCTCACAAGGCAGAGTACCTATACTCGCCTAGCCAACAGCAGATCCGTGATCCGCTAGTTTTGGAATGTGACTTTCCCTGGTAAAGCATAGACCCGACCAGACGAGGCACCCAGATACCTGGACGTGCTCTCAGTGTGTGTGAGATGTCGGCGCCAGCCTTGGACAGTTGCAGAGCACGGAAGAGGCGGCAATCAGCCCCACCGAACAAACTGCCACTGATCCGAGCCGACGAGTGAAACCCTGACCAGGCATGTGATGAGGAGCCGACAACCTGTGTCCGCTACTCGCTCAAGTGGAAAGCGGTCGCTAATGGAAGACACGTGATCAAGGAGACCGAGTGTAATCTGGTATTGGCACCTTCGTCGTTCTGGCGCCGGTCTCTGTGTGCTCATGTGGACTACCTAGTGCGAAAGGAAATAGGCCAAGCGGAAAACTGACCGCGGACAAAACAAGCCTGGCCGTTTCGGTGACGGGTCAATCGCAAAAGCCAGTTACGAAGCAGTCCGACCGCCCAGAGATCGATTGGACAGTCGTGGAGACTCAATTGGTGGAGTGGCGCGATCTCCTGCAAGCTGGTAAGAAATTGTGGATTGACGTGACTTTTCACTACCTCGTTCTAGTTGACTTAGTCATAGGCCTAAGCGTGTCTAAGTGGCATATAAGCGGACGGGTATTTACCACACAACGTATGTTGCGCGAAAGAAGTGCCCGGCTTTAAGCCGGTGATAAGATTGGGGCAACGCATCGATATGGACGGAAGTGTGCCAGACGAGATGCCCGACCGCTTGTGAGCTTGGACCACACCGTTGGCCTGACACGTGGGACAGGAAGTACTGCAAAATCTATACACATCACGTTCGAGCATTGGTCAAACATGCACAGACAGCTGGCATATTTGCATCATCGGCTGATATTCCCGAAGGTACGCAGCGAGACTTACGACGAGTACGCGATGATGCAGAAACGTGCTGCCCGAGCCGCTTCTTCACGGAGTACCACTAATCACGATCAACAACCATTTTCCGGACCAGCCTCCGAACGAGATTGGACCGCCGCCTTCGAGCATACAGAGTCCGGTCATCGTGTCTGATTGTTAAGATGTTGCTGTGCGCAGGTACGGGGAGTGGCTGCAAACGCGTTTTCACGACCCGAAATACAAGCAGCAAGTAGCCGATGCTACCAAACACATCCTCGATCGTGGGTTGTGCCTGGATCTGCTGTACGAAGATGGGGATTGTCAGTTTCTGTTGGACTCTCAACGATGGTCATTGAATCCGTATCTAGGTGTGAAAGTAGCGAACTCGAATAGAGAAGATCTATTGCCGACATCGAATTCCTGATTTGGGTTCAAGAACAGAAATGCCACGGCGCAGCGCAACTCAGCTGCATGACTGACAGTCAGTGCAATACCGCAGCAAAGCAAAGAAGACGACCACTTCCTGTAGCCCTTGATCGGGCCGAGCTTACTTCTCCTCTTTGCTGAACCCCAGCCTGATTGGACCTTTACCAAAATGGCCACAACATCGCTATACCTATATACGCGCCTTAAGAGCGACAGTTGGAATGCCATCTACGTTCCTTCAGCCTCAGCCTGCAAAGCAAGTGCTCCTATTCATGTCCTTCTATCCATCATACCTACTAGTTGCAATAAGCATGGCCGCATTCATCAGCCTGATCCTGTCCTTCGACTTGCCGACATCTTAACAAGCGTATAGTATCTTCTCGATTAATTGAGTGAAAGATGAAAGATAGATCCTTAAACTTACTAGTGGCTTGAGCCCGACCTGTTCTGTACTGGAACCAAGGACCACACAATAGAGCTGGAATCATCGCTTCCAACATGTCAAATCCTCAGCAGTACACCGTCGGCTGGATTTGCGCGATACCCACAGAGCTCGTCGCAGCTGCGGCGTCCCTCGGCCACAAGCACGATAACCCAGAATCCGTTTACCAAAACGACAACAACACCTATACATTGGGAAGAATTAGGAAACATAACGTCGTCATCGCTGCGGCGCTAGATGGCGAGTACGGCACATAATCCGCAGCGACGGTGGCACGCGATATGATGCACAGCTTCCCCAATGTCCGCATCGGCCTGATGGTAGGCATTGCTGGTGGCGTAACGAGTGCCAGGCACGGACGCGTCTTGACGACATCGTGGTCAGTGCTCCTCGCAACGGTAAGGTGGTAGTCTTTCCGTAGGATTCTGGCAAAGAGCTGCAAGGTTAAGACTTCCAAGCCACCAGATTCCTGAACCAGCCGTTGGTCCTGCTGCAAACAGCAGTCGCTACTCTCGCGCTCGATACGATGGCGGTGGCACTAACTGAAAGAGAGCATTCGTGATGCACTCAAGAGAAAACCTCGATTGGGGAAGACATGTGGACGACCAGATCCAGATACAGACCGGCTGTATCGGTCGAGAGCTCAACCGAATGCCGCCCAGAGAGTTTGAAGGTTGCTGTGCTTCTGGTGAAATTCTGTCCTCGGCCTTCTCAGGGCTTGCGGCTCGCCACGTCGCATGTGAAGTCCTGGAACGAGATTGCTAAACGTCTATCACATTATGTCCGGGCCGAAAATCAACAGCTGCAACTATCTACGAGCAGTGATTGACGAGTCCCTCCGCCTTCCACCACCTATTTCCTCCTCCCTCCCACGAGAGACAGATGGAGAAGCAGGCTAACATCACTCCTCTCGCAGCTGTCATCTGTTTTGTCTGCTCAGCTTGCTTCACGAGCACCACCTTCGAAGCACCTACTCGAATACTTTCTTCTGACACAACCACAATGGCCAACGACCAATATTATAACAAACTTCCGGGCGACGACTCGAAAGCTCCTTGTATTAGCCGAGCAGACTCCTCCCGAGTTATGCGCGGCAGAAACGGAAGCAGGTCTCTGAAAAGGGGAACTTCAAACTCTGCCAAAAAGCGACAAAGAATTAAGCCGGAGTCTAAAGGCAATGCCCGCAACGGCATCGACCAGCCCAGCGTTAACTCCACCCACAGCCAGGCAACGCCGCACTCACTCGTCCCTCATTGGTCCGAATCGGTGCTGTGCTCATGATATACAAGCGTGCGACGGACTGCGACGATACCAGACGTCGATTACACAAGCGCTAAGAGGCAATTCGGGATATGCTTGCTGGTGGATGAGTACAAATGTTCGGTGCCATCACAATACATCTACCCCGCCGTGCTTCAAATGTTATGTGCATAAGCATGAGCTGCTAGCTAGGTACGAATGCTACTCAAGGCACGATCATCACGACAAATGCGCTTGTTATCTACGACCAGAATCAGTAAAGCTGCTGACCCAGAGTATAAGTTTACAAGACATAAATCGACCCCTCGAAAGGCGCATCTCGCTCATTTCCCGCTTCCTTTCGAGCTTCGCATCGTCCAGAAGGATGAGAAGACTAGGCTGGAACCATTCGTGGACAATCTCTCGAAGAGGCGTTACCTGAGCCGTATAGCAGTCAGTTAACATGGCTGTCCACACCAAAGGCCGTAATGTCTGATCGTGCGTACTCCAGCCCCTCTAGCAAGTCAAAGCCTATGTTAACACTCCCCGATCAAAGCGTTAGATAGGTTCGCTTGTTGTTTGTCTTCCCAGCGTGTACGAGGGAGGTCAACTCGTGCTTCGCCATCAAGGTCGAGAACAGGTCTTCGATTGGTACATTCAAGGCACTTTTACGGCCTCTTTGTCGTTGATTATAATCGAGTCGAATACCTCGTATATACCGCGGTAAAAGCGCCTACGGGAGAAGAAGTTACTTAATCTAAGGCCAGTGATCTCCAAGCTCACGGCTTCGTACGCGACCTAAGGATGACTTGGCTTGAGGGATTTACGATCGGTGCGGACGGGCCCATTTACGTGATATTCGAGCTGTCACTATCCATTTGGATAGTGCGTACTAATTAGCAGAGATGACTCGACTGCCAGGTGGGAATCTAGCAAGAATACCCTCGTCGAGTGCTTCTTATACAGACATGACTCTGTCGGCACACCTACCGCAGCGTACAGGGATACAACAACGGCAACTTAATAAATGCTTTCATAAAGAAGAGAAACCCTGCTAACCCACCCGCCGATGCTACCTAGAATCCCAACCAATCTCTTAGAATAGGGAAACCACACTTCGGTACGTGACTTCACAGCTTCCTTATCCCCGTTTTCCCTCGGCATAAACAAGCCTCCTAAGGACCCTAAGCACTAACTACGAATGGTATCTACAAGCTTCAGCACCATTGCGGCTATCACGATGCTCAGCTACTTGCCGCGACGGACGACAAGGTGAGAAATGCTTCGGGGTACATCGTCGGTAAGGTGGCAGTGTCTATAGCTCTAGCCGCATACAATAACTAGGGCAACGCACTCCTAGCTCCCGATGGCAAATCAGCCGCTAAGGACGGAATCGATGGCTTGAGGTATCTCGACGGGATCGTGATCAACGACTTTAGCAAAATTCCGCATGCCCTCGAACGAAACACTGGTGGAGCTCATGAAGAAACTTCACGATCACGACGATGAGTACAAGGGAGAGATCGAAAGGGGGAAGCCGGCCAAGTACAAAGGCCCAGTGTTCCACCCTACCACTTACGCGAACATTCTAGACCCATAGGAGGTGTGATTTGGTTTCCGGAAGGAGGTAGACAGCCTAGAGCTCTAGGAGGCTAGGAAGAAACGATTCGTGCAGAAGTACTTCTGAGTGGGTATGCGGGTGAAAGACTCGTAGCGCCCCGAGAGAAAACCGCTTAGCGAAGCAGATGCGATGAAATTAAGGGCTGCCGAGGTTAAGAGGATGAAGGACGTTCTACCTGAGCCTTCCTACAAGCTGAAGAAGGTGGATACGGGCCTAGACGCTAGTGGAGACAACTAGAGCGACGATAGCGGCATAGAGGAGGAAAGAGCGAGGACGACCAAAACAGCTAAAGCCCGACCGCCTCCATGACTAAGTAGAGCATGCCTTAGATTGAGACCACGAACACGCTGAAGGAGAAAAGTGCTATCTGCATGAAGCACAAGGTACGACTGGATGATAGTGAGGTGGACAACATGCATTATGCTGTGCGAGACGCGAAGCACCGGTTATAAAACACTTGTGCGGTGCTGGGGCGGTCATCGACGAAGTACATCTACCAGACGCACGAGGTGAAGCAAAGTGGGTATGTGGAGATCCATTGGCTTCTTGGACATCGTTACGTTCATAGGCGGTACGCTGCTGACCATGCCTCCGCAATCACTAGGAGTGTACTAGGAGAGAAGCGCAACATCGAACAGGCAGTCGTGGAGTGAGAGTCTAGCAGACAACAAAAACACCCTTCAGCTTCATGCTAGCGTAGCTTGTGTCCACAACAAGTTAGGACACGATGAGCTTATTACAGTTTTAGACGATCTCCCTAACCCTCCCATCTGTCCGTCCGCCTGCTTTCTGTCACTTCTTACGCCTTCACAGACTTGTAAACATGGCGCCCGGAGTATTAAAGGAGGTTTTTCTAGGCAACATCCCATTCAGTAAGTTATTCTGCCCGATACGCCTAGACACCACCCTCCCTGCTAACGACCTCCCGCAGATCTGAGCGAAGAGCAGATAGTGGGCATCCTGAATCAGGCTGGTCAGGTATCGAGCTTTAGGTTGATGACAGACAGCAATACTGGAATGCCTAGAGGATACCACTTCCTACGTGCTGTCCCTCGACGTCTTCATTTCGGATAGAGCAAAAGATGTATCACGTGGACGGAGGAGTTTTTGGTTCGGTTACTCGATTTGTCAACCACTCCTGCGAGCCGAACTGCACTGTGCTTCCAATTGTGCTTTCTAGCGACACCAAACAGATCTATCACGTCGCCTACTTTGCCATTAAGGACATTCCTGCCGGGACGGAACTTACAATCGATTACGATCCTAGCCTTGTAGGCGACGATGAAGCTCGGGACGCAGCCGTTGTGCAATACCGTTGCGGTAGCGCGAAATGTAGAAAGAGGCTTTGGAGGCCTGGTAAGGAGAAGCGAGGACGCAAAATAAGCTTCTCACGTACGCCTTGCTCGGCGAAGTGCTGATGAATGCCGCACGGCGTGGCAGGCATAGTCTGACTTGGGTCGTACTTTGACACCTAATGCAGAGGAGGCTTCGCTAGGATCTTACGGAATCGGCGTGCATGCGGCAGCTAGGGAAGCCGGAGCGAGCAAAGAGGTCAATCGATTCGAGGAACGTGGAAATGCAGTTCCCTCGGGCGTATTGGTATTCCCCCTCCAGGAAGAGATCACTAACATATTACGCCTGCCTCTTAAAGTCGAGCAGCACGTCGCGGATGACCTTACATTCTTAGCTACCGTATAAGAAGGAGCACAGAGTGTTATAGCTGTCTGTCTTAAGCAACACCTCAGACCAAAAGCAGTGCTCAGGATCCGTATCGCAGCTACCGATTTTAAGGATGAGCGCCTACGTGCCGCTATAACGCACGACGAATCTACTAGCAAGACTCTAGTACTCGACAAGACCGGTGGTAAAAGTAGTAACGGGGTTGATAGAAAACTAATATACCACAACTCTGTGGTAACAATTGTCTTTTTCCTCTGCTAGGGGTGGGGTCGGCGCCGAGAGAGACAGCAGCAAATTGCGGCTGCATCGAAGGCCGCACTTAAAGCACAAGCGGATGCAAATCGACCAGTAAAGATAGCAGCTATTAATATAGATATTAACGACATTGAGGATGACTCTACCGATAAGAGCGATCATACCCCTAAGCTTTCCAATACTCCGGCGTCGAGTGCTATTACACAGCCGCTCCCGAAGTCAGCAACACCGCAATCCCCGCCCGGTGTGCCTACGACGAACGGACGTATAGCGACAAGCACTGCACTTGGTTTAAGAACTTCGACTCGTACTCGCGCTTATACACTATCCCGGTATTCTTCTAGTCCTTAACGGCCGACGCATTCGTCGCCAGCGCGAACCGGCAAGATAAGTCACGCTCTCATCTCTACTAGGAAACCGTCGCCAGGCTGGCCTTCGCCCTCAAGAAAGACAAATAGTTGTACCCATGCTGTACATCATCAATCTGTGGAGTTTCAACAAAGAGGAATTTGAGGTCTGCCCGCACTGCGTGGGCTCAAAGTTGGTCTAGGTGATCGAGAGGAGCCTGTTTATACAGTATACGCACAACAAGCACTTCATGAGCTTAACAGTCAACACCGTGCTGCCCCCTGGTGCGACGCGTCATGGCGATGCTGTAAGCGGAGTGCTCAGAGACTAGAACGGCAATTCCCTCTCAGGAACGCCACGACCTCAACGGCTCTACTAGGAAGCTAAATCGGCTTCCGGTCGGCGTTTAGGGAACATTCGCAGACTAGGTAAAGAAGCGCTATAACAGCGTAAGTAGCCTGGATCCTTGACCGCCATAGCAGCTATACAGTCGAGCATGTCTATCACGTACGAAATCACGCCGGAGAACATCGCAGCGACAGTGGTCAACTGCTATCTCCTGCTCGATGCAGACAGATTCTCGGAGGTTAAGCAGCCACTGCTGTGGGCTAAGTGAAGGTATCAGAGGGCTAGAAAGGCTCCGACGTTGCGGTTTGCAGCGCGTTGTTGCTATCCCGCACCGCTGCCTTGCGGGCAGCGCCCAATCTATGTCCACCGCCCAGCAAAGGAATAAGAAGAGAGAAGCATCCTAAGTGTGGACCAGCCCAGACCACACAACCCACCAAAACGACTCCTACCGAACCAGTGGCCGATACTCTCGGCACCCGGACTTCCCAATGCAGCAATGGATGGCAAGAGGCTGGTAAGAACACAAAACGGCAGCCTAAAGCGGAAGATGGAATTGTCCACGCTTACATTGAGATCCGCTGGATGCAGCGCTTCTATCCAACCCACGTTAACGACACCGAGATAAGCTTCTACCTAAGCGCGAACGGCGTGTCTGATGGCTGCTGGGAAGGCTGTGGTTACGGTGTGCGACTGCGACTGTTTGGCTTGGTACCGTCTGCGCTCTTCGGTGGTCCAGCAGGCGGCCCTTGTAAACTGGCACTACTGTTGCTCGAAGAGACCGCTCTCTCGTCGGTCGAGCAGCTCTTCAACAGCCTCGAGACTGAATTTGACAACGGTAAGCATACCACGCGCTGCTCCTTCCTCCGCTATCACTGATTGACTGGCTGACAACAACGAAAGGCAACCCCTTTCCCCCCAAATATGGGACAGACTTATCACCCTCGTCGCCGATCCAGATCCATGGAAGAAACGAAATTGCTGCTAAGGTCGTGAAAGACTTGGCTAGTGCAGAGAAGTTGCACAAGGCATTAGAGTTGGCGTATGACCTTAAGAATAAGGCTTAAATCGTCTCCTAGGAGCATACGGGATTGTTCAGCGGAGATGTTGCCGAAAATATTACCAGCCCGCTTCGCTCGCCTCCTGAGAACATACCCCGAGCAGCGCAGATTAACAATCCACACTTCCACGCATCTAGTTCTCGACGAAACCTGCACCTGGGACCCCACCCTCAAACTATGGACACACCTCAACAGCATGTCGCCTTCCGGACTTTAGCAGGTTGCCGACGGCCTTCACCAACAACAACAGAAGCATGGCTGGCCATGGGGCCAGCGAGTAATCGACAGTGTAATGTGCGAGGCTAGCCTACCTTCAAAAAGAACGGCTGTCGAGTGCCATCAGGAAGCTCTAATTTAAGTCGCTGGGCGTTGGTCCACGCCGCCGTCTCTCACACGACAGACCGGAGACGTGTAGGACGTCGTGAGTTCGTCTGTTGTCTCGATTCTGAGTGCTGTTCTGTTCGCTGGAGCCTTCGATCAAGTTCCGTGATCGACAAGTAACCGCCCAGTCACCTCGCAACATAACTGACATCACCTCTCTCAACCCAGAAAACTTCGGCAAGAAGATACGCCTCCGTCACGGAGGACCACAGCAGGAGAAGGAGAAGAGAGTGGCGAGTGGGTACCAGAGGGAGACGACAGCGAGACTAAGGAGCTCGAGGTTTCAGAGACAGTACGCTTCTACGTGACGAATCGAGTGTCTCAGTAACGTGGTACTGCTCAAGCTGCGCTTCCTACAACGCCTTTCTAATCTCTGCACCGAAGGTTGAAGCTGCCATCCACGGTAGCGAATGCGTTTTCGAGGGCGAGCAATTTGATACGAGAGAGCATCGACCTCGACGCTACCTGTTTCTTAAAAGTCCCTCAGAACGAGCGATTCAAGGATCGGAAGGAACGCAGGAGCTCTGTTTAACGGAGAGCCAATGGCAAGTCTCCAGCACGCTCCACGAGCGAAACAGGCTCCTTGACGGATACCTCAGCCGACCTAACCTAGGCGTTGCGGTACCAGAAGGATGCTGAGGCGAGTCGGTTCACGGTCACAGCTATCAAGCCCGAATGACAATATGGTCGCCTAAAGCGTGATGCCTGTCGTCACCTCTTTGCCAACGTGTCCGTCGTGGACTCGTTTTCGACGTCGGTGATGATGCGCAGGCCGGACCTAGAGGCCGAAGTCCAGCTTACTGTTGTTGTTGAGGATGAGCCAGCTGCTGAGGATGAGAATGCACTGGCCGCCGAACTTGCAGACGAACACGTGGAAGCGGACTTCTCCACTACGGTTGCCACTCAGAGCTCTGCCGTCAGATGGCAAAAGCTTCACCAAATACGAGGGCAAGCGCGTTGTCAGCAAGGACAAGGGCAAGAGACCTGGCGCAATCATCGATGGCGATCTCGATATTCAACTCGAGGACAGCACAAAATGTGGCGATCTCGCTGTGGTGCAACAGAGCCACTTCGCCGCCTTCGTTAACGCCGCGCATCTGCACGTCCGTGATGTCAAGGCAGGAGGCTTAACCCTCATGTCGATGCTCTCGAACGGCAGTGTACTCGAAAAGGCTTGTGGCGACGCAAAGTCCTGAAGGGGAGGACGACGCAAACTTCCGACGACGAGGACGATGCAAACTCTGACGACCGTGCTGACCTGGGCATGCCGGGCGCAGATGAGGTACAGCTCATGAGGTACAGCCCTTGAGCTACGATATAGATTCCTCGGACCTGCAAAAGTTATAGATCAGCTTTACCGACGATAATATTGATGTTACCGCCGATCGAGTCCTGCAGTTCAAGTGCCTGAGGGCGTGAAGCCCAGCCTTATAGTACCTAGTGGTGCGCCGTCGGATGTCGTCGATGCTAGGGTGCTGCTAGAGGCCAGTCCGGATGGCACGCAGTGTGTAGCACTCGCAGTAACGACGTGGCAGATGGTTATCGCCGCAGGGACCGACTAGGTGTCTACAGCGAGCTGCGCATCGTCAAGGTGTTGGGCGATGTGCGAGGCCGCCGCAGCTGAGGCCTCAAGCGGATCGCACGGCTGACTGTCCTAGAGACGCCGGTCATCGTACTAGGTAGTGATGAGGCAGCCGTGCAGACGCGCTTTAACTGTTTCTAGGTGCCACACGCGGCTCTGGCGGGCTTTACTAACCTTCGACCTAACTGGCGCACCTCGACAGCCAAAGCGGAGTATTTCGCGACAAGGCAGGTCAACATTAGTTCGGCGCGCATCGTGTTCGATCTCCAGAGCAAAACCCAGTCCGACGCGGCAGATAGGACGGCGAAGCTAACCCTTGCATCCAGCAGCTTCTCGTTCCGGGGGTTCTCCGTCAGGCCCAAGTCGGTCCATGTCGATATCTCGAAACCCCGATTCGCCAACGAGCGGCTGATGCTGTACGCTATCGTGGGCATCTCCGTCGTTACCGGCGACGGAATCATCGACATCTTCTTCGTCGTTAGCGATGCCAAATCCCTCAGCAACCTCATCGCCCTGCTAGGAAGCCTGCTACTGGTTTGAAAAATGTTACGGTGCCGTTCAGCAGCAGCCATCTCAGTTCGCTACCCAGGAAGTCAAACTGTCACGTGTTTTGTGGACAACACCTTGTTAGAAGCTCTACCAAGGTCCCAAATGCGTACACTACCATCGATGGAGGCACTTGCAATTATCCAAGGGTACAATGGATGCGTTGCAAGATCATTCACAACTCCAACATCATGACCGACCAGAGGTAAACAATAGCTCGCCGGTCATTGGCTTGATAATCTGAACATGTGCCGTGCATCTGATTTTGCCGCACGTGCATGGCATATTGTCTTCGACCTGCCTTGTTGAGCAGCTTGTTTCTAGTAGTACCGAGTAACTTCAAGGTTTGAGTGGAAAGAGGAGACGTTGTGGCGCTTGGGCTGCTTTTAAAGTGGAATGGCTAGGGAGAAAATCGGTATAGGTGGTGCCAGTCCACGCTTCGAGAAGCCGAAAGAATAAAAGGACTACGAGTTGACAACTAGAAGAGAGCTTCTAGGAAAACTCAAGGAGAGTATCGATCCGCTCTACGCGCTCGACTCGAGTCAGGAGGATGTTATCGTTACCGGCAAGCTGGCGAAGGAGAAAGTTGCTGCTACTCACTCCCTACCACTTCGGCCGAGCCGACTACTCCATATCCAACACAACCGCCGATTCCGAATTGGCCTGCTCAGAAACGCAGGCTCGAGAGCAATAGCGTGACTCCTAAACCATCGGAGTTCGTACCCACGACCACTAGCCAAGCTCTAAGGCCGACGTTATCAGGTAGTGATGGTTAAGTAGAATAAGCAGGTGCGAACCGAGGTCCAGAGCAGCGGGAGCGTAGGATACTTGCTCGACGCATCGTCAAAGCTTCTTATGCAGTGTTACAAGGTGCCTTGCGAAAAGAGTTAGAACTCCTCGGTAGGTCATTCGAACAACAAATGCCTCTGCGTCTTCGAGAAGCGCAGGCCCCAGATCTGCCCCTGCGGATCTACGACATTCCTGAGCTCCACAGAGACCTCGGGGCGTCTGTTCTGCGGGCTTCATAACGACTGTATTTCCACATGCGAGAGCTAGATCTAGCTTCTAGGCTGCTATTCTAAGTAGGTACATATCAGGCCTTCGCTTAGGTTTTAGCTCGAGCCAGCACTAGGCTACGGGTGGGCTAGCCTAGGTTGAGCTCGGATCGATAGAGCTAGCCCGTTATAGTACTTTACGTAGAGAGCTAGCTTAGATATAGCCTAGGTTACGCTCGATCTAGCTCTTCTATTCTAAGCTTTATTTCTAGCCCTCTTATAGCTTACTTCTAGCTTACCTTAGCTCTCTTATTCTAAGCTCTATCTCTAGCCTACTTATAGCCCGCTTCGAGCTTACCTTAGCTCGTACTAACCTAAATAAGCTTAGCTTTAGAAGCTAGTAAATTATAAACTTTAATTAAGAAATAGCTAATATCTTCTTATATAATATATATATCTCTATATTTAATATCTTTAAACGATTTTTTATAAAAAGTTATATATAAAGAAGATAATATATATTTAATAAACTAGTTAAAATCTTAAAAAATCTTTAAGTTTTTATAGATTTTTATATAGGTTAAGCTAAGCTTAAGCTAGCTCGAGCTAGCTCTTTAGCTCGAAATAGGTAACTACTCTTATAGCTTAAGCTAGAAGTAAGCTAAGCTCGAGTACGCTTTAGCTATAGCTCGATTATAAAACTACTATAGCTCGAGCTAGTTTTAAGCTAAGCTTAATTTATACCTAGGCTATACTTAAGTTATAACTTAAGCGAAGGCCTAATATATAGTTCTAAGTAATAATTTATTTATAAACGCCGATTAGTTATTTTAATATATAAGCGAGCTTTATTTTAAGTATTTAAATTATAGAAATAGTATAGATAATAATCTTTTTAATATAATCTTATTTAACTTAAGAAAATTAACTTATATATTATAACTATTTATATCATATTTAAAGGTAGCTACGCGCTAAATAAGTAAATATATAAATTATAATTAAATATAAGCTTTTAGATTATCGAGTTATATACTATATAGTATATTTAAATTACTTAAGAGATTATAATAAGTTATAAATAACTACTTAAAAATATTATATTATTTTATATTAGGTTACTAGTATAGTATTAGTATACGTACTAGTATATATATTAGTATTATACTAGTATTATACTAGTATTATACTAATACCTATACTAGTACGCTTAATATATTATTAAAATAAAATATATATTAAGTATACTAGTATATATACTAATATACGTATTAGTATACTACTAATATACTATTAATATACTACTAGTACGTATACTAGAATATATTAAACTATATTAAAGCGTATTAAAGCGTACTAAAGCGTATATTAATATCTAACTTTTTTATTAAAAAAAACTATAAGTCTATACTACTAAATACTAGTATATAATAAAGGCTTTTATATATATATTTAGCTAAAAAATCTAAATATATAATTAAGTATTAATAAAAACCTCGTTATCGCTTTATAATTATCTTATGAAGTAATAAATAGCGATAATATAAGTTTAAAAAGTTTAAATTAAATATATTAAGTAGCTATATTCTTCTTTTTAAAATATACTCTTAATACGCTTTTAGTATATTATATAATACGCTTAATAATACGCTTATAATATATAATATAATAATATACTACTAGTATATAAAGATTATACTAGTACGTATACTAGTATATATACTAATAATATATTAGTATAGAATACTATACTAATATCGTATTAGTATAATATTAATATTATACTAGTAACTTAGCGTAAAGTATAATAGTATTTAACCTTTTTCTTAAACTTATATATAGCTACTACTTCTTAAGCTATTAATTACTATATAAATAGACCTTAAATCTCTTTATATAGCTTAATATTACGCTATATAAGCTCTTCTTATATAAAATAGTACTTCTTATTAGCGATATATAGTCGGTATTTATTATAAGTAAAGCTTAATTAAAGTTATAGTACGTAACTATAAGCTATTAAATCGTTTATACTCGCGTTCTACTATAAGTTATAATTTAGTTTAATTTTACTAAGAACGATTTAGCTAATAAAGATAATAAATTATAAGTAATAAATACTAGTATTATAATAAATAATAAAGTAATAGCTAATAAAAGTATTATTAATAAGTATAAATTAAGGTATACGAATATATAAATAGTAAGAAATAAAAGTATATATATCGCTATTCTTTATATTAAAAGCTTAATAAGGCGATTTTAAAAGGTTTAATCTTAATTATTTAAAAGAACGCCGTTATTTAGTATTAAGAAGAGGATATTATTATTAGAACTAGTCTTATACTAGCTAAGGATAATCGCGATAAGGTATAATCTTATATTAATAGCTAGACTAATTTATAAATAACGACTTACCGCTTAAAAGAAAGTAAAGAAGTTAAGCTCTTAATTAGCTATAATATATATAGTTATTCTTTCGTTTAGTTCTTAACGAGAGTTAGCTTTTAGTCTCTTAGTATTTATAATAATTACCCTTTTCTTTAAAGGTAGCTCGTCCTTAAGTACGTATATATATAATCGTACTAGACTTTTCCCTTATTTAACTCTTAAAAAGAGTATTATAATAGCGAGTAGTATAGCGATAATATATATAATAGCTTATAACTTATACTTAGTACTATTAAGGTTTAGGTTTAAAACCTAGTTCGCTTATAAACTTCTTTTTTTCTTTTTATACTCCGTATACCTTACTCTTATTAGCTTAGTAACCTTAAGTATTATTTCCTAAAAATAATAAGTAATAAAGAATTAATAGGTCTTTAATTAGCTTTAACTTTACTAATTTATCTTTATTCGTACTTATCTTATTTATTTTCTTATTTTTTTATATTTTACGCCTAAGTAGGCCTTTACTTAGCTACTTAAAATACTTTTAAATATAAATTTCTTTAAATATAACTTTCTTTACCGGCGTAGTAATAATAAGATTACGCTATATTACGATAATAATAAGATAAAGATCTTATATAGCTTTACTTATTATTATTATCCTACGTAGTATTATTAATAAAGTAGTTTTTATCTTTACGATTTCCTTTTTTTTTATATAACTAATAACTATAATAAGTATAATATCGCTATTAATTAAGTCTCTAGTTAGCGTATAGAAACTAACGTTAAGTAGCTACTTATAAATATAATTCAATAATACTTTAAACTATATATTTAAATAACCTTTAGTACTTTAAATATATTTACTATCTATATATACTTTTCTTTATAAATTACGCTTAGTACTAACTTTTCTAAGCGTATAAACGCTATAGTAGGCTATTAAGTACGATTATATTATAGTACGATAAAGTATAGGGATATATTAATTAATAAGACGTTGTATAAAAGGTCGTAAGATAGGTTGCGACCGGTAGCTATTAATATATAGCGGTTAATGCCTAAGGCACAACCCGTAACCGTAATATTACCCTCTTCTAAAACCGCGACTTATCCTTAAGTCGTACTCTTACCGTTAAATATTTATTTAAACGTAGAGCCGAAATTCTACCGGTAACCCTTATTTATTACCTAAAATCTTAAAACTTATCTCGTTTTCGAAACTTATTAATTATATACGTACTTTCTTCTCTTCTTTTAGCTTTGCTAATTCCTTTATTAATTTATCCTTAGATGTAAGTATACTTAAATATATATACGTTATTTCGCTAGTTAGGCTATTAGAGTACTATAGTCTATATATAATATTATATAGGTAGATTATAAATACGATATACTATTTCCTTTTAAGCGTCGGCTATAATCCGGTAAAGGAGTAAGTATATAATACTAGTTTATAGGTACTCTTAAGATTATTAGACCTAGGGTGTATCTACGAGTATATACTATAACGAGTACGTATAAACTCCGAATACTAGGTCTTAACCCCTTTTATAGTAATAGCAGTAATCGCTAATCTCTTTCTAAATCGTACTATCGTAATAGATTACTTTCTTATATAACTATCGCGATTAGTAGTAATCGATAAGTATCGTTATCTTAGCTCTTACGTAAGTACTTATACCTAAGTCTTACCTATATTCTCTTATACTTCTAGCTCGATAATTCGTTATCTTATTCGATTAAGACTATAGTCCTTTAGAGGACCTAGTTTATAGGGGTATCGTTCGTAGAATTCGAGGATCAGTTCGTTATAGTTAAGTAGTACTTAATCGAGAGAGATCTAGCTAGGAGTATAACCTTTCTACTTAGCCTTATATTCTAGACGTTTTTTCTTTTCTTTTAGTCTAGTATTAAGAATCTTCTTAACTTTTTATTATTCGACGTCTTCCTCCTCTTCGTTAAGTACTACTATTAGTAGTAGTAGGTTGTAAGTCTAATTAGAGATAGGGTTCGTTACTATAGGTCGAAGTAGGAAGGTATAGAAGACGTTATAGATCTTTATTATAAAGAGAAGGTCGAGACGGTAAGTATAGGCGTTAATTCGCTCGGCGATTAAAAAGGAACCTAGGTTTTTATCGTTTAGTTTCTTCGCGAGACGAGTTATTTTTATATATCGAGTATCTAACTATACTCTATCCCCTACCTAGTAGTCTAGGGCTAGTTAACGCTCGGAGGTATACTTCTCGTAGTAGGCTTAGGTATATATTATTTACTCTCGTAGATAAGCGTATAGGTCTATTATCTTATTAGCGAATTCGTCCGCGTTTTTATAATCTAGCTAGATAGGCGAAGCGAGCTTAGTAAGGCTATCTTATAGGACTATTAATAGCCGTAGGTAATACCTATAAGTTACGTAGAACGAGATAATCTTTATAGTCTCGGATATATAGTTATTTATAGCGAACTCCGCGGTAGGTAGCTATTCGGCCTAATCGTCTTAGAAGTAGTTAATATAAGCCCTTAAGTATTGCTCTATAAATTAGTTAGAGTTCTTAAATTAACCGTTAGTCTTCGAGTAAAAGGCGAACGATAAATACCTTTAGACTTAAATACGTTCGTAGAGTCGTTTCTAGAAGGCGCGTATAAACTATCGTCCTTTATTAGAGACGATAGTATCTAGAAACCTATAGTATTTCTAGATATATTAATAGAAAAGTTTAGTCGTTAAAATCGCGTTCGTCTTATTATAAGGGACGTAGTAATAAAGTTTAGTTAGGCGGTTAGTAACGACTATAATATTCTTATAGGACTTAAGCCTAACCTTTAATTTAGGGAGTTCTACGACGAAGTCTACTGCGATATACTTCTAAGCGTACTATAGTACTTATAGTTAACGTAAGCCTCTCGAGTATACGTTACGAAAGGCCTTACTGCGACGATAGGTCTTATAGTTCTTAGTATAGCGTTTAATATAGTTAAGTATACTAGGCTAGTCGTAATAATAGTCTAGGATCTTAAAAGTCTTTAACTTACCGAAGTAGCCCTTTACTAGTTCGTTATATATATCTTTTATAATAATTAGTCGTAGCTTATTCGTAGGGACCTAGGCCTTTTACTTATAATATAGTTATCTATCTTAATACTCGTAATCGGCTAGTAATATTTAATAGTCGGCGAGTAGCTTTCGAGTACTAATATTAAGGGCTTTATAGCTAGTTTCTTCGTTCTTTATCTTAATAAGTACTTATATTAGCGAATTCGACTAATAGGCCTTCTATAGTTCCTTAACGGGGTTAATAGGTATTTACACCTCGAGTAATTCGAGAGTAATCTTATAGACCTTAAGAAGAGAGTCCGAGGGTAAGACTTCGATTCCTAGGTTAGCTAGCTTAAGTAGGGTTTGCTACTAATATTTAGTCCTATTATCTTAGCTATTAGGCCTATCGGCTAATACGCGTATTAGGCTATTAGCCTTAACGTTCTTCTTTCCTAGTCGGTATTCGATCTTAAACTAGAATTCCGATAGAAACTTACTCTATTGTACCTATCTTCGATTAAGGGCCTTAGTAGTTATAAAGTACTCGAGGTTACGATAATCTAAGAGTATATAGACTAGCTTTAACGGGTTAGTTAAGGCTAGCTCTAGTCGCTATTCCTCGAAGGCTTAAATAATAGCGAGTAACTCCTTATTATAGATTTCGTAGTATATTCTTAAGGCGTTATCTTCTTTAAGAAGAATACGACTAGTCGCAGTACCCTACTATTATTAAGTTAGGATATAACTCTAGCGACTATATAGTCTAACGCGTCTACCTCGACCTAGATTCGTATACTAAAGTCGAAGTATTTTAGGATAATATTAAAGGAGAATACTACTTTTAATTTATTAAAGGCCTACTACTACTCTTATTTTTAGTAGAAGACCTTCTTATTCTTATCTTATATAAGTTCGATTAGAGGTAAGGTAATACGACCGAATACTTTAATAAATATATAGTAAAAGTTAGTAAATTCAAGGAAGAAAAGTATATTCTTAACGTTACGTAGTGCGGACTAGTTCTTAATAGTTATAATCTTATCGATATCTATTCGGATACCTTAGGTTGTAATAATTAGCTTAAGGTATTTTACTTCGGTTTAATAAAAGGCTGATTTATCAATATCGGCGTAGAGGCTAGCCTTTATTAATTAAGTTATAACTTCTTTTACGTAACGATAGTACTCTTCGAGGGTATTACTAAAGATTAGTACGTCGTCGAGGTACGCGGTATAGTAGTCGTCTAGGATTCTCTAAAGGGCTCTATTTATCAAGCTCTAGAATAACGAAGGTGCGTTATAAAGCTCAAAGGGTATAACTATATACTCGTAGGTGCTAAACCGAGTTATAAACGTAGTTTTCTACTCGTAGCCTTTAGCGACTCGTAGCGCGTTAAAGGCGGATATAATATTAAACTTCGTAAAGTACTTAGCTTTATATAACTTATTAAGAGTCTCTTAAATACGAGGGATAGGGTATTGATTTTTAATAATAATCGCGTTAATAGCGTAGTAGTCTACGTAGAAGCGTAAGCTACCTTTAGGTTTCTCTATAAGTAGAACGGGCGATACTATAAGAGAGTTAGACTCTCGTATAAATCCCTTAGCGAGGTGTTTATCTACGTATTTCTATACGGCCCTTAGCTCTTTTTATATTATACTATAAGACTTCTTATAAGGTAACTTATAAGAATTAGATTTAATAAGGTTAATCTCGTAGTTCTTACCTAGACGGTATTCGAGAAGCCTATTCGCGCTAGAACGATTAAATAGCTTCTTAAGGTCTCGGTACTTCGGTAGTAATTAAGATATAATCTTAATAGAATTCTTTACCTTTATAAATTTCTTAAAGTCTTCTAGGTTAAGTATATTATAGGTAACGGAGTTATACTAGAGGATATATAGTTTTAGATCTTCGTAGTCTTCTTTCTATTATAATAGCTAGAGTACTACTACTTCTCTATAGTCTGCTTCTGCGATAATATCGTAGAACTTAAATATAGAGGCTACTTAGATATCGATAGTCTCTACTATAATATTATATTTCGAGGTAGGGTTTACCTTAACCTTATAAGGAGTACAATAAGGTAGGTAGCTCTAGTAGTATCGTAGTTCGAATCGAATAAGGTCGTTAGCTTAATCGGTGTGCACTTAGTGTTTTTAGAGCTACGGCTTCTCTAGAATTATCTTATAGTTAAGGCGTAGTAAGATAAAGTACTTTAATCGTTCTATATACTATCTTATTATAATCTTAAGTTCTATAAACTAAGAGATAACTATCTAATTAGCGATAGAGTTAGTAAGAGCTATTCTTTAGTAGCTTAGTAAGTCTTTAAACGAGAGGTTAAGTTAACGAGCTAAGCCTTCTTTAACGAAGAAGGCGGTAGTACCTAGATCGATTAGTACCTTATAGAAGATAGTAGACTTACCTAAGTTATACGGAAGTACGAGTTAGGGTAAGACGTCGGGACCGTTAGCGAAAATAGATAGGACTTAAAGGTCTAGGGGTTTTACTCGCTTAGGTAAAGGGCGTTCTAAATCGAGACTATAACTTAAGATAACTCGTTTTTCGACTCTCTAGAGGATAGTTCGGTTGCTACTAGGTAAGTATCGAGTAACTTAGCTACGTTAGTAGAGTTATTTAGTAGTATACCGTCTCTCTACTACTTTATACGATAACTAGTATCGCTAATAATATATCTAGGCTATTAACACGCGAAGTACTTTTACTCCTTAACTAACTTAGCTCTAAGGTTATTAGTAAGCTTAAATAGGCCCTTTAGGTTAGTAAGTATAGGGCTACGGTTCTTAATAGGAATAGAATTATTATTAGCCTTAGCTGCTAAGTTAGTAGACGTACCCGTTTAAGGCTTACGCTAGAAGGAAGTAGTATTAGTAGAGCTTATAGTAGTAGGGCCTTTCTTAGTGTTACGAGTATTAATGCCTTTAAGGGTAACGGCTAGCTTACGGTATCGGACTACTAGTTCTTATACGGTATAATATTTTATAGGTTCTCTCGCTATTTAGTTATAATAACGGTTATTTAATTTCTTAGTAAATTCGAATACTGTAATATTATCTTCCTTATTCGCGATAAAAGAATAGGCCTCGTATCGATTATAAAAGTCGGCGAAGGACTCGTTAACTCCTTACTTTAATTAGGCGTAGTCGGTAAGAGTACGCTTCTTTCGGTCGTAGTTTACGAAATATAGATCTAAGGTCTTCTAGACTTACTTAATAGTGGTAAAACCGTTAGAAATATCCGAGTTAACGGTAAGAAGACGGGGCTTAATAACCTAAAAGGCTTTACTATCGAGTCGGCTAATAAAGTAATTAACTACTAATTAAGGGTTATTCTTAGTATAGATATTCTTATTCGTAGCTAACTTACTTTTTATTTAGAACTTAAACTAAGTATATTTTATACGATCGCCTAAGAACGTAGAGGAGTTTAGTATCCTTAAGTATCGAGTATAAGAAGACGTAGTCGTAGCGATAGTAGGTATAAGGCTAGCTCTTAGGTGTCGCTAGGCTACTAATAGAATATAAGGTGCTTAGATTTAACTACTAGAACTAAGGCTATCTCGTCGAGCTAGTATACTAGTAAAAACTATACTACGACTACGTTAAGGTCCTTAGAACTATCTAATTATATTTTTAGCGTTTACTAGACGTCTAGCGATATTATTATAGCTAGACTAGAGTTAGCTAAGTTAAGATCGAACGTCTTTATACTTAGCTTTCTATTCTTTAGCGTATCCTTTGTACTTATCGACCTTCTCTTACTAGGCTTAGAGAGCTACGGTATTAGCGGCTAGAGGTTATAGGAGTTAAGCCTTTTAAGCGTTGAGGTCTACGACTTAAGCGTTAAGATCGTCGATCTTATCTTTCTTATCTTAGTATTTCTTAGATATTAAGTTATACTAACGGATAGTATAGTAGTATATATAATAGAGGCGTTATATTATTACTTAGAAGTTATTAAACTTAGTTTAGATAAGTTTTCCTCCTTTTATAGTGATTTTCTTAAGGAGATTAGTCTTAGTATTAAAGTTATAGAATTCGAGTTCTACGTATTTATCGATCTTAAGTAAGAACTAAAGGTTAAGACCTTAATAAGAGAAGGGGGGAGTAGTAATATATAGAGGTAATATAATTCTTTAAGTCTACGACTAGGTAGTTCCTTAGTTAACGTCTTCTTCGTCTTCGCCTTAACTATCTTTAATATCTTAACTATCCTTAATAGTGTCTTTAAATACGCCTAATACTCGAGGTATATTATCTTAGGTATTATTCGAATTAAGTTAGTCGTCGCCCTTAATAGACTATTAAGTATCGTCTTAACGAACCGTCTGCGACTAAGTCTTCGTAGGAGCGTTAAATCGATCGGCTATATCGACGGTCTTATAGGTCTATACTAATAGGAATATCTTAGAGGGGAGCGTACTTAATTGCGATTAAGTGCGTTAACGTATAGGTCGGTGCGGTAAGGCGCTCCTTAGTGCGTAGGACTATAACTATATACTATAAGGTCGGTATAACGTAATATTACGGTACGATAAAGTGTAGGGATATATTGATTAATAAGACGTTATACGAAAGGTCGTAAGATAGGTTGCGACCGGTAGCTATCGATGTACAGCGGTTGATGCCTAAGGCACAACCTATAATCGTAATAGATTACATTTATCTTAAGTAGTAGTACTTGCGGTATTTAAGCTCGTATATTAATAAGACGTACTTTATAGTTTATATTTAATAATCGTTAATCTCTTTTAGTTATTAATAATAAGATAGATACTAAAAGACTACTAGAGCGTTATTTATTAAGTAATAGCTAATATTAAACTTATACGTAAGTTTATAAACTTATTAGGCGCCTTTTTACTTATTGAATTATAAGTTCTTTTATTACATTTTCTAAAGTAGTATTAATATACTTAAGGACTAGATTAAAAAGTAAGCTAGTAACCTTAAGCGGCTTTATACTACTTTATAGTAATAAATTAAGAAGAACTAAAACGATTATTACTATTTAATTACTTTAGAGAATCCTTTTACTCGATCTTTTAAGATCGAGGACTTCGTTACTTTAAATAGTAACGATTTAATCGTTTAATCGTCGCTTATAAACTAGTAACTTCTTTTAATACTCTTTTTTAGTTTAATACTTATAGGCTTATAAACTTAAGACTTAATATCGTTTTTTCTTACTCTTATAAAATATTAGTCTTCTTTATCTTTAGTAAGCTATTAGTCTTTAAATTAAATATTACTTTTTAACTCTTCGTTTATAATAAGCTAGTTTTTAAACTATATACTTTTTACGAGAATAGGATCCTCTTCGCCTTTAATAGGCTAATAGTCTCTCTTAGCCGCTTCGCTCTCTCTACTTACTCCGCTCGCCTTATTATTCGTAAGCTAGTAATCTTCTACCTTAACGGTTTTCTTACGTTCTCTCTTTATTAATTCTTTCTTTACTTAATTATTAAGCGTACTAGTACTATAAGCTAGTTTAATTACGTAAATAGCGCTAGTATAGGCTAAGTTACTTATAGTAAAGGCTTTCTTACGTATAATAAATTATAGTTAAAGAATAAGCTAGATTATTTAATTTAGCGAGTTTCGTTCTAGTAGGCGCGATTATAGGTATAATCGTAGATATAAGCGTAGTTATAATTATAAATAGTAGTTTCTTTAGTATATTTAATAGCTTTTAGCTATTTATATATTTCTTTTATTTAACTTAAGCGTCTTACTTTATATATAGCTACTAGTAGTAACGCTAAATAATCTTTAGAGTTCTTACAATACTAAAGTATCCCTTAAACTAAAGATTATTATAGTTTATATATATAATCTCTCCTCTTATAAACGAGTTATTTAGGATATAAACTCGTTCGTTATATCTAATAAGACCTTTCTTATTAATCTTCTAGTAGCCTTTTTAAGGTAGAATATCTACCTAGCTATCTAAGAACTTCTCTTATCTTTACTTAGCGATAAATACTTCTTATAGTTAAATATCTTAAATATATATTTTAAGCTTACGAAGTTATTTAGTTATTAAATTAATGTCTTAGCCTTTAATATTATCTATTTTCTTAGCTAAATAGGGCCTTAATTAGCTTTAATTTACCTTTTTTAATCTACTACTATTAAGGTTTATAGTATCGGTATTAATATTATTAGTATTAGTTACCTTAGTAACTAGTACCTTTCTTAAGATAGTATTTTATTTACTATTTTATAAGTACGGTTTTAGAAGTAACTAAGCTTTAGTTATTACTATAATTAATATTAGCCTTATTTAGTTAAGATCTCTTAATATTCGAACTTAATATAATCTTATATTTAAATAAGTTCTTAATTAGTTATATAAAGCGATTAGCTCTTAAAGTAGATTATTATACTTCTTATTTATAGGCGTTTAATCTTTAAAGTCTAGCCTTCGCGATAGTTTATTAATAGAATTCTTCTTACCTACTCGCTATTAAATAACGAAGTTAAAAATAATTAAGAACTTAACTTAGCGCGTTTATTACTTCCTACTTAATACTTTTATATTTATAAATTTTAGTAATACTTTATAGTTCGTAATATCTTTAACTATAGTAATAAAAGACTTTAGATAATACCTCTATTTCTTAAAGACCTAGATAATTATTAGTATTTCTTAATCTCTCGTTATATAGTTTCTTTACTCTTTTATAAGCTTCTTTAAGTAAAACACTACTAGTCGCTATATAGAACGGCTAAGACTATTATTTTAATACTTTTATAAAATAATAGCTCTTATACTATCGCTAAAGGCGTTCGTCTTTACTTAAATCTCTCTTTCTAAATTAAAGTAAGTTAGAAGAGAAGCTTTTTAAAACTATAGCTTTAGATCGCTAAAGACCTTTCTTACTCTCTTATTTATCTTAAACGATTTAGTTTTCTTATCTTTCTTTATTCCCTTAAGAAGGTCTATTAGCGAAGTAACTACTAAGGAGTATTTCTTAATAAAGCTATAATAGAAGTTTATAAAACTTAAAAAGACTTAAATATTCTTAAAGAATTTAAGCTTAAGCTACTTTTAGATAGTTATTACTCGTAATAGATTTATAAATATATCGTTTATACTTATTTAAAATTCTAAAAAGTTAACTTTATAAATATAAAACTTATATTTTAATAATTTAATAAAAAGAGTATACTCTTTTAGCCTTTATAATACTAATTTTACGTAGTTTTAATATTTTTTAATACTATTATTAAAGATTAGTATATTATTTATATATATAATATATACTATATTTATAAGCCCTTATAAAGCCTTATTAATATATAATTAAAACGTTACTAAGATATTAGTTAACTTAAATAGTATTACTAAATACTTAAACTATTTATATTATATATAAAAAGTAGTCTTTTAAGTATCTTCTTTCTTAATTAGTATCTTATAATAGGTATTTTATAAATTAAGTTTCGTAAATACTTAAGCGCCGCTAAGGTAATTTAAGATTTTTAAAATTAAAAATAATGAGTATTAATTCTTAATAATTACCTTATTAATCTCTTAGTAGTTAATATATAAATATAAACTATCGTTCTTCTTTAATATAAAGAGAATAGGAGTACTTATAAAGAACTTACTTCTTTTAATTTATCTCTTAGCTAATATCTTTTTAATATACTCTTATAAAGTCTTAAGTTCCTTACTACTTAATAAGTAAATAGGCTCGTATAAGGTAGTTATTCTTAATTATAACTTAATTAAGTATATTATCTTTACCTTTAATAGTAATCCTTATATACTCGAATTAGTAGTAACGTTATTAAATTCTTAGTATAAATCTAGTATATAATCTTTTATTATCTTTAATCTTCTTAGTTTATACTCGCTAATTAAGAGCTTATTTAGCTCTATTATTAAGTTAGAATTAAAGTTTAGTATAGGTTTATATTATATTATATATATATTCTCCTCGTTTTTAAAGCTCTAAACTAATTTATTTACTATAACGCTATAGATATATATAGTATTATCTTTCGCTAATTTTTTTATTTTAATACTCTAGGTCTCTCTCTTTAATTAATTTAAAGCTCTATTTCGCCGAGATCTTACCTTTAGCTAGAGCTTTTAAGTACCTTCTCTTTAATATATATTAAGGTCGATTTTATATAACTATTTTATACTTAGAATTATATTAAACTTATTAATATTAGTAGCGAGTATATTATAAAAGAGAGTAGTACTCTTTTTATATATATTTCTCGTATAGATAGTATATTAATATCGTTTATATAGCTTAACTTTATACTTATTAATAGCCTTACTAAAGGTATTTAAGGGTATTATCTTTATTTTTAAGCGTTTTATAGTTAGCTATAATATAAAGTCTTACTTAGTACTAAAATCTACTAGCGCTTTTAGTAATTACTTTTATCCTACTATAATTATCTTTATCTTAATCTTAATCTTAACGTAATCTTTATATTAAGACGATAATTAAGAGTTATTTAACGCTACGATTATATTTATAACGCTAGTATCTAGTTTTTTAATCTAGGCTTCTTATAGTTAGCTTACTTATATTTAAATCTCTTATAATTATAATATTACGGTCCTTAATTATTAATCTTATAGAATTTCTCTACTTTAATCTTCTTAACCTTTTATTAAGAAGAGTTACTTTATATAAGCGAATTAAGGCCCTATTTAACTCTCTTTTATAGTTTTTCTTAAGCCCTTTATCGTAGCCGTATAGGCGCTATAAAAGTAGCCTTAGAGTTATATATCTTACTTATCTTACTTATTATAAGGTATATATAACGTATAGTATATTACTTAACGTTATTAATAGTTATAAAAGTAGTTATTTCTCTTAAAATCTTTATCTTAATATCTTTATTAAACGATAATAGGTACTACTAAGCTTAAAAGATACTCTTATTTATCTTTAAATTAATATCTTTATATAGCGCTTTAAGGCGACTATAAACGATATAAAGTTCCTTTTACTTACCGTTATATTTCTTTTAGCTAAATTTCTTTAGCTCTATTATTACCTCTACTATCCGAGTTAACGAATTAGATAGTATACTCTTAAGAAACTTCTTAAACTTATTTTAAGTTATAATATTTTTTCTTATAAAGGCTATTAGTAGTTTATTACTAAGGCTTCTTATAGCTTAGTTTACCTTTTATCTTTTTAACTAATTATAGAACTCTAAAGCGCGTATTTAGACTAATAGCTTTATTAACTAAAAGCGTAGCTATTTAAAACCTTCTTTACTATTATATAATTCTAGCTTTTAGGGTAATTAAAGTAATTTAAGATAATTAGTATTAATAAAATTAGAACTTATTCTTTTATATTCTTACCTACTAATTAGGTCTTTAATTAGTAAAGATTAAAGTAGTAGTTATATACTCGTATTAATCTTATTTAATTACTTAATCTCTTTAATTATCTTTTACGTAGTAATCTTTCTCTATACTCTTTTTCTTACGTTAGCTAACTACTATTATAAAAGTACTAAAACGAGATTATTATCGTTATTATTCTCTTCTTCTTAACCTTTTAAATCTTTTAAATTCTCTAAATCTTAGAGTATATTAGAGGTAAGTTATTTTCCTACTTTATTTAAGGGTCTAGCTACTTTCTTAGCGAGCTATAGCTATATATTACTCGCCGAAGTAAAGGCTTAATTAATAACTAAAGCTACTTCTTTAAAGGGCTATAGCTATAGCTACGCCGGTATATTTCTTACCTAAGTAGAGGCTTAATTAATAAGTATAAATAATACTCTTATTTAATAATAAGAGGTTATAATAAGACGAAAGAAGTCTCTTTTAAGCTAGTTAAGGAATTCTCTTAATTAAGGTAGCTCTCTTCTTCTTTTAACTATTTACTAGTTAAATATAACTTTTTTATAGCCTTCTAATATAGTAAATAAGCGGTAAGAATTATTAAAACTAGTCTTATACTAGTTAAGAATAATTATAATAAGGTATAATCTTATATTAATAGCTAAACTAATCTATAAATAACGACTTATCGCTTAAAAGAAAGTAAAGAAGTTAGATCTCTAATTAGCTATAATATATATAGCTATTCTTTTATTTAATTCTTAGTAAGAGTTAATCTTTAGTCTTTTAGTATTTATAATAATTATTACTTTTATATATAATTACTTATAGGTAAATAGAGTTATAGTATAAATCTTTACTTAAAGTAAGACTTAATACTAGCTTAATATTAGCTTAATACTAGCTTAACTAGCTTAAGTTAGCTTACTATTTCGATTTACCGAGTAGTTATTATATTTAAATCAGCGAGTTAGCTTAATAAATAAGATAATTTTTTATAAAAAAAATCTTTTAAGGCTATTAGTATTAGGGGATAATAGTATATAAGATATCTTCTATATATAGATTTTAACGAAAAATCCATTAAGACTTTAAAAACTTAATAAATATATATTAACTAAAGAGCTAAAGTCGATTTAGTAAATAGAGTTTAACTACTTAAAGCTAGTCTTAAATAGGTTAGTCGAGCTAAAGCGAGCTACCTAAGAGCTAATAGCGAGCTCGAAGATTAAATTCGATTTCGCGAGCTAGAGCGAGCTAGAACGAGCTATCTAAGCTCTTAGCGAGCTAGATAATAAAATTCGATATCGCGAGCTAGATCGAGCTAGATCGAGCTAGTATCGGGCTAGTAGAAAAGAAAACTAAGTAAAGAGTTAGCTCGAGCCGAGATCTCTTAGCTCGAGCTGTATTAATCTAGCTCGACACTAGCTCGATACCAGCTCGAGCTATATCGATACGACCTATAAGCGAAGGCCTGATATGTAGCGGCTGATGAGAACCGGTAGCAGAAGCTTAGACTTAACCGTCGACGATTTGCGAGACAGCGGACGAAGCCTAGGCTTAATAGTCTGCGATCTACGAGACTGCGCCAGCTGTAATAGCCGTCTGTGGTTTTCTACTCGAGAGATATCCCTCGCTCGACGCTATTGAGAATATCGACGCGCAGGTCAATATGCTGAACGCCTTTATATAACGACTAGCGTAGAATTCGTATAGATTAGATTCGACTTACAGCTTATAGTCAGTAGTAGTAGCCAGCAGGTAATACGAATCGTTAGTGCTATACTATTAGCTGTTCTACTAGCGAATCGCGGGCAACAGCATCGATATCGAGATTAAGCTTTACACTATATGCGCTTGTTGCCTTACGTCGTACGCGCACTCTAACTTACACGCGCACTGACTTACACTCGCACTGACGTACACTCGCACTGATATACACGCGCACTGACGTATACGCACACTGACTTATATGCGAACGTTGCCTTATATCGCATACGCACGCTACCTTACGTCGTACGCGCATTCTAACTTATACGCACACTGATTTCCACACGCGCACGTTGCCTTACATCGCATGCCTACGTCTCCTTATGTCGCAAGCGCATTCTGACTTACGCGCGCACTGACTTACACGCGCACGTTGCGTTACACGCACACTGACTTACACGCAAATTGGCCTTATATCGCATGCGCACATTGCCTTACGTCGCACGCGTATTCTGTTAAACTTAGCATCGTACGCGCACGTTAAGATACCCCTCGAGCGAAGTTGGACTACTAGAGTTCGTCGACGTCGCGTTTGAGTTCGTAATATATTACTTGCCTCCTAATAGTATTAAGTACCACCGTCTACACGGTTTACGCGTACACTTAACGCGTGCACATCTATTAGCTACTAGTCGCGTACGTACTTGTTGTTACGCACTATTCGTTTACACTATTTGTTAGTACGTAATCACGTATAGTTTCATATCGCAACTGCATTAAGACCTTAGCTAGCTGCGTGCATATACTTTTGTACATGCTACTCCTTGTATAGAACCCTGTCTATCTATTACGCCTGTCTGCAACGGATAAGAAGAGCAGGAGATCCTATAACACATGAGCCAAGTGTTATCGCTTGCAAATGCAGGCTTCGAGCAACTCTCGTATATTGGTTCCGCTTATTGTTCGTTTTCGACCACATTCTCAACATGGTTGCCTCAAGGTTCAAGTTGTTCAGACCAGCCTGCCGGCTTGCGTCGCAGCGACCAATCGCATACAAGCCCAAGATACAGAGAATAGCACAGACTATCGTGCCTAAATGCTTAATGAATGTGTCGATACTCATGGCTCCTCTTGTACCTATCTGCAGGTTTGTTTCCGCACGGTCTCGCAAGACTCCACCTGGGTTCGCCCCGTAGCTCGCTAGCAGATCACCCATTTTCTGGATATCTGGAAAACCTACCAGTGCACATGTGGTGAGTCAACTTTAATGAAATTCATTTCTAGAAACAAGCAATGTGACGAGATTTTAGAGTCGGCGACTGGGCGATAATGGCACACGATCGACTTTTTTCTTCGATTATAGATTGCACAAGCAGGAGGTAGACACTGTGAAAGGTATATTTAAGTCGCTGCTGTCTCTTAGCTTATCGAAAGATCATCCGCTATATATGTATCTCGCAACATATCGCGACTACATGTAGTAATGAAATACTAGTATGCCGAGCTCGATAAGAAACGGACCCGATCACTTAGTCTTCGATCTCGATTCCTATAGCCGCATTCGTTAGAGCGCCCCAATGCAGCAGCTATTCTAGGTCCTTCAAGACGAGCTTGATGGAATTAACTTTACCGAGATCAACAGCATAAAGGTTACAGACCCTCATCGGTCTTACTCTAACCGTCTTCTTTTGTTCTTGCGCGACTGCAGAATTCCTCCGCCGCCCTCTTAATTAAACCCCCATCGGCATCGTCGGCACCCTAGTCACTACAGCGGAAACGGCGCAGTCGACCAACCCACTTCCTTCCCATACGGATACGTTCTGGCATATCGATTACTACAGACTCGCCGAGCCCTGCCGTTTAGAAATACGCTGGGATGGAGCCCGATTACTCGAAGAGAGACATGTTATCAGATGGCACGGCGGCTTAAGGGTTCGATGATCGCATAAGCGATCTAGTGCTGATGATTACGCTTCCGATCCTGGCTTTCCTAGCATTATGTCTGCTAGTTTTCATACTCTGGAAGCGACGACGGCCCCGAGAAGGTGCTCGGCCTCGGCTTCTACAGCCGCTAGCTTCTGGGCGACTGTCATGCGATGAGATTACAAGGCCGTCGACTTTTTTTGTTGCCTAAGAACGCGCCGAAACTGTCCGACACTGTAAATGGGTTGACGAAGTCATTCCCAACTGTCCCTAGATCGTCACACGGGAAGAAACACTCGAGGCTGCAGTGCTATTTTGAGCAGCCGCGAAGCAGCAACTGGATGTCTATCTCCTACAAGAAGCTATAGATCGGCGCGTACGTGCTAGGCTATGATCCCCTAGTAACTTGTGTTGCGGATGAGACGGGGGTTAAGGTGCAGCTGTTAGTGCTACCTAAAGTTAACCTTGTTTATAGCGTCGCGATTGCTGAGTGCGATGTGGATGACACGAGGGTAGGTGGTGATGGTCCGTTGACCAACGGTAGTGCTGCTGCTACTGATGGAGATGTGAGCACTACTACTAATGGGGATACTGTTGACTAGGTCTAAAAGCGGTAGGTCGGGAACCTCGTCGAGACTCTAGACATCCTCGCCACCATTAAGAAGAGACGGGTCGAGGCTAAGATTGCTATACGCTCCATGACGAGGCTAGACGTAGACGGTAGAACACTCGCCTTCTCGATTGAGCCTGCGGCCAAGGCAGCCTACACTATGGGGTCTTCTGTCGTTATTTCAGTGGAAGGAGGCCGGTAGGGATATTACTGAGCTGGGACTCCATCCAAGTCCGCTTGATGTGGCGGTTCATATGATTAAGGGAGAGCTTGTGCGCAAGGACTCCGACGGGGTTGGTGGTGGCAGCAAGGAAACGGAAGCAAGAAAGGGAGACAGCGGGAGGGAGCCGCCGAATCTAGATCCACAGTAACGGCGACAGCCGCGCACAAAGAGGAGCATGTCACTGAAGATATTCTAGGTCGCCGCACACCTGAAAAATCCTATCCGCCTTGCCTACACCGACACCAACATCGACATGCTCGAGCTCATGGTCAACCTCACCTACAGTGCACAGATTGCAAAGCCCGCCGCCGACGAAAACACTCTCGCCGTGTCCGGGCTCAGTGGCGCCCTATATGGAAAGCTTCGAGTTGGCAAATCGTTGCTTGAGCTCGCTTACATTTCTCTTTCACCGGCAGCGGCACCGAAGAAGATGTGTTCTACGCTCAGGCCGATCTTGCTGAGCTCCTCAAGGGTGAGGAATATGTCGACTGGCCCGCGGGAATACATGGACTGGCCTGCTGACTAATCGCCATAGAACCTCATTCCTATGATTCTACGCATGAGTCAAATGTGTCACTTTCGCACTATAGATCGACCTTTGCTACTCTGGTTCGAAATCTCGAGGATACTATCACGTTTTCTTGTATTTGCTGCTACTTCTTACTCTTATAGCACTACTAATCTTTTACTGTTGCTATCAATAGTTATTGAGGATATGTCGCTGCTTCTTAAGTCTTGCAGTGCTTCTTGTGGTTGTTGCTATTCACAGATTGCAAGTCAGCTGCTAGTAGCTGCTGTCAGCTACCTCTAGCCTTCACCTCTGCCTCTTGCTGTGCCTCTGCTAGTAGTCTTGGTTGTAGCCTTTCTCTTCGCTGGTGGTTGTGCTTCTGATGGTGACGGTGCGAGCTCGTCAGGCTTGTTATCGCTACCGCCCCTGTCTTGTGTGAGGAGAGTCTCGTCGTCGGAGGGAGAGAGGCCATCGTTAGCAAGTACAGCCTCCTCTTAGTTAAGATAAGACGACTGCGCTGGAAATCACTGTATTACTCGGTAACTGCGTACTCGCTGACCTACGCGTACGTCGCACTGGATTGAAGATTGAGTCGCTTCCTCCGGTGTTCGTGGTACCTCTCGCTGCTACTGCTCTTTTCTCTTGCAAGCGTTGGTACACTGCGTCGGCTCTTGTAGGAAGTCTAATCTCGTGGCTGCATCGAGTGGTGTAGGCGTAGGTACTCGCTATTGTATGTGGAAATGGTCAATTGTGAGACCTTCTTAGCTACGTATTCGCTGTAGGATAGTGTGCTGACAAGGAAGCGGTGAATGATTTCTAGGCCGGTCGATATATTTCTCACCCTCCTAACGGACAGGTACAGCGCGCCGGCTAGGATAGATAGCGAGGAGGACGCCCTAGCGGTATTGTCAGATTTAGCATCTGGCTCTATCTTCGGGGTTGTCTGCTTCGATATGTTGGGTTAGTCTCCTTGAGGACATAAGGCCGAGGTGTAGAGTGCTTTGGAGGTATCTAGATCGGCGACGGTATTTCCTGCTTGACCTGAACTGGTTGTTGTGGATATGGGTTCTGGCTAGCCCGATGATTCTGGTTTGGTGGTGGAGGGACAATCACCTAAGGCGGTGGAGGAGGCTGATACTTCTGCTGGACCTGCTGGTTGTAGGCAGACGCTTGTTGGTTCTGCTGGGCTGGATATTGTCGATCCTACTGATCAGCCGGCGGCCCTTCGAAGTGGTAGTGCTGCGCTGCGTAGTAAGGCATCGACCTACCCACACTGGCAACCGCATCTTCCATGGCACCTCGAGATATGATGCTCCCCCTGGCACCCTCCTCCTCCTCCTCTATCAGCGCTGGCACTAAAGACCACCCACTACCAACCAGGGTATCACCTCACACCTTCAGCGCGCGCGTGCGTCTTACCTACGAAAACCGTGTCGAATGCTTGGCCGTAGGCAACCCAGTCTCGTCTAGCGAATATGCGGCGTGACTGTCGAGCTGCAAAACTTATCGCCTTCTTCCGTTGTACGCAGGGCGCGTTGAAACCTGGTACGCAGGATCGGTATCTCTCCATGTATGAGGCATACCTATGTGGCTGCTGTTGCCACCTCGGTTCATTCCAGGGACGCTCGTATTGCTTGGGCACGGAGACTGCTGACCATCTGCGCCTGTGATGTTTGCGGGGATGCAATGAGCTGCGTTGCGCTTTTGGCATTGCTAGCATGTCCTGGCATCCTTGGCGAAGTTTGTGGAGGTTGAGGGTACATGGTGGCCGAGGCGCAATTGTCTATTGGTATGGAGGGGGATGCGACGCTTACAGCCTTGTTGTAAAGATTGCCCGAGGGAGGGTAGGGGAGTGTGGATGTTCCGGGTGGTGGCGGACGAGATAGTCTCTTCCTCTTCCTCCTCTTCGTCCTCTTCGTCCTCTTCTTGCTCTCCCTTTTCTCCTGGTGGTGGTGGTTGTGGTGGCAAAAGCAGTGGTGGGTGGGAGAAGATGGTGTCTGCGTTTAGGAAGCCGATAGTTTTTAAGTAGAAGTCGAAGTTGTTGACGTTTATAGACTTTAGGAGTACGAAGATATTACTGGCGGCGACGGTGCAGGATTTTGGCGCTGCGCGTGACCCGACCCTGTCTCTAGGGCAAGACGGTTGACGAGAAACTCCTTTTCATGCTTGCTGAGGAAACTCGCCGTCTCGGGGCTATCGGGGAGGATGAAGTAGAGGAAGAAGACACAGAGACAGGCAGAAGACCTTTGAGCATGAAGATCCATTGCCAACCAGCTCTGCCACCAATTCCATCCATGAACTGAATGGCATAGGCGAGGAGGCCGGAGAAGGCGCCAGACATAGATGCTGCCGCATAGAAGACTGCCATACGTTGCATCACTTCGTGGCGTTTGTACCAAATGGTCAAGATAGACTGAAGCGCGCTCGTCAAGCCCGCGATAAGACTGCGACTCGCCGCCAGACCGCTAGGCACCATGACGAAGATCGCGGGTAATATAACTGCGGCTGCGACACCGTGACGAAGCCTGCTATACCCATTGGCGAGTACGCCGATAGCGAAGGCCCCCAGCGCGTTGGCAACTTGAATGTTCTACCTAAAGCGGATGGCACTCCAGAAGTTCACTAGGTAGCCGCGGAAGGAGATCAAGACCATCCAAGGCATCTGCTTGAATTTCCCTTGGTTCATTATTGCGAGGCAGATGGTGAAAATGGGAACGGGATCTAGATCCAGAGTCGAACGTTCCTCCTGGTGGGGAGGACAGTGAGGAGGGGTCGCAATTCGACGTGGAGGGATTGAAGTCCGAAGTAGAGTAGTCGTAGTCTAACGGAGAAGGCTTAAAATCTTGTGTAGATAGTTTCCAGTTTCGCAGTTGCCGCAGCCGTACCCTGCGACTGCTGCATCACCTGTTGCTGCTCTTTCCTCGCTTTTGCGTCCCTCTCGTATTTGACCTACGCTAGCAGGTTCATGATTGCTTTGTCCGACCTATATTTGTGTATAAGCATGTAGCCTTACAGCTGCGCCGGTGAGGAATCCTCAGAAGGTATTTTGCTTCCTCGGCACCGCCGCCAGATGGACAGGATACATCGATGTCACTACTTTATCATTAAGAGGCCGGACAGTGCTCCGAAGGGTGGTTATGAGCGAGCACGAGGCCAAAAGCTAAACGGTGATAGCAAGGAGGTCGGTCTACCGAAGGAACAACAGATAGAGTACGGCATCGACACCCGCAACCTCTACGGTAGACAGTGCAGTTTCTTGGCTGTATTAGTCATTGTCCCATTCCGGTTAGTCCATCATGGCGACATCTCACCTAGCTATAAGCAGCTAGCTCGAAGCAGTCAGGTGTAAATATCAGGCAGATAGACCTACATCTCAAGCATCTCAAGGATCACAAAATTGCGCAGCGCTGCCTCTAGATGTTCGAGGGCCTAGTGACCATCGACGGCTCCGGGAAATACGTCATCAAGGGCAGCGAGCCGTCTATGGACGCCCACCTCCCTCCGCGACTCTCAGCTCAAAGTCCTTGTCAAGCTGACGATGACGAGACGACAACGTCGATTGAGGTAGGCGCCAAGACAACATCCATGCAGATCCTAACCAGTCCCTTCAGTGGCTGGATGTTCAATGTTAGACTCGAGGGTTCAAAGGTCAAGGGGTCGTTGATCAAGAAAGTGGGGGCGCGTGGGGGTGTGGGGAGGAAATGCACTACTAGTATCTTTGGCGCAGCTCTTCATGGAGGGTCCGGCGATAGAAGTGGCTAGAGGGCTCGGCTATTGGGACTGATTCACTTTGAGGAAGAGAGACCTGCGGTTGCCGTTATGAATCTTATCGTGGGGTGATTAATATTCGGCTCTAATCAAGAACAGCGCGACAGAGGGTACCGACGCCGAATCTAATGCCATGGTGCCCTGGGAGAAACATGACGTGCGAGTCAAGATGACAGACATGTACTCTGATATGTTGCAGGCGAAGGCCCGGGCTGATGACTCGCGCGCTGCGTACCCCAACGACTGCGATGATTTCGAGCTTAAGGAGGCACACATGAATCTCAACAGGACTGATGTGGGTGTAATTGTCGGTACTCGCACACATGAGCCCCGGATTCAACATTTGCGGCTCGTCCCTACTCTTCCAGCAGCTTGTTTCTGTTTCGCTGCGCATCAAGGAGAAGCACCAGGGCTCCAAAGTGAGCGCAAAACCACTGGACTTGGGTATTCTTAAGTTCACGAGTTTCGATGGCAAGGCGCTCAAGAGGGAACCTAAAGGCCAATGGTTCCGGAGCGGCCGCCTTGCTACCGTACTAGCCAAGCGGACTTGGGTAGACTCGAAAGCTGACGTCGAGAAGAACGAGTAAGAGGTCATAGCCAAACTGGCTTGAGGTGGAAAAAGCCAGTGAGGTCACCAAGCAGGCCATGCAGTCGCGCATGACCTTGTATAACTCGAAAGCCGACCGCATCGCCGACGAGGAAGAATTCCTTAGCATATCTGTCAAGTTCGCCCTAATCGACGACGAGTCATGGACCGATAACGACATCTCGAATAACCTTCGACTGCGCCTGTAGGTAAATCCAGATGACTCAGCCGGCGTTGACTGGCACGTCTGTTTCAGCTTACCTCTGGGAGCGCATGCACGCGCGTGGGGAGGTGTTTGAATGCGACGGAGTGGGCGACTGCAGAGGCGACGCATACGTCCACCAAGATGATATGGAAGGCACGGTACATTTGCGATGACGGCATGCCCCACACCTTCCATTCAGAAACGCGGGCATACGCGTCGACGCGTTCCTAGCCTTACCGAGACTATCGATTGCCAGTGCCAGCAATCTCTGTAGCGATTGCAGGCCTCAATCGACTGCAATGAGAGAAGTAACTTGTCTCTCTTGAGCTGACTAAACCTACATTTTGCATGAGTCAGGTCTTCCTTCCTCACTTACTTCTGGCGATGCCTCCCCCATCTGGTGATGTCTCCCCCGCGAAAGAGACCTCGTCTGCACTTCATCGGCTGCTCTTCACCCGCACTAACCCACTGCAATGGGAGAAGTACCTTGCCTCCCTTTGGTTGACCATACACACATGTTGTATGAGTAGGGTCTCCCTTCATCCCTGACTTCTGGCGATGCCTCCCCCACGAAAGACACCTCGTCTGTACATCATCAGCTCCTCTTCACCCGAATGCAGCTGGCCTTGAAAGAAAGGCTGCCGATAAAGGGAACTTGACTCTTCTGGCAATGGCTTCTCCCGAAAGAGACCTCGTCTGCACTTCATCGGCTCCTCTTCAGCTGGGTGCAGCTGCACCTGAAAGAAAAGGCTGTGGATGGAGCGGAAGGCTGCAAGACAGCTATACTTGTCGAGGTGCGGCCTGTGGTAAAGGCTGCGAGTAACTGGGATGTTGCGCTACTTAGCCCGGACTAGGGCGACGGTGGAGATGTCATCATTCACACAAGGAATAGAAGAAGCGGCTTCGCCTCAGTCATCACCAATACCTCCTGCCCCTGAGCCGACGCTGAATGTCCTTGCCAAGAACGATGGATTCAAGATCGGCTTCCTGTCTAGGAAATCAGAGGGCTCGGCTAACGCGTCAATACTTCCGCTACCACGGCGAGTAGCGACCCTCTCCTCATTGGACAATGAGCAATCATCTTTGCGGGAGGTGAGTCAAAAGAGAAAGAGAACATGCTCTCCTATGCCGGATTCCTTTCGGCTACCGCCGCTGAGGGACTGGCCACGTTCAGTATCCACGTGGCGCAGCTCGGACTTATCCGCACCTGGGCACTTTTCGCTACTACCGGTCAGTCATCGGTATCGCCCGCGTGCATCAGCGGCACTCGACGCGGAGATAAGCGAGGGAAACATCATCGTCTCCTGGGCCGCCGACACAACGACGCAGCAGGTTGATATCCAAGGTCTCCGCAAGGACATGCAGCGCGTCGTGGCCTCCGGAATCACAGCCCCAGCAGCCCCGGTCGCTGCAGATACCTCTCGCCTCGCCTCGCTCTTAATCCCTGAGGAGCTTGCTAAAGGTGAATCCTCTCCTTCGTTGCCGAGGGCAAGCCTGGCGCCCGATACGAGGACTTTGCGACTCCTTATCGAGGTGGGCGACATAGCCTCGTTCCCACTTGTTTCAACCATTGGTGATGACTCGAATTAGGATGCTGAGATGGAGAATTTTACATTGGCTGTACTAGCGAAGAAGAACGTCCCCACTGCGACTAGAAGCGAGGTTGGGAGTGCGATGCCCCTCTAGTGGCAGGTAGCCGTTGTTCCTCTCGATGCCGCCAACTTGGAATACGAATACGCGGACATCTCCGCCTGGTCTGTACAAGGCAAGCAAGCCATTCTTGCCACGGAGCTTCCTGCTGCATCGCTCGGCAGCAATGGACGCCGCACGAGGGTCATTTTGCGCGCTGCGTAGACGGGAAGTTCAGATACTGCAGACGCCGAGTGGATACTCCCTTCTCTCTCCGGTACAGCCACTGACATCGGTGTGGTCCCATGTGCATTTGAGCATGAAACCGATGGAAAGGTGCTGGAATTAGGTTCTACCAATAGGCATGAGAGCGTCGATGTCATGGGTGGTTGCTTTGTCAGACTATGTCGTTAAAGGCGCTGACGCGCACGGTAAAGAGGAAGCGGAGATGTGCGTGTACTTTAGGAGATGGGGTGGGTAGTGGTCGTCCTGCTGTACAAGCGACGCTGCCGTCGTCGGGCAAGGTGCTGGTGTGTGGTGTGTGGTGACGGTGGGTGAGGCGGTTGAGGTGAAGAGGGTGGAAGTCGAGGTCATCATTCCTAGAAGATGCTTGCATCCGGACCTGCAGCAATCTCCCGAACCTGTCATAAGTCGGGAGCTTCACCCATCATACAGTGCGTTCTGGCTCACGTACTTTTCCTTCGTTGAATCATGAAAGCCCTAGAGAACCCAACGTAGCCTTCTCTTGTGCTTAAAGCCGAGAAAGGTTATATCGTTCTGGCTGCGTTACAGCCTATGCTGTCGGTTCCTCTTCGGACCTTGAGCAAGTGAATGTAGTCGAGCCGCAATCTCCCTGGGAGATATTCGAATGTGAAAAGCTTAAAAAATATGTGCAGCTGATATGTAATTGAAGACCGCCGACGCTTCGACTCAAGGTATATTGATTATCAAGACGGGAGAGTTCTTGGATGGGCGTTGAATGCGTGCGTGCTGGACGTGCGATACGGTGCGGTGCGGTTGGATATGGCGGACAATGATTTTGTTCGTTAATCGGTATGTGAGTGGAAGTACTGCGTGATAGGCGACGAGTGATTGTATGAATATAAAGGTGCAACCAGGGGGTGAGATGCAGGTGAACAATCAATAGGACCCCAAACTGAACGTGAGGCTTAGGAAGCCGGTAGCTGAGGGGAGTGTGATTTATATCTGGTTATAATTGGACGAAGTGGACGATACTTAGCGTTTGTATGGAGTTCGTCCGATCTTTCTAGCACTACGAACCTCCTTCTTAGCCTTTGCAGATGCGCATTAGTGTTGGAGCTTTGTAATGAATTCCGGCGCTGCTGGCAAAATCCCTCCCGCGTTCGCAATAGCCACGCTGCGAGCATTGTAAGCCTTTAAAGTCAGGTTGCCTATAGCAGCCAAAGTCCGATGGTAAGCAGGCTGCTGCAGCGGCTGGCGCCACGGGTGCCGCATTCGGCATGGAGAAAGAGGATAGTTAGGCTCGCTGACCTCGAAGGATGATCGGCTACAGACTGAAACGTAGCGATAGGCGTAGGTAGTTAATTTTATCCTCTAGAGGTAGAGGTGAGATTACGATGCGTACGCTAGCTGAGATAATATAGAGCTACGGTATTCCTCTTCGTAAACTATTCTCCTTTAGGCTATAATTATGCGTTAGCCTCTATAACGCGGCTTTCCGCACGCTAGTAGTGTTAACCTTATCCGATATTGATATTCGCACTTTAACGTTGTGATACCTCTGCTTAATAGCGATGACTTTCTTATTATATAGTGGATATGCAAGCGTACGTTCGAGATAATTCTAGCTCGAGCTAAAATCGACGACTATAGTACTAGTGTTTACCTTCGAGGATTAATGGGCTTTACGAGTATGGCCGTTCGGTCTGCGGCGATGCGGCGTATCGCCTTGGACTTTCCGAGCCGTAAGATGATAAGATAGTTTATCTATAAATGCAGCGACTTCTCTTTACCTATAACGCTACTGTGCCGAAGCTGCCGGCGCCTCGCTGTATACTATCGAGTTCGAGTGGTGTCCGTGGCGGTCGAGCTGTTGTATCGGCCGTATGCGATCTAGTATCGGTAGTACTACTGTTATTTATTAATCTATTCTAAGCGCTATTTAACTCCTCGCTGCCTAGTTCGTTAACGTGGATATAATAGTCTTTTGCGTCGAGCTCGATAGTAGTGATACTCGTAGCTAGGGGCTAATGGCTCGGCTTATGCGTACGTACGGACTTAGATATACAGTAGGTATCGTTGTAACCTCTTCGATGAACTTGCTTTTTTAATAGATCACGCTGTTGCGCTCGACGTAAGTTTCGCTTAGAATACCGCTATTAACGCCTCGATACTCTATACTCTAATTAGCTTCTACCGCATTATACTAGTATCGTAGATAAACTTCCCTAGTGTTATCTACTCTTAATACTATCTTATTAATACCTCGAGATCTTTTTAAATCGATACTGTATACTATACGATGCGAAACCTCTATAAGATAGCTCGATTAGGTATAGGCTCGCTAAGTAGTAGCTACTAGCGTAAAGATAAGGCTAATAGGCGTTAACGTTACCTTAGAGAGAGATTAATTAGTAATAGTTACTATTCTACCCTTCGTATAAATACTAGTACGGTATTAGTACGATATTCTATACTAGTACGCTACTAGTATATATATTAGTACGCGTACTAGTATAACTTTATATTATAAGCGTACTAGTAGGTATAGTATACTAAGATTATATCTAAATTAAATATACTAGTAGGCGTATTAAGACCGTATTTAAGATAATAATATATAGTTACCTAAGGTATTTAGATTAAACTTTTTAAGCTTATATCGTCGTCGCCTCTTACTTAATATACTATTTATAGAGTAACGATAAGGTTATTATTAATACCTAATTAAATATTCGGATTTTTAGCGAAATATATATATAAAAGCGTCTATTATATAGTATTACTCCCTCTTCTTAGTAGTAAATACTTAAAAGTTTTTTTTTAAAAAAAAATTAGACTTTAATATAGGTACTAATACGCGTACTAGTAGCGTACTAATAGCGTACTAATATCGTACTAGTATATAATATATATTAAATATACTAATACGTATACTAAAATCGTACTAATACGCGTACTAGTATAATATTAGTACGATACTAGTATCTATATAAAGAGTATAATAGTACTCTTAACGATATATTATTATAGTAATAATTTAAGGAGCTATATAATTAACTACTAAACGATATTATTATTTAGTTAAGCGAGGCTACGTACTTTTAAGTTAATACCGACGAGAACGTAGTCGTCTACGAGCTATAGTTATTATATAGTAAGTAATAGTAATAGTAATACGATACTATTAGCTAATCTCACCTAATCGAGCTAGTAAAGTACGGTATAGTATTACTAAGATCTTAAAACCTTATTTTATTATATATTAGTTTTAAGATAGGTATTGCGTTTCGAATTTAGCTAACTCTAAACTTCTCTCTCGAAGCCGACGTACCTACTTAAATAGCGCTAGCGCACTTATATCTTTTACTAGTAGTCTCGCTTAACTTATTCGCTACTTATATAATTTAAGAGTAGCGTTTACTACAATACGACCTTCTTTATAGCTCTAGGCTATCGTTAAGTTAGCTCGATAAAAGCGGGCTTTCTAGGTTAAGAATAAGGCGCCTAAGGCTATTATAATACGGTTAGAGATAGGTAGAGAGTAGGCTATATATATTATAGCTCGATAATCTTAACGCTATTATAGTTTAGCGCTAAATTATTAGAACTAGTCTTATACTAGTTAAGGATAATTGCGATAAGGTATAATCTTATATTAATAGCTAAACTAATTTATAAATAACGACTTATCGCTTAAAAGGAAGTAAAGGAGTTAGGCTCTTAATTAGCTATAATATATATAGCTATCCTTTTATTTAATTCTTAGCGAGAGTCGGCCTTTAGTTCCTTAGTATTCGTAATAATTACTCTTCTCTTTAAAGGTAGCTCGTTCTTAAGTACGTATATATATAATTATAGTAGACTTTTCTCTTATTTAGCTCTTAAAAAGAGTATTATAATAGCGAGTAGTATAGTAGTAATATATATAATAGCTTATAGCTTATACTTAGTACTATTAAGGCCTAGGTTTAAATTCTAGTTCGCTTATAAATTTCTTTTTTCCTTTTTATACTCCGTATACCTTACTCGTTAGCTTAATAACCTTAAGTATTATTTCTTAAAAATAGTAAGTAATAAAGAACTAATAGGTCTTTAATTAGCTTTAACTTTACTAATTCGTCTTTATTTATACTTATCTTATTTATTTTCTTATTTTTCTACGTTTTACACCTAAGTAGATCCTTACTTAGCTACTTAGAATACTCTTAGATATAGATTTCTTTAGATATAACTTTCTTTACCGACGTAGAGATAATAAAATCGCGCTATATCGCGGTAATAATAAGGTAAAGGTTCTTTATAGCCTTACTTATTATTATTATCTTATATAGTTATTATTAATAAAGTAGTTTTTATCTTTACGATTTCCTTTCCTCTTTATATAACTAATACTATAATAAGTATAATATTATTATCGATTAGGTTCCTAGTTAGCGCGTAGGAACTAACGTTAAGTAGCTACTTATAAATATAATTAAGCGATACCCTAGATTATATATTTAAATAACCTTTAATACTTTAAATATATCTATTATCTATATATACTTCTCTTTATAAATTACGCTTAGTACTAACTTTTCTAAGCGTATAAACGCTATAGTAGGCTATTAAATACGACTATATTTATCTTAAGCGGCGGTACTCGCGGTATTTAGGCTTATATATTAACGAGATATACTTTATAGTTCGTATTTAATAATTATTAATCTTTCTTAGCTATTAATAATAAAATAGGTACTAAAAGACTACTAGAGCGTTACTTATTAAGTAATAGCTAATATTAAACTTATATACGAGTCTACGAATTTATTAAGCGCCTTCTTACTCGCTAAACTATAAGTTCTTTTATTACGTTTTCTAGAGTAGTACTAATATATATAAGAACTAGATTAAAAAGTAGACTAGTAACCTTAAGCGGCTCTATACTACTTTATAGCGGTAGATTAAGAAGAACTAAGACGATTATCGCCGTTTAGTTACTTTAAAGAATCCTCTTACTCGATCTTTTAAGATCGAGGACTTCGTTACTTTAAACGGTAATAACTTAGTTATCTAATTATCGCTTATAAGCTAGTAACTCTCTTTAATACCCTTCTTTAGTTTAGTACTCGTAGGCTAATAGGCTTAAGACTTAAGGTCGTTCTTTTCTACTCTTATAAAACCTTAGTCTCCTTCGCCTTTAGTAAGCTATTAGTCTTCGGACTAAATATTACTCTTTAGCTCTTCGCTTATAGTAGGCTAGTCTTCCTTAGTCGCTTCGCTCTCTTCGCTCGCTTCGCCGTTCGTAGACTAGTAATCTCCTACCTTAATGATTTTCTCGCGTTCTTCTTTTATTAACCCTTTCTTTACTTAATTATTAAGCGTACTAGTACTATAAGCTAGTTCGATTACGTAGGTAGCGCTAATATAAGCTAAGCTACTTACGATAAAGGCTTTCTTACGTTTAATAAATCTTAGCTAAAGGATAAGCTAGATTACTTAATTTAGCGAGTTTCGTTCTAAGCGCGGTCGTAGGTATAGTCGTAAGCGTAAGCGTAGTTATAGTCGTAGGTAGTAGTTTTCTTTAGTATATCTAATAGCTTTAGCTATTTACGTATTTCTTTTATTTAACTTAAGCGTTTTATAGTATATAAGTAGCTTTATACTTTAATAATATTTCTTTCTATATATCTTTATTCCTATATAGTATACTCGTAGAATTCTTTAGTTATAGATATATTTAACGCGGCGATTAGAGCCTTAATTAGCTCTAATAACTTAAGGTTTTACCTTTCTCTTTATAGTCTTTACTATTCGTTACTTAAAGTTCTTAATACTAGTAGTTATATTTATAATATACTTCTTCGGCTTTTAAGAATTCTAGTTCTTCGTTTACTCTTTTTATTATACTAGGTACTTAATCTTCTTTTCTCTAGTATAGTAATTAAGTATACGTTTAACGACGTATTTTAACTCGCTTTTAATATCTACTATCTTAAGTAGTTTATACTCTTCTTTAGTATTAAATCGTTATAGTAATAATACGTAGAATATTATATATAGTCTACTATACTTCTACGAAAGCTCTAACTTATATATATTAGAATCGACCTTCTTTTTTATTTAAAAAGGTTTAACGAATTTATTACCTAGTTTAGTACTAATATATTTAAGCTTAAGGTTCTTTATAGATAATATAACTTTCTCTTTAAGTTTAAATAATATTTTAGCGTAGTACGCGTTATAGTACTTAGTAATACTTACTTATATCTTCTCTTAAAACTTTTAAAGATTTTCCTTTAGGGCTACTACCTTTTTTACTCGCTCTTAAGCGCTTTTATTTTCTAAAGTTATCGATTTAAAGTTAATATTTACTCGCGAACTAAAGGCGTAATTAAATATAATTTAAAATAGGGTTACCAATATTATTAAATTTATTAAATTATTAATCGCTTATTTAGTACTACTTAAAAGTTTAGCTTAGTTATCTTATTCTTCGTTTAAATAATAACGAAGGTAATACTCTAATTACTAGTTTATTCTTTCTATTTACCCGTTTATCTATAAGTAAAAAGCGGTTAATAGCTTTCTTCTAATCTTAAGGTAGTAATATAGAGTATTCTAGTAGTCTAACGTAAATAAGGATCCTTAATTACTTATAATTAAAGTTAAAAAGCCGTATACCTTAAAGACGTTATTAAATAATAATATAGCTAAATTAATAGTCGTTATTTTCTTAGTATACCTAATAAATTAAGTTATCTTAGAATATTTATTAACTACTATAAGTATTGTATTATATACCTATTTTATAAAAAGAGAAGGCGGTAGTTCTACGATAAAGTTTATAGTAATACCTTACTATAGCTCTTTTAAAGGCGGTAGCGGTACTAGTATCTCGTACGGCTTATACCTAGGTACTTTTATTCTTTAATAGATTTAGTACGTATTTATATAACTCTTTACGTCTTACCTTATATATAGCTATTAGTAGTAACGCTAAATAATCTTTAGAGTTCTTACGATACTAAAGTATCTCTTAAACTAAAGATTATTATAGTTTATATATATAATCTCTCCTCTTATAAACGAGTTATTTAGGATATAAACTCGTTCGTTATATCTAATAAGACCTTTCTTATTAATCTTCTAGTAGCCTTTTTAAGGTAGAATATCTACTTAGTTATTTAAGAACTTCTTTTATCTCTACTTAGCGATAAATACTTCTTATAATTAGATATCTTAAATATATATTTCGAGTTTACGAAGTTACTTAGTTATTAAATTAATATCTTAGCCTTTAATATTATTTATTTTCTCGGCTAAATAGGGCCTTAATTAGCTTTAATTTACCTTTTTTAATCTACTACTATTAAGGTTTATAGTATTAGTATTAATACTATTAGTATTAGCTATCTTAATAACTAGTATCTTTCTTAAAATAATATTCTATTTACTATCTTATAAATACGATTTAGAAAATAACTAAGCTTTAGTTATTACCGTAATCGATATTAGCTTTACTTAGCTAAGGTCTCTTAATATTCGAATCTAATATAATCTTACGTTTAAATAAGTTCTTAATTAGCTACGTAGAGTAATTAGCTCTTAAAGTAAATTACTATACTTCTTATCTACGAGCGTTTAATCTTTAAAGTCTAGCCTCCGTAATAGCTTATTAATAGGATTCTTCTTACTTACTTACTATTAGATAACGAAGTCGAAGATAACTAAAAACTCAATTTAGCGCGTTTATTACTTTTTACTTAATACTTTTATATTTATAAATTTTAGTAATACTTTATAGTTCGTAATATCTTTAACTATAGTAATAAAAGACTTTAGATAATACCTCTATTTCTTAAAGGCCTAGACGATTATTAGTATTTCTTAATCTCTCGTTATATAGTTTCTTTACTCTTTTATAAGCTTCTTTAAGTAAAACACTACTAGTCGCTATATAGAACGGCTAAGACTATTATTTTAATACTTTTATAAGATAATAGCCCTTATACTATTACTAAAGGCGTCTATCTTTACCTAGATCTCTCTTTTTAAATTAAAGTAAGTTAGAAGAAAAGCTTTTTAAAACTATAGCTTTAGGTCGTTAAAGGCCTTTCTTACTCTTTTATTTATCTCGAACGATCTAGTCTTCTTACCTTTCTTTATTCCCTTAAGAAGGTCTATTAATAGAGTAATTACTAAGGAGTATTTCTTAATAAAGCTATAATAGAAGTTTATAAAACCTAAGAAGACCTAAATATTCTTAAAGGATTTAGGCTTAAGTTACTTCTAGATAGCTACTACTCGTAATAGATTTATAAATATATCGTTTATACTTACTTAAAATCCTAAAAAGTTAACTTCGTAAATATAAAACTTATATTTTAATAATTTAATAAAAAGAGCGTACTTCTTTAGCTTTTATAGTACCGATCTTACGTAGTTCTAGTACTCTTTAATATTATTACTAAAGATTAGTATATTATTTATATATATAATATATACTACGTCTATAAGCCCTCTTAGGGCTTCGTTAATATATAACTAGAACGTTATTAAGGTATTAGTTAGCTTAAATAGTATTACTAGATACTTAAACTATCTATATTATATATAAAAAGTAGTCTTCTAGGTATCTTCTTTCTTAATTAGTATTTTATAATAGGTATCTTATAAATTAAGTTTTATAAATACTTAGGCGCCGCTAAGGCGATTTAGGATTTCTAAGATTAAAAGTAACGAGTACTAATTCTTAATAATTATCTTATTAATTCCTTAATAGTTAATATATAAATATAAACTATCGTTCTTCTTTAGTACGAAGAGAATAAGAGTACCTATAGAGAACTTACTTCTTTTAATTTATTCCTTAGCTAATACCTTCTTAATATACTCTTATAGAGTCTTAAGTTCCTTACTACTTAACGAGTAGATAGGCTCGTATAAGATAGTTATCCTTAGCTATAACTTAATTAAGTATATTACCTTTACCTTTAATAGTAATCCTTATATACTCGAATTAGTAGTAACGTTATTAAATTCTTAGTATAAATCTAGTATATAATCTCTTATTATCTCTAATCTTCTTAGTTCGTACTCGCCGATTAGAGGCTTATTTAGCTCTATTATTAAGTCGAAATTAGAGTTAAGTACGAGTTTATATTATATTATATATACATCCTCCTTATCTTTAAAGCCTTAGACTAATTTATCTACTATAATACTACGAATATATACTATATTGTTTTTTATTAATTTTTCTATTTTAGTACCCTAAGTCTCTTTCTTTAACTAATTTAGAGCTCTATTTCGCTAAGGTCTCGCCTTTAACTAAAGCTTCTAGGTGCCTTTTCTTTAATATATATTAGGGTTAATTCTATATAACTATTTTATACCTAGGATTATATTAAATCTATTAATATTAGTAGCGAGTATATTATAAAAGAGAGTAGTACTCTTCTCGTATATATCTTTCGTATAAACGATATATTAATACCGTTTATATAGCTTAACTTTATACTTATTAATAGCCTTACTAAAGGTATTTAAGGGTATTATCTTTATCTTTAAGCGTTTTATAGTTAGCTATAATATAAAGTCTTACTTAGTATTAAAATCTACTAGCGCTCTTAGTAGTTACTTCTATTCTACTATAGCTATCTTAATCTTAATCTTAACGTAGTCTCTATATTAAGATAATAATTAAGAGTTATCTAATACTACGATTATATTTATAACGTTAGTATTTGGTTTTTTAACCTAGGCTTCTTATAATTAGCTTACTTATACTTAAATCCCTTATAGTTATAGTACTACGATCCTTAGTCGTTAATCTTATAGAATTTCTTTACTTTAACCTTCTTAACCTCTTACTAAGAAGGGTTACTCTATATAAGCGAATTAAGGCCCTATTTAGCTCTCTTTTATAGTTTTTCTTAGGCCCTCTACCGTAGTCGTATAGGCGCTATAGAGATAGCCTTAAGATTATAAGTCTTACTTATCTTACTTATCGTAAGGTATATATAACGTATAATACGTTACTTAACGTTATTAATAGTTATAAGAGTAATTATTTCTCTTAAAATCTTCGTTTTAATATCTTTATTAAACGATAATAGGTACTATTAGGCCTAGAAGATACTCTTATTTATTTCTAAGTTAATATCTTTATATAGCGCCTTAAGGCGACTATAGACGGTATAGGGTTCCTTTTACTTATCGTTATACTTCTTTTAGCTAAATTTCTTTAGCTCTATTATTACCTCTACTATTCGAGTTAACGAATCGAATAGCGTACTTTTAAGAAACTTCTTAAATATATTTTAAGTTATAATATCTTTTCTTACGAAGGTTATTAGCGATTTACTACTAAGGCCTCTTATAGTTTAGTTTATCTTTTATCTTTCTAATTAATCGTAGAACTCTAGAGCGCGTATTTAAACTAATAGCTTTATTAGCTAGAAGTATAGCTATTTAAAACCCTCTTTACTATTATATAATTCTAGCTTTTAGGGTAACTAAGGTAATCTAAAATAATTAGTATTAATAAGATCGAAATCTATTCTTTTATATTCTTACCTACTAATTAGGCCTCTAATTAGTAGAGATTAAAGTAGTAGTTATATACTTATATTAATCTCGTTTAAATATTTAATCTCTTTAATTACCTCTTACGTAGTAATCTTTCTCTATACTCTTTTTCTTATATTAGCTAACTACTATTATAGAGGTACTAGAACGAGGTTATCGTCGTTATTATTCTCTTTTTCTTAACCTTCTAGATTTTCCGAATCCTCTAGGTTTTAGGGTGTATTAGAGGTAGGTTATTTCCCTATCTTATTCGAGAGTTCGGCTCCTTTCTTAGCGAGCTACGGCTATATATTACTCGCCGAAGTAGGAGTCTAATTAACGGTTAGAGCTACTCTCTAAGAGAGCTACGGCCGCGGCTACGCCGATTAGGCTATATCTCTTACCTAAGTAGGAGCCTAATTAATAGATATAGATAACGCCCTTATCTAACGATAAGGGCCTATAGTAAGACGGAGGAAGTCTCTTTTAAGCTAGTTAAGGAATTCCCTTAACCGAGGCGGCTCTCTCCTTCTTTCGACTATTTACTAGTCGAACGCGACTTTCCTACGGCCTTCTAATATAGTAGGTAAGCGGTGAGAATTATTAGGACTAGTCTCGTACTAGCCGAGGATAATCGCGATAAGGTATAATCTTATATTAATAGCTAGACTAATCTATAAATAACGACTCACCGCTTAAAAGGAAGTAAAGGAGTTAGGCCCCTAATTAGCTGTAATATGCACAGCTATCCTTTCGTCCGGTTCTTGGCGGGAGTCGGCCTTTGGTCCCTTGGCATTCGTGACACGGATCTTCATCATCCGCTGGTCCGCAGCGGCGTGAGCGAACAGATCTGGAGAAAGCGATCGAGGGCGACGAGCGAGCTCGTGTCCTTCGCGCGTTCATGGAGTCGCCAGCTGCTTCGGGTACGGTGTCCGAAATGATAAGACCTGCTAGAGCTCGTGCAGAAACAGCATGTAAATATGCAGATGTGTTAGGATTTGCGCCGGTGAATCTCTGCGAGCATTAGGCCACTAAGACTTCGCATGCTCGAGTGCGTGTACACGACCTTTGAGGTCCTTGTCGAACATTGAGTATTCGTACTGGTAACCACGCCCTATCACAGACTTTAAGGCCAGCCTGAATGGAAAGTTAATATAGTCCAGTATCAGGAGATCAAGTATATTGATCAGGTCCGATGATGTCAAAGTGGCAGGGCGCATTACTATCATCTTATCGAAGTTCCAAGGGTGAAGTATGGTGTTAGTTTGTAGCGCTGTCGTTGTTGGTCGACAGTCAAAGTGTCGCATGTCGAGGGTAATTCGGTGAGTGTACGCCGCACGTTCGTTGCTTGCAAGGAGCCAAGTACGTGGCGGCAAGGAAGACTGCAAGTCTCGAGGTCGTTGGTCGTTTGAAGGTTGCTGTCCGTACGTTGTATAATGCAGACCACCAACTGTATCACCATACAGAGGCCCTTGCGCATGCTGAGACGTTGTCTGGTGGTGCTGAAGATTCTGGTCATCTCTCTAAAATGACAGACCTTCAGCACTCTTATGTATCTGTTTACGTTCGCCAGATGAGATGCTAGTGAAGTAGCCTTCGCTCTCCTGTGTCTCGGTGTGCCTTCGAGCATTCATACCAAATCTGCCACTAAGGAAGATCCGTTTGATCCATCAGCGAAACGACTCATGTTTGATTCTGCTTCGACCGACAAGAGCTGGGTGGTGGATAAGGCGTGACACTCCTGTCTCTCACCTTCTGTCCAGTGATCGAATCTCTGCCGCGGACACGCAGCTCAGCGTCTAAATACCAGGTTATTTGCTTAGTGCTGTTCGAGATAGTAGGTGTATGTGTAGTTTCACCTCTCTTGACCGGAGAATTGGTCCTTGATCGATGGGGCCTGGGTAGGCAACAGTG
>Ga0210040_10000576_pt1 | contig 60973 bp, 60 predicted proteins | sample CryGeyCG12114_NA_FD_185462 | JGI IMG/M metagenome (GOLD analysis project Ga0210040, IMG submission 185462) | Groundwater microbial communities from aquifer - Crystal Geyser CG19_WC_8/21/14_NA (SPAdes) (version 2) | ecosystem: Environmental > Aquatic > Deep subsurface > Groundwater | place: USA...
GAGAAGGATTGGGATTCGAACAATGCAAGGTGAGGTAAAACCAAGCTTCACCGTCTGAAAATTTTTGGGCACAAAAAAGCTCAAAAGATTTTTGAAGTTTTCCTCTTCTTGCATATTTGTTGTTTGTTCGTCTTCGTCATTTGTCTACCCAAAAAATGCATGAAAGTGGATTAGTTAATAAAAGAGCAAAACCCATGTATTCAATGACGTTATGTGTATAAATTTTCTTCCATTTTATTCAGAAACATGTGAATTACTACAGTCTAGCCACCGCAGACAAATTATCGTGGGAATTTTATTCCCAACCGGATGATTACCCTACAGTATTTGCGTCTGTGCCAACGTACTACATTGACGTAAGTAACATACACATGGCCATTTCTCCTTGCTCCTGATTAAGATATAGTGCGTGATTCTGCTCTATTATCTTAACTAACGCTTTTAATTAGTTAAAAGTTATCAATAACAAATTTTACAATAGGTGCACTCAAAACTCCAAACTCCATGTGCTTTGATGTGGAAACAATCAATCCATGCAATGCAATTAAATCGTCAAATCGGGATTGGATACCGGTGGAAATAGTTTGCGGATAAGTCAACTGTTTGAGTACAGTTATGGTTTTTCCATACCAAAAATCCACTTCCAAATCCCGTGGTAGTAAATTCGGTTCTAGAATTATAGTTGGTTAGCATTAACAAATGCTCGCTAACAAAATGTCACAAACACGACACACGGCTAAATATTTTTCCGTGTGTATTAGTTACCTTGATGGAGTAAAAGTAAAGTGCTTAGCAAAGATAGCTCTAAAGACGATGGCAATACTTTTTCATACGCTGAAATATAACTTCTCCATCCAACCAGTGAACTGTGGGTTAGAGAGTGTTTTATATATTTTAAACACAAGTGCTGGACTATAATAATATTAAAATAAACTTGCCCTTGTGGAAATTCCCAATGCTCATTTCTGTAATCAGGCGGCAGGACTCCCACATACAATGTGAGAATTTTCGACCAGTTTTGTATAAGAATCCCATCTTGTATGGGTTTGCTTAACAGTCCAAAGGGCAGTTGAATTCGAGCTTGTTTCACCAAAAAAATGAGCCAATTTAGTGGACCTAATGAAATCATTTGGTTTTTTTAATTCCAATAAAAATCCGCAAAAATATACAAAATGGCGCACTGACCGGGCGAATACGGAAAATTTCTGCTCAAACTTCCTATTGCATTGCTATTAATTGGCCAGGAGCTGTGATTGGAAGCTGCATAATAATGTGGCCAATGAACATTTGAATATTGGCCTATCGCTGTATTGGCTGAAGAATTTGAACAAATTTCTTCCGGCTTTACTAAAGGGTTTGGCCACTGCACCCTATGATATTGACGAGCGATTCTTCCATGTTTTTTTGTGGACCATTTTAGTTTGTTTTCACGTTTCCGTATTTTTTCCATGTATGGGGAAAATGCGGAGAGACTAGTGCCAGCAACTTTATTTGCCATCCCAAATTTGATTTGATGGGTGACATTAGAATGTGTTTTCTTCCTGGGGCCTCGCTCATCTTGCACTGCTAAATAATTCCATTAAATTCCATTGAGAGCGAGTGTTTAAAATGTTTGCAAAGCATCAATGGGCATTGTGAGAAAACAACGCACTCGAAAATGATAATGGAGTGGGTGAAAGAGCACAGTGAATTGACAGGTAATGTTAAGCGTAAGCAAATGCGCATTCATGTTTTTTACTTATTGTGAGCTGGGATATGGAAATAACTTTCCAGCCATCTATTGTATTATTTGGATTGTGATAGAACGGGTGTATTTATTTACCCTGGCACTTTCTGCCTGCCTACCTACCTGTGAAAGCTACCACTCCATAATAATATTCGTGACACTTGGTTTTTTCTTGGCCCTATATAATTTGCAGGCAACAATTGGTGATGTGACAGGAAAACAAAAGTGAAAAGTTGAAATCACTCTGGACTATGAATAAGTGATGAAGATTGTAACTACTGCATTCATCTCTTTTCAAAACTGGCTGGCATGCTAACTTTTGATATTTGTATAATATGAACTCACAGCTTTCAATAAAGTTTGCTTTCTTGATGAATTATGGATTTGAAGAGCTTTTACAACATCCATTATCATGGCTCCCTTCCTTATTTATATTATTCGCATGTTTCGAGAAAGTTGGTTGTAAAAATAATAATTGTGCAGTTAGAATATGCTTGCGATGAAACCTTTTGTTGGCAATTTTATCCACGAATTGGGCAAAGCATATGAAAGGCATATATTAACTATGAAAAACAGTTTCAAATTAATAAATATGTAGGGGCTTATCAAAAAATTTAAATGCAGTACAAATAGGTAAAAAATTTCAAAAATTTTACCATTGCTGTTCATTTGCACGTCCAAGCACTTTTTCAGTCGACATGCTGGACACCAATTTCGTCTTGCTTTGTCAATTGTACAATTTCCGTTGCCCGCTGTACATGTATTTAATATTGCCATATGGTTAGTTAATGCAGGGCGAAAAATATCTCTTTCACCACTACAATCCTATTTAATTCATCCGCATTTACAATCTTCATAGACAATGTAGTTAAAAAACTTACCAATGCATGCATAAGCAATATTTTTTCGAATAGATCTTTTAAAAAAACAGGAACACCCATCACAACAAAAAACTCCGTAATGTTTACCATAAGATTTGTCCCCGCATACCATGCAAGGGACCGGAACTGGCAATGTCCTCCCTGCAATATAAATTTCAAATTCTAATAAACTATTACGAAGTAAGTTATGAAAACTGAAAAACGGAGCCAACTATCTCTATTACCCATAATTCTCATATAACCCCAGGAAGGGGAATATATTGCACCGATTACCGATCAACTTTGTCGGAGATAACTCAGCAAATAACTGACTAAAAAACGTAGTGCGCTCTTATTTAACTAGACAAAATGTATAATAAGTTAGCTCCATTGGGGTCTAACTAACTAACTAGCCATTGCATACTTTTAGGTGTGGAGCAAACTAATATGGAAGTTTGAGTTGGAATAAGAAAGTGGGAGTGTTATTAGAAATTCATATGTTGACTGATAACCGAACAAAGGGTTAAGAACTATGTACAAGTTTCTATGCACTTGTTCTGCCACCTTGCCATGTCATGTTTGGTTTAGAATGACAGACCATTTGTCCTTTTATTCACTCAATATTGACTCCATAATGAGTACTTTGGGGGGCTCAAATTCATTATGTCTGCTTACGTCCACGGCAGTTTTAGTTTCCTTTCAACAAGAATCCCAATAGTTGGATTATAAGTGTAGTGGCTTGCTTGATGAAGCTTTTTTTATTGACACACACATTATTAACCTCTTCACAAACCTTTATACTTGTCTAACTATAACTGTTACTTGTAAACTTGCTGACCTCTGCCGTCAAATTCTGGTACCCTCCTTTGTTCCAAGATTATGTTGGACGACTGACCAATTGACCATTGAAATTGGTCTGTGTATAAATTGACGCGGCAATGCTTTTCGGCTTTAGTATTAGTGAGGTTTCCAAGTTTCTCGTTTTTCGTGCAACAAACGAACAAACAAGTCAGTATAAATAAAATTAAGCAAGCATCACAGTTACATTAATTAACTTTTAGCGACTTAGTAATATAGTAATAATCTTTAAGGTTTGCAGTCCAGCAATACACTTTGTGGCCCGTCATTGCTGTTTGATCGTCAACAATGGATTTGAAATGGAGCTGTCGAGTTGCAGGATGACTTGACTAGTAGTCGATTGGACTTGTTTGTATCCACATCCACATTCCATCCATATTCATATTTTCATCCGTTAAGGACCTGATTGCGATCATACCATGGACTGGTTTGAAACGCAGCAAAAATCTCCAAATTCTCAATCCTGCTGGAGTATTGAAAGCAAAGGGAGATCTAATAATTCTAGACCGATAATGTTTACACATCGCATTGTAAAACTAGAATACTACTTAGAGAATCCACATAAGGAGTACGATCCCTTGGTTTCCTCTCTCAGAAGTCATGAGGTGAAAAAAGTACCCATTTTGCGAATATTTGGAGCTACTCCTGAAGGTACCGGCTGAATCTAACAGTAAATTGGGATCTTGGGAATGTCCATTTATTCGAGACTAACTAATTTTGAATTATGCTTATTCCCGCAGGTCAGAAAACATGTGCACATATTCATGGAGTATTCCCCTACATCTACATTTTGGACGATCCGTCAATAGAACATTCTGAGACTGTGATCGCTACTTGTCTTGATAATGCGATTAATTCAGAATTGGGAAAAACGAATGCCAATGCATCTGCTCGTTTCCATCATGTTTTCAAAGTGACACGAGTGACAGGAAAAACATTTTATGGATACCGAAGGAATGATGAAGTCTTTCTTAAGATTTTCTTTTACAATCCTTTTGTCATTAAAAATGCAATGAAACTATTGTTGGTATGCACAGTTAAAAAAACAATCTGCATTTGAAAACACAAACATTGTTTGCGGTTTGGTTTGTTCTAAACTGATCATTATGCTTTATACTATAATTCTCTTTAGGATGGTAAAATTTGTGGGAAATCCTTTCAACCATATGAAGCCCACATTCCATATCCACTTCAATTTCTGATGGACTACAGTCTATATGGAATGAATATGGTCTCATACTCAATGATTAAATTTCGAAACATTGAGACTCCTAATTGTTCGTATTCCCCCTTCTCTGTGTACGGAGGATCGCATACTATTTGGGATGTGGCAAACATGCCCGAACATTTGTTTGCCCCTATTGATTTGGGTAGAAAATCTCGGTGTGAACTGGAAATTGATGTATTGGCTAGTGACATAATTATTAACAGTACCAGTGGTAAGATCCATCAAAACTTTACAAAACTTACAAAACGGTGAGCATAATTTTAGTGGCAAGTCATTTACTACTTCTTTACTTAATTAGGTATTCGATCCAGTAATCCTGGCATAGATGCCATTTGGATGGACGAAATGGAACGGCGGCGTCAACATGATATCCCAAACTGGTCCCAGATTAGTGTACCTGATAGTCAGTCCAGGAACTACAAAGGAGAGCGATTTCCCAGGGAAGCCGAATTGCACGAGATTTTAATGAACTCCATTCATAGCTCTGCTGATGACACTCAAGTAAATCGATACAATTGTCTCACTAATGTAATGACTAGGGTTCTAAAGCTAACAAACGGGAGAAATGTTTATTGATTGCAGAACGAGAATTTACCAGAAGAAGACAGTTTATTGCCAAGTTCCCAAATCACAAACCATACGCCGTCAAAATTAACTTTTGCTGAACAAATCAAACTATCAGGGTCTGAGCTTCCGTCTTCTTGGGGTGAGGAGGAAGAAGAAATGGTTCGAATTTTAGAAGCCATGCATAGTGAAAATTTTGAAGAGGAGGACATTATAGAACCTCAGGAGGAAAATCAACATGCGGACAACAATTGCTTGGACAGATCTGATGAGGAAGAAGAACCGATCCAGAATGAGGAGCAATGGACCCAGTCTTTCCTCTCCACAAGTATTGTAGACGAAGAGTCTTGTCCTAAAGAGAGTGAAATTGAAATTTCAAGTTGTAAGGACCCAGAAGCAAATGAAAGTATTAGCAGTGTGGATTCACCAGGGTGTGCAAAGTCTAAGAAACTTATTCCCCAAATTGATGGTTACTGGGACGATTCTGATAGCAGTGGTTCTAATCCTGAATCTAAAAAGGAGAGACGAAGAAAACGAGCGGCGAAAGTAGTGTATACCCCAGGAAAAAATAAACCTACTGATCGAGACAATGTGACTCCAAAAAGTAAGATTGAGCCTCAAAAGTCAGTGAAAAGTCGACTTTCTTTAACTAGAAGGCGTCGTAGCGAAAAACCAAGTTCTAATCACTGTCATGCATCTGATGAGGAATCCATTATTTCTTCAGCGTCCACGAGTTCGAGTCGAAGTACTCGTTCCAGAACATCTTTACCAAATCTGTCGAGCAGGAGCTCCGTTATTATGAGAAAGTTACCACAAGGAAAAATGGAATCCTCGAAAGGGAAAATAGGAAAAACGAAATCAAGTGGAGTGAAAAGTGCTGTCTCGAACAGTTCCCCTGCCCCTATAAGCAAAATTGTAGGTCTGAAATCGCCTCCTGGAAAAAGAAATGTAGCTCTCCGATCTCCACAGAAAACCAGTGAACCTGCGACCAAAAATAGTGTTGAACCAGAAAAGAAAATGAAAACATTAGGACTTCGAAGAACTAGACGACAAATTAACAAATCTGATATTTCGGAGGCGTCGGTAAGTATAGAAGCTAATGAGGCTCCAGTAAATGCAAAGTCATTCAATAATTTGAAATATAAAGTACCACGAGTGCCAGATACTTCCGAAAGATTGTCCAAAGTTGAAATACAAAACGATTCCAGTAAATTGGACAAAGAATCGGAACTAGAAGATATTGCTGATGCGGTTAAAACAAGAGCTAGAGCATGTAGATTTCGAGATTCGGATTCAGAGTCTTCCAAGTCCGTGTCTCCAACAAAGCCCTCTAGGACCCGTAAAATTGCCCAAGGGAATAAATTGCACACCATTTCGGAACCGGTTGCAGAATCAGGAACCCTCAAAACTCCAACCACTGCAAAACCGTCCACTAGTAGTAATGGTAGCCGCAATGATGTTTCCGATAAAAAATCTAGTCATTCGGTTACGGAAAAATCTAAAACGTTGAATAAACCTCGAGGCAGAGGAAGACCCAGGAAAAGGAAGGCTTCTCCCGACCCGTCGGAATCCAAGATTGTTTCTGTCCTCACCGATTCAAAATCTGAACCACCATCATCTGTTGTATTAATTGATTGTGATCGTTTAAAAGTGCCCGAAGATCAAGAAAAGAAACTTTGTACTTTGACTTATGGTAAAAGCAACAAAGTGACTGTAACTGTGAAATCGCCTAGACCTGTTTGTAGTGACGTTCTTCTTAAGCTCATCAAATGTGACTCCCCACACTCCGATTTGAAGTCTTTAGTGGATCAAGTTGAACAACGAATGTCGGATATTTCTATGGAACTGTCTGATACGGATGAAGAGCCAAAAGAGAATGTTTTTTGTGAGCCCCTGTCGACGGTTGAAACTGACCCAGATAAGGAAGAACCAATCCCCGATCCTGTGGTCAAAGAATCTAAATCGGTCGTTTCACCAGTGGCTGCTAATAAGGTTCTAGAAGAAGATGAACAATTAGACGATCAGGAACAATTAAAACAACATGAGCAGCCAAATGAGGATGAAAAACTACAAGAGTTGGAGCAGCTAAACGAAGATGAGCCTGTTATTTTGGAAGAGTTTAAAATTGCTCCTCCTGATGGTGAACATATTGTAAACAATATGTTGGAGAGCCTTTTATCGGCTGAGGCAGACAGTGAAGAGCTTTTTGAACAGCCAATGGGAGGTGAAGAAAATTGGGTGCCTCCATTTTTTGTGGCCGAACAAGAGGAAGCCGAAATTTCAACTACTACTTCGTCTATATTCGAATTAGAAGCGCTGGTAAATAAAGTGCCACCGAGGTGGACAAATAATGATTGTGAAATTATGGATCTCAGGGATAGTGATACAAACTCCCCTACAGATGTAGAAGTTTCGAGTTCTTCGAATGGTCAAGAAATCGTACCCAGTCCAGCAAATGTGTTGGAGTTGGAAAACTTGGCCTATCAATCGAATAATGTTGAAGAAAGCGGTAAGCATGTGGTGGTCAATGCTGGAATACAGACTACGGAGTTGCCAAAAATGTGCGACATTGGTGTGGGAACAAGTTTGACATTTTTTGTGGAAAAAGTAGACAAAGCTACCCAAACTGAGGATTTGCATGAACCCAAAAAAGTTTCAATTGCTGTGGGGTCCTGTCAAACGGATTTACCGAATCAAAACGATACACAAGAAAAAACTACATGTACGGAAGACCAACCGGAAGTAGAGATATTGGAAACCAGATCCGCCGAAATTAACCACAATTTGGATGTAGAAATCTTGTCAGCAAGTATTTCCCCTAAATCTAAAGTTGTATCAAAATCTCCTGAAGCTTCAAAAACTGTGAAAATACATTCACCATCCGGTTTGCGGGATGCTAACGTACTTCCCGCTGGAGAAACTTGTGTCAAAACTCCCCCTAGTGGAGGAAGCCATCATCATCAATATTATCATGGAAAATTCTCCCGAAAGCATATCCGACCCGTCAAACTAACTGGAAGTCCAGATCCCGTGAAATTATGCAAGGAGAAGCATTTAATGGAACTGGCACGCGTTAACAAATCGCACAACTTGAGCCGAAAAGCTGCGAAAGCACTTCAAGCCGCTAAACATCATGCAGATAGAAAAAGACACTCGCATATTTCCACTTCAAGTCGACCAAAAGGCCATCATGATTCGAAATTGTCTCGGAAACAGTCCAACTCTTCTATCGACAGTGTATTTGAGTATTCCATACTGACTCCAGAAATAAAGCTTCCGTCTGAATCCCCCTCCCCTGTGTCAACGGAAAACCCTGAGTCATTCCAAAACGAAACCCCCACAAGACAATCCATATTTCAAATGAAGAAAGCCAAGAAAAGGTCAAAATCCCAACTACATGTATCCCTGTTGGCAAACAAAGGGGTGCCGGACATTGACAAGTATGAATTTGAGCCTCTGAAACCGCCCCCGAGCTATAGGGATATTAAGAACTGGGCCGAGTCGCGGAAAAATGCTGTGGAAAATAATATGTTTGTCATGAGTAATAATACGAATCCGACGATGCATCAGAGTGCAGGGAAGGAAACCATGTCATTGAAATTGGATATGGACTTGAGTGATGAAGAGGAGTTGCCCGAAGTACGGCCTTTCGGAGGTCAAAATTTGTCGGATGAGGATGAGTCTGGAGGAAATAATGATTCCGTGGATTTGTCTCAGTGTTCCGCCAAAGAGAGTTATCCAGTGACCCCGACTCAGAAGAATAGTCCTGCTGTGGTCGGCATGTTTAGTTCGTCGGCGGGGAGACGGAACTCTGGTGCGAATTCTTCGGAATCTATGAAAACTCCGAGGTCCATTTTGAAGCTCTTTGGTAATTCCAAGAGACGGAACTCTGCATCTTTGGCAAAACGAAGGATTCGATGGGTGGATGAGGCAGGGGGTAATGTGTCCTTATCTGTGAGCAGTGGGGATAGCAATGGCATCAATGTAGACAGCTTCGAGGATTTGAAACAGAAAATTTCGAATGTTTCCAATTGTGACCCTTTGGAACGAGCTTTTCAAGAACGGATCAATACTAGTGAGATTGATGGGGTGAGTCCGAAGAATTCGGGCGATTTTGTTCATGACATGTCCAATCTGCAGGATGCCAAGGCTTTGCATATGGTATTGGACTGTAATTGTTTACATTTTTCAAGTACCAAGTACACTGAAGGTTTTTTTATTGATGGTTTTGTTGTTGTTAGAATCAATATTTGACAGTGTTCAGTGTGGAAGTATTTTGTGATGTCAGAGAAGATTTATTACCGGATCCTCAGTTTGATGCCATCATTGGAATTTTTGTCCATGTTTTGAATGATGTCCCTGATGGGTTTAAGAAGCCAAAGAGATTTGATGGTATGTTTTAGTTTTTAAGACTTGGTTACGTCGGGTTTGGGTTGTTAAGAATTTTTTTAAATTCTGTATGGGTTATGCTTTTCAGCCTACATGATAGTTTCACCTGAAGGGTCGGATGCTGCGAAAAGAGATGAAGACAAAGATTTGTATCCGTATGAATATTTTGGGTCTGAACATCTTTTATTTGAAGGGTTCTTGAAATTGGTGTATGAATGGGATCCCGATATCTTTGTGGGATATGAGGTAAGTGGACAGTTTAAATGGGATTAAAAGATCTACTAACTCTGTCTAACTCTGTGTGTTATTGATTTTATAAACAGATTCAAAAGTCTTCCTGGGGATACATAATTGAACGAGGATATGTATTAGGATTGGACATGACTTCAAATTTGTCGAGACTTTTGCCTGTGAAAACAAATAAATCTAATGATGTCAATGCAAAACCTTGGAGGGAAGAAATAGATGGCCGCATTGTCCTTAATTTGTGGGGAATTCTAAGACATGAGGTGTGGGATTTGGTTTAAAAACTATAGAGTTATTAGCATGCTTTTTTATTCTTTTATATCTTGAAATATGGAATTTTTTGTTAGATTACAGTACAAAGTTACACTTACGAAAATGCTGCTTACCAAATTTTGCATAGAAGGGTCTGCTGCTTTACTCCTAAGCAGTTAAGGCAGTTTTGGAGAAAACCGAGTGATAGGTTTGAAATTTAATGAATTGTTTCAAGTTTCACTGTATCCATTATTTGTTACTCATTTGAAAACATGCATTTTCATCACTTGCAGATCCAAAGTGTTAAGATACTTTCAAGAAAGGGTGAAAGGTGCAATCCAAATAATCGAAAAACTAGATTTGATCAATCGGACATCAGAATTTGCAAGATTATTTGGAATTTTGTTCTATGAAGTTTTATCCAGAGGGACACAAGTATGCACGGAAATTGTAAACTATAGCTTTGTATTATATGGATGAAATCTAAGATTTTTCCATCTTTTAGTATCGTGTGGAGTCCATGATGCTTAGACTGGCAAAACCCAAAAATTACATTGCAGTTTCTCCTTCTGTCATGCAAAGGGCCCATTCTAAAGCCCCGGAATTTTTCCCTTTGATTTTGGAACCGTTCTCAAAGTAAGATAATACAAATTCTGAATTCTTATAAATACTGAAGATTCTTTGGAAAAATTCAAGGTTTTTTTTCGCTTTTAGAATGTACCATGACCCTGTAGCTGTATTGGATTTCCAGTCTTTATACCCGTCCATCATTATTGCCTACAACTATGATTATGCCTCAGTTTTGGGCCGAGTTGACGATTTGGGAACGTAAGTAATGATGAATACTTGTAGTAAGACTATGTACTCCGTGCTAATTTAAATTTTTTTTTCAGAAATGACACTTTTAAATTGGGTTGTGTAACCCATAAAGTGGCAACGTCAGTGCTAAACAGTTTGAGAGACCATATCCACATTTCCCCTGCTGGCGTAGCATTCGTCGACAGCACTATTGTGAAAGGAATTTTGCCTGAAATGTTAGAGCAAATTTTGGAAACAAGACTCATGGTGAAACGTGGAATGAAAAAGTGGAAAGGCCAAGATGCTGCTTTAACTAAAATTTTAGATTCTCGCCAGCTAGGTCTTAAGTTGATAGCCAATGTGTCCTATGGTTATACTTCTGCAAATTATTCTGGCCGTATGCCTTGTGTAGAGGTAAGCCTATAAAAGATGACCAGTTCCATCCAAGCAATACCATTTTTTGTTGTGAAATTGCCACGATTCTAAAAAAATGTTTTTACTTACTGTAGATTGCAGACAGTGTAGTAAGCAAAGGGAAAGAGACTCTGCAAAGAGCAATCCAATTTGTCAAGGACAATTTCAATAGATGGCAAGCTGATGTCATCTACGGAGATACGGATTCCCTTTTTGTACGATTCCCTGGGCGTTCCAAAGAGGAAGCTTTTATTCTCGCCCAGCAAATTGCGGATGAAGTTACACAGGCCAATCCTAAACCTGTGAAATTGAAATTGGAGAAAATTTACCAGCCATGCATTCTGCAGTCGAAAAAACGATATGTGGGCTTTTCCTATGAGACTGTGGATCAGAAAGAACCCAAATATGATGCTAAAGGGATAGAAACTGTTAGACGAGATGGATGTCCTGCTGTGAAAAAAGTGACATTTTATTAAATTGTAGATAGGTAGTATTAAATCCATGTATTTTCTATATAATTTTTAAATTTTGTTTGTACAGATTTTGGAAAAAGCTCTCCACATTCTCTTTTCACACAATAATGAATCAATGGTGCGCAATTTTGTAGAGCTGCAATTTAAAAAGCTATTTAATGGTCATGTCAGTATGAAAGAATACACATTTGCCAGGGAATTTCGAGGCAGGGAGGGTTACAAGCCTGGAGCTTGTGTCCCATCTTTGGAAATTGCTAAGTGAGTGTATATTTTTCATTTTAGCGTACAAACTATAGCTGGTTTGTTTTGTGATATGAGTTGCACTGAAAATAATTTTCTTTAGAAAACTCAGTGAAAAAGATCCCAGAGCGGAACCATTGACAAAACAAAGAGTCCCTTATGTGATTGTGTATGACAGTCCAACTCTACCGTTGATCAAAATGGTGCGAACTCCTATGGAATATGTTAAGGATAATACTTTGCGTCTCCATGCTCATTACTATATTGAGAAAGTTATCATCCCGGCGCTAAATAGGTGTTTAAAGTTGGCCAACATGGATGCTTCGCGTTGGTAAGTATTGACCTTTTAAATGGATTCCTGATGGGCAGTGTATATTATATGCAAGGGTTTTCATTTGTTAGGTATGCGAATTTGCCGCGAAAGTATTTGAGAAATATTAATGCCCATACTAGTGGCAAGAAAGGTCAAGGGACATTGGACCAATATGTTTTGCATCAAAATTGTTTTCGCTGCGATGAATGGACGGACCAAGGGATTTGCTCCGCGTGTAGAAAAAATATGGGGGAAACGATTTTGTATTTGAATCAAATGTCTCAAGAAATTGACAAGAAATACTGGACTTGCAAAGATGTATGCAAACTCACATTTCAGTTTTGAATTTTATCAAGTTATAGTATGTGGGGTTTAGATTTGGATTGTGAAACTTGGATTTTTCAGATTTGTTACCAGTGTTCTACTGAGGAAGGAAAATGTATCAGTATGGATTGTCCAGTTTTTCACAAGTTGTTCAAATATGAAAGGGATCTGCCGCTAAGACTACAAATGATTGAGCAATTGAAAAAACTGGAATGGTGATCTTATTTATAGTTATTGGTTTCATTTAAGTTTAAATGTGTCCAGTTTCACACTCGTGATATTTTTCATAGACTGACTTTATTTAGATTTTATGTTTTTAGGCTACATTTTTTATTGTATTACCATGATACTTTTTGCCATAAATGTAAACAGGCTAGTTAGAAGAATGCACTGTGTGTGTAATGGATTTTTGATGCCGAAAATATTGACTGATTGATTACATATTTGCATGTATTAAAGAATATTTCCCAATTAGGGTTGTGCGAGTATTTTCAGTATGAATTCGACAACTCTTAAAATTGTATTGTGATCTCATGAATTGAATTAACTTTCATACCATCAATGCATAATGAGTAGTGTAGTTAATCACGCGTAATAAAACTAGTGGGTACCAATAAGGGAATCATTAAAAAACAATAAACATGTTTGACCTATTCATTCCATTTGTGTTGCTTGTTTATTCATTTCACTTTTACTTATGTTCGCATGAACAATGAAAGAAACTCAACTCGGCTTTTTAATTTCATCTAGTTAGCTCTGACTTTCTAACTGTAAGTTGGTACACCACTCATGTGTACCGCAAAATTGACTGAAAATCAATAATAATAATGTTGTCTCCGAATCGGGCAATAGCAGTGTTCTTACTGATATCATGCAGTTGTTTAAATTTTTCGTTGGGATACCAAGATCTGTTCGGAATGGACGAATCTCATACGGATTTCGATTCCTTAGAAGACGAACAAGAGGAACACTTGGACTATTTTCATTCTGACGAGTATATTGAGCTATCCAAACTGTCTTTACTATACTCACCCCATAAGTTATTTCTATTGGCGAAACGCGAGGCCAAATTGTATACTTTGTTGAACAATTTCATGGAAAAATCTCCAGAGTTGAGCAATAATGTGTCCATGCGGTAAAAAATACACCATTCTCTATAAATTAAGAAAAAAAATAGTGTAAACATAATAATATGTTTATGCATAAAAGCTATTTGGAGGACTATGAAGCAATGATAGAAAAACTGGCCCGAGCTGGATATTCACTTGCGAACAATAAAGATGACATTGCCAAAATTATTGCTTCGCATCCCATGCTTACATTTGGAATGCTGCATCGATTAGTTTTGTTGAGTGACTTGGGTCCTTATCTAATGGAGAATGGAGAAATTGGTAACACTTTAACTACACAGAAACAATTTGCAGTATATTTGATTTGGGCAATTATTATTTGTGCTACTTAACTGCTGTACAGATTTTTTGTCCAATCTTTTGAATACCGACTACGAGCTTATATGGCCTTCATATGAAGTGCTTGAAGCAGCTACTCGGAGCATCCTGAGATTGCAGTATTTATATAACCTTGATGCTTCGCAGGTACATTTTTTTGGTGATGACAACTTTTCACGTGGATACTCTTAGGGAAAATGAAAATCATGCAATGTGTTTGTGATCTTCCCACAGATTAACAATCAGAACATGGGGGTTATATTAAACCGCGATGATGCAATAATACAACTCAATCCATATGACTGTTTTTTCATCGCTAATTATTCAATGTCTCTGAATTTGAGGGAGATGGCAAGAAATTGGTTTGAATTGGCACAGTCGAAAATTCATGGCTTGACTACTACAAACGAGATCAGAAAATTGGATTTGATGAAAAATGTGGAAAACGGGTTGAAAATTTTGGTCCAAAATTTTAAAGTGTGTAAACCTTACGCTATAGTTAGTTACAGTTTATATTTTAAGTCTTAATCGCATGCATTTTATTCACCTAGGAAAATCAAAATGAAGATAATTTCAAACGCTTGTTAGAATCCATGGATCAAGGTGAATATGGCAGTCACAAAGTGGAAGATTTAAAAAACTGGTGTTTTTCTCAAATTCATAAGAGAAAGGCCGAGGTGCTGATGGCATCTTTTAAATTGACTGCAATTGTTTTCGGAAACAGTTATGAGCTTTTTCCTTGCAGATTTCAAAACAAGACAAAATGTTTTGTTGGCTGGAGAAATCTTTAGAACCAGTGGAATCCATGATGCCCTTAAAAATCGAACTGATTTCTCAAATACCGTTAATGTTTCAAATTTACGATGCATTAAGCGACGATTTTTCAAACAAGATTGTTGAGTCTGTTAAAGCCCATTTGGAAATCATGAATGCCACGAAGGAGCATTCTCAAAACATGGACTTATTCAAGGACAATTATGTGTCGGACGTGTTTTGGGAAGATGAGGAGCCATTTGTGGAAATTTTGAAGGAAAAATTTAATAGCATGTTGCAAAACATTGCAACTCATTCAGGTGCATTTGAAGGACCTGTTCAGATTTCCGGGTTTACACCGTTTGGTTTCAAAAATCTTCCAAAGCACCTCAAAGTATACAGTTTTTCCAAAAACCAAGAAAACTATATGTAGTTTGAAGTATTTAACGAATTTTTCCATGCATTGGTGAACTTTACAGGAATATGAAACTCGTGGAATCGAAAGTCATAGTACAACATTCCAGTCTTCATACACATCTATAATCTTGTTTGTAAGACTTGATTTTTTGCATTTTCTTAAAAAAAATCTCATTTTTGTATCGAATATATTTTTTTTAGTTAAATAAGGTAGATGGCCAAGGAGGGGAATTATTTTTCCCATATTATGATGTTATCGTGCATCCAGTGAAAAATTCATTACTAGTGTTTGAAGATTTGGACCAAAGTGCTCCCAATGAAATGGGTTTAGGGGAATTCGCACATTGCCCCATCTTGTCAGGCAACCAATACAGTAAGGTCTTTTTGAGCCCTAATCATTCCAATGCTAGCTAAAAGTAATATGAATGAAACATAACACTATTTTTTGTTTCCAGTCGGCTACAAAAAAATGCTGCCAAAAATGTATTGAAGTAGGTGATACATCACAAAGGACGAATAATATGTAATTAAATGCATGCATCAAAAAATTCCATGGATGTGAAAACAATAAAAACCAGTTTTCCTTAAAAAATATTATTTTTTAGCAATTTTATAGATTGCGTAAATTGTATAACGGACATACAATTTTTGGGTCGTAAAACCATTTACAGTTTTATTTATTTACCTGCCTAATCAGACTGTAACAATGCCTAATGTATAACACGTGGACACCTATCTTATTATCAGCGATTTTTTATCCCGATTCACATATGGACAGGTTCCCGTGTTGTACCGAAATCATTTGTAGTCAATGTAGTATAGAAGTAGTTAGTTAACTTTACCACCGCATACAGAGAATAATGTGCAAATTATTGTGTGGACTGTGGGTACAATTTTGCCATACTTATCTAGGATCTGTTCCCAGTCAGAAAAAACATAGTGAACAAATGAATGACCTTCAATTTTCTGCATGCATCCTTTATGTGCTAGCTTCACACTCCCACATGTGTGCATTATTATACCAGGACAAATTTTAGCCAGTAATTCGTCATTTAAATCCCTGTCAGAAAAGCAAAGACAAGCGGCTAAAAGTCACGAATTCAAAACCATACAGTAATATCGTATGCATAAAATGCTTATGTAATTTGCATAGTGCTGATGTCAATAAGCTAAAGTTTGATTCTGTGTAATGCACTGCATATACACTTCTCATGCATCCCATCGACACTAAAAATTCAAATCTTACATACACTAAAGCGATTTGGCCGTCAAAATGAAAAAACAATTTTACATGCAAACTTTCCTTGTCCAGATGATGAAAACCTATCATTTCATTTGCATTCTCCAGCGTTATTACACATAGAACATGCAACTGGATACGGACAATATATCGGACTGGACCGTATATGTACGTAAATTGATGTGTATAATCTCAATGAGAATTTTCAGTCCAGCACACAAACTAACTAACCAACGTACTTATAGTTTGTGTAAATGAGAAAAAACACATGAAGTTTTAACATGGTCATGCACTTACTCTTTTATCTAACTATACATAGTAATCTTACCATAATTGCTGCTTATCTTGCATGTGAATGTGAATCGTTTCAATTGGAAGCATATTGAACAGTCGGCTCTGAACTATCTATGTGAGCTGTATGCATTCTACATTTTCTTGAATTTTTGACAGATTCTGTATTGAGCAACCAAAAATGGGCAAAGGGTATGTAAAATTATACAAAATTAAACTATGATGCGACCACGTTTGTACGATTTTTAAAACTCAAACCTTTTTAAATAGGGAAGCAGGTGCTGGCAGCAATGCTGTAAACTTTTGCATAAATGGGAAGGATTACTCAGGTAGGGGTTAATTGACACGCATATTTTTTACAATGCATAACTTGATACATGAGTGCTGACTTGTTACAATGTTGATAAATAAAATTGTACACAGTGAGTCCACATGATGGGAAAATTAGAGCCAATAGTATGCTCGTGGATTTCATCCGAAATGAAGCGCATCTTACGGGCACAAAAAGTATGTGCCGTGAAGGGGGCTGTGGAGCCTGTGTAGTTACTGTGAAAACTAAGGATCCAGTTAGTGGGAAGGATGTGTCCAAATCTGTCAATTCGGTTTGCCAAAAAATTTAGAACAAGAATTTTTCCTTATATTTGCCAAAAAATTTGAAAAAAACTGTCATTTTGCGGATACATAGTGCTTGACACCAGTATTGAGCTGTAATGGCTGGAGCATTTCCACAGTAGAGAGTTTGGGGAACAAAGAGGAAGGGTACGACAAGATTCAACAAAGATTGGTGAATTTCAATGGAACGCAATGTGGATTTTGTACTCCAGGAATGATCATGAGTATGAACAGGTAAATAATAATAGAGCAATTCTAAACTGTGGCTTGCATTTTGGAACAAAAATGGAAACTCAAATGTGTTTTTTTTTAGCTTGATGGAGTCTAAAAATGGACAAGTAAAGGTGGAAGACATCGAAAAGAATTTTGATGGCAATATTTGCCGATGCACTGGCTATCGTCCAATTCTGGATGGCTTCAAGTCCTTGGCTGTCGATTGTCCAGAATACATTCAGAAGAAATGCGCAGATATTGAGGTCAGTAATTAGGTGTACACACAAGTTAAATGTATTATATAATGCAATGCCATGCAATTTTTTAATGTTCATAGGATATTGCAAACTGTGCATGCTCTTCAACCAAAAATGGGTGTTGCAAATTACGTCAAAATAGCAATTTTTGCATAAATTTGCCATCCGGTGAAGAATGGATTACTGCCAATTCATTAACATTTGTGAATCAAACTATCGCCAGACTTCGATCCAGTGGAACACGATTCCGATTTGTGGCTGGAAATACAGCTAGTGGTAAAGAAAATGAACAAAAAATACAGAGCTACTTTTATTTTTATCAAGTCCTTGTATTCAAATTGGCAGTGATCACTGATTGTTTCACTTCAGGTGTCTACAAGAATGATGGCCCATACAAAGCATATATTGATATCTCCAATGTTCCCGAGTTGAAAAAATGCTCGGTAGATAACAGAGCTGGCATTGTTTTGGGCGCTGCAGTCACTTTGACAGAAATGATTGATTTCCTCAAAAACAAAGTTGCCAATATGGATGGATTTGAATATGGGAAATATATGGGAAACCATATTGAGCGTGTGGCAAATGTTCCTGTCAGAAATGTAAGTGAAAAGTACATATCTGCACTACTGAACCGTACTGAAGTGAAAAGTTAATTTTTTATTGTAAAACAATTTGTGAGCAATATGTATATTCTTGCTATAGAATGGAACGATTGCTGGAAACCTGATGATCAAGCATATGCATCCAGAATTCCCTTCCGATATTTTCCTCCTTTTGGAGACAATTGGAGCCAAATTGGATATTTGTAAGCCACATTTTTTCAATAAAATTTTAGCAATTTGGTAATCGTAGAAATTTTTGATGAAAAAATCGTTTTTGTAGCTGCTGAGGGTGATATTAGCAAACAGTACAGTATGCTCGAGTTTTTGGCTTTGGACATGAAAGGGAAACTCATCGTAGCTGTTCATATGCCACAAAGGAAAGGGTATTATTTTAGAAGTTTTAAGGTAATACTAGTTTTTTAATAATTTTAGTTCTAAAATTTGAGACACAACTAATTTGCAACTTCGTATTTATTATTTTTCAGATCACAAGACGTTATCAAAATGCTCACGCCTACGTGAATGCAGGAATTCTACTCAAAGTGGATACAAAAGACAGTTTCAAAATTTTGGAAAAGCCTCGACTGGTTTTCGGCGGAATAAATTCAAAATTCGTAAGCAATTTTCGATTAATAAATATTTAATTTGCTTCATTGCACTTAATTTTGACTGCAAACATAAAAAAACCCCAAAATTCGGAAAATCATTGTTACAGGTGCATGCATCTGCTACAGAAATGTTTTTGCTGGAGAATAAACATCTTGGAGATGACAAAGTGATCCAAGGTGCTATGGACGCTTTAGACAGGGAATTGAAACCTGATGTCTCATTTTTAGAAGCTGCGCCTGAATATCGCAAAAATCTGGCAAAATCTTTACTCTACAAGGTAATTACAATTAGTACCCAAGCAAATCACATTCCCACATTGCCCCAAAAAATTACATATTCAAGTAACCTGACTTTTAAATCCCAGGCCATGATGGGTTTGATGAAAGACAAAGTGAGCACAACTCTGAAATCTGGTGCAGACGAAATTGAACGACATATGAGCAAGGGGATCCAATCGTATGATGTGGAAAAGGACGCTAAATCTTTGTACAAGGCTGTCCCCAAAATCGAGTCTTATGCTCAAGCTTCAGGTGCATATATAAAAGTGCAACCAACTACTACGACAAGAAAGTATTTGTCAATTTGCACTAACATATTACTACTGCATTGACGAATAGGTGAAGCCGAATATGTGAATGACATTCCAAAGCGGCCTGGAGAGTTGGCCGCCGCATTTGTTTTGAGTGATGTGGCCATTGGGGATATCAAAAAGATTGATCCTTCTGAAGCTTTGGTAATTACTCAAAAATTTTGCTCAATTTCAAATCTAGCACGCAAATGGATACATTGTCTGCATTTTGTATGGACATGTACAGAAAATGGAGGGAGTGGTCCGATTCATCTCTGCAGAAGACATACCTGGAATCAACAATTTTATGAAATACTTTCTGTGGCCACCTACTGTCGAAGAACCGGTAAGTAACAAATGAAACTGCTCATTCATGATTCTGCCATTGTAAAACCATTTATAACCAATCAAACTAAACCTGTAGGTATTTGCATCCCAAAAAGTCACATATCATGGACAATCCTTGGGATTGATTTTGGCCGACACGGAAGACTTGGCTAAAGAAGCAGCAAAGAAAGTGAAAGTCACTTATGAGAATGTGAAAAAACCGGTAGTAGACATAGTGGAGTCATTTAAGAAGGCCGAAGCCTCTGGAGCCATTCAACACCAACATATTGGAAATTTCAAAAGTTGGGACACCGAGGGCGCAGTGCCCATCAAACACACAGTGAAAGGAGAGTTCCGTGTGGGCTCCCAATATCATTACTACATGGAAACTCAAAGGTGCGTTTGTGTTCCCCGGGAGGATGGCATGGATGTTTTCTCCGCCACACAATACATGGACCAAGTGCAAACTCATATTGCAGAGGCACTTCGCATGCCCAGTTCAAGGTAAGTTTAAATTCGGAAGATTTCGTAGTTTTTTTCCACTATAGTTCACTATCTCATCTCGTTTTTCAGCATCAATGTGCAAGTTCGAAGAATCGGAGGTGGATTCGGAGGAAAAATTACAAAACCTCCTTTACTCGGTGTGGCTTGTGCTGTGGCAGCCCATACTGTGCGAAGACCGGTGCGATTAGTGTTGGATATGGAAACTAATATGAGACTCATTGGGAAGCGATATCCATACTACATCATGTATGAGGTGAGCAGAACGGGAATAGTTTGAAAACTTTATGAAAAAAATTTATTTTATGAGCTAAAAAATTTCTATAAGGCTGGATTTGATGACAATGGAAAACTGGGGCGACTCAAAGCTAGGATGTACTGTGATTGCGGATGGTCACCAAATGACCAGTCCACTATTATTGCCGTCATACATATGCAAAATGTGTACGAGGCTATTGGTTGGGATATATTGCCTGGAATACTTATGACCGATACACCTTCTAATACTGCTGTCAGAGCTCCTGGTAAAATTTGCAAAAAATTAGCTAGAAATTACGGCGGAAAGGCTATGAAGGTGACTTTGAATGGTACTGACATTTGACATATTTGCAGGAAGTATCCAAGGGATAGCTCTCATGGAGTATGTAATGGACCACATTGCCCACACTTTGAAAAAGGATCCGTTTGAAGTTCGTCAAGTGAATTTCTTGAAAAAGGGAGATACACTCTTCTTTGCAGGATTTCCTCCAGATCCGACGAAAAAAGTGCCCATGGATGCGGACAATCTCATCCCCAGGATGTACGAAGAAATGAAAGTTACTGGTGATTTGGAAGCTAGAAAGAAGGCCATTGAAATTTTCAACAAGGTACGTCTATTAGCTATTGAGATTTTGCATGAAACATGCCGAAATACTATATTACATTTTCAGGAAAATCGGTGGAAAAAACGAGGACTTTCTGTAGTTCCAGTCCGATACCCAATCGATTATTTTGCAGGGGCCAAATATCCCACTCAAGTTGTCCTCTACCATAATGATGGGACAGTGGCCGTTTCCACTGGGGGCATAGAAATGGGCCAAGGGTTAAATACAAAAGTAAATTGTTTAAAATATAATTTTACCACCAAAACTGTTTATTAGCATTGTAATCATATAATATTCCTCTGCTAAGGTGGTCCAAACTGTGTCTGAGATTTTGGGAGTCCCTATGGACAAAATTAGGGTAAAACCTGCTGATAATTTTGTGGGAAACAATGCAATGTGCACTGGAGGATCTATTGGCAGTGAAGTTTGCGCATATGTATGGACACTATTACAATCAATCCTAAGTTTTCTCGAAAGTTTTGATTGCTGCGTCAAAATTTGTTTTTATGTGTTTCATATTTTAGGGAGCGATGAGAGCGTGCGAAACTCTGAAGGAGCGCTTGAAGCCGTTTGCGGAAGCTGCAAAGGGATCATGGGAGGCTATGGTCGCAGAAGCACATAAAAATGGTGTCGATTTGTGCGCAACACATGCGTAAGTTTTGTTTTCATGTATTTATTCATGCATAAATGTGAGCCTACTGAGTTAAAATAAAAGATCTGAGTAAAATTTGTGAATTATATGCATAGGGCCAGCAAAGCAGACGGTATCACATCATATCACATATGGGTGCTTGCAGCCAGTGAAGTGGAAATTGATGTGTTGACTGGAGAATATAAAGTTAGAGACAAATCAGGGGATTTTTTTTGTATTTTTTTTGGGGCAACGACAAACTAGCTGAATAATTGTTTGTGTCAACTCCTTAAGGTTGCACGAGTGGACATTTTGGAAGATACAGGAAAATGCTTGAGTCCTGCAGTGGATATTGGCCAAATCGAAGGAGGTTTTGTATTCGGACAAGGTTTGTGGACAACCGAAAAGATTGTGCATGATCCGGAAACTGGAGCAATTTTGACCAAAGGAACTTGGGTAAGTTTTTCTTGTCAATTTAATGCATTTAAGGAAAACAAAATAAACTGACTTTTTGCTTTGCTATTGTCATTCAATGTTTAGGACTATAAAGTACCAGAGACGAAAGATATTCCAGAAGACTTTAGGATTTCTTTGCTTCGCAATGCCCCAAATCCAAATGGAATTTTGAGTTCCAAAGGTAATCGCTTGGATCATGCTATTACATTAAGAAATGATAACATCTATTTTATTCTCTTTTGAATTGTTAGCCACTGGAGAGCCAGTTCTATGTGCCACAGTTTGTGTACCATTGGCATTAAAGCAAGCAATTAGTGCTGCCAGAAAAGATGTGGGCAATACCGATTGGTTCCAATTGGGTATGTAGAATACAGAAACTGAATGGAAGGCACCGTACATTTTTAAGTGTGTCCATATTTTTATGTAACTCGTGTGTTTTAGATGGACCAGTCACCCCTGAAGACATTATGAGACTTTGTCTCACTTCCAGTAAACAATTCACGTTGTGATTTATGTGTCCTGTCCTGTGAATTCATTTTGTGCCTCTCATGGAATTATGAATTGTGATACCAAACACATATTCACAATTAGTTTTAAGTTACTTTGTTTCAAACATTCACTAGCCAAAAACAATAAAGGAGAAGATTAACACTGCACCGCTTTTGTTCACTTCAACAATGTATGTGCCTATATGGGTATATAGTATATCTATTACTATGATGGGTGCATTCGATTTGTTTTCACTTCAGCTATTTAGTATTGTTAACACAGCTAGTATTACAGAACAGTGAGCACAGCAGCATACATCTTTTGTACACCTATTATGTATATTATTAGACTCAAAACCAATGATTTATTTGCAGCAAAATAAGTCCATATGCATCTGCCAAATCTCGAAGTTATAATTGCAACGTCAAAATAGGTCATATTTACATAGAGCATAGACAAACATGCGGCTTTGTCTATACACACAGACTGTTGGCATTGGGAAAGCCAAAGAGTAAAACTGCGCCAAGATCGGTTTTGAACATTTGTTTGAGAAAAAATAAATTTTGGTTTTTATTATTATTGCTAATCAAATGACTGTCAAATTCAAATCTGTCAATTAATAGCTTATCAATAAATCTGCTGAGGACTTTTGAGATTGACCTATTCCCGGGACGTCGATTTTTAATTGCAAAGCCTTCAAATTTAATAAAAAACAGGTGAGTTCTTGAAATGTAGACTATTGTGTCGCCACACTTTTGACGATTTTTTCAATTGTGTCTCTGGGCACCATTTGTAAAAGCTGAGCTTGCTGATCATTCTTAATTTCAGTCACTGTTGAATTAGAGCGTGACCCCTTCCACAGCCCTGCTCAGTAAAAATCGAAAAAAAAGTTAGTCTGATGCGAGTCAGTTGGGTAAGTAAATTTAACCCTACTTGGTGAATCTTGACAAAGCAAAGCTTTTCACGAGGTATAATAGTATTGTAAATAGAATTATCTGCTCCTTATATAACTAACATATTGACGATAGACAAAGTTATTACTGCTACCTCTGTCATCATCAAAATGGATCCATCAATAAGTTTCGAAAGCCAACTAACTTCGAAAATCCGTCATTTCCAACTGTACGAAAAAAAAGAAAACCAAGCAGCCGCCCTGCTCCATATTCCTCTAGAAGATTTACGCGCAATAGCTTCCGCAAAATTTGAAAGCTCCGTTCCTCAAAAACTTTCGGATGCTGACAAACAAGGAACAATACAAGATATGCTCTTCCTCGAAATTATGGAATGGTTCAAAAATGACTTCTTCACGTGGATGGACACTCCAAAATGTCCATCATGTTCTCAGCCCACAACATTCCTCAAACATGGCATTCCAACTGACCAAGAAAAATTTGCCTCTGCCAATAGAGTAGAGCTTTTTTCATGTACAAAATGCTTCCCAGATAATCGACAAGTTGCCAGATTTCCTCGGTACAGTGATCCCGTCGTTTTACTAGAGACAAGGACCGGTCGATGTGGGGAATGGGCCAATTGTTTTTGCCTGATAGCTCGATCAGCGGGATTTGAAGTTCGACATGTTACTGATTGGACTGATCATGTATGGGTGGAAGTATTTTCTGCCAGTATGAAACCAAATAGATGGCTACATGCCGATCCTTGTGAGAATTCAGTCGACAGTCCGTTGCTCTATGAACAAGGATGGGGCAAAAAGCTTACGTACGTTATTGCCGTATCACAAGATGATATTCAAGATGTAACATGGAGGTACATAGTGAATCAAAAGGAGACTTTGAAGATTCGAAAACTCATCAACGAAAATGTCCTTGTGAGCATGATTATAAGATTGAGAAATGGAATGCAAACATTTTGCAGTCCTGACAGGCGAAAAGAGTTGCTAGATCGACTGATCTTTGAACTTTTGGAGTTTATTGGTCCAAAAGATAATATTATAGTAAAAGATTCGGAAAAAGTTGGCAGACAGTCCGGATCTCTTGCATGGAAACTTGCAAGGCAAGAGTTGGGGGAAGGGGAAGAGTCAGAAGAAAGAGATTCATTTGTATGGAAAATTTCGAATGATAATTTATTATCGGAGAACGAATTCCAGCTTTTATTTGATTGTGCGAGTAATTCATATTTCGTTAGAGATAGTCAACAGAAGGTTCATGGCTGGCAGAATGGAGTGTTTCATAAGGAGAATATTTTTCGCAAAGAGGAGAAAGATTGGAATATGGCATATATTTGCAGAAAAGGTAATTCAATTACTCTAGCTTGAGAAATACATCTGGGAATGGTTAGGTTTAGGTGTATGGTATTATAACTGGTATAAATATTGAAATGGCACATGAGATACTTTTTTTTCATTTTGGCACAGAAAATGCCTCCAAAGATATTGCAGTTGTGTCCTGGAAATTTAGTGCAGAAAATCTGTCCCCACGAAAAATTTCAGAAATACACATTTCCGCTCCATTATTTCTGTTTAGTCCAAAGGCTTCAATCCGCCTTAAGTTAAGTACAAGTGAAGGACAGGATTTCATGCTAATTGGTTCGTTACATATCTAAAAAGCCGTTTACCGTCAGTTTACATCTTGAATGGCTATTTTTTAATTTTTAGAGGCCAACAATCACAACGGTCTATTTCATTGGAAATCCAATGCTTCCCCAAATCCGCTGAAACCTTGCAAACATTTTACAGTAGTGTGCGAGCTAAGTGGCGGGGACGGAAATCATGGATGGCAACATGCACAATTGTGTAGGCAATCTTTAGTTTCTAAAAGTGACCCAATGCTGACTGTACAGATAGTATTGTCAGAGAAAATCTAAGGCAATTTTTTTAATCATTTAAAAGAATCCAAATGAATAAAAATATTGATTGATCATGATAAATACATGTGCACATTTATGTAAAATTGAACATGTGGTCAAAAGATAATAAGTTAGTTTGTTCAAACGGTTGATACAGGCAATTAATTATATTAAACTCTCGACGTCAATAATATCGCCGAGTAGTTTTGTAAAGGTGGGCCGATGACTAGGATTGATTTGCCAGCATTGAAGCATAAGAGTGGAATAAATGGGCATAGGACATGTCTCTGGACATTGCAGTCGAATCCCTTTGACTAGAAGAGAAATGATCTCATCTGCTTCCACATCAGTCACTGAAGTTCCTGGCAAATTTGGCTCTTGTCCGTATGAATAGATTTCGTACAATGTAACCCCGTAGGACCAAACGTCAGATTGTTCCGAGAATTTCCCAAATTGTAAGCTTTCTGGTGGATACCTTTACAAGATAAAGTCAGTTTAAGCCAGTGCTATAAATTTCATAAGTATGCTCGCTCCGTTTCAATAATGTACTGTACCATTTGATGGGCAAGCGACGATCAGTTCTAAAAGTGTAACAATTGTCAGTGTCCATAAATCGTGCGAGTCCGAAATCCGAGATTTTTGCCAGATCATCATTTGCTACCAGTATATTTCGAGCTATTCATTAAGATATAATTTTCATAAAACGAGTCAGTATCTATTTATTCCTTTGCTTGACTGAGGCAGACTTTAATTTCGAATCGTTTTCATTCTTACCTGCCAAATCGCGGTGAACGATATTGTTCACACTTAAATACTCCATGCCCTAATAACGTCAAAAAAAATCATCATGTCTTATAGTATATCCAGTTATCAATACTAAAAATACTTTTTAGTTTTGAAATATTAATATTGATAGATGGTTTACCTCAGCTACATCTTTGGCAAACTTGGTTAGTTGTTTTACATTCGGTTTCGTATAATTAACTCTGAAGTAGTCCAGAATAGAACCTAATGGCAAGTACTCCATGATGAGCAAAAGTCCGGGATCATTCACAATCCCTTTCAGCTCAACAATGTTAGGATGACATAAATTCTGCGCATAAAATTAATTCCAATGAACAAATGACTTTTCAAATCCTATATGTACACATCACGCTGAATTCAATCAACCCAATCTTTTCGTGCATCTAACCTTCAAGATTTGAAATTCACTTTGAAAATCACATATCTCTCGTTCTGGAATGTATTCTTTTTCTTTCATCATTTTTACAGCTACTGACGTAGAGGAGCCATCACTTCTTAAAACTTGGCCCACAAAAACCGCTCCGTAAAATCCCTAAAATTCGAACCAAAACCAAATATTGAAAATAAAAATCCACCGTAACTTTTTTAATTGCACTCGTGATAAAGATTATTTATCTGCTCACCTGTCCAATCATTCGTCCTAATGTTAACTCATCTTTTCCGAACACGTAAATATCTTGATAAGATTTCAGAGAGTACATGTTCTCCACAGCCAGGTTGTTGTACAAGCCGGGATATCCCGAAATCAAGTCAGGGGATGATATTCCATTCTATAATTTAAAAATTTTTTCCTCACAATATGGCGCTTATTTTTTCTAATAAACTACAATGTGCAATCGTAATGTACCATGCCCCCTTGCATTAGCCAAGTACATTGAGTACTATTACTATGATTGGAACTGGAATTTAAAGACATGTTGTGGAAAAATGTGCTCAAAGTGCCATCCGAAATATTGCCCACAGGTGCATTCACGTCAGATGAACCGAATGTAGTCCAAGTTGCATCCGCTGAGGGATCGAAACCACTGTTTGTGTCCGACTGACCACTCTCACTACAATTTGGGGTCACTTGGGCGTAAGAGTGCACTCGTTTTGTACCTATCACTGTGCAACAAAAAACATTACATTATTCCCATCTCATATTGTTGAGACCTAATTCTATAGAAAAAGTCAGACAATTAGAATTCACAGTCGGATTTTTCTAGCTAAATTTTGAATCTTACGCTGATATAAGATTTGATGAATATCCCGCACAGCTGCTTGAGGCTGTTTTCTGCATTCAGGAACTTTATTCCAGCATTCTCTAATGATTCTGTATAACTCATATGGACAGTTTTCTGGTTTTGGTAGGCGCCAATCCGATAAATATTTCTGGAAGTTAAAAAATAAGGTTTAACTAAAATATCATGCCCAATGTGTCAGTACCACAAGACATTCACGTTCACGAACCGATTTATATTCGGCAATAGGAATCGGGGTATTTCCACCTGGCGCTTCCCCGAGGGAAAAAATTTCCCACAGTGTAGTTCCAAAAGACCAAATATCTGCGGTACCGGAACTTTTACACAGCGACGGAATTTCAAAAAATTCTGGAGGGATCCAATGAACACTGTAGAAATGAATTTTTAACAATTTTACATGGAGATTTCTGTGTACACTGAAATTTACGGAAAGCTGGAATCTGATTGGAATGACTTACTCTTGGTTAGTATACTGAGGAATACTTGGATCGGCTAATTTCACCGTGAATGTGGAATCTGTATGTTCCGAGACTAGAATGTTATGGCACCGTATGTTCCCATGAACAATTGCTTGATCCTCCTGAAAAAATTCACAAATAAAAAAAAATATACATGTAGGTAGTTTGCCGGATAGCGATATAAAATTTTGTTTCATCACTTACTAGAAACCAAAGGGCTTTTGCTATTTGACTAGCTCCTTCAATCAACTCCACTACTTCCATGTTGAGTGAATTTTGTTTGAGAAACAAATTCAATGGTCCTAAAGGCATCCATTCCATGACCAATGCTTGGGGGCTACCCAAGACTATTCCTCGCATTGCTACCAAAGATTCGCATTGCCATGGAACACATCGATCGGTCATTTCCAAAAACTCCTAAAAAATAAATCATTCCTCCATTGGTCTCTAAACTGTATAGTTAGCAAGTTTGCTATGAGGAAATGTGGAACCTTCAGATAGTGATCATCCTTGTCATGTTGCTTTTTCAAATACTTCAAAGCAACTTCTATTCCAGCAGATTGATTTGGCTTCCAAATGGCTTTCACTACTGTGAAAATTTTTCCCGTCCGCTCAAAAGTTTTACCACGGAATACTTTTAAACTTCGAGCTGTGATGCAAACAGGTCCAGAATTCACTTTGTGGAGCGAATCTCCTTGATAAATGTGAACTTTTTCGGCTTCCAGTACCTCTTTCCGACACAGCAGTAGTGGTGATCGATCTAATTAGGTCAATGTTAAATTATTAGAAAATTAAAAAAAAAAAACACGAAAGTACAAGAAAATATGCCCATGCCATGCAACTTCAGTTTTTACCATAATCGGAGGGGGGAAGACATTCCTTGAGAAAAATTCTACCCGGTTTTTCTGAATCCGTTTTCCCACAGTGAATAACAAGTTCTAATAAAGTTGAAAATTCTCTTTCTTCAGAATCTATGACAAATTTGTTGTCTTGTAGTTTAATAATTTTGGTCACTGGACGGTTCCTACAAAGGGAAACAATAAATAATTCACTCAATTTTTACAATATTACGTCAAACTTTGTAATGGTCGTAAAATCCCAGGTCTTACTTATCCGTCAGAATGTAATCAACACAATACTCATCAAACTGGTTGGAACTTTGTCGTAGTAGAAATGATCCCGAAGACACTGAGGGGTGGAGGGATAATTTTTGGTAGGCAAATTTTTCCCTGAAAACAAACAGGAAAAATCGTTGTATAATATAAACGTTACTTTAAAGACAATAAAGTCTGCTTATTACCCAACAGGCCCATGACATTTGATGTTCCGAAGGAATATTAAGGACGGAGTCGGTAACTCTTTGCACAGATTGAAAGTCCATTTTTCGCTTAGTCTGTAATAGCCATCCAAAAGGGACACGAAAGTTTGTGCGTGTTTACTCGTTTTGAATGTCAGTTTGATAGGGATTCCATTTTTCCTTGATATTTCCACCGTCGTGTCCGACCGTAATGAAATGAAGCACAAATCTTCAAAGCTGCAGACACTTTCCCACTAGAAATGGAAAGTACATATTGTAACAACCCAATTTCACCGTATATTAAAAATACATACTGCTGCTATATTAGGAAACATACATTTTGCTTTCCAGCATAGGTCATGGAGACACCAGGAAATTCAGGATGATAAGGCTGCACTCGAATAGAAGCTGGATAGTTTTCATTCTTAAACGCCATGGCGCAAAAATCCTCCGCAAAATAACTTGTAGTCAACTCTTCCATTTGACTTATGTATTGTTCTTTGATAAATCTCACATTCTTGGGCCGATCTCTGTTCAACAGTCTGGATAAATTATCCTGAATTCGTTTCTTCAGGAAGAACATGTGCTGCTTGTAGATCCCTTTGGGGATGAACTGCCTGTAATTACTCTCAATGTGTTCCCGCGGAGTCCCGTCCTCTTGAATGCATCTCAACATGTCAGTAACGCACAAGCCCAAGGCTTCAGATTTACTTTGATCACTGGAAACTTCAGGGATGGCACCATGCAGGAAATCGAATCTCATTTGGTGAAAAAGATAGTCAAAAGCAGAGTCATCCAGTCGACTGATTTCAATCAAGATAGGAACTTTGAATCGGAGCCTGAATTCCAGCTGATGATTCGGAGGAAATGAATTCAAGTTGAAACAAAGAGGGAGCCAAATGTCCGACTTCCGTATACGTAATGCAAAGAGTTGAAGACTAACTGGTCGGAATTTCAGAGACTTGGCTACCAAAATGCATATCTCTTCGGCATTGCAATTTTCGTGTACTGGAACATCTAGCCATGTTTCACCTTTGTATAAGAATATGGATAGTTTTTGAATTGTTACTGTGTCCTCCGACTCTTCTTTTTTGTTGCTCTTTGAGATGGATTTGACTTTATCTCCCATGATGATTATCGTTTCAGATTTTTTCGAGTATCCACAATGAGTTCGGCAGATGTACCCCCACTCCCAGAAGAGGAGCAGGGAAACTGGCTCCGAAAAATGGCCCAACAATTATCAGGCGTCACAGTAGTAATAATTATTGCCGCCGGTGTTCTAACATTTCTTCTCCTATTTATTTTTGCCAAACGGCAAATTATGCGGTTCACTCTTCGGTCTCATCGTGGTCCTCACACACCGTTGGGAGTTGATGCTACAAAGGTAGGAAATTTTATTTATTTATTTAATAATTCTCAGTAAGGTTTTGAGAAAGATTCTCACAATTGGAGCTACAAAACATAATGCTTTCATTATTATCAGTAATGCATCAGTTTTTTATAGTTAAAAGGCAGCAATTCTATTTGCTTAATTTGCAGTCACTGAAGCGAGAAATATTCCGAAGGATTGAAACCATTCCTAAAATCACATATGAGCCTCATATGCTAAAGGAGGAAGCTGAAGATCAAGAAAATGGGAAAAGTAGCCCTAAAAAGAGACCATGCCATTATTTTAGAATGAAAGCAGTGGATGACGCCAAGAATTTAGGTATGTACGTTTGACAATCCGTTTGGTTGGCGGAAAAATATGTTGGACTTGTTGTTGCACCTAATTTTCTCACATTGTTTTCCAGAATTGAGCATCGTGAAAAAGAAATTGGGGAAACGGCACTCTTTTGAGAACCTCAGATCTTTCCTAATCGTAATTCTAACTCCACAACTTGACCCGAGAATCGTTCATCAATTCTGTGACTACTACGAAGCCGCCAGATACAACCCTAAAGTATTTGATCAAGAAGAGTACAACTCATTTACGAAACTTCTCAATCAGCTAAAAGAAGAGTATGTTTGCTTATTCTGAAATGCCGATCTAGATCTAACTCAAACTAGTGAGTGTAAAATTCAAATTTTTTACAGAGTTAAGAATGCTCAACCAAAGCTAGTTCTGAAAAGTCCAAAACTGCTGACAAAGAACACTCCAAATCCAGCATGGAGTACAAATAATTCGGCAACCGATGAAAATGTTGGGCAGCGCTCCATACCATATATTCGTAAATTGAGAAAAACTGAGAAATCCAAGTGGAAAAACTGCGAAGATGAGACGGCACTTTGTGATTCTCATAATTTGCATGAAGTGTCCATTATTTCCTCCTCCAAGGATGATTCCACTGCCGTTTAATTAATTATCTCTAGTTGTACGCATCAAATGACTATCCGTTTACTTTTACAGTACATTGTAAAGTTAGAATCTAGTCCCTTTCTGATTTCACTTTGCTGAAGACGAGAGTATATAAGTAATACATGTGTTCAGCTCAATAAACTTGCAATTTTTATGCAGTGAGTGAAACGAGTTATTTTTTTATACGATGAATTCGATGAAATGAGATGATCAATACTATGTAAAGAAGGATGGGTTAGGATTAAAAAAAACCTTCGCTTTAAAAACTCACCCTTAAAATTTTCCGAAATTTTTGTAACTTGTTGATTTGATACTATCGTGAGATAAGTCGATCAATCCACAAAACTGAATGTTTCGAAAGTTAAATCAATAACACTTCAGGTTGATTATATCCTCACAATTGGTGAATTTTATTTTGTCAGCATAGTTAGCACTGCTAAAACTAACTAATTTGAAAAATTAAATTATTAAATCATTATTGACATCACGTAAATTTAAAATTTTCGACAGGCGCGTATTTTACTTTATGCATACTTTTAGTACATACTGTCTTTTAGCGCCTAATGATTCGGTTGGCCCCACCGTATTGTTTTTAATAAGATTTCCATTTGATAAATAATAGATAGCATCAGTATTCTATGTCATTTAAACATTTATGAAAACTTCATCATCATGTAATATGAAATCATTGAAATTTCTGCATCAAACTCTACCTTTTTTTTAACTGGCAATAGAAAACTGCTTTAAGGAAATGGACAAAATGATATGAACGCAACAGAGAAAACTATAAGGTTGGAAGCTAAAATTTATTCAAAATCTAATCTAAAAATTTCCGAAAATTTCAGACCAGTACAAGGAGTGATATAACAAATCACGTCACGTATTTGCATCAAGATGGCACAAATATGGGATATTTTCTTATATATCCCATATTTCAGGATTGCCCCTCAGTTATTTCACATTATACGGTAAAGGGACCGAATGCATTTGTAAGCAGAGAATTGTCAACGGACAACCACGCAAGAACTACCAATAGCAGGAGTAGCTCATAGGCGAGAGCAAATCAGAGTTTGATAAAATCTCTCAAATATTTGGAGGCAGAAAAGGATTCTCAAGTTTTCCCCATTTTGACTGTTTACTGTGTTTACATCCTCTGTCCAGCAAACTCAAGCAACAGGATTAGGATTTGCCTTCAGGAGGAATTCAATGGTATTTATATTTTGGCCATTTTACATTTTAGTGCTGTGTTGGATTGAATTGTTATTACTTTTGTTATTTTCTTATTGTTTAAAACTTTAAATACAGTTAAATGTTAGAGCATTTATCTATGAGTAGGTTTATTTGCACTGAATGAATCTTCACTTTTCTGCTGATTGTGCGCCATTTCCCATAATTTGCCGTTTGGCTATTTTTGCGTAGCTGGCATCGAAGATTGAATGAAGATAAAGCATCGGATATTGGAAAGTGGTCTCTTGGCTCCAGCAAACAAATAAATGACATTTTGAATGGTTGAAACTCGTGGCTGGGCTTGGTATGTATTTTAAATTTAAATTTTATTTTAAAGTGCACTGCACACAAGTTGTTAGCTCCACAAGGCAAACTATGATTGATGCAAGACAGTTTTTAACTTGACTAACTAAGAAGCGTTGAAATCTATAAAAGCGCGGGTAGCCAGCTAGAGAAGCGGGTATTTGTGTTTCCGGTTGTTAAATGCTAAAAGTATTAAAGTTAAAGATGAAGATACAGACTTGTGGATTGCGCATTCTCTCTTTGTGTACATGGTGTATGGCAACACTGGTAAGTTTCAATATGGATTGGTGGAGTAAGTTTTAAAATTTACACTATCACAGTATCATACACACACATGCATTTACCAAACCCAAACCGATCAGCTTTAAACTCCTCAACCAAAGACCTTAAAAGAAGGGGTTGCTGATCACATCACCATACATGCTGATTTGATTTTTATCCAGTACAGCATCGAGCATCCCGAAATTGAATAGTTGTGATAGGATAATTCATGATTGGGTTTGCAATTAGCATTGTGGCTCAAATAAAGGAAATCATTATTCTCAGATTGCCCGCGTACTACCCGCATGAAGTAAATTGATGTAGGAAATCACGCTGATTCATGAATGATCTACGTTACGCCAAATTGAATTTGCAATTTGGGGTTTGCGATAATGGTCAGCCATATAATTTGTAATGTTGTCATGGATCTTTATTTACACGTTTGTTGTTAGAGAAAAAGCTTAAATTGTAAGCACGGGTTAAAAATGTTAATAATGTGGCACAATCAGAATTGACAACCGTATTGCTTTTTCATAGACAAGACTGATAGATGCACTCAGGTACCCATACCATTTTAACCTGAGGTTATCCCCTGAGTTAACCCATAAATGCAAATTGGTGTCAAAAGCGTGTACACCCGCCAATACATTATCATCCCTTATTCCTAGCTAAATGAGAAATTAAATGTTTGTTTTTTGTTGGCTTAATTTTTCAGATTTATATTGTAGTTGTGAATTAATGCTCAAGTGTGCCACCGAAGCCGGACCAACCTTTGATTAAAGTTAAAATCAGCACGCAAAGTATTTTAAACTCATTCTGGTTCAATATGGCTGCTGCAAAACGAAGTGAATCTGTGTCATCGGTAAGTTTTGTTTTCTTGTTCTCTCTCAATGATAATCTTATCTATCTCTCGTGAAATGGGATGCACCAACCAACCATGCAGCAATATCTTTGTTTTGTATGCACAAACAAGTATGGAGGAATTCATTCATTTCATCGCTATCATCAATATCACAACATTATGTGCATTTATGATTATGGATTTCATTTTTTGTATAGCTAGATTTGCTAGATGGGTAGGGCTCAACTTTTTGTTAGGTAGGTAGAACTATGTGTCATTCCCTGTGTTTGCATAACTAACGGACTACTTATTGCGTAGGATTTCATTATTGGACGTTTTTTCCAATGTCTGTATGCTTTGTTTCATTTTGTTTGTAGAACGCTCCTTTCCACTTACTAAAAATATTATGTAAATGATAACTAATATGATACTAATACTATATGAAACATCGAAATATGTTATTTTAAATAGGACCTCTTTTGTTGTTTACAGTTTTCGAATGACTGCTATACTGCTAGTTAGGCATATTCATGCACACTATGATTTATTTTCAGTTTTGTAGCTTCATATTTTTTCTGCTGCTAGTCTGAATTCAACGCTCGATCTTAAAAGTGGACTCTAAATCCTGTTGTAAATAGTTCCCGGTGATTTACATTGTCCACGAATTAGATTTTAGATTTAGCCAATTTTCAATCTGAATTCAATTATATTGTGTTTGTGTAGTTAAGCATTTTAGAAATTAATAGTAGTGGGGCACTGAAGTTGCTAAACTCGAAAACTCTCGTGCGCTCATTTTTTTATTCAGTGTGTAAAATGTGAAGCATCTTGCAAGGCTAGTTTATTTTGAATTTCCTATTGTTGAGTACGAGCTTCCCGACATAGTGGTCAATGTTATACAGCTTAATTACAATGGAATGTTCCTGTTTTTTTACTCTGTAGTTGTCTAGCATCGGCTCCGATAATCCTGATAATGCTGGTGTAAGGGTTGGCAAAAGTTTTGTGGGCAGCACCAAAGAGAAGTTGACTGGACCCAATCAAAGAAGTGCATTAGGAGAAATAGGTAATCGTTTGGTAAAGAAACCACTAGGGACCGCCGGAAAGCCCTATGTTGGTACTACCAAGCCGGAAGGAAATATGAAATCTTCCGTATTCGCTGTCCCTGCGCTTCCGGTTCCAAAAGCTGCTCGAAATGAGACCAAAAGAGCTACCAATAATAATGGGACCAAATCAAAAGCCAATACAAAACTTGGTGTTTCCAGTCTTTCGACTTCAAAAGGATCCACTAAACTTGTCGATGTCAAAGCCAAAGTTCTCTCTAATTTTAATGCTACCAGGTACGCATTGATTTTCATATGTACTGAAATAAGGTCTACAACGTATAATTAAATAGCCAGCGAATAATGCTTTATTTAATGTTTAGCCGAACACGTTCAACCCAAGCACGTTCTGCATCCGAGTCGGAAAATATCAAACCGGTGGCTAAGAAGGAAGACAAACAGATCCGAACCGCCAATGCTCAAAGGACAAACAAAAAGGTGGAGCCCAAGGAAAAAGAGCAAGTACAAGATGAAATTTCGAAAACCATTCAAGACAATTTGTCCATCCAAGATGAAAAAGAAGAGGGTGAGGAAGTGAATGAATTCACCATTCCATTGCTGGAGAATGAAGAGGAGGGCCAGTCATTCACGGCTGACCGTTTTAAAGTTATTGACATTGATGCTGGCGATGAAACAAATATACTTTTAGTTCACAATTACATATTGGACATTTGTGATTATTTGTTTAGCTTGGAGGTAAGAAAATTATCGGTACAATTTGTTCTCATCATTTGTCATCTCATCAGTCAATTAGCTAGCTCTGACTGACTATGTATATGATTTTGTATTCATTTTCAGAAAAAATATGTCATCAAAGTTCGATATCTAGAGGGAAGACTGATTAATTCAAGAATGCGAGCCGTTTTATTGGATTGGCTTGTTGATGTGCACCTTCAATTTGGATTCACCCAAGAAACTCTTTACATTGCTGCCAAAACTATGGATAGATACTTACAGGTAAATTTTAAAAAGTATATCCTGTCGTCACTAACAAACTGTTGCATTTGTTATTCTCAATTTTACATATTGGATCCATCTGAATATTTTTGCCTGCACCATGCCCACTGTCCGAGCTAACCAACTCTCTCCCTATATACATACTTTTGTTTTTTCAGACTGATAGAAGTGTAACTCGGAAGCAACTGCAGTTGGTGGGGGTGACCGCCATGTACATTGCAGCTAAATTTGAAGAAGTATGTACACCAACCATACAAGACTTTGCGGCTGTCAGTGACAATGCATACTCTCCAGAAGAAGTGCGTAAAATGGAGATGCAAATGCTTCGAACATTGGAATTTGACATGGCTGCACCATCACCAGTATTTTTCTTGCGTAGATTCTCTAAGGCAGCTAGTGTTTGTAGCACAGTAAGTCTCATATTATACTTTAGTTAGCTAGTTAGAAAGTTGATTTGTTGCATACAATGAGAATAATCAATTTACCTACTGTTTGTTGTGGTATCTTACTTATATAGATTAGTGCTATGCAACTGCATACGATGGCCAAGTTTATTATGGAGCTCTCCATGGTGGATTACGGTGCTGCTCACTTATTACCTTCGGAGCAAGCTGCTGGCGCTTTGGTTTTAGCCATGTTGTAAGTTACAAGGGAAAGTGATCACGTTAGGAGAGATGCCTCATTGTCCCTATGTTAGTTGGTATTGGGATGCTAAATTCCATGGGATTTTGATTTTGCAGAATTTTGGAGAAAGAAAAGACTCTAGCCGAGGTGTGGAACGCCACAATGCAACATTACTCTAGAATTTCGGTGAACAAGATTAGACCAATCCTTGGGTGCATGGTAGACGTGCTTACCAAAGGCATGGAAGAACCAAGAAAGTTATTGGTAAGATTTTTTAGCTGTGTAAAATGAAATGAATGTTTGGCCCGAGAATGAGTGTTTGTATGATTTTTATATTGTGTTGTAGGCTGTGACCAATAAATATGCCCGTAGCCGTTTGGGGAAAATCAGTCTTTCAGTAGATTTGGATGTAAGCGCCTGGAAAGGTCGAGTGATACAGCAAGTTGTTTCTAATAATTGAATATTACAAGCATTGCGGTTTTAGGAGTTGATTTTCTTTTCTCTCTTCTCGTGGATCGATACTTTATTACGATACAAGTTTTATACTTTATTAACGGTTTAGTGCTATTTATACTAATTGATTTTAATACGATAACTACCCATGATTTACTTCGGATATAAGAGACCGTGTCTCTCATCACGTGCATGTTGTACATCACAGATTTTACAATAAATGAGTGAAGAAAAAAGGATTTGTAAATAAAGTCTCATGCGATTTTATACATATTTCGGGCTATGATAGCTTACGTCCATTGTGTTGATCAGTTTATTATTGCCAAAAGTTAGGCACATTTTCACTATGCGTGCATAGGCGATGGCGCTATGCATTCCATCGTTTGTAAGCATTTATACCAAGTACACTTCGACGCACAATGTCTATCTCTCTATTCACTGCAGTGTGCCTAGCAATCTCATAAACAATTTATGTTCTCATAAAGTCATAGCTTAATTCTTGACCGGATTTCAGGTACAACAACGGGAAAAACGGAATAGAGTTAGTAGTTGGGAACCCAACGGGTTACATAGTCGGTAGAAGGAAAAAATAATAAGATAATGCGGACTGAAAATATGGGATGGCTGGCAAGAATGTGAGCAACCACCCTTCTATAGAAATCCCCAATCGGAACACTACACAGGGCGGTTCACAATAAAATGATATCAAATCCAGTTCCTTTATTCTACCAATGCTTGCGTACGTACTCACACTCACAAACTGACTGTGGTGGATCTGCATTAAAAAACCAACGTCTCTACCCCATTTAAAACTAACTATTTTTATTCCGCAATTTCACCCCAAATGAAGACGCATGCACGGACATATTCAAACCTTATAGTTTCTCAACTTACCCCACACCTCACTGTACGCAAAAATGTTATGCGACATGACATGTGGTTGTTCCAACAGTCATCAAAATCACTTTTCATTTGATTATAACACAGACCTACCTACCTGTCCATTTTTATTGCATGATTCATACTTTTATTCATTGGCTTGATTAATCCAAATCTCAGAAGTGTATGCGACACATGAATTATTCGGTGAGTCATTCAATCATTGCATGACGAAATTCGCACCCACACAAGAACATCCAACACCTTCAAGACGTATAATCAAAACCAATATGATGATGATGATACCCGAAACAGTTAGATTGAGATGGTTATTGGAATTGAATTGGATGGAATTGTTCGTGAATACCTACATTATGTATTAGGTGGGTAGGTAGCATGATGAATTTCATATCTGAAACATTTGTCTTGATTTTTTTTGTAACTAACTAATGTCTATTTATTTCCTACAATCTCCATCGATTTTACAGCACATAGCCCCAGAAATGCGATCATGAATGATAGAATCATTCCATTGTAACTAGTAGACCTACCAATAAAAGTTGAATCTGAAAGTTTTACATAGCTATCTGCCTAACTTTTTCCTATTAAAGTATTCGATCATAATGGAATCTGATGGATGCATATGGTCAAGTTAAATGGTAAGTTGGTGAGTAAGTACACTGTACATTACATGTGTGTGTGCACGCACTCATCCCCAAGAAGATTAGTAGCCAGAACATGAAAAGGACTAGGATCTGACTATGTAGTGAATACAGAGAGGTACTTTGCTTTTCCTAAAACTCAACTCGCAATGCACAGCCCAAAAACTGTTCATTCACGAGTTGAGTTTGTGTGCAATAACAACAACAAACAACGTGCTTTCATCTTGTTCCTGTGAAATCTCCATCAAAGAGCAATTAAAATTGGATTAATCCATCGAGTTTAGCTAACTAGAGAAACATTGTGTCTAGAGGCAAACTTTTATTGAAAATCAGTTGATTAATAAATTGTGTTTGTTGATTGCAAACTTACAAACGTAAGTTTTACTCACTTTCGTTGAATTTGAATTGATTGAACGACAGATTGCAGTTGTTGTTAAATTCGATAATGAAAGTTACCTGGTAAATCAATCATGACGTATTGTTGAACACCGAATTTAAAGTTACAAACGGTTATTGGCTTTTTAAGCAGATAAACTTGCCTTGCCGGTTTTGTTTGTCAGTCAGTGTTGATTCATGAATAAGTGGACCAAGAAGTTTGATTGATGATTGCGTTGGTGGATCAGACGGAACAAGTGAAACTTGGGACATCTTTTTGTGTGTGACAAGGTTAACACTACAGTCAACATTTGAAGTTGTTAAGAAAGGTTTCAAAAAGTCGAGGGCGAGAAGTGGAGACTTGGAAATTTTTCTTCGTCCAGCACCGTTTCAAATAAGCCTTCAAAATTCGGGTGAAAAACCGAGAACCGGTCCCCTGCTATCCCACAGGCATGGAGAACCATGAAAGCGATGTTGAGGGTTCCATGGTAAGCATATTTTATTAGTAGCCGTTAATTTTGGTAGCTTAATTATCAGTTATTAATCAAATCTCGCATTAAAGCATTTTATGCTAGGCATACTCTTCCTGCAGAGGGGTAAATTGAATCGAATCTATAGGATTGCATTGGGGATAATTGTTGAATGTTGGACAGTGTAGTCACAATGGGGATTACAGACAGTGGAAGCATTATTTAGGTTTTTCTGTGAATTGAAACTTTGGTTTGTCGCTGTCCGATGGAATGGAGGATGTTTTATAGATTATGCAAATAATCACGACGAGCGATTTACATTGAGTCAAGCATTAAACTGTTGTACATTGATTCCAAAGAAACCGTCACTCGCACGCAATTAGCTTCAAAGAATTTAATAGTCATTGAGCGATTAATGAATAAATTACCAACTTTGGTAAATAAAGCAAGTGCTTGTACAGTGAAGGATGCAAATACTATATGCATAAATATATTATACAGACTCGAGTAGACCGACAGACATTGGTTTTAATAAGGATGGTTTGTGCGGCATTTCAATGAATGTTTGTTCCTAATCTTCCATGTATTACTTGGTTGATGATAATTTATCATAGTTCAAATAATATTAATGTCATTTGATCTGAGCATTATTTCCATTGTATGCTCTATAAACCTTATGCTTAATGTGCTGCTCACGGATCAAGTCATTTAAATATTGGTATTTAGATAAATACTCTAATCAGTGTCGTATAAAATTTCAACCAACAATAAATTCTACTTTGTCTTGCTTGCATGTCTCATATTCTGCAATCTTCATTTTCGTTGTATTGTAGTTGTTAAATGTTTTTAATGCATCCCTTGAGCCGTAAATTGTCACAATTTACATTTTATTCTAATATTTAATCGCCCATGTCAATCCAAAAGTAAATCTGTCTGAATCTTCATGCACTAAAAGTATTTTTCTTTATATTTTAAGATACATTTGTTTCCCAATTTTTCAAAGTTCAATGGCTTGGATTTGTACTAATGAAGATAATGAAATGATTATTTAGCTGTATTATAAGTATAATTTTGTCTGATTGAAAAAAAAATAGTCAAGCTTGTAAAATGTCTAATATTTAAACATAGTGTTGCCAGTTTTTGACAATTTTAGTTCAAGAGTGGACCACACTGACTAAGGGTTCCCTGAATATCTATTTCTATTGATTGATTTTGATGGATGGGTTCAGGCCTCAGGGTCCACTGTGCCTAATAATAAAACTAGTATTGAATTCATAATGTAGAAACAGTGTGGCAATGCACTACAGTTTCATAACAAACTTAATGCACACCCTGATAGTGTTTAAGAAAATACATTCTAAATATGCATCAAGGATTTAGCACTGTGCTTACTTACTCACAGTGGGAACCTTAAGTACATTGTTGCATGTAATATTTTTGAACAGTCAAAGTGGTGCGGATTATTATTAAATATTTTTATATATTCCAGTCCAGTAGGTATCAACAGTTGAAAGAATTCCTTTCGTATCCATCCCATAAGCATAGAGCATATCTAGTTAGTCATACTTAGTTAGCACTGAAACGATAATTAAATGAACTTTATATGGTGGACTGTGAAATACATTTTGAAACTTACTGTGTACATACTTTTGTCCGATAATAAGTACGATCAATAATATCGCGCGGGTACATTAATATCAAGACAGCATCAAAGGGTTCTCTATAATGCAACTAGCATTGTATTTTCCCTAAAATATGGATACACGTAAAAAATGTTGTCGCAACCTTTCACACAGAACATTTCCTAGAATTTTATGATGCAATGTATTTTGAAACAATAAAGTTATAGTTGGAAAGTAATTTCTTTTCATGAACACGGATTGTAACTTACATGGCAGGATAAAATTAAAGAAGGTTAAAAGTGGTGGCCTCAAAGGTCGTTATTCTATTATTTAATACAGTACCGAACCAAAGGCGAGATAAAAAAAGTCAGTTTTCAGTCTTCGGACCATTTCCTGCTGTGCTGACATGTATATATCAAAATACGATGAGGGTTCCTTATACGTTAAACATTTATCCAGTTTTCGGTTCCTAATACTGCTTGTGTACTTAGTTAGTTAGTAGCAGGTTATCTTTTATTTTAAGGGATCGCAATATTCCATATAATAACTTGCTTTCTGTCCGCCCATAACTATTGCTCTTTTCACGGAAATTCCTATTAAGTAGGTCAGTCCAGGGCTGGGACGAATTTTGTTCAACTTATTGCATCATTCCTGCACTATCAATTTGTTAAGAAATTAATTATTGTTGTTGTACAAAGTAACTGTGGAAATTAATTGTTTGACTCACTCTAAGAGTGAAAAGCATTTGTCGTTTTCCTATCTAAAATCTAACTGCTTCCTTCTCACAGTTCTCCTAACAATATACAATGTCAGAAGGATGGAAAGTTTTTTCGGATTTCATAGCAAGTAATGAGTGTACAACTTATCAGTCCTATAATCGGCGTAGTATTATTATTGTCCTCATGGTCAATATTGGGTTGGATTGCTGCAGGCCATTTTCATCCGTGCTTTTCTCCAAATATTAATAATATTCATTCGTTTTGTACACTATCGGCTCCTATGAAGGTTTATGGTTTACTTGAGTTACAGACGGACAGACAGAAACTAACCAACTAATCTATTGTTGTGTGAACGTGTTGTCCTCACAATGTAGATTTACATGTTACAATATTGATTCAATTGTTAGCATTTTTCATCCACTTTTCCCTCTGTTTACTGTGGAAATTCCATGAACTCAAGTGATACAATTTTTAGTGAGATTGTTTTTGAGCGGGTAGGTCCTAGGTAAGATAAACAAAGTATGGGAAAGAAATAAGAATTTTAAAAGTAATGTCATCTTATGAGAAATTTTTCATCTGGACAAGATGGTGGGCCATTGATGATCGATATGGTTGGCCTTGGTTTTTGGGGATTTCAATGTTTTTAATGGGAGAGTTGGCATCACAAGACATCTGGTATGGCCCGTTACTTGAGACATTTAACCATATGCTGCTAAGGGAAGAAAAACATGATGATTTGGGTTCTAAATAGCTTGTACTGGCTGAACCGTCCCTTTGTATTATTCGTAAACGAGCGCGATGAAATATAATTTGACCGAAAACCATCATATTATAGTTAGTTAGTTACCACGGCGTCCGGCGTCTATAGGCAATTTATCAATGTTTTCCAAATTAGTTAGTTACTACGAGCCGAGGAGGACAGAAATTTTTGGAAAAAATTGATGATTCTAAGAATTAATCCAAAATCGTTATTTTCTCGTGTAGTTAAGTTACATATTTTTTTATTCACGAGCTGTATACAGAAGGTAAATCGTATTGGGTTAGAGAAAATGCTTTGAAGTAAACCTTTGTTCCTTGAATGGGAATAAAAGTCCCACAATTGAATCCTTTTAATGCATTCATTTGATTCGGCAGAGGGGACCGCAATTTTGATATGGAAAAATAGTTTTTTATATTCTTTGATCCAGCTGGTTTTCCATTTTTTTTTTTGTAAAAAAAGATTATGCAGGAGAGAGTGATCTCACCTGCGTTTGTCTAATGTTTGTATGCAGTATAGGGTTGCCCTTTGGTAACATCATGTAGAGTTAGTCACTATAACTATACGTGATGTTCCAAGATACCTTTTTTTTGTTATTATTGTTTGATGTGATTTCCCTATTGAGATCAGGATCTTCTATTGACATTCAGATATAGGATTTGTTGAAATGGGATAAAAAAATGAAAATTGCCAGGCGTGAACGATGTGAACATAGTGCTCAAGTAAACAACAAAGAGAAGGATCCCCCTTTTATGATGATTCCTGTACTTTTTTGTATTCTCAATGACTACACATTAGACTACATAAGTTGGGTTCGGTTTACCCGAAATGGGTGAATTGTATTCTGAATATTATAATGGACCCGGAGTGAATAATTTTTTCCTTAATGAATCCATTTCCATGATTCATCTAGAAAAGGTTTTTATAGGAGCGTAACCCGCTTTTATAAGCATTATTACTCCTTTTTGCTGTGCCGCAAAAAATCCGAGCTCTGCATGTTTTATACATTATCTGGTTTTTGTCTCTTTTTTGCATATAACACTATTTTTGATTAGCCGTGACAGTTTATTTTATTAGACGCATATTGAATGCATAGTGCGTATATATATCTTTGTGGTGAATGGGTAGGGTTAGAACCTTCTCTTCAGCTGTGCATTTTGGCTCCTGTCAGTGAGCTCATCTATACATTTTCTGAATGCTTGTTATCTTATTTCATTTGCCCCAATCCTTCATCTTTTTTCACTCAAATTGAAAGGGTGCATGGAGTTTCTACCAACCAGACCAGTGCATGCATAATCTCGGCCTATTGAATGTACCCGTTCATTTCATACACAAGCCTGGCACACTTTCCATTTATTTGGAATATGGTTACTAAACTTTGGTTGTTCCTACTATCGACATTTTCAGTTGATTATTCCACATTTTTCGTTTATCAGATGCATAGGCAGATGCAGCTGATGAATTAGAATGAAAATGGTCGTTATAGATAGTTTGTCCCTTCTTGCTGCCCATGCAAATGCAATCAGCGGATCTGGCTCTTTGATTTTTTATGGTAATATTTTGTATGACATTTTTGTTGGAAAAATTGAAGTTGACAAAAACAAAATAGGAAAAAACAAAAACAATTAAGCATGTTACTATATAGCTTATTGTATGAACTGAACTGCTTCAGATTGTCACAAATGAGCAAAGTAGAAAAGATTACACCCACGTAGGAACATGATTTGTCCCTTAAAATTTTGTGGACAGCTAGTTCTAGTAGTTAGATTTTCTTCTTACTCTCAATATAAAAGTAATGCTCACGTCTTATCTGATTTGTGTATGGTACATGATTAGAAGGAGGTTAATGCGATTTTAATGAGTATTGAGACATTCCAAAAACTTGGAGCAAAAAATCTCCGTATTCACTGTAAATTCCTCCTCCACTTCACTTGATGGATTGTTAATGAAACCCACAGGATGAAAGTTATTGTGCATTCCAGATTATCTTGTTTCATAATTGACACTTTTCGTACATACGCTATGGGATTGACGCATCTGACTCGCACTGGCACTTGGAACTGTAACTATTGCGCATTTATTGTTTCCCATATCTTCCTTAATGTGCTATATTATTATTGTCTCAAAGTTGGAGGAATGAAAATGATATAAGGTGATAGGTATGGTTAGTAGTAGTAAGTTAGTCATAATTTAAGTCTGTTCTTGTGGATTTGTTAAACACATATAGATAGAGCACAATAGAAAGTAAATAAATTAGTATTGAAGGGCTGGGATGATCCAAGTTTTTGCCTTTTTTGAGCCCGTCGTCAGTCAATGTAGATTGATGAGTTTGTTGGCGTCATTTCAAGGAATGTATTCTCATCTTATGATTTCTTTCCCTCAATTTGATTCATTACCATTCCACCAGTGCTCTCATTGTATTTATCTTCTGCGTGCGTTACATGTGTGCATGTAAAGCCCGTCATTTTAGATCCTAGATTCTTATACTCTATTTTTATCCCATATTTTTTACGAACCTCAGTCACATCACTACATTCATCATTTTAGTGCCATTAATGCTTTGGAAATCAAATGAGTATTTCCCTTTGTATAGTTAGCTAGTTAGTAGTTCGTGTGGATGTTATTTGGGGATTCTTATTCTTATGATGTTGTATTTGGCAAAGTGGTTGATTTTTTTGCCTTGTGTGATTCCTATTGTACGTTTCGTGTAGCATACAGGAGTTGGTTGCTTAGTAGGAATCAGAGAAGACAAAGTTAAAGACAAAGTTAGTTGGTGCTCAAATGATGATGATGGAAGCCAAAAGTTTGAGTTTCAATGGAAATGGCTTGTTGTTCACTTATCACATACTTTCTCTTGCATATCTCTTTTTTACCCTTCCATGTTTGCCACGATAATGAATGTGGAAACGTACCCAGTAAGTAGATTTGGTGAATATTTTCTCATCTCTCTCTATTAGGTTCTGCTAACTATGTATAACAAGTATAACTGTCTCATTCGCATGGAATGGAACAGAATGCTCAAGTTGTTACTTGTTGTAATTGAAAAAATTGTACATTTTGTATTTACTCTGTGTATGTAATGTGTACGTGGTGGAACGTTTGTTCCCTCTATGTGTATAAATATATGTAATGTATGTATAGGAATACGAAACATCAATCAATCATTGTTCCGTAGGGTTGGGTCAATTTCTAGTGCAAGGAGACATATATGAAATGTTTTTGTGCTTTACACAAAGCAGTAGGCCAAAAAGTAAGTTTCCTTGATGAACTCAATTATTTATTTTTAGAGTCCCTAATTATATAAATGTAACGATAAAGAAATTCGTTTCAGTCATCCTAATTGTTTTTCATACTGACAGCCAAAGTTTCTCTCGTCAGTTGCCCGAATTCAAAGGATGGAATGATTTATTGGGAATGGAGTTTAATATTCTAAGCCAGTGCACTTTGTATTTGACACTTTTTCCATTTATTTGTCACTTGTGCTTAGTTAGTTAGTTAGATAGATAGAGCTACAGCTAGCATCACTCCTGCATGGCATTCCTATATTCACAATAGACAATAGTGCTAATGCATTCCACATACAGTCTCTGTCAGTAGTGGATCCATTATTTGACTGGAGGGAATTTTTCACGAAACTTATTATTTTCCACAAACTATAGATTCCGATCCCGATAGACACAAATCGGTGGATAAGTAAAGTTCAGTAGTATATGTTGTTGACCATATAACATGGGTTTAGACTATAACTGGTAAATAATTCCACCCATCAGTTCAAGGTTTTCACTCACTACATCTACAGCAACATTATAAAAAGGATATAGAATGAGGAATCGAGAAAGTGTTTTCAAGAGGTGGAATCTATTAGTCTAAAGGCAGTAGTAAGTAGGCACTTATTACTAGGCAGGATATAAGATACGCACGTCCGTGCATGGCAATAAGCAAGTATGTATTATGCATTATATGTTTTTCCTCAATTTGGGTTCAAATAAATATGATGAACCGAGTCGTTGTACTTATCACGTGAAAAATAAAGTACTTAAATTTTTGGGTCCACTGGTCGATTTGTGTATAGCTTAGTTAATAGTAGTGGGTTACTTGTTCACTATAAGTAGTGCTGTACCTAACAAACGAAGTAACTTACTATACCTACAGAGTTGTCGTGCCCTTCAAATGTTGATAGATCTAATGGCACAAGGTTCGTTTGAAATCATCTCATCATAATAATCAGCACACAAGCATTATTTTCTGTTCCCTTATGCCAAGGGCACACAGGTTTCACACAGGTAGATGGAATATTTATTTCTCTTCTTTGGGGATCCAATGAATTTGTCCAATAGGTACTTTGCCTTTTCAATTTGACTTTCTCGATCCTACCATTTTAGTATGAACGGTTTTGATGTGAGAAATGACGTTTTCTTCTTTTTTTTCGTATGATCAGATAGTGTGGCTTTAGTTTGTTACGAAGCTTTTGGTTTGTTTGACTGACGGGACATTTTAAGGGAGCGAGCATCAAGTGTTAGATATTGGATGGAGAGAAAAGACAATCAAAGCTTTTTTGAGGTCATATATAGTAGGAGGCAGGAAGGAGGATTCAACTGTATACAGAGGGACACCTATGGCTTTATGGCGACGTGATTCTTCTTGCCTTTTTCTTGTTCTTCGAGCTCAAGTTAAGATTGTGCTTCTTTATTCCCGTTTATTATGTATTTTTTATGATTTTGATTTGACAATGTGATGTCCAGTCCAAGTGCAAACCACCCACCCACCCGCTATGAACTATGAACTAGATATAGTATGAAGTAGTGAGTAGAATTTACCTTTTCACTATGTTTGAGAGTAGAGAGTAGTTAGTGGTGCTTACTGTCCGTCTGTGGCTACACATATTTCTCTAATCGTATGGATCATGGAAATGAGTTGGGCCCACTTCAATTGATCCAAGCTCAATAAAAAGGTGGCTTTATTCCACTTTGTGTGTCCCATGGTATGTATTTGAGCTCGTAAAACTGTTTGCAGTAATGCACTGCTCGGACTGACTGGGGAAATCCTACTCACGATTAATAAGACCTTTTTATTGTCAGTGGGATGTTTATATTTGTTTCATTTTTTTCTTTATTCGATTGTGCTCACATAAACACAATGGGGAGGCTTACCAGGGATAGTGAAAGCCATAAGGTGTAGGGATAGAAACGAAGGTAGGATCAGATGAAATATGTGATATTCTCTGTAATTTTGTTTGACTTTATGGCAACAGGTTGAGCAGGGTCGTCTATCTAGTATATTTGTATTTTTATTTCATCTGTAGCTATGTTTTGTTACCTGTGTATGATGCGGAATTTAAAGTTTTTGATATGAAAAGACTGCTGGTTGGGTTTTATTGGAATCCCCCATCATCCTCCATCGTCATAATATTTGAAACGCGGTATGGATAGGTGGAGGAAATCATAGCCATCAGTTTATGTTACTGACCAACTAGCTTTTGTTATTATGATAGCTTTATACATTTTGTTTTTATCATCATCTGTCTGTAGAGCTCACCTTGATAGACACTAAATGGCTGTGATTTAAATTTCATGTCTTACTCGGCTACAAGAATGCATTAGAGGAATCTTTTATGGATTCGAATTTTTAATGCCAACATACATATAAAACTTTGTTGCTTTGTGCATGGAGCTATATTGAATGGGGATGGTAGTTTTGAACCACCCTCTGTTTTATTTAGGTGCTTAAATAAATGTCTCGTACATTTCTATCGCTCGTCTGTATCAACTATCAACAGAGTGAATAAAAAATCTACAAGGGTTGAACCTAAAGTTTTTTCTATGCTAACTTACTTGTGTAATTGAATTCCTTTGTTATGTAGCATTTGGAACGTTTATGACGAATCAACTATAAGTTGTCATTTCCAAACTTATTGCTCTGGTCAAAGGTATTTTTATGATACCTCTTTCTCAGTTAGTTAGTATGAATGTGTTGCTTCTGAGTATTCGTCTTTGTTCAAAGATTTCATCCCAATTTGTATAAAAAATAGCGTTGAAGAATGACTTTACCCTTTAGCCCATATTGTCCCCATGTGTTTCTGTGAAAAAAGAATGTTTTTAGGAAACTGAGATGCGTATCACCATGTTTTACAACTTGCGTCCGTTTAAAGTGCCTTTGGCTCGTGATTCTGTTAAAGTGTGATCTATTATTATTAAAAGGGACTAAGAATTCTAACTGACTTGTATTTAGATCCAGCTACTGTTATAATAAAGCTAAAAAGTGGAGATGTCGGTCTAATTGAACTAGTCAAACTGTGAAGGAATATAGTATTACACCAAAAGTGTCTTTTGGGACTCGGATAGGTGCAATTTGGTAGTGTTTACAAGAGTCTGGTACCAAGGGGGTAAAAAGTGTGTAGGAATGAAAAAATTGGGGTTGTCTTGAAAGGAGTAAAAAAAGTTGGGATAAAAAGGCTTGAGTGAATTAACCCTTGTTTGTTGGATCTCTATGTATGTAATATGTGTGTGTTTGTGTGGAGTTGGACCATGTGCCAGACACGCGTTTCTATTCATCTTTTCATGCTTAGCTTAGCTCACAATCTATAGTTAGCTAGCTAGTTAGTTGAGTTACCAAAGGGTATTTCTGTGAATCCCTATCATTGGGATACAATGTTCATTCAATTTAACCCCATTTATGTATCATACGCTTTGGAATGAAAAGTTCTTTTCATCGGGTAGGCCATACCATTGCAGCACAATATTTTACTCCTTGTTAGTTTCCGGTTTATGTGTGGTTTCCGCTTTGGGTTTATCATGTAAACATTGGGTTAGTTAGTTTAGTTGGGGTTAAATGTGTTAAGGAATTTGATGCTAAATATTTTTTTCTGTGTTTGCAGTCTGGACATGAGAATGACTTGAGTGAAGAAGAGGACATTGAAGATAGGATGTCCAATCATTCACGAAATGAGCAGCCTATGAAACCGTCAATTGATCCAGACGTTTTGGCTCGTTTAAAACAGGTAATTAGTTAAGTTTGTGAGCAAAGTTTTCTTTTGTGAAGAGTTTCAATTTTAGCAATGGTTTGTCCCGTTTTTTTAGCATGGAGCGACATTTGGTCAAGAAGACTTGGAGAGGTCGCTTCCTTTTTTCTTCCCATCACCACATTTGATGGTTTCACAATTCGCGGCTGCTGCTGCCTCAGTGAAAACTGAGAAAGATGGACTTATGCAAGTAAGTTTGCTGCTTTTTTTTGGGTGCAATTTGTAAATTACAGAGAACAAACGAGTAATTGAGGTTTGATTTACAGGAGAGATCTCCACCAATCAGGTACCCAGGGGATGACAATGTATCGGCAAATCCACCACATACATCCGATTCGTCGTCCACTTCATCTCAACAGACATGGAGTTTTGAAGAGCAATTCAAACAGGTTAGTTAGTTGTGGATTTTAATCATTTTTCTGCTGCTACTGTCTTATCGTCTTTTGCGTATGTAATGACTAACTACTATGAGAGCTTTAATGGGCGATAAAGGATGCTTGATGATGCGTCAGTTTGAATCATATGATCATGATGACTCCACATCATTAGTAAGTAAGTAAGTGCATTTTTTTCTGAATCCCGAGACTTATAGTTAGTTAAGTTACCAAATGTTGAACTAAGAGGAAAAGTGATCCTAACTTCCGCCAGGCACGAGCAGTTGACACAAAAAAAAAGATATCAGATGGAATCATTTCCTTTGCACGGTGACATATGGTTTTTAATGTGATGGGGATGAAATGCGAAGGAATTTTGAATCATCAGGTTGGGAGGTATTTGAATACCTCAATGGGTGGTTAAGGGAAAAGTTTTTTTCGCTGAAAAGTGGAAAACTTTAGATGGGGATTAGAAAAAGTTAGTGCCTATTTTGGATGATATTAGTTTTTTTTGGTTGTTGGATGGCAAGTAATTTGAAGGAGTTCATTGGAAATAGAGTATGAAAGGAGTGAGCCGAAGAAGAACTTGTATTAACCAACGTGAGTAGACGGAAGAGCATGCATGAAATACTATTGATGGAGGTTGTTTATAAACGTGCATGTATGCGTAGAATGTGCATTAGGTGAGTTTTGTTCTGTAGTCGGTGGATGGGGATGGGATGGGGAAAGGGAAACATAGAGATACTTGTGTAGAGTGAGTTGAGTGAGCTCATATTATATGAGCGAGAGAGAGAGAGAGACTTGATGGCTGAAGGAAATTAAAATTCTCTCGTCTCTGAGCTCAATTTATCTCTTGGCTGTGTATTAGACAGAGGAATGAGAGTTTTTTCCTTTTTGCAATTCATCAACTCGGTACTTTGCTCAATTCCCACCATACATCTCCCACATCATCAATTCACTGATCATTCCTTGCTACAGAGAGCGAGAGAGATGTCTACATACTGTATACATGTATCATCATGTGTATTAAATACGGGAGCTGGCTCGCTACAGTTAGTACTGGAACTCAATTACGCTACTTTCTCGGTTAGTTCATCTGTTCCATTCGAATGGCGTGACCTGAACGCATTTCTGCCTCAAAAATCAAATTACATGCATTTCGTTCTTTGCCATTTTTCAAACTAAATAACTCTCCTTTCTATTACTTTTCTCGTTTTTTTCTTTTTCTTCCTCTTCTTGGCATCTGATCTTCACTTCATGTAGGCGTGTAAGCTCTTTGGTGTGTGTGGACACGGGAACTTTCTTCGGGAAAGACGTGAATGATAAATTATCTATCGCCACACATAATATATTCTATTAGAAGGAAAAGTATGTGAAGGGTATCACTTTAATTTAAACATGGCGGCCTATAGGATTCTGTCAATCAAATGAATGTACTGTATTAAGTTTGCATGCTACATGTGGTGCAGATAGCAGGCTCCGTTGATAATGATATGGAACGTGTGGGATACAGATAAAGTTGGATAACTTCATTGATTTTAATAGCTTTATCTTCACGCCTTGTTATTTATCGGCGTGATCTTGATAGGGCGAATGGATCGTATGAAATTATAGGGTTAGGGTTGTGTAATAATGATAGTTAGTTGCCCTATTGAAGTCAATTGATTATATGGGCTGGTATCATGATAGTATTAATTAGTGATACAATGTTCCTTGCCTGCGTTGTATATGATGGGACGGGCAATGTGATGTAGTGTTTTTAAAGCACTCATAGTTGGTTGTGTGTCGGTGATAACGACATAATAATAATAATGATGATGATGATAATTTTTGTATGGCTTGTGTCATTTGTTCATCCCAACATATTTAGTTAGTATCATTGCTGATGATGGCTCACTTTGTTATTATATCTATTGTATGTTCCTTTTGGCAAGTTATAGTTATAGTTATAGAGTTAGAATGAATTTAGTTGTTTGCAAGTGGTGTATAGGGGTGCTATTATGCTGGCTGATTCGAAAAAGTTTTAGGAAAAGGGAAGGGAAACTTTAATACTGGGATGAGGTAGTTTGAGGGAGCTTGAACGTAAAATTTTTGAGAGCCCGTAATGCTGATTGAGTCCTTTGAAATGTTTGTTTCTTTGGAGGCATCATCAAAAATATAGAGATGTTAGTTAGTTAGTTGGCGTGCTCAACTCATTGGATTCAGGAAAACCGTGGGATTGTGAACATCAGTTTGGCTCATTTGAGTCCCAATTTTATGACTTGGTTCGTTCAAATTGATTAGGATCTGATTCTTGTTTCCAACTCTGTGTGTAACTGAAAATAGAAAATTGAGCTGACCATTCTCTGAGCAGCACATGTTTTCTAGATTATATTACTCCACTGTGAACTACCGCGATTGGGCTTAATTGATTACTATATACACGCTGTAGTTTGTTAGATGGACTCGTAGAAAATAATTGGTTAGTTTTACTCAAATTGTTCTCTGTTTCGTTAGTCTGACTCAATGGGATCCTATATGCGATCCATTCTAGGATAGTTAGTTCCTGAGTTAGTTAGTTAGTTAGTGGCTAATGAAATTTTATTTCCGTTTGCGTTTGGTCAGGATTCTCAAGTTTCCCTCACCCATTGTAGAGAGTGAATGCGAAAAATAATTTCGGGTTTACGAACCAACCCTACGAACGAACTTACATTATGCATTATATAGATAGTGGGAGGGAGGCTATTAAATGTGATGTGAAATTCATGTGAAAAGTAATACAACTATGACAATAGATGCAGTTATTTACACATTAGATGCTCATTTAGACATACAGGGCAGTTAGTTAGTTAGTGCTGACACTATGTATACTCTGATGAGATTGCTCTGTGTGCACTGCATTGTGTACCTAATGATGGATCGGATTATTGACTGACTATGTAGTTAGTCAGTCAGTTTTTCTGTGTGTACGTAATATCCAATGGAATGGGACCTCAACTCGTTGTCTGCTACAGTCATATAGTTATTTAGTTAGTTAGGGAAGAAAAAAAGAGGGTGAATCTCACAAATGGCAATTATTATTGAGAATGGTAGTATTAAGTGATGAGATGATCATGATCCATCCATGGGATGATGACTGTATCATCACTTTTTTTATCTTCCAAAGTTGGAATTTTCATGTTTGCTCGCTAGGTTTTAAACCTTTGTTTTAACTTGTCGTTGCTAGCTGAATGTCAACAAAGTGGAAAGGAAATCTCTCATGTTCAAATACATGGAGACTGATGATGAATGTGTGTGTTTGTGACGGAAATCAATAAAAAGCTTTATCATAATATTTGCAGTCTCCATTAAATCCTTGTTCAATGTTTGTTGGCAATTCATGATTACTATAACTTTATGTATAGCTATACATACATGATAGGATTTTTTCCCCTTTATTACCTATCGCATTTTTTATATTTCCTCGTATCACGTAATATACTCTGTTTGTTTCATCAATCTATCTCTTGTTTGGCTTTCATTAAGGGATGAAATGAAAAAAAAGTGTGTATTTATTTATCGTCTCATGTAAGCTATATCCATGTACCTCTTTGAGAACATAGTGCACACAGTACATTATGTATTTAATACTGTCATGGGATATCATATATGGCTTCATTTAACTCGTGCCGTTTGAGATGATAATGTTTTTGTGCTGCTCTTATAAATAAAAGTAGGGCTTCCTTCGTATGTATATGCCTCCCATCTTTTGGTTGGCCGGAACTGACATGACAGTTATAGTTAGAATGTGTCCTATGACTCCAAAGAGCGACCCAAAAGCATTTAGATTAATCACATTACAAAGTAAAGGGAGTGAGCAGTAGTTAGTTCAGTAGCATTAGCATTCTTATTGCATCATGTATAGAGTTTCCAACTGTCTCTCTATTTATATGGATTGCATGATGGGCTGGCCTGGGATGATGAGATGTTATTACGAGAAGGTGACAGGTGGGGGTTTTCGGCTTTTCGTAAATACCTCTCTTTTCCGAGTTCCTAAAATGTATTAATCACATTTGCTCAAGAATTAAGGAGTGTCATTGCTCTACCTTCTGTACAAAAGTTGGGCAAAAGTTTACATGTAATGTTTTCGTAGGGAACTTAGTTAGCAATACATTGGTTCGTGTCATGTATACGCTCAAGTTGTCAAAATATGTTTACACCTTTTGTGTCATGCGGGTAAACTTAGCTTTCCCGCAAACTTGAAATAGGATTTGTTGGATGTTTTCCGGAATTTCTGTGTATCCATCATGCGTTTTGAGTATGCAGATATGGACCAGGTTAGTTAGTATTCTATTCAGGTTATTATTATGATGAGAAGTGGAGGATTTGAAGCTCATAATTCTTTTGTAATGATGGTTTAATAGTATAAAAGAGGAGGATGAATGTGCTACGTGTTTCGTAAATGCTTGGGGGCTGATGATGATAGCAGTCTTGGTTTCCCCACATGGCCACTTTTGTATTGTCGATTTAAATTATTTAAATTTAGGTAGAAATCATAATGATAGTAATTGCTTTGAATGTTTGCGTACAGGTGAGCACTTTATTTTGAGTCATGAAACAGTATGGGATGCCAATGTGTATAGTGTGTAGTCAGTGTAATTCACCATGAATGATCCCATTTTGTTTGAGTCCAAACTTGATTTCCTCTTACTCACAGGCAGGAGAACTTACTTTTAGTTAATGGACACATGATGAGAACTATATGTGCAGAGCTTAAGTGAGTTACGAGTAATAATTAAGGGCCATTTCATGAAATATTTATAACAGAGCTCAGCCAAAAACGTTGTTAGTTATAATAATCTTAATGAAAGTTTATAGCAAGAATGAACTAGCTTTCTTATTCGTCGTATGCATAGGATATGGGATGATCTGTATGTTTGTGAGTCTTCTCTGAGATGCCTGAACATATAAGAACAATAATAATAATCATAATGATAATGGCATGAGGTGGGATATGTCATTAGTTTTAATGTGTCCGACTCACTTGATAAGACGGATAGAACATTGTGGCAATCTTTCCACATTACATTGCTTTTCAAAGGATGTGTCTATTTTTTTTGGTTGAATACTTTGCATCGTGATTATAATAATAATTCTTATTTAAGGCAGTTTTTTTAATGTATAGTTAGTTACTACTTACAATGCAGTATGTAGACACTACTAATACGACTATATACAGCTTGTAATGCATGCGTGAATCTGATGAGATGGATGAAGATTACATTATATTTTTCCGTCTGCGTTCCATTTGCTTTAGTACTGTTGTGTACTTGCTTGCATTGCTCATTTAGGTTATTGGTATCCTCAAAATTAATGGTAAAGTTATGTTCCCCATATTATGAGGCATGGAGCACAAAGCATAACAAACTATAGTCGTTGATAATAATATGTGTAGAGTGAAACACTAGTGATAGTTTTTTTGGTAGTACTTATACTCATTGTTTTTAATGCGCTGGGCTCGAAAAGGATAAAAGCCGGTGCATTTCCTTTAGCTATATATACTGTTGTTATTGGTGTACTCAATTCAACTGCTTAAATTGTATCTGGCGAATGAATACCATTTAGAATTATGTAGCTTGTAGTTAGTTAGTCAGTTAGTTGGTAACAAAGATAGGATGTGTTATTATGATTATGGAAGGCGAGTGAAGACACCGTTTTTTCGCCATTACTTTTTATATCCATATCTATTGCATTTGTTGGATGGTAGACGGTTTTAAATTCAAAACCGTCAGTTATCCTAATGATCATAAATTGTTTCATATTGTAGAGTCGGTAATTTGAAAGCATCATGTATAATGTACAGTTTGGTAAGATGAGATTTTTGGATTATCATCAACATGGCGGCTTGTACAGATTCGTGACTATACAATACAATTCTTGTAGTTTTTTTTTGCCCAATCTAATGTGACGGAAAGGTTTGTAATAGATAGGGTTATTATCTGCAGAAGGGAGAATTTGTCACATGAAATGAGATTTTTTATACGCCGGTAATTTTCGACTATGTTTCACCATTATTAAATTATTGCAGTTTTTTTCTCTGTATGACAAAATTAGTTTGTTGATTGACTAGAGGTAATGGTGAGCAATGTGTATGGCCTATAGTATACGTTTGGATATTCAAAAACAGTTGGTAGATAATGTTGTTTTCCAAGTAATGTGAACAGATTGTAGAATGGTGTTGATTCGAGACAAGAATGATGGATTCCTCACATTTTCTTACCTGATATGGTTTTAGTTTGTGAACTTGAGCCATAGTAAGAAAAGCAATGATCATTTATTACTAACCAACTGCGGAGGAATGTGTTCATAGGAAGAAAAAGATATTAGCGTCCAAGTCATAAATTTGGTCGCAAATAAAAGATTCAAAATCCACGCCCCTCTTATGAACCTTTTTTTCTTTTCACAGAATAGATCAAATTAGTGTTTAACTTTACTACCTACGTTCCTTCCTTCCTTTAGAATACATAGATGTAGTCTTCCCATATTGCCTTGGCTGTTGTTGTTTTCTTTCCCTTCAAGTGTGCTTCACATTACTGACTTGACTTGGTCCATTCCTTTAGTTGATCACTAAAAGGGCGCTCATCATAGAGAGACACACAAATGTGTTTTCCCATTTGTACAGGCCAGGCAGCTGTTTTCACTGTGTTCTATAGTAGTAATAGTAATATTTTCCCTTTAATGTGGACAAGGTCTAGTAATATAGTGTAAGTGGATTGTTGTGGAAAGCAGGGTTGGCTCCAACCTTCCTATCATTATAATTTATTCGTAAACAAAAGAATGGAACGAGCAATCAATTACTTGTTCAATAATATTAAACAAATTGATCTTTTTTTTCTGTTCCTATAATCACAGTATGTCGTGTCAAGGTCTACCATTCGTACATGATAGTTAGTTAGCTACAAAAAGTTATTTTCCATCTTGATATGTATGAAGTAATTAAAAAAATCTTTCTTAAGTGATTTTTGGAGTGGAAATCATGTACTTTTTTGGTTCATAATATTATATTGGAATTTTTAGCTGTCTATAGTATCGTTTTATTGAAGTATTTTATTTGCTCACTCATACTCGTCAGTCAGTCAGTCAGTTCATTAACTTTGTATTTGATTTGTCAAGTTCTCACACCTAAACACTATATGAGTTGCTATTTGATCGCTCACTTCCTTTGTAGTCATGTTTGACGAGAAAAGTTATTCTGTGTGATGAACGGTTTTTTTTGGTGCATCAAAGCTTTGCACTCATAGTAGAAATAAATTGGGAATCCAAGTATTTTGCCTACAGGATTATCATTGGTTAGAGTTCCCAGTTGTTTGCATTGAAACATCCTGTGTGTATAAAAACGCCAGAGTTGACAGTTACATTGTTTTATGCATCTTATAAAGTGGGAATGAAGTTCATTGACTGGGAAATAATGACTCCTTAGACAAATATCTGTGAAAGATAAAGAGTCTCTTCTCTTAAACTTTATAATAATGAGAGGGGTTGAAAAATGTACACATTTGCGTTTCAACCAAATTAAAGTTTAATTTCCTCCCGCTACACTGGTTGTAATATTTTGATGAGGATAGTAATGAAGGGCTCTTCCATACTTACCTGCTTTGATTGCACTGTGGTTAAGTACGTATTTAGCTGTGTCTCGCTTGGCATCTGATTTAATAGTGTCCAAGACAAATGTGGTTTATACAAAGTGACAGAGACTGATTGCCTGAAATATCCACCTCTTGTACATGGCTAGTTACTAGCGATCTGGCTAACTAACTAGTTAATAGCATATAGGAAATGGTGTTGGAGCATTCTCACTGTAACTCTCCACTTTTGAACGTCCATCTAGCTTTTATGATGAAAAGAAAGAAAAAAAACTTGTAATGTCCATCGTTTTGTTCGAGATTAAGGTGATATTATTTCCTTTGGCATGATGCGAGTGAACACCTTTTGTGGAGATGGCTGCAGACAATGAACAAGTAAAATGTGTAATGTAGTATGCATGTCGTGTATACTAATAATGGTTTATGGTGGACAAGCAAAAGCTTTACTAGTGCATGTGCGTATAGAATGATAGAAGGAGGGGATGAAAATATTGCTAACTAACTAACAAACTAACTAACTATTGCTGCTATAGCCTCCCATCATCATAATACTTTTTTTATTCCCCCTGTTTATGAAAGTAACAAGGTGCTTGACACCTGTGAATAATTTGCTTATTAATTCTACGCACACGTTTATTTCCTCTGTACACTCTGTATCAGGTATGAAATGCAATATAATGATAATCATGTAAGCATTTCTTTTAATTTGTTAACTAACCAACGAATCCCAGAGTCCACACTGTAGCTAAGGGACGAGTTGCCTATCCATTTAATTTTTTATAGCGTACAGAGTACACGGGAGAAAAAGGTGAACAAAAAAGTTAATTGGGATTTGCCTGTTGAATCCGTGGACTCAAGTATTTGGTGTATGTGTGTGACTTGATATTAATGGGTGCTTTTGTATCAGTCTTTGTTTTATGTGTGCATATTTATTGAGCACTCATTGGAAGGAACGAGGATCAGTAACCAATAAATAAAATGAATGTCTGTGTGGAAAGGAAAGCTTGCGTTCTCAAGTTTAGTGTGGAACGTTTTGGTTCCACTAAAGGGCGTAAAACTTTCAAGAAGGAGGATCAACACGGCTTCTGAATACTGCTGGCTTTTTAAATCCATTCCATTCAATAGATGGATGAATTATGGTGCAATGAAAATTAAAATGGAATCGCATGCGATTTAATGAATTTCAGCTATCAACTATGGCTATAGTGTGCACATTGTATTGAATAATGAGCTGAAAAGCAGTTGGGATTCAACAGGTTTTCTCTGTGCCTAATAGTTAGTACCATATTTTAGGTTTGATCATCAGACATTATTTCATGTTGGCATTCATGCAAAATTATAGCGAGTTTCAGTAGCCGTAAATTCATAAATGCATTATTTTCCTTCGTGTGGGATTTTTGTATAGAGTTCTATTTCTCTCTTCTTAAATCGTATTACTATTATGCTATGTGTTGTGTACTATAATGTATTTGTTTGTTAGTTCGGAGTCAGGATTCAATTGAGTTTTGGGAAACGTAAAGATCAAGCATTATTTAGCTGTAACCTATGTAATGGTGAGATACATATGTATTAAAGTTCTTTGACATTTGATTTTCCTGGCTATGTATTGGGGGTAGACAGGTAATGTTTTTCACGTGTTATGGACGGACCGTCCAACCTGTGCTACGAAAACCATGAGTCCGAATAAGTAGACGTGAGCTGCTCGTAGGCATTGTTCCCAACTACAAAGAGGCATTAATTTGGGAATTTGTAATGAGAAAATGAGTTGGTTAGTTAAATAGAATGATGAATTCCACAGGGACAGAGATAGAGATAGATTAGAGAAGAAAGATGATTTTTATGGATAGAGCGAGAGATTAGCAGGTTAGTAAGAAAAAGTGACTGAGGGGTGAATGAATGGTGTTTTTTTTTCATATTCACAACTATGATGATCATGTGGGAGTGTACACAGTGAATGTGTAGAGTTGTTGAGGCAGGTGGAACTCAAATAGGCGGATAAAACCTTTCTATTATTATAATTGGGATTTTGATTAATTAGAAGTGCTTGTTAATAATGATGGGGTGGGACACAGACCATTGCGTGTTCATTTAGGCAATTGGGCAGTTTGTGTTGCACACACACACATTACATTGTACATGGATAAAGGCTCATTGTTCTTTTTATTCATCTTGTATATATCTATCTAAGCTCTCCTGTGATTTTCTGTATGCAGTAGTATAGCCTCTGCGTGCTTACTTTTAGTTAGTTGACTAACTGACTCGCATATTATTATATTATGATGGGGACTTGGATTTATTTTCTTGTCATTAATGATGCATCATTCTGTTCTAGCCAACTCTAGTTCCTCCGCGTCATTGTATTACATTAAGAGTCGATAGTCCACAAAATGTAGCATGACGTATAGTTATCATTGGTCAGCTGGGATGTGATCATATTTCGGGCTAATGGACTTCATTTTTCATCAACAACTGGGATGATAGTGTGAACTCGCTAACTTACCGCCTAACTTTGCTTATTACTCCATATTACTTATCCATACTCCATATTACCATATTGCTCCATACTAATTAGTATGGAGCAATGTATAATGCATGTGATGTTCATGAGCCCTGTGGGCATAATAATTTTATATGACAATCTCATTAGGGACTCTAGTCGTACAGAAGAGTTTGGAATGAATCTCTTATGCTTGCATTTATGTAATACATGTATCTGTAGTGTGTGTGTATCATTAGTATCATGATGCCCTAATGTTTATAGAATTTATCGTTAACAAGGTAGATGAGGAGAGTTAATATTGTAGCCTCATTTTCGGGGATGAAAATGAGTT
>Ga0210040_10000578_pt1 | contig 60832 bp, 55 predicted proteins | sample CryGeyCG12114_NA_FD_185462 | JGI IMG/M metagenome (GOLD analysis project Ga0210040, IMG submission 185462) | Groundwater microbial communities from aquifer - Crystal Geyser CG19_WC_8/21/14_NA (SPAdes) (version 2) | ecosystem: Environmental > Aquatic > Deep subsurface > Groundwater | place: USA...
CGCTCCACCGGGCAGCGTCGTGAGCCACCTGTCCGCAGCTGATGTCTGGGGGCTGCAGATCCCCCTGCGCGACCGCTCGGACCGGCGGGCCCACCTCTCCGTCCCCGGCACGTCCCGGGCGGAGAGCAGGGTGGACCGCCGCCTGTACCGATCGGACGTGGCCGACGCGGACATCCGGCGGCGCAGTGCGCTGCCCGTGACCTCGCCGGCGCGGACCTGGCGGGACCTTGCCGGGATCCTCGAACCGGCGGCTCTCCTGGCGGCCACGGACCAGGTGCTCAACGGCCTCTCCAGTCGGGACGAGCTCCGGGAGCAGCTCGCCCGCCGTCCCACCGGTCGCGGTTGTGCCCGTGCGCGCGAGGTGCTGCCCCTGGGGGACGCCCGAGCGGAGTCGCCGATGGAGTCGGTCGTCCGCTGGTTGGTCCTCCACGCAGGCATCCCGGTACCGGAGCTGCAGTACGAGATCCGCGACGGGCTCGGGGCGTTCATCGCCCGCGCGGATATGGCGTGGCCCGAACGCAAGGTGCTCCTCGAGTTCGACGGCGACGTCCACCGGGAGCGCGATGTCTTCGTCCGCGACCTGCGGCGGCAGAACCGGCTGGTGGCGGCGGGGTGGACGGTCCTCCGGTTCACGTCCGCGGACGTGCTCGGCCGCCCCTACGAGGTGCTCGCGGAGATCCGACGGGCGCTTCGGTAGCCCCCACATCGCCGATCTCGCGCTCATGAGACGCGCACAGGCCCCAGATCGCCGATGTGGGCGCCCAGGGTGCGCGGGACGGGTCGGGCGGGGAGAGCAGGGTCACCCGGAGCGGTGGAGCGGCACCGGTAGGCTCGTCGGCGTGTCCCGGGTGGTCGTCGACGTGGTCCTCAAGCCGGAGATCTCCGACCCGCAGGGGCAGGCGGTCCTGGGTGCGCTCGGCCGGCTGGGCCACGACAGCGTGCGCAGCGTCCGCCAGGGCAAGCACTTCGTGCTCGAGGTGGACGGCACGCCCGACGAGGCCGAGCTGAAGCAGATCGCCGAGACGCTGCTGGCCAACCCGGTCATCGAGGACGTCGAACTGCACCTCCCCAAGGACTGAGAGAGCAGAACCGTGCGCATCGGTGTCATCACCTTCCCGGGCTCCCTGGACGACGTCGACGCCGCCCGCGCGGTGCGTCTCGCCGGCGGTGAGCCGGTCGCGCTGTGGCACGGCGACCACGACCTGAAGGACGTCGACGCCGTCGTCCTGCCCGGCGGCTTCTCCTACGGCGACTACCTGCGGGCCGGGGCCATCGCCGCCCGGTCGCCGCTGATGCAGGACGTCGTGGCCGCCGCGAAGGGCGGCCTGCCCGTGCTCGGCATCTGCAACGGCTTCCAGGTGCTCTGCGAGGCAGGCCTGCTGCCCGGCGCGCTGACCCGCAACAGCCACCTGCACTTCCGCAACCGCGACCAGCTGCTGAGCGTCGAGCGCGCCGACACCGCCTGGACCAGCGATTACAGCGAGGGCCAGCAGATCCTCATCCCGGTCAAGAACGGCGAGGGCCGCTACGTGGGCTCCGACGCAGACCTCGACCGGCTCGAGGGCGAGGGCCGGGTCGTGTTCCGCTACGTCGGGGGCAACCCGAACGGCAGCTCCCGCGACATCGCCGGGGTGACCAGCGAGAACGGCCGCGTCGTCGGCCTCATGCCGCACCCCGAGCACGCGGTCGAGGACCTCACCGGCCCGAGCACCGACGGGCTCGGCTTCTTCACCAGCATCCTGAAGGCGGTTGTCAGCGCGTGAGCGAGGACGTGACGGCGGGACAGGCCAGCGCCACCGCAGGGCTGTCCGACCTCGACACCGGCCCCGGCCGGCTGCAACACCGGCTGGACACCGTCGACCTGGCGGCGAGCACCCCGGACGACGAGCAGCCCTTCGCCGAGCTGGGGCTCAAGGCCGACGAGTACGCCCGAATCAAGGAGATCCTCGGCCGCCGCCCCACCACGGCCGAGCTCGCGATGTACAGCGTCATGTGGAGCGAGCACTGCTCCTACAAGAGCAGCAAGGTCCACCTCCGGCAGTTCGGCGACCTCCCGAAGAGCGACGCGCTGCTCGTCGGCATCGGCGAGAACGCCGGCGTCGTCGACGTCGGTGACGGTCTCGCCGTGACCTTCAAGGTCGAGAGCCACAACCACCCCAGCTACGTCGAGCCCTACCAGGGCGCGGCCACCGGGGTCGGCGGCATCGTCCGCGACATCCTGACCATGGGCGCCCGCCCGATCGCGGTCATGGACAGCCTCCGGTTCGGCCGCGCCGACGCCCCCGACACCGCCCGTGTGCTGCCCGGCGTCGTCGCCGGTGTGGGCGGCTACGGCAACTGCCTGGGCCTGCCCAACATCGGCGGCGAGCTGCTCTTCGACGAGTGCTACACCGGCAACCCGCTGGTCAACGCCCTGTGCGTCGGCGTCATGCGGCACGAGGACGTGCACCTGGCCAAGGCCGAGGGCGCCGGCAACAAGGTCATCCTGTTCGGCGCGCGCACCGGCGGCGACGGCATCGGCGGCGTGAGCGTGCTGGCCAGCGAGACCTTCGACGCCGAGGGACCGGCCAAGCGGCCCGCCGTCCAGGTCGGCGACCCGTTCACCGAGAAGCTGCTCATCGAGGCCTGCCTCGAGCTCTTCGCGCAGGACCTGGTCACCGGCATCCAGGACCTCGGCGGCGCGGGCCTGTCCTGCGCCACCTCCGAGCTGGCCAGCGCCGGTACCGGCGGCATGCACGTCGACCTGGACACCGTCCCGCTGCGCGACAGCACCCTGACGCCCGCCGAGATCCTGATGAGCGAGTCGCAGGAGCGCATGTGCGCGATCGTCGAGCCGGGCAAGGTCGAGCAGTTCCTCGCCGTGTGCCGGAAGTGGGACGTCCGCGCCGCCGTCATCGGTGAGGTCACCGACGGCGACCGCCTCACCGTCGACTGGCACGGCGAGCGCATCGTCGACGTCCCGCCGCGCACGGTCGCCCACGAGGGCCCGGTGTACGAGCGGCCCATGGCCCGCCCGGCCGACCTGGACGCGCTGCAGGCCGACGACGCCGCCCGCCTGCCCCGGCCCACGACGCCCGCCGAGCTGCAGGCGCACTGGCTGGCCGTGGTCAGCAGCCCGGACGGCGCGGACAAGAGCTGGGTCACCGAGCAGTACGACCGCTACGTGCGCGGCAACACGGTGCTGGCCCAGCCCGAGGACGCCGGCGTCGTGCGCATCGACGAGGACTCCCACCGCGGCATCGCGCTCTCCCTGGACGGCAACGCCCGGTTCGCCCGCCTCGACCCCTACGCCGGGGCGCGACTCAACCTGGCCGAGGCCTACCGCAACGTGGCGGCCACCGGCGCCAGGCCGCTGGCGGTCACCAACTGCCTGAACTTCGGCTCCCCGGAGAACCCCGAGGTCATGTGGCAGTTCGCCGAGGCCGTGCGCGGCCTGGCCGACGGCTGCCGCGAGCTCGGGCTGCCGGTGACCGGCGGCAACGTGAGCCTCTACAACCAGACCGGGGACGTCGCCATCAACCCGACGCCGGTCATCGGCGTGCTCGGCGTGCACGAGGACGTGCGCACCCGGGTGCCCGCCGGGTGGCGGACGGCGGGGGAGACGGTCCTGCTGCTCGGGGACACCCGGCCCGAGTTCGGCGGCTCCGCGTGGGCGAGCGTGCTGCACGGCCACCTGGGCGGGACGCCGCCGGTGCTCGACCTCGCGGCCGAGCGCGCCCTGGCCGACCTGCTGGCCGCGCTCGCGGGGGAGGGACTGCTCGGCTCGGCGCACGACCTGGCCGACGGCGGGCTGGCGCAGGCCCTCACCGAGTCCGCGCTGCGCTACGGCACCGGCGCCCGCCTCGCCCTGGACGGCGACCTCTTCACCGCCCTGTTCAGCGAGTCGACGGCGCGCGTCGTCGTCACGACCTCGGATCCCGGCGGCGTGAAGCGCGCTGCGGAGTGGGCCGGCGTCCCGGTCACCGAGCTGGGGACGACGGGTGGTGACGCCCTGGTGCTCGACGGAGTGCTCGATCTGCAGCTGGCCGAGCTGCGGGCGGCCTGGAGCGCCACCCTCCCGGCCCTGTTCGGCGGTCCGGAGCACAGCACCCCGTTCACCGTCCCGGCGGGCACCGTCCCGACCAGCTGATGGCCGGCACCGCGCCCATCCCCGCCGACGAGCTGCGGGCCGCCTTCGCGCCGGTGCGCGCGTGGCTCGACGGCGAGGCGGAGCGGCCGCCGCGGGCCGTCGTCGGCGCGGCGGTGAAGACGAGCTCGCGCTGGCTGGCCCAGCAGGTGCCCGGCCGGTCCGTGGAGCTGCGGGTGCCGCCGCACGTCGCCGTCCAGTGCATCGAGGGGCCCCGGCACACGCGCGGCACGCCGCCGAACGTGATCGAGACCGACGCCGCCACCTGGCTGCGCCTGGCGAGCGGCCGGCTCACCTGGGCCGACGCCGTCGCCGGGGGCACGGTCAGCGCCAGCGGCAACCGCGCCGACCTCTCGGCCCTGCTCCCGCTGCGGCCGCTGACCCGCCCCTGACGGCCGTCCGGCATGCTCGACCTCCGGGCGGAGCGGCCGCCATCGCACGGAGGTGTCATGCAGGCGTCGTTCACGCCCGACGGGGACCTGCTGGTGCCGACGGCGACAGCAGCGAGCCCCTGGTCGGACGAGATGGTCAACGGCCACCACATCGGCGGTCTGGTGGCATGGGGTGTGCAGCGCGACGAACCGGACCCCGACCTGCAGCTGTCCCGCATGACGGTGGACATGGTCCGGGCGGTGCCCATGCGGCCGCTGCGGGTCGAGACGCGCCCCGCCCGGGAGGGGCGGCGGCTGCGGGTGCTGGACGTGTCCGTCCTCGACGGGGACGTCGAGGTCATCCGGGGGTCGGCGCTGCTGCTCCGCCGCTCGGAGCACCCGGACGGCGAGCCGTGGGCGCCGGAACCGTGGGACGTCCCGCTGCCCGAGCAGATCGAGGGGTCGGCCGGTGGGCCGATGCCGTGGGAGATCCGCCGGATCTCCGGCTGGGGCGACGGCGGTCCGGGCAAGGTGTGGATGCGGGAGACGGCGGACTTCGTCGCCGGGCAGCCGCTCACGCCGACGCTCCGCGCCGCGCTGATGGCCGACTTCACCAACCCGCTGGCCAACTCGGGCACCGGCGGGCTGGCGTTCATCAACGTCGACGTCACGATGTACCTGACCCGGGACCCGCGCGGTGAGTGGATCGGTCTGGAGAGCGCCGGCCACCTCGGCGCCGACGGCATCGGCTTCGGCACCACGTGGATGTACGACGTGGACGGCCGGATCGGCCACTGCGTCGCCGCCGCGCTGCCCGATCCGCGGATCCGGACCCGCCACCGGTAGCACGACGCCCTCGCCCGCGAGGAGCGCGGGCGAGGGCGAGGGCGAGGGCGTCGGACAGTCGGGCGCGGGTGTCGGTCGTCAGCCGCCGAAGAGCGAGCTCGCCGTCTTCACCGTCTGGTACAGCCCGTAGGCCAGCGGCACACCCACCAGGGTCCACGCGAACGCGATGATCCCGGTGGGGGTGCGGGTGGGCTGCTGGTTGCCGGTCGGGTCGGAGGTCGAGGCGGAGGAGCTCATCGGGCGGCGCTCGCTTCCCGGGTGGAGGGGGACGGGGTGTTCTTCGGCTCGTGCCACTTGTCGGCGACCGGCTTGACCAGCAGGTTGGCGATGAAGCCGACCACCAGCAGGCCGACCATGATGAACAGCGCCGGCCGGTAGTCACCGGCGACCAGCTCGCCCGGTTCGCCGTCGGCCATGTCCAGCACGCCGTTGATGATCAGCGGGCCGGCGATGCCGGCGGCCGACCAGGCGGTCAGCAGACGGCCGTGGATGGCGCCCACCTGGAACGTGCCGAACAGGTCGCGCAGGTAGGCCGGGATCGTGGCGAACCCGCCGCCGTAGAACGAGATGATGATCGCGGCGGTGATCACGAAGATCCAGGTCGCGGTGCTGCCGAGCGTCGCCAGGACGAGGTACAGGACGATGCCGACGCCGAGGTAGACCATGTAGATCGGCTTGCGGCCGATGTAGTCCGACGTTGACGACCACACGAAGCGGCCGCCCATGTTGAACAGCGACAGCAGCCCGACGAACCCGGCCGCCGTCGCCGCGGCGACGGCGGACGTGCCCCCGTCCCGGAAGAAGTCCTGGGTCATCGGGGCGGCCTGCTCGAGGATGCCGATGCCCGCGGTCACGTTGCAGAACAGGACGATCCACAGCAGCCAGAACTGCGGCGTCCTGATCGCGTTGTTGGCCGAGACGTTGTCGGTGGTGACCAGCGCCTTCTGCTTGACCATCGACGGGTCGAAGCCGTCGGGCCGCCAGCCCTCGGCGGGCACCCGGACGATGAGCGCACCGAAGGACATGAACAGGGCGTAGAGCGCGGCCAGGGTGAGGAAGAGCAGCGCCACCGACTCTCCGCTGGGGACGGTCCCGGCGGTGCCGTCGTAGTCGGCGTCGTAGAGGTTCATCAGCTGACGGGACAGCGGTGAGGCGATGAGGGCGCCACCGCCGAAACCCATGATCGCCATACCGGTGGCCAGGCCCGGGCGGTCGGGGAACCACTTGATCAGGGTCGAGACCGGCGAGATGTAGCCGATCCCCAGACCGATGCCGCCGATGACGCCGTAGCCGAGGTACAGCAGCCAGAGCTGCTCGGTGTAGATCCCGAGCGAGCCGACGAGGAAGCCGGTCACCCAGAAGACGGCGGAGGTCGCCATCGCGGCCCGGGGGCCGTTGCGGTCCACCCACGTGCCGAAGACGGCGGCGGAGAGCCCGAGCATCACGATGGCGATCGAGAAGATGATCCCGATCGAGGTGAGGCTGGCGTCGAAGTGCTCGACCAGCGCGCTCTTGTAGACGCTGGTCGCGTACGCCTGACCGATGCACAGGTGGACGGCGAGAGCTGCCGGTGGGATCAGCCACCGGTTGAAGCCTGGCCGGGCGACGATGCGCTCTCGGGCCAGGAAGGCGGGAACGGCCACGGGGGGGACCTCCGGGACGGGACGCGGCGCGGCCGGTCGGACGCGCCTCGGCTGCGCCCGTGGTGTGAGTCACAGCCGCGAAGAACGTACGACGCCGCACGGGTGCTCGCGCGCTCAACCGGTGGACCGGAATGCTCCCGTGACCGTCGCCCGCGGCGAGGGCCGCCGGGTCGCTCCGGCGCTCCCGGCCTAGGCTCGCGGCATGGCCTACGAGGTGAAGGGCGTCGTCGCCCGCAGCAAGGGTGCCCCGGTCACGATCGAGACGATCGTCGTGCCCGATCCCGGTCCGGGCGAGGCGGTCGTCGACATCCAGGCGTGCGGGGTGTGCCACACCGACCTGCACTACCGCGAGGGCGGCATCAACGACGAGTACCCGTTCCTGCTCGGTCACGAGGCCGCGGGCACGGTGGCCGCGGTGGGCGAGGGCGTCACGAACGTCGCGGTCGGCGACTACGTCGTCCTCAACTGGCGGGCCGTGTGCGGGCAGTGCCGCGCCTGCCTCAAGGGCGAGCCGAAGTACTGCTTCGACACCCACAACGCCGCGCAGAAGATGACGCTGGCCGACGGCACGGAGCTGTCCCCGGCGCTGGGCATCGGGGCGTTCGCCGAGAAGACGCTGGTGCACTCGGGTCAGTGCACGAAGGTCGACCCGGCCGCCCCGCCGGCCTCCGCGGGCCTGCTCGGCTGCGGCGTCATGGCCGGCGTCGGTGCGGCCATCAACACCGGCGCCGTGCAGCGCGGCGAGAGCGTCGCCGTCTTCGGCTGCGGCGGTGTGGGGGACGCCGCCATCGCCGGCGCCAGGCTGGCCGGTGCGACGACGATCATTGCCGTCGACATCAGCGACGCCAAGCTCCAGTGGGCGAAGGGCTTCGGCGCCACGCACACGGTGAACTCGAAGGACACCGACGCCGTCGAGGCGATCAAGGCGCTGACCGGCGGGTTCGGCGTGGACGTCGCCATCGACGCCGTGGGGCACCCGAAGGTGTTCGAGCAGGCGTTCTACGCCCGCGACCTGGCCGGGCGCGTGGTCATGGTCGGCGTCCCGACGCCGGACATGGAGATCACGCTGCCGGCCATCGAGATCTTCGGCCGGGGCGGCTCGATCAAGTCCTCCTGGTACGGCGACTGCCTGCCCAGCCGCGACTTCCCGATGCTCGTCGACCTCTACCTGCAGGGCCGCTTCGACCTGGACGCCTTCGTGTCCGAGACGATCGGGCTGGGCGACGTCGAGGCGGCGTTCGAGAAGATGCACAAGGGCGAGGTCCTCCGCAGCGTGGTCGTGCTCTGATGGCCGCGCGCATCGACAAGGTGGTCGTCAGCGGCGTCTTCTCCCTGGACGGGCAGGACTTCGACGTCGACAACAACGTCTGGCTGGTCGGGGACGACGCCGAGGTGCTGGTGATCGACGCGCCCCACGACGCCGCCCCCATCGTCGAGGCGATCGGCGACCGGAAGGTCACCGCGATCGTCCTGACCCATGGGCACAACGACCACATCACCGCAGCACCCGCGCTGCGCGAGGCCACCGGCGCCCCGATCTGGTTCAACGCCGCCGACCGGATGCTCTGGGACATGACGCACGCCGACGCGGCGCCCGACCGCGACCTGGTCGCCGGCACGCGGTTCACGGTCGCCGGGACGACGCTCACCGCGCTGCACACGCCGGGGCACTCACCGGGCAGCACCTGCCTGCACAGCGCGGACCTGACCACGGTGTTCACCGGCGACACACTGTTCTGCGGTGGGCCCGGGGCGACGGGCCGCTCGTTCAGCGACCACCCGACGATCCTGAACTCGATCCGATCGGAGCTGTTCAGCCTGCACGGCGACACCGTCGTGAAGACCGGTCACGGCGACGACACCACGATCGCCGCGGAGCTGCGACACGTCGGGTGAGCAGGGCGAACATGTCGCAGAGGTGACCGGATCCACCCCTCCGGGGCTCGGCAACGGCCGCGGCGCCGGTACGGTGGGCGGGTGCCTCGCGGTGATGGACGGCTCACGCACGACCTCGACCCCCACTCTCCCGGACCTCAGGACGCCTGCGGCGTCTTCGGTGTCTGGGCGCCGGGGGAGGAGGTCGCGAAGCTGACCTATTTCGGTCTGTACGCCCTCCAGCACCGGGGTCAGGAGGCGGCCGGGATCGCGGTGTCCGACGGCACCTCCGTCGTGGTCTACAAGGACCTCGGCCTGGTCAGCCAGGTCTTCGACGAGGCGACACTGGGCAGCCTGCGCGGGCACCTGGCCGTCGGCCACACCCGCTACTCCACGACCGGCGCCTCCACCTGGGAGAACGCGCAGCCGACGTTCCGCACCACCGAGGCCGGCACCGGTCTGGCGCTGTGCCACAACGGGAACCTGGTCAACACCGCCGAGCTGGCCGTCAAGGCCGCCGACGCCGGTGTGCCGGGTGCGTTCGTGGCGACCAACGACTCCGACCTGATCACCGCGCTCATCGCCGCCCGGCCCGACGTCTCGGTCGAGGCCGCGGCGATGGAGGTGCTGCCCCAGCTGCGCGGCGCGTTCAGCCTCACCTTCATGGACGAGGACACGCTCTACGCCGCCCGCGACCCGCAGGGCGTCCGCCCGCTGGTGCTGGGCCGCCTGGAGCGCGGCTGGGTCGTGGCCAGCGAGACCGCGGCGCTGGACATCGTGGGCGCCTCCGTCGTGCGCGAGGTCGAGCCCGGCGAGCTGATCGCCATCGACGAGAACGGGCTGCGCAGCCAGCACTTCGCGCCGGCCCAGCCCAAGGGCTGCGTCTTCGAGTACGTCTACCTGGCCCGCCCCGACACCACGATCTCCGGCCGCGGCGTGCACGCCGCCCGGGTGGAGATCGGTCGGCGGCTGGCCAAGGAGCACCCGGTCGAGGCCGACCTGGTCATCCCGGTCCCCGAGTCGGGCACCCCCGCGGCGGTCGGGTACGCGCAGGCCTCCGGCATCCCGTACGGCCTGGGCCTGGTCAAGAACTCCTACGTCGGGCGCACCTTCATCCAGCCGAGCCAGACCATCCGGCAGCTGGGCATCCGCCTGAAGCTCAACCCGCTGCGCGACGTCATCCGCGGCAAGCGCCTGGTCGTGGTCGACGACTCCATCGTCCGCGGCAACACCCAGCGCGCCCTGGTCCGGATGCTGCGCGAGGCGGGTGCGGTCGAGGTGCACGTGCGCATCGCCTCGCCGCCGGTCAAGTGGCCGTGCTTCTACGGCATCGACTTCGCCAGCCCGGCGGAGCTGGTCGCCAACGGCCTGGACATCGACGGCGTGCGCGCCTCGGTCAACGCCGACTCGCTGGGCTACGTCTCCGAGCAGGGCCTGGTCGCGGCGACCGAGCAGCCGGCCAACCGGCTGTGCACCGCCTGCTTCACCGGCAACTACCCGATCCCGCTGGAGCAGCCCGAGGTGCTCGGCAAGCACGTGCTCGAGGGACTGGAGAACCGCGCCCTCACCGGGTGGACCGGGCAGCAGGGCGGCAGCGCGACGGTCCCCGGCGGTGCCGAGGACGCCCTGCTCCGGCCGTGAGCGCCGACGAGTTCACCTACGCGGCCGCCGGCGTCGACATCGACGCCGGCGAGCGCGCCGTGACGCTGATGAAGGCCGCGGTCGAGCGCACCAACCGGCCCGAGGTCGTCGGCGGCCTCGGTGGTTTCGCCGGCCTGTTCGCGCTGGACACGGCGAAGTACCGCAAGCCCCTGCTCGCCTCCTCGACCGACGGGGTCGGCACGAAGATCGCCCTGGCCCGTCAGCTCGACCGGCACGACACGGTCGGCATCGATCTGGTCGCCATGGTCGTCGACGACCTGGTCGCCTGCGGCGCCGAGCCGCTGTTCCTCCAGGACTACGTGGCCTGCGGCAAGGTCGTCCCCGAGCGGATCGCCTCGATCGTCACGGGCATCGCCGCCGGCTGCACGCTCGCCGGCGCGGCCCTGGTGGGCGGCGAGACCGCCGAGCACGGCGACCTGATGGACGCCGACGAGTACGACCTCGCGGCCACCGCCGTGGGCGTGGTCGAGGCCGACGCCGTCCTGGGGCCGGAGCGGGTGCGCGCCGGTGACGCCGTGGTCGCGATGGCCTCGAGCGGCTTCCACTCCAACGGCTACTCGCTGGTGCGCCGCGTCGTCGCCGCTGCCGGGCTGGACCTGCACGCCACCCCGGCGGGGCTCTCGCGGCCGCTGGGCGAGGAGCTGCTCGAGCCGACCCGCATCTACGCCCTCGACTGCCTTGCCCTGGTCGAGCGGCACGGCGTCGACGACGTGCACGCCTTCGCCCACATCACCGGCGGCGGGCTCGCCGGCAACACCGCCCGGGTGGTGCCCGACGGCCTCGAGGCGGTGCTCGACCGCGGGACCTGGGCCCTGCCGGCAGCGGTGCACCTGATGGAGGAGCACGGCGTCCCACGCGCGGAGTCCGAGCGCGCGTTCAACTGCGGTGTCGGGATGGTCGCCGCCGTCGCCCCGCAGGTGGCCGACGACGTGGTCGCGCAGCTCACCGCCGCGGGCGTGCCGGCCTGGGTCGCCGGCACGCTCCAGGAACGCACGGATGCCACCGCCCCGGCCGCACGCCTGGTGGGCACCTACCGCTGAGCCGTCGGACTTCCGGTACCGAAGGTCCCGGTGGCTCACCGGACTTCCTGTACCGGAAGTCCGCCTGGGCGCGCAAGGGCAGGGCACACGCGAGCACCGCCTCCCTTCGGGAGGCGGTGCTCGCGTCAGATGAGTGGGTTCAGCGTCGCCGCGTCAGCGGGTGGCGGCCCAGTCGTCTCCGGAGTCGTCGTCCGCCCAGCGGTCGGCGTACTCGTCGTCCTCGTCGTCGTCCTTCGCCACGCTCGGCGCGGTGTAGGACGGCGGTGCACCGGTGAGTTCCTTCTGCAGGGCAGATAGGTCGGTGTTGGGTGAGCTGTACTTGAGCTCACGGGCCACGCGTGTCTGCTTGGCCTTCGCTCGGCCGCGCCCCATCGGCTCGACCCCCTCGCTACGGAGTGCGGGCGTCCGGCCCGTGGGCTTGACGGCCCGCGTGGCGACCCCGGCTGAGTGACTATGTCTCGGACAACATTACGACACGGATGCCGGGCAGGCACACAACCCCTCCCCCGGGGAGGGGACGTGCCCTCCAGAGTGTCTGCCCCCTCTCTTAGTTGGGCGCGCCATCGCGCTCAGCAGGGACCCCGCGACCGACGTCCAGGCTCGGCTACGACGCCGGACCGTCCGAGGCGCCAGGTAGTGTGCGTAACCGGTTCAGCGAAGTTGGAGGGGAGGCCAGCCTCGCCGAGGAACAACGTCCTCACGGGGTGAACGGTGTCTTTCCGAAGTAAGGGGCTCCTGTCCGCTCGGGTGTCCGCTGCCGTACTCGCTGCTGGCGGAACCGCCGGGACGGCTGCCCAGCAGGCAGATAAGTGGGACGGCCGTCCAGGCTTGATCCTCTGGGCATGCATCTGTGTGCCTGGGGGCGTTGCGGTCGCCGACCAGGTCCGCCTCATGTACAACGAGCGCAAGGCGGGGCCGCGAGCCGCACGCCAGGAGGCCATAGACATCGCCCTCGTTGACGCGCTGCTCCAGGTCAGCGACCTCACTGGTTACAACAAGTGGGGGGTGGGTGTGACCGCCTGGGGAGTGAAGCGGCGCGGCTTCCGCCGCACACCGGTACTGGAGCGCCTAGGGCGTCGGCGGTTCACCGACCGACCAGCGCCAAGCAACATCACATGGACGAAGGGCAAGGGGATCATCGGTCTCTGTTGGGAGCGCGAGGCGGAGGTCCATAAAGACCTTCGCGGTGCGTGCGCGAGGTACCCGCAGGGGAACATCACGGCCTCACGGTTCGCTGAGATTACTGAGGACCTCAGGCAGGGTATGAGCCTCGAAGAGCTGCAGAAGATGATCGGGAAGTATGGCGAGGTCCTCGCGGTGCCGATGAAGGACAGGAACGGGTCCTTCATCGGCTGCATCGCGGTGGACATCCCGATCGATGACTGCGGAGACGGGCTCCCCCGGCTCGGCAAGGTGTCGGTCCGTCACGTGGCTGCCACTACAGCCGCTGTCGTGTCTCGTGTCATCGGGGGTGACTAGGCTGAGGACGTCGAGTGTGGAGGCTATGGTGGCGATGATTTCGAAGAGCAGGCAAGACGCTCTTGTCCGTCGGCACGGGGCGCAGGGCGCTGTGTACCTGGCGAACCTCCGACGTTCCTCGTCTAACCCATACCTGCAGAGGGCGATCGAGGAAATCGAGCGCGAGGCGGAAGAGGCTGCGCGCCCGGCTGTGACAGGCCGCCACCGCACCTAGGAGCAGGCGTCTAGCGGCCGCGAGCTCCCGGATCGATGACGTGGCTGGCGCGTCGGCCTTCGTAGACCGCTACTGGGCCGACCGGGTAGCAGCCAAGTTGGAAGTAGCGTGTCCACAATCTCCAGACGAGTTGCCAGGCGTCGGAGTCGGCGTCAGCCTCGATGACTGGCAGCCCGATCTCCTTGGCGGCGGCGGGCGAGATGACCGCACTGTGACTAGCCGGCTCGTCGATCAACGGACGGTGGAGGCGTTCAGCCAACTCACCAACCGTTGTCGCATCGCGGCCGGCGCAGTCGAGCGCCTCGCGAACCAGGGCGCCTGAGCGGTCGAGCGCCGAGCGCGCCTGCTCAACTTGAAGCATCGTGACGTCGGAGAGCAGGGCCGCGTACAGGGGGAAGGTGTCCGGTGCAGCAACCACCCGCTGCTCAGCTACCTCGACTGCGCGGACGATCTCCTTGGCGCTGGCGAGGCGCCCCTGTGGTAGCTGAAATTGTGGGTCTACGGGGCCAAGGTCGCCGCCTGGGCCCATGAGCAGATGATCTGCTCCGAGGCACATCAGGGTCGCTGCGCTCTTGGCCATGTCGGGGACAACGACCGTCAGCTCTGAGCACCGGGCCTGGCAGGACCGCACCATGCGGATAGCGGTTTCTCCGTCGCCGCCCGGCGAAGCGAGGATCATGTGCAGTGGCCGGTCCCGCTCGCAGTCGAACAAAAGCTCCTCGAGGTAGGTGACGTTCTCGGGGAAGATCTGGTCGATGACGACGATCAGGTTAGCGTCGGCGCTGGCTTCGTAGTCCCTGATCAAGGACTGGCGGGCGTAGCGTTCGGAATGCTGGGCCTCGAAGAGCGGACTTCGGAACGAGGGCTTTACGCCTTCCGCCCGACCGCCCGACGAAAGCTCGCCGGCTTGCCCTTCCGGGCCTCCTGCGCCCCGTTCCGAGCTTCCTTTGCTGCTTGGATCTTGCTCTGCCACTGTCCGTCCGTCCCCCTCGGAGCCTCCAAGGGAGGCTGCTTCGCTCGGCCTGTTGGCATGACATCACAGCTCCTTCGTCCTGAGGTCGCATCTTCAAGTAGGGGTACGACGAAACGCGAGACGGAAGTCCCACGCAGTGCGTTGCCTGACAGAATCAGCTTGGCCCACCTCGCCTCATGCTGCGGGGGATCGTTGCTGTGATCGGACACAGATCGCTAGTGCTCAACTCCGCGTGACCGTTATGTGACACCACGAGCGTGGGGTCGTCACAAGAAGCCAGGGGCGGGCAACCCGACGCGGAAGGGCTGAGCTCAGTCAGGCAGCCGGATCGTGGCCAGCCGCCCGACCGACCGGATGCGGTCCTCGGCGAGCCGGTCGGCCGCGACGACCGGTGGAACGCCCTCGGCCTCGGCCGCGCGGAACACCCGCTGCGCCACGTCGAAGATGCCTGCGGCCCGGGCCTGCGCACGCGCGAAGGAGAAGCCGTGCCGCTCGTCCTCGACCTGGATGACGCCGCCGGCGTTCACCAGGTAATCGGGGGCGTACAGGATCCCGCGGGCGACCAGCTGGTCGGCGACCTCCGGGGTGGCGAGCTGGTTGTTGGCGCCTCCGCAGACGATGCGGGCGGGCAGGGCGGCCACGGTGGCGGCGTCCAGCGCGCCGCCCAGGGCGCAGGGCGCGTAGACGTCGTGCGGCGTGCCCACCAGCTCGGCGGTGTCGGCGACCGCCCGCACCGTGGAGTGCCGGGCGCGCACCCGGTCGACCGCCGCCGCGTCGACGTCGGTGACGACGAGCTCGGCGCCGTCGGCCACCAGCAGGTCGACCAGCTCGGACCCCACCTTGCCGACGCCGGCCACCGCCACGGTGCGCCCGGCGAGCGACGGCTGCCCCCAGCAGTGCTCCGCGGCAGCGCGCATGCCCTGGAAGACGCCGTAGGCGGTGAGCACCGAGGAGTCGCCGCAGCCGCCGTAGGCCAGGGAGCGCCCGTGGGCGAAACGGGTCTCCCGGGCGACGACGTCGAGATCGGCGTTGTAGGTGCCGACGTCGCAGGCGGTGAGGTAGCGGCCGCCGAGCGCCTCGACGAACCGCCCGTAGGCGCGCAGCAGCGCCTCGGTCTTGTCCGTGCGGGGATCGCCGATGATCACCGCCTTGCCGCCGCCGAGGTCCAGCCCGGCGAGGCTGTTCTTGTACGACATGGCCCGCGACAGGCGCAGCGCGTCGGCGACGGCGTCGTCCTCGGTCGCGTAGGGGTGGAAGCGGGTGCCGCCCAGCGCCGGCCCCAGCGCGGTGGAGTGGACGGCGATGACCGCCCGCAGACCGGACTCCTCGTCGCTGCAGAAGACGACCTGCTCGTGACCGGAGCGGAGAATGTCCACGGCGCCGAGGGTAGGACCACCGCACCGACTCCCGGAGCGTCGCACCGGCCGGGCAGGACCCGCGCGGCCCCGGCAGGCATCATGTCCCGTCGGACACCCGGCGGAGGGCAGCGCTGCACCTCCGCGGCACACAGGAGGACTGTCATGCCCGCACCCAGGCGACTTCTCGCGTTCGCGCTGGCAGCGCCGCTGCTGCTGGCGTCGTGCACCACCGACGGCAACGAGTCCGACGGTGGCGGCGGCCAGGGGAGCGCCGGTGGCGGGAGCGGCGACCTGAGCTTCTCGGTCATCACGCACGGCTCGGCCGGTGACGCGTTCTGGGACGTCGTCCAGAACGGTGCCGAGGCCGCCGGCGAGGACCTCGGCATCGACGTCGACTACCAGAGCGACGGCGACCCGCAGCGCCAGGCGCAGCTCATCGACGCCGCGGTGAACCAGGGCGTGGACGGCATCGTGGTGTCGATGGCCAACCCGGACGCCATCCAGGAGTCGGTCGAGGCCGCGGTGGCCGCCGGCATCCCGGTGGTCACCATCAACTCCGGTGGCGACCGCTCGGCGGAGTTCGGCGCCATCGGGCACGTGGGCCAGGACGAGACGATCGCGGGGGAGGGCGCCGGCCGCGAGCTCGCCGCCGACGGCGCCCGCAACGTGCTGTGCGTCATCCACGAGGCGGGCAACATCGGGCACGAGCAGCGCTGCGCCGGCGCGGCCACCGGGCTCGGCGCGCAGGTGACGCCCCTGCAGGTGGACATCAACGACCTGACCGGCGCGCAGTCGACCATCACCTCGCAGCTGCAGGGCGACGAGGGCATCGACGCCGTGCTCACGCTGAACTCCGCCGTCGCCGCGGTGGCCGTCGAGTCGGTCGCGGACGCCGGCTCGGACGCGAAGGTCGCCACGTTCGACCTGAACCAGGACGTGATCAGCGGCATCCAGGACGGCTCGATCCTCTTCGCCGTCGACCAGCAGCAGTACGAGCAGGGCTACCTGCCGATCGTCATGCTCCAGCTCTACGCGGAGAACCTCAACACCGTCGGCGGTGGGCAGCCGGTGCTCACCGGCCCCGGCATCGTCGACGCCACGAACGTCGACGAGATCGCCGACCTGGCCTCGGCCGGCACGCGCTGAGCACCGCGGGGGCGCCGCACCCGGTGGACGCCGGAGCGGCGGGCGAGCCGTCGACGCGGCGGGCCGACGAGCGGCTGACCGCCGTCGGGCCGCTGCGCCGGCTGCTGGTCAAGCCGGAGCTCGGTGCGCTGGTGGGCGCCGTCGCGGTCTTCACGTTCTTCGCTCTGCAGTCGGAGGTCTTCCGGTCCGCCCGCGGCGTGGCCAACTGGCTGGACCCGGCCTCCACGCTCGGGATCATGGCGGTGGCGGTCGCCCTGCTGATGATCGGCGGGCACTTCGACCTCTCGGCCGGCGTCATGACGGGGACGACGGCGCTGACCGTGGCCATCGTCGCCGTCGAGTTCGAGCAGAACATCTGGGTGGCCATCGGCGTCTCGCTCGTCGTGGCCCTGCTGATCGGGTTCTTCAACGGCTGGCTGGTGACCCGCACCGGCCTGCCGAGCTTCATCATCACGCTGGGCACGTTCCTGATGCTCCAGGGCCTGAATCTGGGCCTGACGAAACTCTTCACCGGCACCGTGACCGCCGGAGGTCTGCGGTCGGTGCCCGGCTACGCGAGCGCCGAGTGGGTGTTCGCCTCGCGCATGACGATCCTCGGGGCGGAGGTGCGCGTCGCCGTCCTCTGGTGGGTGGCGTTCACGGCCCTGGCCACCTGGGTGCTGCTGCGCACCCGCTTCGGCAACTGGGTCTTCGCGACCGGCGGCGACGAGGTCGCCGCCCGCAACGTGGGCGTTCCGGCCCGGCGGACGTCGATCGCGCTGTTCATGACCACGGCGACGGCGGCCTGGTTCGTCGGCACCACGCTGGCGGTCCGGCTGACGTCCGTGCAGGCCAACACCGGCACGGGCCAGGAGCTGATCTACATCGTCGCGGCCGTCATCGGCGGCTGCCTGCTCACCGGCGGGTTCGGCTCGGCGATCGGCGCCTCGCTGGGCGCGCTGATCTTCGGGATGACGCAGCTGGGCATCCCGTACCTGCGCTGGGACGCCGACTGGTTCTACTTCTTCCTGGGGGCCATGTTGCTGCTCGCGGTGCTGGCCAACCGGCTCGTCCGGCGGTACGCCGAGGCGGCCCGGCGATGACTCCCCCACCCGCCCGGGCGACGACCGCCCCCGACGCCGGTGCGCCGCTGCTGGAGCTGCGCGACGTCGGCAAGGACTACGGGTCGGTCATCGCCCTCGACGGCATCAGCACCACCGTGCGCGCCGGCGAGGTGACCTGCGTGCTCGGCGACAACGGCGCGGGCAAGTCGACGCTGATCAAGATCCTCTCCGGGGTGCACCGTGCGGACCGCGGCCAGCTCCTGCTGGATGGGCAGCCGGCCGACTTCGGCTCGCCCCGCGAGGCGCTGGACGCCGGGATCGCCACCGTCTACCAGGACCTCGCGATGATCCCGTTGATGGCGATCTGGCGGAACTTCTTCCTCGGTGCCGAGCCCACCCGTGGCCGGGGGCCGTTCCGGCGGTTCGACGCGGCGCGGGCGAAGGAGGTCACCCGCCGGGAGCTGTCCGCGATGGGCATCGACATCCGCGATCCCGACCAGCCGGTGGGGACGCTCTCCGGCGGGGAGCGGCAGTCGGTGGCGATCGCCCGGGCGGTGCACTTCGGAGCGCGGGTGCTGATCCTGGACGAGCCGACGTCGGCGCTGGGCGTGAAGCAGGCCGGCGTCGTCCTGCGGTACGTGGCCCAGGCGCGCGACCGCGGGGTGGGTGTCGTCCTCATCACCCACAACCCGCACCACGCCCACCCGGTGGGTGACCGGTTCCTCGTGCTCAACCGGGGGCGCAGCCTGGGGTCCTTCGCGAAGGCCGACGTCAGCCGGGACGAGCTGACCCGGCTGATGGCCGGCGGGGCGGAACTGGACCAGTTGGCGCACGAGCTCGAGCGGCCGGCCACCTGACCCTGTCGACATACCGACAGTGCTGAGACGGTTACTTACCGAACTTGCTGCGGCGCGTCAACCGGTGCGCGTGTTGCCTTTGTGACTGGTGGTGACGCTGCGACTCTCGTCGGGCATCACGCCCCCTTCCCCTTCCCCGGGAGCCAGTCATGTTCCAGCGCCGTCCGTCGCGAGCAGCGACCGTGTGCCCCGGCGTCCCCCGGCAGCGACGTCCCCGGCCGGCCCGCTCCCTGCGGTCCGGGCTGGTGGCGGTCCTGGCCGGAACGGCGCTGGTGATCACGGCCGTGCCCGCGCTCGCCGCGCCGCCTGCGCCGCCCAACCCGACCGACAACGAGATCGGTGCGGCCCGGTCCCAGCAGGACGCCGCGGCGGCCGAGGTCGGGCGCATCGCCGGTCTGGTGACCGCCGCGGAGGCCGAGCTGGACCGCCTGGGCATCCAGGCCGAGGCGGCCGGAACCGCGTACGAGGTCGCCAACGAGGCGCTGCAGGCGGCGCAGGCCAAGGCCGACGAGGCCGCCGCGCTGCTGCAGCAGGCGGCCGACGCGGTGGCGGCCGCCCAGGTGCGGATCGCGCACTTCTCCCGGGACAGCTACATGACCGGGGCGTCGATGAGCGCGACGGCGGCCCTGCTGGACTCCCAGGGCCCCTCCGAGCTGATCCAGCGCGCCGCGATGCTCGACTACGTGGCCGCCGACAAGGTCGACGTGCTGGCCGCCATGGAGACCGCCCGCATCGCCCAGGCCGCCGCTGAGTCCGAGGCGCGCGCCGCGCGGGACGAGACGGCCGCGGCTGCCGAGGCCGCGGAGGCGGCCAAGGCGACGGCCGATGCGCAGGTCGCCGTCCAGCAGGGGGCGAAGGCCGAGATCGAGGCGCAGAAGGCCGTCTACGAGCAGCAGTTCGACGCCGCCAACGTCGAACTGCTGCGCCTGCAGGGCGCCCGCGACGCGCACCAGGCGTGGGAGCAGCAGAAGGCGGACGAGGAGGCCGCCCAGCGGGCGGCCGCCGAGCGCGCCGCGGCCGAGGCGGCCGCGGCGGCGGCTGCGGCCCGCGCCAGCTCGAGCAGCTCGGTCGCGGCGCCCGCGCGTGGATCGAGCGGTGGCGGGGTGTCGTCCGGGTCCTACGTGCAGCCGACGTCGGGGCGGGTCTCGAGCTGCTACGGCTGGCGCTGGGGCGCGCTGCACGGAGGCGTGGACATCGCCGCCCCCATCGGGACGCCGGTCTACAGCGCGCACTCCGGCGTGGTGCAGCGGGCCGGCACGGCCACCGGCTTCGGCTACGCCGTCTACATCCTGGGCGACGACGGCTACGTCACCGTCTACGGGCACGTCAACCGGTACTTCGTGCGGGCGGGGGAGCGGGTGCGGGCCGGCGAGCAGATCGCCGAGGTCGGCAACCGCGGGCAGTCGACCGGGCCGCACCTGCACTTCGAGGCCCACCCGAGGGGAGTCATGTACGGCGGGCAGGTCGACCCGGTGGACTGGCTCGACGCCCGCGGCATCCACCTCGGTGCCTGCTGAGGCCGGGACGACTGCGGTCGGCCACCCCGGGGATCGGTGGCGGGCCGCAGTGCTCCGGACGCGGGTGGTCGGCAGCCGGGCCCCGGGGCTAGCGTGCCCCGCGTGACCGCACCCGTCGATCCGCGTGGCACCTGGCAGCTCCCGGCGTTCGGCACGATGCCGCGGACGGCGGACCTCGAGCCGCTGGTCACGAGGGTGCTCGCGCCCAACCCGTCCGGCATGACCCTCGACGGCACCAACACCTACCTGGTGGGGGCACCCGGGAGCGGTGCGGCGGTGCTGGTCGATCCCGGCCCCGACGACGCCGCCCACCTGGACGCGGTCGAGGCGGCGCTGGCCGCGCGCGGCGCCCGCTGCGCGGCCGTGCTCGTCACCCACCACCACGGCGACCACGCGGAGGCCGCGCTGCCCTGGGCGGCCCGGTTCGGTGCGCAGGTGATGGCGGGGAGCGGGGACGTGGCGGGTCCCGACGGGCGTGTCCTGGCCGGCGGGGACCGGCTGCGGCTGGCCGGCACCACGGTCGACGTCGTCCCGACGCCGGGGCACTGCTCCGACCACCTGGCCTTCCGCATCGAGTCCGGCGCCGTGCTCGTGGGGGACCACGTCCTGGGCCGCGGCACCTCGGTGGTCACCCATCCCGAGGGGGACGTGGTGGCCTACCTCGAGTCGCTGCGGACGGTGCGCGACCTCGGGCCGTCCGCCCTCTACTGCGGCCACGGCCCGGAGCTCACCGAGGACCCGGGCGCGGTGCTCGACTACTACCTGGCCCACCGCGCCTACCGGGAGGGGCAGGTGCTCGCCGCGCTGCACGGCGGTGCCACCACGGTCGACGAGCTCGTGGCGGGCATCTACGCCGAGGTGCCGCGCGCGGTCTGGCCCGCCGCGGCGCAGTCGACCCGCGCCACGCTGGACAAGCTCCGCGCCGAGGGCAAGGTCGCCGACGCCGCGGACGGAACGGTGCGCCCGGCGTGAGTACCGCTGTTCCCGTGGTCAGGAGCGCGGACAGCGAGCAGGACCAGCGCCGCGCGGCCGCGGCCCTCGTGAGCGCCGGGGTCGGCCGCGGGGACCGGCTGGTCGTCTCGGCCGCGTCGTCCCCGGCCCTGCTGGCCGTCGTCCTCGGCGCGCTGCGCACCGGCGTCGTCCCCGTCGTCCTCGACCCCGGCCTGCCGGCCGCGGAGCGGGCGGCGCTGGCCGAGGACGCCGATCCCGCGCTGGACGTGGGGGACGACCCCGCGCGGCTGCTGACCGGCAGCGAGCAGGCCGAGCTCGCCGACGTGCCGCTGGCCCGTCCCATGCACTACACGTCCGGGACGACGGGCCGTCGCAAGGGCGTCTGGTCCGGCGTGCTCGGCGACGACGACGCCCGGGCGCTGGCCGCCGAGGAGATCGGGCTCTGGGAGTTCGACGCCGACGACCGGCACCTGGTGCTCTCACCGCTGCACCACAGCGCCCCCCTGCGCTTCGCGATCCACACCCTGCTCGCCGGGGGCGAGGTGCTGCTCCCCGGCCCGTTCGACGTGGCCCGTGCAGCCGGCGCCATCACCGCGCTGCGCCCGACCACCACCTTCTGCGTGCCCACCCATCTGCAGCGGCTGCTGGCCCACGGCGATGCCGGCCCGGATGCGGTCGACTGGTCCTCCTTCCGCCGGCTGGTGCACGCCGGCGCGCCCTGCCCGGAGCCGCTCAAGCGCGCCGTCCTCGAAGCACTCCCCGAGGGGAGCGTGTGGGAGTTCTACGGCTCCACCGAGGCGCAGTTCACGGTGTGCTCGCCGGAGGACTGGCTGGCCTTCCCGGGCAGCGTCGGCCGGGCGCGGCCGGGCCGGCGCCTGGAGACCGACGAGCGTGGTCAGCTGTGGTGCGAGGTGCCGCGCTGGGCGCGGTTCGAGTACTGGCGGGCGCCGGAGAAGACCGCGGCGGCCTGGCGGGGCGACCGCGTCACCGTCGGCGACCTCGGGCGGGTGGACGACGACGGCGTGGTCTGGCTCGACGGGCGCCGCGAGGACCTGGTGATCTCCGGCGGCGTGAACGTCTACCCGGCCGAGGTGGAGGCCGTGCTCGACGCGCATCCCGGCGTGGTGGAGAGCGCGGTCTTCGGCGTGCCCGACGCCGAGTGGGGGCAGCGGGTGGTGGGGGCCTACGTGGGCGACGCCGACGCCGACGAGCTCGCCACCTGGGCCCGCGAGCGGCTGGCGGCGGCCAAGCGGCCCAAGGCGCTGCACCCGGTGACCGAGCTGCCGCGCACCTCCACCGGCAAGGTGCGCCGGCTGGACCTGCCCGGGGTGCTCGGGCTCGACGAGGACTGAGCCGTGCCCCAGCCCGATGTCGTGGTGGTCGGCGCCGGCACGTCCGGCTGCGCCCTGGCCGCCCGGCTGGCCGATGCGGGCCGCCGGGTGCTCGTGCTGGAGGCCGGCCCCGTGCCGGCGGGGGACTGGCCGGCCGAGATCAGGGATGCGACGAGCCTGGCGGCGACCGCACCCGGGCACCCGGCCAACTGGGACCTGCCGGCCGAGGTCCTGCCCGGCCGGTCCGTGCGCGTGCCCCGCGGGCGGATCGCCGGTGGTTCCAGCGCCCTGAACGCCGCCGTCTGGATGCGCGCCACGCGGCGCGACCTCGACGGCTGGGCGGCCGCCGGAAACCCGCTGTGGGCCTCCGACGAGGTGCTGCCGGCCTTCCGCCGGTCGGAGGCCGACGCCGACTACGGCCGGCTGCCCGGCCACGGTGCGGACGGGCCGGTGCCCGTGCGGCGGCTGCCGAGCCCCTCGGTCCTGGCCGACGCCTTCGCCGCCGCGAGCGCCGAGCTCGGGTTCGCCGCCGAGCCGGACAAGAACGGCGACGCCGCTCCCGGGTACGGGCCGATCCCGTTCAACGTCGCCGACGGGGTGCGGATCAACGCGGCGATGGCCTACCTCGAGCCGCGACGGGAACTGCCGGCACTGACCGTGCGCGGTGGGGTGGCCGTGCGCCGGATCCTGGTCGAGGGCGGGCGCGCGGTCGGTGTCCTGACCGACGACGGGCCGGTCCGGGCGGGCGAGGTCGTGCTCAGCGCCGGAGCGGTCGGCTCGGCGCACCTGCTGCTGGTCTCCGGCATCGGTCCGGCCGCGGATCTGGCGGCCGCCGGCCTCGACGTCGTCGCCGATCTGCCCGGGGTGGGTGCGGCGTCCAGCGACCACCCGATGGTCTACGTGCCCTACCGGCCGGCTCCGGGCCTCCCGGCCGCCGATGCACCGCTGCACGGCGCCCTGCACGCCGTCGTGGCGGACGGGCGTCAGGTGGAGGTGCTGCCCTGGCTGCGGCCCTTCGGTGACGACACCGAGCTGCTGGTCGGGGTCGGCCTCCAGAACCCGGTCGCCCGGGGCCGGCTGAGCCTGGACCGGGGGAATCAGGAGGGGCCGCCGCGGCTGGAGTACCGGTACCTGGCCGAGGAGGCCGACCGGCGGGGGCTGCGCGCCGGTGTGCGCCTGGCCCGCGAGCTGCTGGGGACGAGCGCCTTCGCGGGGGCGGCCACGCCGTCGGAGGAGCTGCCCGGCGCCGTGCTGGCGGACGACGAGGCCCTCGCCGGCTGGATCGCGGCGCGCATCGGCACCGCGGTGCACCTCTCGGGCACCGCGCCGATGGGCCCGGACAGCGATCCCGGCGCCGTCGTGGACCAGCACCTGCGCGTGCGCGGGGTGGCGGGGCTGCGCGTCGTCGACACCTCCGTGCTGCCGTGGGTGCCCAGCCGCGGCACCGCGGCGACGGCCGTGATGGTCGGCGAGCGCGCTGCCGAGCTCCTCGACGGGGGCTGACCGGAGCCGGTGGGCGGGCGAGGCACCGGTCGCGGGATCATTGCCGGGCTGTGAGGGCGGTCACCGGCCGCACCCGTCCCGTCAGGAGGAACCGTGCCGCAGGTCCAGACCGTGAGAGGTCCCGTCGACACCGCCGAGCTCGGCCAGACGCTCATGCACGAGCACGTCTTCGTGCTCACCGCCGACGTGCAGCAGAACTACCCGGAGGAGTGGGGGAGCGAGGACGAGCGCGTCGCCGACGCCGTGGCGAAGCTGCGGGCGCTGTCGGCAGCCGGCGTGCGGACGCTCGTCGACCCCACCGTCGTCGGGCTGGGCCGCTACATCCCGCGGATCCAGCGCATCGCCGAGCAGATCGACCTCAACATCGTGGTCGCGACCGGCTGCTACACCTACGACGACGTGCCGTTCTTCTTCCACCACCGCGGTCCGGCGCTCAGCGCGGCGTTCGGCGCCGAGGTGCCCGACCCCATGGTCGATCTCTTCGTGCGCGACGTGACCGACGGCATCGCGGGCACCGGGGTGCGCGCGGCGTTCCTCAAGTGCGCCATCGACGCCCCCGGCCTGACGCCGGGCGTGGAGCGCGTGATGCGGGCCGTGGCGAAGGCCCACCACCGCACCGGCGTCCCGATCACGGTGCACACCCACCCCGGCACGCAGGCGGGACTGCTCGTGCAGCGGGTGTTCGGCGAGGAGGGCGTGGACCCGGGCCGCATCGTCCTGGGGCACAGCGGCGACACCACCGACGCCGACCACCTCAGCGCCCTGGCCGACGCGGGCTTCCTGCTGGGCATGGACCGGTTCGGGCTGTACCTCGACATGCCGTTCGAGGCGCGGGCCGACGTCGTCGTGGAGATGTGCCGCCGCGGCTACGCCGAGCGGATGGTGCTCTCCCAGGACGCCGCCTGCTACATCGACTGGATCGACCCCCAGGTGCTGGCGATGCTGCCGCAGTGGAACTACACGCACCTCCACGAGGAGGTGCTGCCGTACCTGCGCGAGCACGGCGTGACCGAGGACCAGATCGAGACGATGCTGGTGACCAACCCGCGGCGCTACTTCGAGGGGTGACCTGCTGGAGGTCCTTCTACGCCGGAGTCAGCGGACGGCGGGCAGCTCGCTCGTCGAGGTGGTGCTCAGCGGTGCCCACGCGTCGGGGTGCGGCCGGCCGGCCTGGGCGACCCACGTCTCGGTCCGGCGGGCGTCCGTCGTCCGGGCGACCGTCGCCGGCCGGGCGCTGAGGCTGACGATGAGAGCCAGCAGGACGAGCAGCCCCACGAGGACGGCGCAGAGAACGAGGAGCGTCGAGAGCATGCACAGAAAGTAGTGGGCCGGATCGGTCCGTGTCACCGCGACGCGGCGGTCAGAATGCGCCGAACCTGGCCCGTGCGATCCGCACAATTCGCCGCCTGGCCTGGGACGTCGTCCCGCGCGTCGCGCGCGACGGCGCCTGGGGGCGTGCGGATGACCGTAGCGGTCCTCCCGGTGCAGGGGAACGGAGCGGGCCGGCTCCCCGCTCGATCCGTCGGCGTGGCCCCGGTGTCGGTGGGTAGGGAGCGCCCGGCGAGGGGAGCGACGACGTGGCAGATCTGTTGCGAGGAGCCGGGCAGGTGGTGGCCGCGCCGCTGGCAGCACTTGCCCGGTGGCGGAACGGCAAGCCCATGCACCCACGCGGAGCGGTGTTCGACGCCGTCCTGGAGCGACACGGCGCCGACCGCCCGTGGGGCGTGCCCTTCCTCGATGCGACGGCGCGGGACGACGTCGTCGTCCGGCTCTCGCGGGGTGCGGGACTGCCGGCGCCCCTTCCGGACCTGCTGGGCCTGGCGGTGCGCCTGGACGACGGCTCGAGCGCACCGGTCGACCTGCTGCTCTCCACCACCGGCCGGGGCGCGCTCACCCGGGTGGTGCCGGCGCTGCGCCGCGACACCGCGTCGGTCTACTGCTCGATCATGGCCTACAGCTCGGCCGCCGGGCCGGTCCGGCTGGCGGCCCTGCCCACCTCCGAGGGGATCCCGTCCGAGCCCGGGCCGCTGGCCGGGGCGGTGCGCCGCCGGCCGCTGGTGTTCGTGCTCGCCGCCTCGCGGGGGCTGGGGGCATGGCGACCGTTCGCCCGGCTCACCATCGCGGACGCCGTGCGGCCGCTGGACCCGGAGCTCCGGTTCGACGCCGTGCGCCATCCGCCGCCGGGCCTGACGCCCGACGGCCCGCTCGCGCGCTTCCGGGCGCCGGCATACGCGGCCGCGCAGGCGGCGAGAGGGGACGCGCGCACCGCATCGGCCGCGCCCGGTCGTTGACGGCGCGGATCCGGTTGCTCACCCGATGGAGTCGGTCACGGGTTGGCAACCGAGTGGCAGGGTAGGGAGAAGCCCCCACGACGGAACCGCCTGACCGGGGTCCCGCGTCGAGCACGCCGAGCGCTGCAGTGCTCGACCGCACGAGGAGCAGAACCCAGCCAGTGATGTCCGCAGACCCTGTCCCGGGCGAGCCGTCGCCCGCGACGCCGAGTCCGCTGCGCGTGGCCAGCGTGCCCTGCGGCGACCCGTACGTCGACGCCGTGCTGCCGGCCGGTGTCGTGCGCGTGGGACCGCAGGACGAGCCGAGCCGCTGGCTGGACGAGGAGTACCTGATCGCGCACGCCGGCGAGCTGGACGTCCTGCACCTGCACTCCGGCTACGGCCACCTGCGCGTCCGGGACCTGGAGCGCTGGGCCGAGACGGTGCGGCGGCTGGGCGTCCCGCTCGTCGTCACGGTGCACCAGCTGCGCGACGCCGCGCAGGGCTCGCGCAGCCGGCACGACGCCCACCTGGAAGCGGTCCTCGGGACGGCGGAGGTCGTGCTCACGCTCACCCCGTCCGCCGCGGACGAGATCGCCGACCGCTACGGGCGGACCGCGATCGTGCTGGCCCACCCCTCGCTCGCCGCGGCCGACCCGGAGCTGGGCGCCGAGCGGGGGCTCGTGGGCGTGCAGCTCGGCACGGCGTCCGCCGCGGTGCCGGACCCGGCGGTCGTGGCCCGTGCCGCGGCGTCCGGCGCGGTCTCCGGCGGCGGGCGGCTGCGGGTGCTGGCCCCCGCCGGCTCCGACGTCGACCCCGGCGTTCGGGCGATGGCCGAGCACGGCGAGCTGGAACTGGTCGTGCACCCGCCCGGGGAACTGGCCGCCCAGCTGCAGCAGCTGCACGTGGCGGTCCTGCCGGAGCGGTGCGGCACGCACTCGCGCGACCTGGAGGTCTGCCGCGACGTCGGCACCCGCGTCGTGGCGCCGAGCTGCGGGTTCTTCGCCGACCAGTGGTCGGAGGTGGTGACGTACGCCAACGACGAGATCGACGGCCTGGACCCGGTGTCGCTGACCGCCGCGGTGTCGGTGGCCCTCACCCGGCCGATGCCCCGGCCGGCGGACCGGGCCTGGCGCGCGGAGCAGGCGGAGGCCGTACGGCGGGTGCACGCGGAGGTCTACGCGCAGGTGGCGGCCGACCGCAGCTGGGTCTGAGCCCGCCGCCGGCACCGGCGGCGGGGGAAGAGAAGAGGGTGGGCAGGGGCGGGGTCGAACCGCCGACCTCTCACTTTTCAGGCGAGCGCTCGTACCGACTGAGCTACCTGCCCCTCCCGGTGCTCGCGCACCGGGTGGCGACCCTGACGGGACTCGAACCCGCGACCTCCGCCGTGACAGGGCGGCGCGCTAACCAACTGCGCTACAGGGCCTTGCTGTGGTGATGCTGTGCCCCCAACGGGGTTCGAACCCGTGCTACCGCCTTGAAAGGGCGGCGTCCTGGACCACTAGACGATGAGGGCTCGTTCTGCCGGGGGCAGAGGAAACAATACATGCCGTCCGGGCGCCCCTCGCACAGGGGCACCGGCCGTGCCGCCCCCTGCGCCGGCCTCAGCCGAGCGATGCGGTGAGCTCGACACGGTCCTCGGAGACCGAGGTGCACTCGAGGTCCAGCGGCCCGGCGGCGACGCTCTCGCCCTCGGCGCAGGAGACGCTCGCCCCCGCCACCCCGAGGGAGGCGCGGCCGTCCTGGGTGCCGGAGAAGGTCAGCGTGGTGCCGAGGACGTCGACCTGCGCGTCGGTGCCCTCGAGGGTCACGGTGCAGGAACTGGGCGAGCACTGCACGTTCTCCGAGCCGAAGGTGCAGCCGACCAGGGCGGGGAGGCCGAGCCCGCCGGCGAGCAGCGCGGCAGCCAGACGGGCGCGGGACGTCGTCGACGCGGACATGCGTCGAGGGTAGGGCGCGGCGGTCACCCGGTCGGGGACGCCGGGCTGCTCTCGCTGACCTCGGCGCCGTCGATGCTGGCTCCGTCGTCGGTGGCTCCGTCCTCGGCACCGGCGTCGGCGAGCGCCGCGAGGACGGTGCGCTCGATGGTCACCTCGGACTCCCCGAGGCCCCCGAGGGTGATGTCGTCGTAGGCCTGCAGCCGGCCGGTGGACGCCGAGAAGTAGAGCACCGTGCAGGTCAGCGGCTCGGGGTACTCGCCCTCCAGCGCGCGCAGGCCCGCGCCGCCGGTCGAGCCCTGCACCATGAGCAGGGTGCCGTCGTCCATCTCGGAGACCTCGCGGTCGTGCGTGTGCCCGGCCAGGACCACCGGAGCGAGGCCGTCCAGCGGCGGAGCCTGTTCGGGGTCGTGGACGAGGGCCACGTCCGGCGGCTCGTCCAGGGACTCGACGAGGTCCGCCAGGCGCTCACCGGACCTCGTCAGCACCTCCGGGCCCGCGTCGTCGTCACCGGTGCTCTTGTCGGGGGTGAACCGGGGGTCCCTGGCGCCGACGACGGAGAGCCCGGCGATCTCGACCGCGGAGTCGTCGAGGACGGTGACGTTCGGCAGGGCGGCCATCCGGTCCGCCGTCACCGCCGAGTCGTGGTTGCCGCGGATGAAGACGTAGGGCACGTCCAGCGCGCCGACGGAGGTGACCACCTGGTTCTCCGCCGGGCTGCCCCAGTCGACGATGTCGCCGGTGTCCAGGATGCCGTCCACCCGGAACGAGCCGGCCACCTGCCGCATCAGGTCGAACCCGGCGGGGTTGAGGTGGATGTCCGACACGTGGAGCAGCGTCACGGTCTCGTCGTCGGCGCCGGGGGGCGGCAGCGCGGCGAGGGTGCTGTAGAGCGAGCCGACGTTGGCGACGAGGTCGGTCAGGGAGGCGCGGTAGGCGTCGAACCGGGCCATCAGGTCCTGCGCGCTGCCGATCAGGCTGTTCGCGTTCACCAGCAGGCCCGTGTACGTGGGCGTGGACAGCGCCTCGGGCCGCCAGGTGGCGGCGCCGACGCCGCCGATGCCCAGCAGCAGTGCGCCGGCCATGCCTGCGGCTATGAGGGGCTCGCGACGTCGCCGCAGCACCACCCAGGACACCAGGGCCGCGCCGGCGAGCGCCGTGAGCACGGTGATGACCACCAGCTTCACCACGGCGTCCCGCAGGTCCTCGGTGACCCGGTCGACGACGCCGGCCAGACGGACCGGATCGCTGGCGAGGGCCTCGGCACGCACCTGGTCCACGCTCTGCAGCTGGACGTCGAGGCGCAGCGGGCCGTCGAAGACGTCGGCGGCCAGGGAGCCCAGCGGGGGGACGGCGACCTCGGCGCCCCCGGAGCCGGGACGGATCGCGAGGCTGGCGTCGAAGGGCCCGATGGGTGCGGAGATGCGGGCGAAGAGCAGGACCGCGATCACCGCGCCGATCAGTGCGAGGACGACCCGCAGCGCCCACAGGCCGACGACGCGCCCGCGGCGGTGCCACGGCGACGCGGGGTCCTGCAGCTGCTCCACCCGGCCAGGCTAGTGAAGCCGCGGGCGTCGCGGGCGTACCGGCGGGCGCTTCACCCCTCGGAGAGGGCAGGACGGCGGAAGATCCAGCGCAGCGCGATGAAGCGCAGCAGGCCGATGATCGCCGTCACGGTGACCACCGCGGTGATCTGGAGCCCGACCTGCCCCTCGGCCGCGGTCGTGTTGACCCAGCCCAGGGTGGCGCTGGTCGCCACCAGCCCGATCGCCGCGACGGTGCTGGCCTCCCACTGGGCGGTGAACCAGCCCACGCGGTCCTCGGCGTGGAAGGTCAGGCGGCGGTGCATCTCGTTGGCCAGCACGGTGGAGGCAGCGGTCGCGACGAGGTGCGCGGCCAGGTACCCCATCCCCTGGAACGGGATGAAGAGCAGCGCGTAGACGAGCGTGGTCGAGCCGCCGACGAGCAGGAAGCGCGTGAACTGGGCGAGGACGTCGTCCTGCCGGAGCCGGTGGGCCAGCCGCTCGGTCCACGAGGGCGGGGGAGGGGGCAGCACCGCGACCGGCTCACCCGCGGCGTCGCGGCCCGGGGCACAGCGGCGCAGCAGGGTCTGGCGGGTCACGGAGGTCCTTCCGGGGGGCGAGCGGGTGGTTCCGTGGTCCGGCGTCGTGCCCGGACCGCGCGTGGTCATGGCCAGCATGCCCGCCGGAGCTGACGGAATGCACCGAATCGGCGGGAAAGCACCCGGACGAGACCTGCTCGTGACCGGGGAGTCGTCACCGGGCGTCGCGGGTAGGGGACCGCCATGAGTCTCATGGGGTTCCTCGACCGGGTCGCGGACGTCGCGGCGTTCGACAAGGTGATCGAGCCGGCCCGTCGTGCGGTGCTGGGCGCGTTGAAGCCGCCCGCCGTCAAGGACCTCCTCCACGGCACGTGGATCGGGCACCCGCTGCACCCGATCCTGGTGCAGGTGCCGGTGGGCAGCTGGGTGTCCGCCGGCCTGCTGGACGCCGTTCCGCGGCTGCGGCCGGCGGCCACGGTCCTGATCGGTGCCGGGGTGGCGGCGGCCGTGCCCGCGGCTGCGTCGGGGGCGGCCGACTGGTCGGAGCAGGACACCGGCGTCCGCCGGCTGGGGGCGCTGCACGCCGTCCTCAACACCGTCGCCCTGGGGCTCTACGTGGGCTCGCTGGCGGCGCGGAAGAACGACCGGGGCGGACTGGGGCGGGCGCTGTCCTACAGCGGGCTGGCCCTCGCGGGTGGATCGGCGGCGATCGGCGGCCACATGTCCTACGCGCAGTCCTCCGGTGCCTCGCACGCCGCCACGGCGGTGCGTGCCCTGTCGACGGACTGGCTGGACCTGGGCCCGCTCGACGACTTCCCGGAGGGTCGCCCCGCGCTCCGGACGGGCACGGGGGGAGCGGCCGACGTCCCGCTCGCCGTGGTGCGTCGCGGGACGCGGGTCGACGTCTTCGTCGGCGCCTGCTCGCACCTGTCCGGCCCGCTGCAGGAGGGGACGGTCGAGGAGGTGCGCGGCTCCCAGTGCCTGGTCTGCCCGTGGCACGGCTCGGCGTTCGACCTGGACAACGGCGAGCCGCGCCGCGGACCGGCGGCCAACCCGCAGGAGAAGCTCGAGGTGCGCATGGAGGCCGGGCGCGTCATGGCGCGGGTGCCGAGCCGGCACCGCTGAGACCGAGAAGAAGCCGGCCCGGTCGGCCCGGGGGGAACGGGTCGGCCGGGCCGGGGTTCGAGGCCACCCGGGCGCAGCCCGGGCGGTTCGGTGATGACGGTACGTAATCGGGGCCGGGGTGTGGCATCCCCTGAACGGGTGTAAATCGGACGCCTCGGTGACGGAAAGCACGCGTCGACGCCGGTAGGGGTTCATCACCAGGCAGTGCGGGCACCGGACGGCGGTGTTCTTCCTCTTCTCCAGCCGCCTCGGCTGCCTCGGATCGCTGGCCGTCTCCGCACTGCTGACCGTCCTCCTGCTCCTGGCGCTCGACGTGCTCTGACGCGTTCCCGGTTCGCCCGGCACGCGGTCGGGCAGACCGTCTCGTGCCCGCCTCCCTCCGCCGTCGCCTGGACCATCTCGTGCGCCGGTTGGACGCCGACCGGTACCTGCAGCTGGTGCTGCTGGGTTTCGGCGGCTCGATCGTGCTCACCCGGCTGTACCTCGCGGCGACCGGCTACCCCACCGTCGGCGGGGACACGTTGCACATCGCGCACGCCGTGTGGGGCGGGCTGCTGCTGTTCGTCGGTGGCCTGCTGCCGCTGGTGCTCGCGAACCGCTCCGCGCTGCCCTGGGCTGCGCTGCTCACCGGCGTGGGTGCCGGGCTCTTCGTCGACGAGGTCGGCAAGTTCATCACCGTCGACAACGACTACTTCTTCCCCGCGGCCGCACCGTCGCGTACGCGGTCTTCGTGCTCGCCCTCTGGCTGTACTTCCACACGCGCGGCCGGCGTGACCCCTCACCCCGGGCGGAGCTGCACGCGGCGCTCGAGCTGCTCGGCGACGTGGTGGACCGCACCCTGTCCCGCTCGGACCGCAGGGAGCTGGAGCGCCGGCTCGAGGCGGCCTGCGGTGCGGACACGGAGCGGATGTCGCGGCTGGCCGCCGGTCTGCTCGAGCTCACGCGCAGCGGTGCACTCGACGGCGGCGTCGAGGAACCGGGACGGCTCCGGCGCCTGGCCGACCGGCTCGACGACTGGGTGGACCGGCAACTCACCGGCGCGCGGCTGCGGCTGATGATTGTCGGGGCGCTCGCCATGCTGGGCATCCTGGCGCTCGCCGACCTCGCCGTCGCCGCGTTCATCGGGTTGGACCTGCTGGACGGGACGACGACGGACCTCGCCGACGTGGCCAACGACTACGCCCAGGTCGGCATCCAGGACGGTCTCGGCGTCACCCTGCTCCTGCTGCGGGTCGGCCTGGACGCCGTCGTCGGCGCGGTGCTGCTGGGTGCGGCGGTACTGCTCGCGCGGGGCCGCGACCGGAGGGGCGTCGAGCTCGGGCAAGGCGGTCTGCTGCTCGCCCTGACCGTGGTGAACGTGCTGCTCTTCTACACGGAGCAGTGGATCGCCGCCGGCGCCGCCACCGCGCAGCTCGTGGTCCTGGGTCTGGTGTGGCGGTTCCGCAGGCACGTGCTGCAGCAGGGCCCGGACGGGGCGGACGACGAGGAGAGCGCTGCGTCCGGCGAGCCAGGTGGGGACGCGGGCCGGGACCACGTTCCGGCGGGACCATCCGCCGCCCGGCGGTAGCCTTCCAGCGGGCTGCGGTGCCGGCCGGCAGTCCACGTCGTCCCGTGGTCGCTGGAGGCGACCGCTCCCGGGCCTCTAGCTCAACTGGCAGAGCAGCGGACTTTTAATCCGCGGGTTGTGGGTTCGATCCCCACGGGGCCCACATGAACCCAGCCTTGACCAGGGCGTATGCCGGTCAGAGGTGAGCGGGCGAGAGGACGTCGGACCGCATGTCCCCCGGTTATCCCCGGATCGACCTTCGCTACGGGCCCACGGACCGTCCTGCGGCTTATGTACTCCGCGACCGCTGTTGGTATCCCTGAGCGGCCCACTCAGGGCGATCCCGGTCGGGCGTTGTGCGAGACCGCAGAACCAGCCGAGTGCGGTTCACGGGGACGCCTACGAAGATGGCGCCTATGGACCCGACGGCTGACCTGCGCAGATTCGACGTCTTCCCGCTTCCTCTGGCAACTGCGGTCCACTGGACGGACGCAGGCTTCGAGATCGAGTTGGTGGTCGTTACCGCAGTGCATGACTCTGGGTATTCGTCAGCGGCGATAGCGTCACACACTGTTGCATACACGAGCGGCCGTCCTCCGGAGCAGCCTGCGGCTTCAGCGGAGTTGGAGGCCGCGTTGCGAGATGCTCGGGCGGTTTTCGCCAAGAAGCTTGCCCTAGCGCTTCGCGACTAGGCGAAGCCCCGGGCTGATCGCCGACGGCTCGCCCCACGTTGCTCCCAGCGGCGCCCAGAAGCCGCCTTCAGAGACAGGGGTGGCGGCGTAGGCGATGCGCAGGAGACGCTGGCCGTCCTCGTCGTCTGCGGATCATCCGGAGCGTCCCCGGCAATCCCCCGCTGATCCCCCGGATTCCTCTTCTCGACCCTCGCGCCCCGTACATCCGAGTCCAGGTCGACCCCGTGCTGACCTGGGGCTTCTCGTGGATCGGGATGAAGTGAGAACGACTGGCGTGGGAACTCCTCTGATCCGCGGGGCGTGGGTTCGATCCCCACGGGGCCCACTCAGGTCGGGCCTCGGCCGGCCGTCAGGGTTCGAGGCGTCGCTGCAGCGTGTCGATGGCGACGTCCGGGAGACCGAGCCACCGCAGGTAGCCCGCCGTCGAGCCGTACGTGGCGCTGACGTGCTCGAGCATCTGCATGATCGCGCTGTCGCCAGCTCGATGCAGGTTCGTCGGGGCAGGAGGCAGCTCGTCCGGGAACGCGGTGTAGTCGGCCACGATGGTGTCCCGGTCGACGCCGGCGAGATCGAGCAGCACGGCGATGACCATGCCCGTCCGGTCGCGGCCGGCGCGGCACGAGATCAGCACCGGACCCGGCGGCGCGTCGGCCAACGCGCTGAAGATGGCTGCGATGTGGGTGGCGTTGCGCTGCAGGCTGCTGCTGTAGATGTCGCCGAGCGTGCGGTAGCGGGTGATGTCCTCCCGCGCCTCCGCGGCCGGGTCGATCAAGGGCAGCGACCGGTAGCCGGGCAGCTGCGCCAGCGGGTGCGGGCAGGCCCGCAGCTCCTCGCGGGAACGCAGGTCCAGCACGGTGGCGAACCCGAAGGTCTCGGCGGCGGCCAGCTCCTCGACGAGCAGGTGCTCCGGGGTGTTCGCCCGGACGATCCGGCGAGGAGGAACCGTCCTGCCCCCGGGCAGGGGGAGTCCCGCCAGATCGGCGGAGTTCGCGAAGCCGGGCAGGTCTCCGCGGGAACGGCCAGGGATCGCGGCGTCCACGCGCGGACCATAGTCCCGCCCGACGCCCCGCTGGAACGCTCGGCGGGCAGGCGACGGCGCGCAGGCGGGTCGGTGGCCCATAGTGGAGGGCGGCGCGTCGTACGGCTTCAGTCGCCCTCCGGGCGGCCGATGCTCGGGGAGCGGGGTGCTCTGCCAGTCACCGCCCGATCGAGGAGAGACCGATGAACTTCCTGCGCCGCCTCCAGGCGGAGAGCCCGGTGCTCTTCATCGTGCTGCTGTTCGTCGCGATCTTCATCGGCTTCCGGCTGCTGCTGTTCGTCGCCGAGCTCGTGCTCGGCCCCTTCGGCCTGCCGGGCTGGGCTCCGCTTCTCCTCGTCCTCATCGCCCTCATCGTGGTGGCGCGACGGCAGCAGAACTCGCGCTAGGCAAGCCGGAGCTCAGTCGCGGGGGCTGCGCGGGGCCGGGGGGACCACGAGTGCCCGGCGCATGCGCAGCCGGCCGGGCAGGCGGGGTCCGGACACCGGCGGGTGAAGTGTCGCTGAGCGGTCGGGGCGTACGGCCATGTCGGGTTCCACTCTCCTCGGGGCTGCGGTGTGCCACGAGCGTCGCCCAGGGGTCTGACAGTTCCGGCGGCACGACCTGGCAACTTCCTGGCATCCCGTGCTGCAGGCCCCCTCCGACGGGGGAGGTCGCGTCCTCAAGAGACCACCGGCGGAGCCCGATACGCCACTGTGCGAATCCCCCGGGCGACAGATCAGGGCAGGCGGCGCGGCGTGCCCCTGTGGCGCTATCTCGCGGCCCTCGTGCTGCTGCCACTGGTCGGGGTGGTCGTCCTGGCCACGACGACGGCACAGGCCCGAGCCGCCGAGGCGGCCAGCGCCGAGCGCGCCGAGCAGGCCATGCGCACCCTGGCCCTGCTCGACCAGGCGCGAGGCGGCACCGAGCAGGAACTGATCCCGATCCTGTCGCTGCAGGTCATCACCAATCCGTCGCTGGCCGCTGACCTGAACATCCCGGACGAGCTGGTCGAGTCCCAGCGCGCCTCCGCGGCCGAGGAGGCCGAGCGCGCCCGCCGGCTCACCGACGAGGCGCTGTCCCAGATCCCGGCCGGATCGGTCGGGGCGGCGGCAGCCGATCGGGTCATCGCCGATCTGGCCGACCTGCGCGACGTGAGCGACGCCGCCGCGCTGGACATCGAGGACGTCTACCTGCGCTTCCTGGCCGTGTCGACCGACCTCATGACCGCGCAGGAGTCGGCCGCGGCCGCCGCCACGTCGGAGGGCGTCCCCGCGGCCACGCTCAGGGGCATCCGCGACGTGCAGACCGTCGCGCGGCTGAGCCAGATCGCGAGCAAGCAGATGCCGCTCTACCTCGGCTCCCTGTTCGTCGCGGACGACCAGAGCCTCATCGGTTCGCGGACGGCGTGGCAGACGGCGTGGCTGGACTACACCGACGCGCAGCGGCAGATGGAGGGGCTCTCGCAGCCGGCCCTGATCGCCGCGTGGGAGGAGCTGCGCGCATCCGAAGCCGTGTCCCAGCTCGACGGGCTGCTCGCTGACGGCCTCGACCGCACGACCGGGCGCGTGCTGGCCATCGACGAGGTGGCGAAGCTGCTGTTCGCCAGCCAGGAACGCGGCGCCGCGCTCGCCGAGCTGGTGGGCACCTCCGTCGTCGAGGCCCAGGAGCTCGTGGCCGCCGACCGGGAGCGTGCCAACGACCGTCTGCACCTCATCCTGGTCCTCGGCGCCAGCCTGCTCGCCGGCTCGTTGCTCGGGGCGCTGCTCCTCGGCCGCAGCGTGGCACGGGCGCTCCGACTCCTGGCGGGGCAGGCCACCCAGATCAGCGAGGGCTCCCTCGTGGAGGTCGAGGTGGCCGGACCGCGCGAGGTGCGCACGGTCTCGGCCGCCCTGCGCGCCGCCGTGGCCGGGCTGCGCCGGATCCAGGACCAGGCCCAGGCGGTCGCCCGCGGAGACCTCGACGACGCCCTGCTCGACCAGCCGCTGCCGGGCCCGCTCGGCGAGGTGGTGCACGCCTCGGTCCGGCAGATCGTGCACTCCGTCCGCCAGCGCGAGGAGCTTCAGTTCGCCCTGGCCCACCAGGCCACCCACGACGCCCTCACCGAGCTGCCCAACCGCGCCCAGGCCGTCACGCTGGTGACCGCCGCCCTGCACCGCGGCCGGCGGTCCGGTGAGATGACCGGCCTGCTCTTCGTCGACCTCGACGGCTTCAAGGGAGTCAACGACGGGCACGGGCACGCCGCCGGCGACGAGGTGCTGCGCGAGGTCGCACGGCGGCTCTCCGCCGCCGTCCGGCCGGGGGACGTCGTCTGCCGGCTCGGTGGCGACGAGTTCGTCGTCCTCGTCGAGCCCGTGCACAGCGAGCACGACCTGCTCGAGCTGGCCCACCGCCTCATCGCCTCGGTCAGCGAGCCGATCGCGGCCGGACGTGCCCGCGTCCGGATCGGCGCCAGCATCGGGGTGGCCGTCAGCCGGGACGGCGGCACCGACGCCGACGCGCTGTTCGCCGAGGCCGACACCGCCGCCTACCGCGCCAAGGCGCACGGCCGGGGCCGCGCCGAGATGTTCGACGAGACCCTGCGGCTGCAGCTCAACGAGCGCGCCGAGCTCGAGGCGGCCATCGCCGCCGGCCTGGCCAACGGCGAGATGCAGGTGGCCTACCAGCCCGTCATCGACGTCGCCACCGACCGGCTGATGGGGTACGAGGCGCTCATCCGCTGGGAACGGCCGGGCGTCGGCCTGGTGCCCCCGGACCAGTTCATCCCCGTGGCCGAGGGCTCCCGCCTGATCGGCGACGTCGACCGCTGGATGCTGCACGCGGCCACCCGCCAGCTGGCGGAGTGGCGGGCCGAGTGCCCGGCCGCGCCGGGGGAGCCCGACCCGACGATCGCGGTGAACATCTCCGGACGGCACCTGGCCGACCCGCGGGTGATCATCGACGTCGCCGACGCGCTGGATGCCTCCGGGCTGCCGCCGGCGCTGCTGGTCCTCGAGGTCACCGAGACGGTGCTCGTGGACGACCCGCTGGCCTACGACCACCTCACCGAGCTGCGCGCCATGGGCGTCAGCATCGCCATCGACGACTTCGGCACCGGCTACACCTCGATCGGGCAGCTGCGGAACATGCCCGTGGACACGCTCAAGATCGACCGGAGCTTCGTGGCCTCCACCGAGCCCGCCCACCGCGAGCTCGTGGCGCTGATGATCCGCGCGGCGCACACCTTCGGGCTGACCGTCGTCGCCGAGGGCGTGGAGGAGCCGGCGCAGCTGGCGCGGCTCAGGGCGCAGGACTGCGACCAGGCCCAGGGCTACCTGCTCTACCGCCCGATGCCCGCACCCGAGGCCGGCGCGCTGCTCCGGAAGCCGGAGGTCGCGGGCACCGTCTGACCCCGACGGCACGTCGCTGCGGCGGCGTGTCCCGGGGTGACCGACCGGTCAGGGCAGGTCTGCACGCCGGCGACGGCGCCCGACTGTCGACATGTGGTCGTTTCCGGCGCACGGTCACCGCATCATCGGATGGCCTCTGCAACGATCCGGCTACACGCCCTCCCGGTCGGCGTCCGGACGCCCGGTCGGCGCCTACCGTTCATCCATCGCGCCGCCACGGCCGGCGACGCGGTGCCTGCCTCTCTTCCCCCGGGGTGGGTCCTCCATGGATGGATGGACAGCAACGATGAGCGTCATGGGTGGTCTGCCTGGCAGTGGAGTCGTCGCCGACACCGGCGTCGCCGGATGGTGGCTGGTGGACGGGAGCGAGGACGGCCCCGGCCGGGTGCTCGCGGGACCGTTCCCCGACCGCGCCGCGGCCGGCTGGTCGAGCACGGCCCTCGCGGACGGCGCCGCCGCGCGCCCGGCCTACGGCATCCGCCGGGCCGACGGCTCGCTGCGCCGGCGTCCGTCCCCGCAGGAGTGGGCGTGGTTGGACCACCTCACCGCGCAGCTCGACCGGCTGCCCGAGGAGTGGTCCCCCCTGCTCGCCGAGGAGGACCCGCTGACCACGCTCGTCGTCGAGGTGACCGCGGCGCTGAGCGAGGCCGGGCTGCCGCTGCACGACGCGACCGGGAACGACGGGCCGCTGGGCGGTGCCTGCCTGACCCCGACGCCGGACCTCGACGGCGTCGTCGTCGCCTGGCGCCAGCACGACCGGATGAGCCTGGAGCAGGTGCACGGTGCCGCGGCCGACGCCGCCGTGCAGCAGGTCATGAACGCGGCGCTGGAGCAGGTGCTCGCGGCCCGCGGCCTGGCGCCCGAGGCCTGGGGCGGAGCCGTCGTCGTCCGCCGGGAGGTCTGAGGCCGGCCCGGGTCAGGCGTCGAGGAAGCCGTCCACGACCGGTGCCAGCTCCGCCGCTTCGGTGACCAGCGCGATGTGGCCGCCGCGGTAGAGGTGCAGCCGGGCGTCCGGCAGCAGGCGGGCCATGAGGCGCGCGTTCACCGGGGGCACGATCGGGTCGTCGTCGCCGGCCAGGATCAGGGTGGGCTGCCGGATCAGCCGCAGGAACGGCAGGCTGCTCCAGCCGGAGCTGGCGGCAAGTTGGTAGTAGTAGCCCCGGCGGGGGCCCAGGCGCGTCTCGGCGTGCAGCGCCCGGGCCGCGCGCTCGGGCTCGCTGCGCATCGTGCCGCCGTAGATCTCGCCGGCGATGCGGCGCGCGTACTCGGGGTCGCGGTGCCGCCGGGGCGTGAGCATGCGGCCGAGCACGCGCGGGTGCGCCGGCACCATGAGGGCTCCGGTGCCGGTCGCGGCCAGCACGAGCCGGCGGCAGCGGCGCCGGTGCTGGACCGCGAAGTGCTGGGCCAGGCCGCCGCCCCAGCTCAGGCCGAGGACGTCGACGGCGCGGGTGAACCCGAGGCGGTCGAGCAGGCCCGTCACGACGGGTGCGAACGTCGCGAGGTTGTACGGGACGACGGGCGGCGGGGACCCGCCCACGCCGGGGACGTCGAAGCGGATCACGGTGCGCCGGGAGTCCAGCGCGTCGACGAAGGGCTGGAGCACCTCGAGGCTCGCTCCGATGCCGTTCATCAGCAGCAGCGGCGGGACGTCGGCGTCGGTCCCCGGCCGGACCGAGGTCCGCAGCGTCCGGCCGCCGGCGGTGACCGTCCGGACCCGCTCGCGGCTACTTGTCGAAGACATAGGTGCCCGGTGCCTCGCCCAGCACCTCCAGCCCGCCGCCGAGGTCGGTGGGGGCCGGCACCTCCTCCCCGCACCGCTCGCCCAGCCAGGCGGTGAAGTCCGGCCACCAGGAGCCCTTCTCCGTGCGGGCGGCGGAGAGCCATTCCTCCGCGTCCGCGGGGGTGCGGTCGGCGACCTGGAAGGTGGACTTCGGGTTCCCCGGCGGGTTCACCAGCGACGCGATGTGGCCGCTGGTGGACAGGATGAAGCGGCTCTCCCCGCCCAGCAGCTGAGTGCTCCGGTAGCAGGCCTGCCACGGGCAGAGGTGGTCGGCGATTCCCGCCGTGACGTAGGTGTCCACGGTGACCGTGGACAGGTCCACCGGGGTGCCGAGCATCGTCGCGGCGCCCGTCTCGGTCAGCTGGTTGCCCAGGGCGACGTCGATGAAGTCGCGGTGCAGCCCGGCACTCATCCGGGTGGTGTCGGCGTTCCAGAACAGGATGTCGAAGTTCGGGGGCGGCTTGCCCTGCAGGTAGTTGTTCACCCAGTAGTTCCAGATCAGGTCGTTGGGCCGCAGCCAGGCGAACACCTCGGCCAGCTGCGCGCCGTCCAGGTAGCCCTTCTGCCGCGACTTCTCCGTCGCCGCGCGCACCGACTCCTCGTCCATGAGCGCCGAGACCGTGCCCGCGCGCGACCAGTCGAGGACCGTGACGGCGAAGCTGGCCGCGCTCACCCGGTCCTGCCGGCCGGTCTCGGCCAGGTGGGCCAGCACCATCGCGGAGATGATCCCGCCGGAGCAGAAGGCCTGGAGCGCCACCCGCTCGCTGCCGGAGGCCTGCTCCACGGCGTCCATCGCGTCCAGCAGCGCCTGCCCGTAGGTGTCCAGGTCCCAGTCGGCGTGCCGCTCGTCGGGGTTGCGCCAGGAGATCATGAAGACCTGCTGGCCGGCGGCGAGGTAGTGCTCGACGATGCTGCGGCCGGGCGCGAGGTCGGTGATGTAGTACTTGTTGATCGTCGGCGGGACGATCAGCAGCGGCACCTCGCGCACGGTCTCCGTCGTCGGCCGGTAGCGGATCAGCTCGAACACGTCGGTGCGGAACACGACCGCACCCGGGGTGACCGCGAGGTCCTCGCCGACGGTGAAGGCGTCCGGTTCCACCATCGAGGGCACCCGTGGCGGCGCGGCCAGGTCGGTCGCCATCCGACGCAGCCCGTGCACGACGTTCCGGCCGCCGGTGTCGATCAGCGCCTTCCAGCCGAGCGGGTTGAGCACCGGCACGTTGGACGGCGCGAGCGCGTCGACCAGGTTCGTGGCGGCGAACCGGATCCGCTCGTCGTCCTGCCAGTCGAGGTCGGCGTCCTCGATCAGCTCCCAGGTGGTCCGCGCGGTGGCGAGGTGGGTCTGCATCGCCCGCCGGAGCAGCGGGTTGCCCGACCAGGCGGGGTCGGCGAACCGCTTGTCCTTGCGGCCCGGGGCGAGCTCGGACCGGCCCACGGTGATGCGGCCGAGCTCGCGTGCCAGCTCGCCGGTCCGCCGCGCCACCGTGCCCGGCCGGCGGGCGAGGGCCGTGCCGAACCGGAGCGCCGTGCCCGCCGGCGGGACCATCCGGCGCAGCGGCCCGCGCGCGGCGTCCACGAGCACCATGTCCAGCCCCATGGCCGAGTCGGCCGCGCCGTCGGGGACCTCGGCACCGGTCGCTGTCGTGGTCATCGCGTCTCCCCACCGTGCCGTACCGGATGTGACTCAGCTCACTGAAGCACACCTCCGCGGCACCGGCAGGGGCACGGCCGGCTCAGGTGATCGCGCTGGTCCCGGTGACCGCGCGGCCGACGATGAGGGTGTTCACCTCGCGGGTGCCCTCGTAGGAGTAGATCGCCTCGGCGTCCGCGGCGAACCGGGCCACGTGGTTCTCCAGCAGGATCCCGTTGCCGCCCATCAGCTCCCGGGCGTAGCCGACCGTCTCGCGCATCCGCATGGTGCAGAAGGCCTTGGCCAGCGAGGCCTGCTCGTCGGTCATCGTGTCGGCGTCCTGGAGCTGGGAGAGCCGCGCGCACATGGCCGCCGAGGCGGTGATGTTGCCGAGCATCCGCACCAGCAGGTCCTGGACCAGCTGGAACTCCGCGATCGGCTGCCCGAACTGCTCGCGCTCGGTGGCGTAGCGCAGCGCGTGCTCGTAGGCGCCCCGGGAGCAGCCGACCGACGACCACGCGACCCCGGCGCGGGTCATCCGCAGCACGTTCGCCGTGTCGCGGAAGCTCCGCGCCTCCTGCAGCCGGTTCTCCTCCGGGACGCGGACGTCCTCCAGGGTGATCAGCGCGTTCTGCACGACCCGCAGCGCGATCTTGTCCTTGAGGTCGACGGTGGAGTAGCCCGGCGTCCCCTTCTCGACGACGAAGCCCAGGACGTCGTCGGTGGCCTCGTCCTTGGCCCAGATGATGATCAGGTCGGCGAAGCTGGCGTTGCCGATCCACTTCTTCTCGCCGTTGAGCACCCAGGTGTCGCCCTCGCGGCGGCAGGTGGTCTGCGCCCCACGCGCGATGTCGGAACCGGCCTCGGGCTCGGTGAGGCCGAAGGCCCCGATGAGCTCCATGCGCGCCATCGGCGGCAGCCAGCGCTGCTTCTGCTCCTCGGAGCCGCAGAGGTAGATCGAGCCCATCGCGAGCCCGCCGTGCACGCCCATGAAGGTCGAGATCGAGGCGTCGCCGCGGGAGAGCTCCATGGCGAGCATGCCGTCGAACAGCGACGAGCGGCCGGGGCAGCCGTAGCCCGAGTACGGGTTGCCGGCGATGCCCAGCTCGGCCAGTCCCGGGATCAGCTCGTGCGGGAACTCCGCCCGGGTCCAGTACTCGTTGATGACCGGCTCGACGGAGGTGTCCATGAACGCCCGCACCCGGTGCAGCAGCGCCCGCTCGTCGTCCGCCAGCAGCGCCTCGAGGTCGTAGAAGTCGGAGGTCTCCGGGGGGCGCTCGCTCATGGGGTGGGGTCTCCCTGCAGTCGAAGGACGTCCGTGGCCCCTACCCGGGCGGGCGCGGGCGCAACGTGACGAATGCCCGTGCACCCGATCGGGCACAGAGGGGCCTTCCGACGCACCGAAGGAGCGCCCCCGTGAGATCCATCGCCGACCAGACCGACGACGAACTCGGCGGCCCGGGCAGCGTGCTGGTCCGCCAGCGCCGCGACCACATCGAGCTCGACCGCCTGCTGCACGACCTCGACGGCGCCACCGGTGCCGCGCAGGAGGAGGTGCTCACCCGGATCGACCGGCTGGTGTTCAGCCACGCCTTCGCCGAGGAGACGGTGCTCTGGCCAGTTCTCCGCCGGGTGCTCCCCGACGGCGACGCCCTGACGCTGCAGGTCGAGGAGGAGCACCAGGAGGTCAACGAACTCGTCACCGCGCTGGAGCGCGACGGGCTCGACCACCCCGGGCGCCCGGCCCGGCTGCGGCGCCTGACCGAGGTGCTGCGCGAGGACGTCCGCGACGAGGAGGACGTCCTGTTCCCCCGGCTGCAGGAGACGCTGAGCCATGCCGAGCTGCGAGCCCTGGGCCGTCGCTGGGAGCTCGTGCGCCGCATCTCGCCGACCCGGCCGCACCCCACGGTGTCCCGCCGGCCGCCGGGCAACGCCCTGTCGGCGCTGCCCCTGTCGCTCATCGACCGGACCCGGGACGTCGTCGACGCCGGGGTGCGTCGTGCGCCGGACCGGTTCGTCCCGGCCGGTCGCGCGCTGAGCCAGGGGCTGGCCGGGCTGGCCGGGTTGGTCGAGCGGATGCCCCCCTCGCGGAAGGGCGACGAGCCCCCGACCAGCCGCTGAGACGACGAAGGGCCCGCACCTCGCGGTGCGGGCCCTTCGCCGTGGACGGGGTCCTCAGGTCGTCTGCTTGTCCTTGGGGGTGTCGCGCGCGTCGAGCTGGATCTCCTTGTCCGCCCTCGGCACACCCTCCTTCAGCTCCTTGGTCCGCTCGATCTCGGCGTCCATCTCGATGCCGAACAGCAGGGCCACGTTGATGAGCCAGAACCAGATCAGGAAGATCACGACGCCGGCCAGCGCGCCGTAGGTCTTGTTGTAGCTGCCGAAGTTGCCCACGTAGAAGGCGAACAGGGCCGAGGCCACGATCGCCACGACGATGGCCACGGCAGCACCCGCGCTGACCCACTTGAAGCCGCGCAGCTTCACGTTGGGCGTCGAGTAGTAGAGGACGGCGATCATCAGTGCCAGGAGCACCAGGATCACCGGCCACTTGGCCCAGCTCCAGACGGTCAGGACCGTGTCACCCAGGCCGATGGACTGACCGACGGCGTCCACCACCGGGCCGCTCAGCACCAGCATCGCCAGGATGAGGGCGGCGAACAGGATGCCGATCAGGGTGACCAGCAGCTGGAGCGGCTTGAGCTTCCAGATCTTGCGGCCTTCGGGCGTCTCGTAGACGACGTTGGCGGCCCGGGTGAAGGCACCGACGTAGCCGGAGGCCGACCAGACGGCGGCGGCCAGACCGATGATCAGCGCGAAGCCGGCCGTGCCGCTGTTCCCGGCGATCTGCTGGATCACCGGGTTGAGGGTGTCCGCCGCATCCGCGGGGACCACCTCGGTGAGCGCGTCGGTGAGCTGCTGCGGGTTGGTCAGCAGGCCGACGATGGACACCAGGGCGACGAGCGCCGGGAACATCGCCAGGACGCCGTAGTAGGTCAGCGCCGCGGCCCAGTCGGTGAGGTTGTCCTCGCTGAACTCCTTCAGCGTGCGCTTGACCGTGCCGCCGGTGGTCGGCTTCGGATCGGCGCCGACCGGCGCGTAGTCGGCACGCGTGCCGCTGATCTTGTCGTTGTCGGGCGCCGGGTCGGTGCCGGCGTTGCCCGTGGAGCTGCTCGCATGGCTTGACGAGCCGGTGGGTCGGGTCATGGAATCCTCCGGTTCGGGGAAGGCGCGGGGCCCTCGGGTCGAGGCCTCCGGTGCCCCGCCCTGCCCTGTTCCATGCCGAGCCCGGGCGTGCCGTTAGGAAACGGAGATCAGCGGAAGCCGGACACCGAGGCGATGTCGCGGGCATGCCGGTACCGGGACCGAGGTGGACGGCGATGAGCGTCACCGCCCGGCAGGGGCACGGACATGAGCCTGGTCACACACGGTCAGGTGAAGTTCACGAACCGACGATTGGAATGCGCCGGGACGGGGGACAGAGCCCCTCGAACACGTACCGCCGTCCTTGACCCGACGGCGGGCCCAATGCTTGGGGGAGAGAACAACGATGGTGATGTGGCCGGCCGTGACGCTGATCGGCTTCCTGGTCCTGACGGCCCTGGTGATCGCGATGGGCACGCAGTCCACCGCCCGCTACGAGCGCGAGCGCGCCGAGGGCGCCTCCGGTGCCCGGCACGCCACTCCGGAGCCGGTGGGTGCGGCCCAGGCCGCTTGACCCCGTAGAACAGACCCCGGACGCCCCGCCCGCTTCCTCGCGAAGCCGGCGGGGCGTCCTGCTGTCCGGCCCCCTCCAGGGGCCCGCTTTCAGAGGACGGCCGGGTCGACGTCGAGGACGGTCCGGTCCAGCGATTCCAGCAGATCGAACTGCGCGCCGGTGCGCGGCAGCTCCCAGCGCCAGAAGTAGCGGGCCGCGGCGCGCTTGCCCTCGTAGAAGGCGCCGGTCCCGGTGCCCGTGGCCAGCGCCTGCTCCAGCCACAGCCAGGCGACGACGACGTGACCCGCGGCCTCCAGGTAGACGTGCGAGTTCGCGAGCGCCAGGTCGGGGTCGCCGGTGCCCCACAGCGTCGCGGTCACCGCACCGAGCCGGCCGAGCGCGGCGTCGATGTCCGCCGCGAACCCCGCCCACTCGGTGCCCGCGGCCCGCGCCGTCGTCGCGGTGACGGTCTCCACGACCAGCCGCAGCCCGGCACCGCCCTGCAGCACGACCTTGCGGCCCAGCAGGTCCAGGGACTGGATGCCCTGCGTCCCCTCGTGGATGGGGTTGAGCCGGTTGTCCCGGTAGAACTGCTCGACCGGGTAGTCGCGGGTGTAGCCGTACCCCCCGTGCACCTGGATGGCCAGGTCGTTGGCGGCCGGCCCCCACTGGGACGGCCAGGCCTTGGCGATCGGGGTGAGGGTGTCGAGCAGGAGGTGCGCCCGGTCGCGCTCGTCGGCGCTCTCCGCGGTCTGCTCCTCGTCGACCAGCCGCGCGCAGTACAGGCCCAGCGCCAGCCCGCCCTCGGCGTAGCTCTTGGCCGCCAGCAGCATCCGGCGGACGTCGGCGTGCTCGACGATCGCGACCATCGGGGAGGCCGGGTCCTTCGCGGCCGCGGGGCGGCCCTGCGTACGGGTGCGGGCGTAGTCCAGGGCGTGCAGGTACCCGGTGTAGCCGAGCACGCTGGCGCCCACCCCGACGCCGATCCGCGCCTCGTTCATCATGTGGAACATGTAGGTCAGGCCGCGGTTCTCCTCGCCCACGAGGTAGCCGACCGCGCCGGCCCGGCCGCCGGGGGTGTGCACGCCCTCGCCGAAGTTGAGCAGCGTGTTCGTCGTCCCGCGGTAGCCCATCTTGTGGTTGAGCCCGGCCAGGACGACGTCGTTGCGCTCGCCGAGCGACCCGTCGTCCTCGACGAGGAACTTCGGGACGACGAACAGCGAGATGCCCTTCACGCCGGCCGGACCGCCGGGCACCTTGGCCAGCACCAGGTGCACGATGTTCTCGGTCAGCTCGTGGTCCCCGCCGGAGATCCACATCTTGTTGCCGGTCAGCCGGTAGGTGCCGTCGTCCTGGCGCTCGGCCCGGGTGGTGATGTCGGCCAGCGACGAACCGGCCTGAGGCTCGGACAGCGCCATCGTGCCGAACCAGCGGCCCTCGACCATCGGGGCGACGAACGCGTCGATCTGCGCGCGGCTGCCGTGCGCGAGGAGCAGCCGCGCGTTGGCCATGGTGAGGAACGGATAGGCCGACGTGCCGATGTTGGCCGCCTGGAACCAGGCGAGCACCGCCTGCCCGACGGTGTGCGGCAGCTGCATGCCGCCGAACTCCTCGTCGAAGGAACCCGCCATCAGCCCCGTCTCCGCGAAGACCGCCAGCGCCTGCGCGACCTCGGGGACGAGCACGACCTTCCCGTCGACCATCCGCGGCTCGTTCTCGTCCGCCGTGCGGTTGTGCGGCGCGAAGTGCTCGGTGGCCACCTGCGCGGCCAGGTCGAGCACCGCGTCGAACGTCTCCCGCGAGTGCTCGGTGAACCGCGGTCGTTTCGTCAGCGCCTCGACGTCGAGCCACTCGTGGAGCAGGAAGTCGAGGTCACGGCGGGACAGGATCAACGACGGGCTGGCCATGGACCCAGTGTCCACAACGCCGTCGTCCGGCCGCCGTGGGTCCCGCCCCCCGCACCCAGAGTTGATCATCGTCTCCGTGCTCGACGACGCGGTATGTCCTGCCGTGTCGCGGGCACGGGGACGATGATCAACAGGGGTGGAAGGTGTGGTCAGCGGGGCGCGTCGGAGGGGGTGTCGCCGGGGCGGCCGACGGGCGGCGGGGTGGACGTGGGCGCCGCGGCACCCGCCGCGTTCGCGGAGGCCAGGGCGGCGTCGTCGTCCTCCGGCGCGGCCTGCGCCGCCTGGATGCCCGACTGGGTCCGCAGCGGCAGCTGGGGGAGGAAGATCAGCAGGAGGAAGCCGACCGCCACCACGCCGGCCGCGATGAGGAACACCAGGTCCAGCGATCCCGCGAAGCCGGCCTTGAACGGCTCGGCCAGGGCCGGGTCGATGGCCTGCACGAACGACGTGTCGCCCAGGTCGCTGCCCGCGTCGCTGAGCTGCTGCACCTGGTCGGGGTTGGCGGCAGCGGCCTGCTGGAACGCGGCGTCGCCCCGGGCAGCGGCGTAGGCGTCGTCCACCCGGCCGGGCAGGACGCTGAACAGGACCGACAGGAAGACCGCCGTCCCGAGCGTGCCGCCCATCTGCCGGAAGAAGGTGACCGAGGAGGTCGCCACCCCGATCTCCCGCGGGCTCACCGCGTTCTGCACCGCCAGGATGACCGGCTGGAAGTTGAAGCCCAGGCCCAGGCCCATGAGCAGCATGAACGGGATCAGCGTCCACACCGAGGTGTCGGCGCCGACGACGACGGACAGCGAGAGCAGCGCGGCGACGATGAGCAGCGTGCCCACCAGCGGGAAGGCCTTGTACTTGCCGGTGCGGGCGGTGGTCTGACCGGCGATGACCGAGCCCGCCATGATGCCCATCACCAGCGGGATCATCTGCAGGCCGGCCTCGGTCGGCGACGAGCCGTGCACGATCTGCAGGTACTGCGGCAGCAGCAGCAGCCCGCCGAACATCCCGGCGCCCAGCACGATGCTGCTGGCGCCGCTGACGGCGAACGTGCGGTTGGCGAACATCCGCAGCGGCAGCAGGGCGTCGTCCTTGTAGATGCGCTCGGCGAGCACGAAGGCCACGAACCCGACGGCGGCGATCACGTAGCAGGCCACCGCCCCCGTGGAGCTCCACCCCCAGGTGCGGCCCTGCTCGGCGACGACCAGCAGCGGCACCAGGAAGGTGATCAGGGCCAGCGCGCCGGGGATGTCGATGCGGTGCTTGCGCTGGGTGTGCGGCAGGTGCAGCACCTTGAAGACCACCAGCAGGGCCAGGATGCCCAGCGGCACGTTGACGTAGAAGATCCAGCGCCACCCGGTGATGCCCAGGATCGACTCCCGGCCGGAGAGGAAGCCGCCGATGACCGGGCCGAGCACGCTGGAGGTGCCGAAGACCGCCATGAAGTAGCCCTGGTACTTGGCGCGCTCCCGGGGCGGGACGATGTCGGCGATGATCGCCAGCGCCAGCGACATCAGCCCGCCCGCGCCGATGCCCTGGATGGCCCGGAACACGGCGAGCTGGTACATCGAGTCGGCCAGGCCGCACAGCGCGGAGCCGACGACGAACACGGCGATGGCGAAGAGGTAGAACGGCCGCCGGCCGTACATGTCGCTCAGCTTGCCGTACAGCGGCGTGGTGATCGTCGAGGTGATGAGGAACGCGGTGGTCGCCCACGCCTGCAGGTCGTAGCCCTGCAGGTCGTCGGCGATGGTGCGGATCGCCGTGGAGACGACCGTCTGGTCCAGCGCGGCCAGGAACATGCCGAGCAGCAGGCCGCCCAGGATGGTCATGATCTGCCGGTGGGTGAAGACGCCGTCGGCGTCGGGCGCCGCGGCGGTGCGCCGCCGGGCGTCCCGGTCGGCTGCGGTGCTCTGGCTCATCGGAGCTCTCCCGTCACGGGTGCGGAAGCCGCGTCGCCCGGGAGGGCGGCGGCGAGGTCGTCGAGGAAGCGGCCCAGGAGGCCGGTGAACGTGGCGAGGTCGCCCTCGCGCCAGTCGGTGGTGACGCGCTGCACGACCGCGGCCCGGTCGCGGCCCAGCTGCTCGAGGACGGCGTGGCCGGCGTCGGTGACCACGAGCCGGGTCGCCCGGCCGTCCGCCTCGTCCGCCACCCGCTGCACCAGGCCCTCGTCGACGAGGGCGGCGACGTGCCGGCTGACGGTCGAGGGATCGGCCCGGACCTCCTCGGCGAGCGCCCCCTGCCGGAGCGGGCCCATCCGCACCAGCGGGTAGAGCAGCACGAGGGCGGCCCGGTCACGGGTGTCGGAGGACAGGTGCGCCTTGGCCGCGGAGATCAGCCGCAGCATGCGGGGCAGCTGCTCCGAGAGCTCGTCCACGGCGTGGTCCCGCGACGCGGTGGGCGCCGCGCGCGGGCCGGGGGAGCTGGACATGGACGGCCCTTCGCCGGCTGCTGGTTCGACGTCGAGGGTAGGAGCAGTTGGTGGATGCATGCAAACAGTTGCGCCCTGCATCGATTGTGATCTCCGTGACGTCGCGGGCGTCGCGCCGCGGCAGTGGGATCCTGGTGGGCGCGGCGAGAGGCCGCACCCATCCCTGACGATCCCGAGAGGAACGCGAGCGCCCGGTGAGTTCCCCGCAGGACGACCTCCGCGCGCGCCTCGCGAGCCTGACGCTGGCCGACGAGCACCGGCTGCGCCGGCGCCTCGACGGCCTCCGTGCCACCCGGGACCCGGCCGCGAGGGAGCGCCAGCGCGAGCGGATCGTCGCCGAGGTCGGCACCGCCGAGGAGCGCATCGCTCGCCGTCGCGCCGCGGTGCCGGTGATCTCCTATCCCGAGGACCTCCCGGTCAGCGGCCGGCGCGAGGACATCGCCGCGGCGCTGCGGGAGGCGCAGGTCGTCGTCGTGGCCGGCGAGACCGGCTCGGGCAAGACGACGCAGCTGCCCAAGATCGCCCTCGAGCTCGGCCGGGGCGTGCGCGGCCGGATCGGGCACACCCAGCCGCGCCGGATCGCGGCGCGCAGCGTGGCCGAGCGCATCGCCAGCGAACTGGACACCGAGCTGGGGTCCGGTGCCGTCGGCTACAAGATGCGCTTCAACGACCAGGTGTCGGACTCCACGCTGGTCAAGCTCATGACCGACGGCGTGCTGCTGGCCGAGATCCAGCGCGACCGCCTGCTGCGCCAGTACGACACGATCATCCTCGACGAGGCCCACGAGCGGAGCCTCAACATCGACTTCCTGCTGGGCTACCTTGCGCAGATCCTGCCGCGGCGCCCGGACCTGAAGCTGGTCATCACCTCGGCGACGATCGACGTCGAGCGGGTGGCCGCGCACTTCCAGGGCGCGCCGATCGTCGAGGTGAGCGGGCGGACCTATCCGGTCGAGGTCCGCTACCGCCCGGTCGTCGACCCGGACGACCCGGAGGCCGACGAGGACCGCGACCAGGTGGCCGCGATCCTGGACGCCGTCGACGAGCTGGTGGCCGAGGGGCCGGGCGACATCCTGGTCTTCCTCGCGGGGGAGCGGGAGATCCGGGACACCCAGGACGCGCTGGCCGAGCGCTCGCTGCCGAACACCGAGGTCGTGCCGCTCTACTCGCGGCTGTCGGCCGCCGACCAGCACAAGGTCTTCGCCCCGCACGCCGGACGGCGGATCGTGCTGGCCACCAACGTCGCCGAGACCTCGCTGACCGTGCCGGGCATCCGGTACGTCATCGACCCGGGCACCGCCCGGATCTCCCGGTACAGCCATCGCACCAAGGTGCAGCGGCTGCCGATCGAGGCGGTCAGCCAGGCCTCGGCCCGCCAGCGCTCGGGCCGCTGCGGCCGGCTGGGCCCGGGCATCGCGATCCGGCTCTACACCGAGGCCGACTTCGAGGCGCGGCCGGAGTTCACCGACCCCGAGATCCTGCGCACCAACCTGGCCTCGGTGCTGCTGCAGATGGCCTCCCTGGACCTCGGTGCGGTCGAGGAGTTCCCCTTCGTCGACCCGCCGGACCGCCGCGCCGTCGCCGACGGCCTGGCCCTGCTGGAGGAGCTCGGGGCCCTCGACGAGAAGGGGGCGCTCACGCCCACGGGCCGGTCCCTGGCGGCGCTGCCCCTGGACCCCCGCATCGCCCGCATGGTGGTGGAGGCAGACCGCCGCGGCGTGCTGGAGGAGGTCCTGGTGATCGCGGCGGGCCTGACCATCCAGGACCCGCGCGAGCGGCCCACCGAGCACCAGCAGGCCGCCGACGAGCTGCACCGCCGGTTCGCCGACGAGAACTCCGACTTCCTGGCGCTGCTCAACCTGTGGCGCTACCTGGGCGAGCAAGCCGACGCACTGAGCGGCAACCAGTTCCGCCGCACGGTGAAGCGGGAGTTCCTGCACTACCTGCGGATCCGGGAGTGGCAGGACCTGCACGGGCAGCTGCGCGGCACGGCCCGGCGGCTCGGGATGAACCTGGGCGAGCCGGCCGCCGAGCCCGACGAGCGCGGCATCACCGCGGCCCTGCTGGCCGGCCTCCTCTCCCAGGTCGGCATGCAGGCCGAGCCCGCCAAGACCCGGGACGGCAAGCCGGGACGGCCGGGCCGGGAGTACCTGGGCACCCGCAACACCCGCTTCGTGCTCGCGCCCGGCACGCCGCTGGCGAAGAAGCCACCGCGCTGGGTGGTGGCCGCCGAGCTGGTGGAGACGAGCCGGCTGTTCGCCCGCACGGTGGCCCGGATCGACCCCGAGACCGTCGAGAAGCTCGCCGACCACCTGGTGAAGCGGCAGTACTCCGAGCCCCGGTGGGACGCGAAGCGAGGCTCCGTCGTGGCCACCGAGCGGGTGACGCTCTACGGGCTGCCGCTCGTCGTCGGCCGGCGGGTGCAGTACGGCTCGATCGACCCGGAGGTCAGCCGAGAGCTGTTCATCCGGCACGCGCTGGTGCAGGGCGAGTGGACGACCCACCACCGCTTCTGGGCCGACAACGCCCGCGCCCTCGAGCAGGTCGCCCAGCTCGAGGAGCGCGCCCGCCGGCGGGACATCGCCGTCGACGACGAGACGGTGTTCGAGCTCTACGACGCGCGCATCCCCGCCGACGTCGTCTCCACGCGGCACTTCGACCGCTGGTGGAAGCGGGCCCGCCACGAGACGCCCGACCTGCTCACCTTCACGCCGCAGATGCTCACCAACGCCGCCGCGGCCGGGCAGGTACGGGTGGAGGACTTCCCGGACGAGGTGCCGCTGGGTGCCGGGGTGGGAGGCGGGTCGGGCCATCGACTCACCCTGCCGCTGTCCTACGCGTTCGCGCCGGGCGCGCCGCAGGACGGCGTGACCGTCGACGTCCCCCTCGGGATGCTGGACACGGTGGTGGGCGCGACGTCGGGGGAGTCGCTGGCCTTCACCGTTCCGGGGCTGCGCGAGGAGCTGGTGACCGCGTTGCTGCGGACGCTGCCCAAGCAGACGCGCCGCGCGCTCGTGCCCATCCCCGACCGGGTGCGCCAGGTGCTGCCGCACATCGATCCCGGTGAGCCGCTGCTGCCGGCGCTGGAGCGCGAGCTGCGCCGTGCCGCCGGCGTCGTCGTCCCGCCCGAGGCCTGGCAGCCCGGGCAGGTGCCCGACCACCTGCGGGCCACGTTCCGGGTGCTGGACGACCAGCAGCGCCCGCTGGCGACCGGCAAGGACCTCGCCGCGCTCAAGGCCCAGGTGGCGCCCCAGGCCCGGGCGACGCTGGCCGCCGCCGCGGCCTCCGTCGAGCGCAGTCGGATGACCACGTGGGACGTCGGCACGCTGCCGCGCACCGTCGAGGTGCGCCGCGGCGACCATCTGGTCACCGCCTATCCCGCGCTGGTCGACGAGGGCGCGACGGTCGGCGTCCGCGTCGTCCCCACCGAGGTCGAGGCGACCCGGCTCACCTGGCGTGGGGCGCGACGGCTGCTGGTGCTCGTCGTCGGCTCGCCGACCAAGCAGGTGGTGAAGGGCCTGGGGCCGCGCACCAGGCTGGCGCTGCAGTTCAACCCCGACGGCGAGATCCCGGCGCTGGTCGACGACTGCGTGGACGCCGCCGCCGACGAGCTGATCGCCGTCGCCGGCGGTCCGCCGCGGGACGAGGCGGCCTTCACGGCGCTGGTCGCGACGGCGAAGCGCGAGCTGCACCCGCTCACCGTCGACGCGGTGCAGAAGGTGGAGGCGGTGCTGACCCAGGCGCGCGAGGTCGCCGTCGCCATCGGGGCGGCCCCGGGACGGCGCGTGCCCGAGGCGGCGGTCGCGGACCTGCGCCGGCAGATGACCGGCCTGCTGCACCGGGGCTTCGTCGCAGCTGCGGGCCGGCGCCGGCTGCCGGACCTCGTGCGCTACCTGCGGGCCATGGCGCACCGCCTGGAGAAGCTGCCGGCCAACGCCGTCCGCGACGAGCTCTGGACGGCGCAGGTGACCGCGGTGACCGCCGAGTACGAGCAGCTGCGCACCCAGGTGCCGTCGACCGGGGCGCCGGACGACCCGGTCACGCGCGTCCGCTGGATGATCGAGGAGCTGCGGGTGGGGCTGTTCGCCCAGGGCATCGGCACCCCGCGGCCGATCTCGGAGCAGCGGGTCTACAAGGCCATCGACGCACTCGGCTGAGTGGGCCGGCCGGTCGGGTCGGCCTGCTGTGACCGGGCAGTTGGTTTGCCGCCGTCCATGATCGGGGACGGGTCAGGGGGAACACGACCGAGAGGAAGGGACGGCGATGAGCGAGCCGGACAAGACGCACGCCGCGGGCGAGGGCATCTCCGACGAGGAGATGATCGAGTCCGTCGCCGGGCAGACCGACAGCGCCTCCGAGAACGCCGACGTGGCGGGCAAGGACTGGAACGGCGACCCGAGCGAGGCCCCGGCCCCGACCGACCAGGCCTGAGCACAGACGCACCCGGCCCCGGTTCCCCTCGCGGGGAGCCGGGGCCGTCGTCGTCTCACGGAGCGACGAGCATCCCGGCGCCGACCGTGGCGTTGGTGGCCTCGTCGACCAGGATGAACCGCCCGGTCGCCCGGTTGCGGGCGTAGTCGTCCACGAACAGCGGCTGGGTGGTGCGCAGCGTGACGCGGCCGATGTCGTTGAGCCCCAGCTCGGTGGCGTCCTGGTCACGGTGCAGCGTGTTGACGTCCAGCCGGTAGGCCAGGCCCTTGACCACGCCGCGCACCGAGCGGGTGGTGTGCTTGATCGCCAGCCGTTGCCGCGGGCGCAGCGGCTCGTCGGCCATCCAGCAGACCAGCGCGTCCAGGTCCTGCGTGACGTGCGGGGCGTTGGCCGGGCGGCAGATCAGGTCGCCGCGGGAGACGTCCAGGTCGTCGCCGAGCCGCACCGTCACCGACATCGGCGGGAACGCCTCGTCCACGGGGCCACGCGGGCCGTCGATGCCCGCGATCGTCGTCGTCAGGCCGCTGGGCAGCACCTGCACCTCGTCGCCGGTGCGCAGCACCCCGCTGGCGACGCGGCCGGCGTAGCCGCGGTAGTCGTGGTGGGCGTCGGACTGCGGGCGGATCACGTACTGCACGGGGAAGCGGGCGTCGACGAGGTTGCGGTCGCTGGCCACGTGGACGTGCTCGAGGTGGTGCAGCAGCGAGGGACCCTGGTACCAGGGGGTGTTCGCGGAGCGGGTGACCACGTTGTCGCCGTTCAGCGCCGAGATCGGGACGACGGTCAGGTCGGGGATGTTGAGCTTCGCGGCGAAGGCGGTGAACTCCTCGCGGATCGCCTCGTAGGAGGCCTCCGACCAGTCGACGAGGTCCATCTTGTTGACCGCCACGACCAGGTGCGGCACCCGCAGCAGCGAGGCGAGGAACGCGTGCCGGCGGCTCTGCTCGAGCATCCCCTTGCGGGCGTCGACGAGCACGATCGCGAGGTCGGCGGTGGAGGCGCCGGTGACCATGTTGCGGGTGTACTGCACGTGCCCCGGGGTGTCGGCCAGGATGAACGTCCGCCGCGGCGTGCTGAAGTACCGGTAGGCCACGTCGATGGTGATGCCCTGCTCGCGCTCGGCGCGCAGGCCGTCGGTGAGCAGCGCGAGGTCGACGTAGTCGCCCTTGCTCGCGCGCTCGACCGCCTCGTACTGGTCCTCGAAGACGGCCTTGCTGTCGTAGAGCAGCCGGCCGATCAGCGTGCTCTTGCCGTCGTCGACCGAGCCCGCGGTCGCGATCCGCAGGATGTCCTTGCGGGCGACGGCGAGGTCGTGGGCCTGCTCGGCCGCCGCGGAGTGCAGGTCGACGGGCTGCTGCTGGACGGGTGTCTCCGGGTGGGTGCCGGGCTGGGGAGCGGTCATCGGTCGGTCTCCTGGCAGCGGACGGCGGGGCGGCGCACCCTGGGGCGCGGGACCCGGGAGAGGTGCGCATGTTCGTGTTCGCGGTGGCCGCACCCGCGCTGCTGGTCGTCGTCCTCGGCTACGCCGTGGGCTACGCGGCGGGTGCGTGGTTCAGCGGGCTGTTCGGCACGTCGTCCCCGGTCGTGGCCGAGCGGGTGGGCTGGACCACCGGCCTGCTGCTGCTGGCCGTCGTCGGCCGCGTCCTGCTGGTGCTGTGGCGCCGGCGCCGGAAGCTCTCGGACGGGGGCCATCAGAAGTAGCCCTCCTTCTTCCGGTCCTCCATGGCGGCGTCGCTGACCTTGTCGTCGCCACGGGTCGCGCCGCGCTCGGTCATCCGGGTCACCGCGATCTCGGCGATGACCTCCTCGACGGTGGTCGCCTCGGACGGCACCGCGGCGGTCAGGTTGGCGTCGCCGACGGTGCGGTAGCGGACGGTCTCCCGCCGCACCTGCTCGCCGTCGCGGGGGCGGATGAACTCGTTGACCGCGTAGAGCATCCCCTGGCGCTCGACGACCCCCCGCGCCTGCGCGAGGTACAGCGCCGGGATCGCGATCTCCTCGCTGAGGATGTACTGCCAGATGTCGAGCTCGGTCCAGTTGGACAGCGGGAAGATGCGGATCGACTCGCCGAGGTGAATCCGGCCGTTGTAGAGGTCCCAGAGCTCGGGGCGCTGGTTCTTCGGGTCCCACTGGCCGAACTCGTCGCGGAAGGAGAACATCCGCTCCTTGGCCCGGGCCTTGTCCTCGTCGCGGCGGGCGCCGCCGAACAGCGCGGTGAACCCGTGCTCCTCGACCGCGTCGAGCAGCACCGGTGTCTGGATCCGGTTGCGGGAGCCGTTGGGCTCCTCCTTCACCGTGCCCGCGGCGATGGCGTCGGGCACCGAGGCGACGACCAGGTCGACGCCCAGCTCGGCGACGCGCTTGTCGCGGAACTCGAGGACCTCGGGGAAGTTCAGGCCGGTGTCCACGTGCATCACGGGGAAGGGGATGCGGGCCGGGGCGAAGGCCTTGCGCGCCAGCTCCAGCATCACGATGGAGTCCTTGCCGCCGGAGAAGAGCAGCACGGGCCGCTCCAGCTCCGCGACGACCTCGCGGATCACGTGGATGGACTCGGCCTCCAGCGTCTCCAGCTGGCTCAGCCGGTAGTCGGGCGTGGTCACGTGGGGGAGCTCCGGGGGTTCGGGGGCAGGACACCGCACGACGAGCAACCCGATCAGATCGGTGCGGATTCCCCTCCAGTGTCCGCTATCGCCCGTCGCGGACCGCAGCCAGGATCGGCTCCGCCAGCTCCGGACGGCAGACGACCAGGTCGGGCAGGGACAGCGACGCTGCGTTGTAGACCAGCGGTGCGCCGTCGATCCGGGTCGTGACCAGGCCGGCGGCACGGGCCACGGCGACCGGCGCGGCGGAGTCCCACTGGTACATCCCGCCGGAGTGCACGTAGGCGTCGACCTCCCCGCGCACCACCGCCAGCACCTTGTACCCGGCCGAGCCCATCGGCACGAGCTCGCCGCCCAGGGCCTGCGCGACGGCGTCGGCCTCCGCCGGGGGGCGGGTGCGGCTGACCGCGATCCGGACCGGTCCGTGCCGCCGGGCGGGCGGAGCCGGCGGGGGGTCGGTCACGAGGACCTGGTCCAGCGCCGGGAGCGCCACGGCGGACGACGACAGCTCGCCGCCCGCCCACAGCGCGACGTGCACCGCCCAGTCCGGGCGCCCGGCCTCGCCGTACTCCCGGGTGCCGTCGAGGGGGTCGACGATCCACACGCGGTCGGCCGACAGGCGCCGTTCGTCGTCGGCGGCCTCCTCGCTGAGGACGGCGTCCCCGGGCCGGACCGCGACGAGGACGGCGCTGATCGCCTCCTGCGCGGCGGCGTCGCCGGCGTCGCCGAGGGCCCGGCCGGTCAGCGCGCCGTCGGCCCGGAGCGCCAGCAGCACGTCCGCCGCCGCTCGCGCGGCACGGACGGCCACCGCGACGTCGTCCACGGGTCAGGCCAGCCGCAGGGCGGTCGCGTCACCGGGACGGCGGGGCGGGGCGTGCCGGCCGCTCGCGTCGGTGATCGCACCGAAGTAGGCCGCCTGCTTCTCGGGCCGGGGCATGACGAACAGGCCGCGCGCCTCCACCAGGACCTTCTCCGGCGCCGACGCGAGCGCGATCGTGCCCGAGATGTGGGCCTTCCGTCCCTCGTGCGACTCCACGCGGGCGCGCAGCACCAGGGGCGTCTCCAGGGGCAGCGGACCCCGGTAGTCCAGCTCGAGGTGGGCGGTCATGCCCCACAGCCCGGCGGCGCCGGCCGCGCTGCCCAGCATCTGGTCCATGAACAGCGCGCTCATGCCGCCGTGCACGAAGCTCGGCGGGCCCTCGTACGCCAGCCCGAGGGTGGCCTCGGCGACGACGCCGTCGCCGTCGGTGCGCACGACCAGCGGGGGCGCCAGCGGGTTGGCGATGCCGGTGACCGGGTTGAAGACCCGCCGCCCCTCCGAGGGGTCGTCGAGGCGGGGCAGCTGGGAGGCGGGCCGCCGGGTGCCGCCGATGCGGGCCGTGGCGGCGCGCACCAGCTCGGCCGCCGCCGCGACCTCGCCGGAGGGGGCGGTGGTGGTCACCGAGGCCTCGATCAGCTCGCGGAGGGCGTCGCCCAGCTCGGTCGTCGCGGTCATCAGCTCGGCATCGGGACCGGCGCCGCCGTCGTTCGCAGTCACCTCCGGATCGTGACAGGTGCCCTCACGCCGGGTGGTCGGCGGCCCCGTCCGAGACGGGAGGCGAGGGCTCCGGAGGGCCGGAGCGGCGCAGGCGGACGGTGAACCTGGCGCCGCGTCCCGGTGCGGTCTCCAGCGTGATGGTGCCGCCGTGCGCCGCGACGAGGGAGGCGACGATCGACAGCCCGAGCCCCGAACCGCCGGCCGCGGGCCCGTCGCCACCGCGGACGCGGGAGGAGTCGGCGCGGTAGAACCGCTCGAAGGCGCGGTCGGCGTCGGCGGCGTCCATGCCCGGCCCCTCGTCGTCGACGCGGAGCAGCAGGACGTCGTCGTCGGCGTCCTGCGCCACGGTCACGGTGACCCGCGTCCCGGGCGGGGTGTGGGTGAGCGCGTTGGTGACCAGGTTGCCCACGACCTGGCGCAGCCGGCCCTCGTCGCCGAGCACCACCGGCACGTCGGTGAGCGACTCGTCCAGGTGCAGCGCGATGGGCCGGTCCGGCTGCACCGCGCGGGCGTCGTGCACCGCGTCGCCGGCGATCTCGGCGAGGTCGACCGGGGTGCGGTTCAGCGGCCGGCGCTGGTCGAGCCGGGCCAGCAGGAGGAGGTCCTCGACGAGGACGCCCATCCGGCCGCCCTCGGCCTCGATGCGGGCCATGAGGCGGGCGAGCTCCTCGTCGGTGCCCACGGCGCCCTGCCGGTAGAGCTCGGCGAACCCGCGGATCGACGTCAGGGGGGTGCGGAGCTCGTGGCTGGCGTCGGCGACGAACCGGCGCATCTTCTCCTCCGAGCCGCGGGCCTCGGCCTCGGAGGCCTGCTGGGCGCGGAACGCGCTCTCGATGCGTGCGAGCATGCCGTTGAGCGCGGTGGAGAGCCGGCCCACCTCGGTGCGCTGGTCGCCCGCGGGTACGCGCTGGGAGAGGTCACCGGCGGCGATGGCCTGCGCGGTGCGCTCCACCTCGGCCAGCGGGCGCAGCGAGTTGCGGACGAGCAGGTAGCCGGCAGCGCCGAGGAGCGTCAGGACGATCAGGCCCACGACGGCCTCGATCCGGACCAGACGGCCGATCGCGGCATCGTCACCTCGCTGCTCGGTGCCGACGACGAGCGCGTACCCCCCGCCCAGCTCCACCGACGCGACACGCCAGTCGTCGCGCCCGCCGTCCCCGAGATCCGTCGGCCCGGCTCCGTCGCGCAGCTGCGCGACGACGGAGGCGTCCAGTTCGGGAAGGTCCGCGCCCTCTCCCCGGGGGCCGGCGAGCACGATGGGCTCCTCGGCGCCGGGCGCGAGGCAGGCCACGTAGGTCGGGCTCGGCTGTGCCCAGTCCGGCTCTGCGACGCAGAGGTCCAGGATCCGCGGCTGCCGCGCGGTGTTCTGCACGATGTCGCGCAGCTCGTCGTCGCTCTGCTCCTCCAGGTACTGCTTCAGCAGGGAGGTCGCCGCGACACCGGTCGCTGCCAGGGCCACCGCCACCAGTGCCATGAGCAGGGCGACGAGAGTGATCCGCAGGGGGACCCGGGGAACCCGGGCCGGAGAGGGAGCGGTCATGCTCCCCGCGGCAGCCGGAGCGTGTAGCCCACCCCCCGGATGGTGTGCAGCAGCCGCGGCTCGGTGGTGTCGATCTTGCGCCGCAGGTAGGAGATGTAGGACTCCACGACGTTGGCCTCGCCGTTGAAGTCGTAGTTCCACACGTGGTCGAGGATCTGCGCCTTGGACAGCACCCGCCCGGCGTTGGCCATCAGGTAGCGCAGCAGCTTGAACTCGGTCGGCGACAGGCTGATCAGCGTGCCGGCCTTGATGACCTCGTGGCTCTCCTCGTCCAGCTCGATGTCGGCGAAGGTCAGCCGCGGAGCCTCGGCCGCCTGCTGGGCACCGGCGGTCCGCCGGAGGACGGCGCGGATGCGGGCGATCACCTCGTCGAGGCTGAACGGCTTGGTCACGTAGTCGTCGCCGCCGAGGGTCAGCCCGGACACCTTGTCCTCGGCCGCGTCCCGCGCGGTGAGGAACACCACCGGCGTGCGCTTCCCGGACTCCCGCAGCCGGCGGACGACGCCGAACCCGTCGAGCCCCGGCATCATCACGTCCAGCACGAGCAGGTCGGGGCGGAAGGACTCCGCGAGCGCGAGCGCCTGCTGGCCGTCTGCGGCCGTGGCCACCTCGAAGCCCGCGTACCGCAGGCTGGCCGAGAGCAGCTCGCGGATGTTGGGCTCGTCGTCCACCACGAGCAGCCGGGCCTCCGGTGCGCGGTTCTGCGAACTGCCGGCCACGGATCCTCCGGTCGAGCGTGTGGGTGCCGTCGTCATGTCCCGAGCGTGGCGGTCCCGCCTCCGGACCGTCTGGACGCTACCTGTGAATCCCCTGGACGAGCCTCAACCCGCGGGCGCCATGGCCCGGCCGCGCCGCCAGTAGCCGATGGCGTGGTGCTGCGCCCGGCCGAGGCCCCAGCGGCCCCGGAGGTCGGCCCGGATCGTCCGGACGGCGGCGGACTCGGCCCCGACCCAGGCGAACACGTCCTCGGTGTCGGGCGGCTCCAGGGCGGCGACCGCGTCGACGAGGAGGGTGTCCTCGCCCGGCGGCGTGCCGTTCCGGTGCAGCCAGTGGACGGCGATCCCCGGCGGCGCGTCGAGCGGCTGCTCCTCCTGCGGCCCCGCGACCTCCAGGAAGGCGATCCCCGTGGTGTCGGCAGCGGCTCCGGCCAGCAGCCGGCTGATGGCCGGCAGGGCGGTCTCGTCGCCGGCCAGCAGCAGCCAGCGGGCCGGTCGCTCGGCCAGGGACGCGGCGCCCGCGACGGCGAGCAGCGCACCGGGCCCTGCGGCGGCGGCCCAGGCGGCGGCCGGCCCGTCGCCGTGCAGCACGAAGTCGATCTCG
>Ga0210040_10000579_pt1 | contig 60808 bp, 54 predicted proteins | sample CryGeyCG12114_NA_FD_185462 | JGI IMG/M metagenome (GOLD analysis project Ga0210040, IMG submission 185462) | Groundwater microbial communities from aquifer - Crystal Geyser CG19_WC_8/21/14_NA (SPAdes) (version 2) | ecosystem: Environmental > Aquatic > Deep subsurface > Groundwater | place: USA...
AGATGGGGGTCGACCCACGCCGAACAGCAGCAGGGGCCGCTCCCGGTCTCCCGGGAACGGCCCCTCACCTGCAACTTCCTCGGTCGGGCTGACAGGATTTGAACCTGCGACCCCTTGACCCCCAGTCGTCGGCGGGGGGTCCGCTCCAGTTCGCCAACGTCCGTTTGTGCTGGTCAGCCGCTCGGTCGGTCCGCGGCGAACTACCCCGGACGAGGGCGGACGGACTCGAATGGTGGTCAAAATGGTGGTCAACGAGCCCGGGGCGCCGACCCCTGCGCGAGCCGGTCGAGCACTCAGAAGGTCACTGACGCGGCACCCCACGAGCCGCTCAGTGCAGTCAGGAGCGCGCTGACCCGTTCGTCATCCAGTGCGCCGGCTACGACCGACACCAGTAGCAAGCTGTCGGCGATGCGGCGGCCGCACGCCTCAATCCAGACCGGACGGCCGACCCGCGCTCAGCCGCTGCCACAGGTCTGGCAGTGCCACATCGAGGCCTCCTCGGACGCATTGAACGCGCCAGTCAGTCCGCTATCCGCCACGCGCCGCCGCCCACTGTCGGCTAGGCGCAGCCAGCGCCAAATCCCACGGCAATCGAGGCCGCCCCGGCCTGAGCGTCACAACGGAGCGTCCCCTGGCGCCTGATCCCGACGCGAACACCAACTGCCGGGAGGAACGCCGATGCCTAGTCACGCCACGAGGCAATTCCGGACGACGTCTCGACCCATACGTCGAGCGATTCGTCGCAGTCCCTTATGGCCAACCTCAAGGAGCTCGACGCGGCCGACCGACATCGGCTGTCCGTGACCCTGGTCAGCGCTTACAACGGCGACACGTATCGGCTCCTGACCGACCTGGCTGGCCTGCTCGAAGCGAGCGTCGCCTACGTCGACCGACCCACCGTCGAAGTTCACCTGGAACGGTCACTGTCCGACCCCGCGTGGTCGGCCATCGCCTCCCAGCTCACCGCAATGGCGTTGGACGAGCACATCGGGGACGCCGGCACGATCCGCACCGACTGGATCGACGACGTAATGCTCCAAGCCGTCCTTCCCGGCCAGACCTCAGGAAACAGCCGCCCGCCGACCTCACCCCTGCATCCGCGCTGGCGATGAGAACCACGCGGACCTGCTCAATCTGCAGTTACACCGCCGACTACGCCAGCGCGCCGCTGGCCGATGCGCACCATCCCCGGCACTCCTGCGCCAAGCACCGGCTGGCTCTCCAGCGAGCCGCCCGGCGCGCGGACCGTGCCGACAGCCGCATGACACGAGAGTGCAGCCATGCGGAGCGTCGGCACGTCCACGGCACCAGGGCCGCCTACGTCAGGGATCGGTGCCGCTGCACTTCGTGCACCACTGCGAACACCGCGGCCTCGCGCGCCGCCAACCGAGAACGCGCCTACGGCCGGTGGCAGCCGCTCACCGACGCTAAGCCGGTCAACGACCACCTCGTCGCACTGCGAGCAGCCGGGATCGGAGTCGAGCGCATCGCCGAGCTCACCGGCATGTCCGTCAGCAATATCCGTACGCTGGCTGCTTCCGACCGCGGCCACTCCCCCGCCGCCCGACGGCTCCGCGCCAGCACCGCCGCTCGGATCTTGAGCGTCAACATCGCCGACGAATACCGGGCACCGCACAGCCAAGTGGACGCGACCGGAACTCGGCGTCGGCTGCAGGCTCTCGCCGCCATCGGCTGGCCCCTTGAGCTGTTGGCAGCCGAGCTCAATCGCCGCACGAGCAGTCTGCGGCGCAGCATGACCAGCCCGTCGGTGATGGCATACACGGCCCGGGACGTCGCCTCGCTCTACAGACGGCTGGAGAACACCCCGCCACCGCAAATCACCCGCAGGGATTGCGCAGCTGTGAACGCCTCGCGGGCCAATGCCACGGCGCGGGGATGGCTGCCACCAATGGCCTGGGACGACATCGACACGGACGATCCGCCTCGCCTGGCCGCCGCCCAGACACCGGTGGCCGACGTCGATGAGATCGCCCTCGAACGCGCCATGTCCAGCGACGGCATCCAGTACGCCGACCTCACCGCCGCTGAGCAGGCCGAAGTCATCCACCGTCTGACCGAGAGTGGCCGCTCGATCCGGGCCATAGCCGTCCAGCTCGCTACAACCAAGCGGAGCATCTCGCGGCACCGTCCAGGGCGCGTCTCGTAGGTGCGCATTAGGCGGAACGGCGGCGCTTCGGTAGATGGGGTACTTGGTTGTCGCAGCTTCTCAGGTCCTCGGGACGCTCGCCGCGCTGTTAAACGGCATCTGCACACACCGCTTCCCGCGCGCGGGCGGATTCGGTGGTGCGACGTTGTCCAGTCGATGTCGCCGGTCGGCGTCCCCAACAGGTATCCCCGTCAGCGGGAGTAGCCGCTGACCTCGTCGGAGGGGTCGTTCACGGAAACGTACGCCTGATACAGCCGGGGGACGGCGATCAGGAACGTGACGAAGGTGTAGGACACGGCAGCGATGGATGCTGCAGCCCAGAACCCATGGACTGCAGGTGAACCACGGAGTGCCTCGTCCGTCAGGTCCGGGCTCAGGTTGATGCCTAGGGTCAGGAGCGCGGCCGACACCCCGCACATGAACGCTGCGGTCAGCAGGTGGGCCGCACTTTCGTCGACAGAGTCGCGCTCGATCTTGGTGGTCGGATCGGTGTCACCACGGCGATCCGTCATTTTGAGCCGCAAGGTGTTGATCTGACCGAACGACCCGATGAGCGCACCGCCCAGCAGTGCTACTCCGGAGAGGATCGGCACGGGCGCTTGAACGGACCAGCCGGCCAACCAGCCCACGGGGAGGAGCGCAACTGTTCCGAGCAAGACGGCCCTGGAAAACCAGTCAGCCCTGGTGCGCTTCGTCTTGACGTCCGCCAGGGACTTCCAGTGTCCGCGGAACAGTGGGGCGGGCCACAGGCGATGCGCCATCGGACCTACTCCTCGTCGTTGATGGAAGGTGAAGCAGGCCACTCCAAAGCCAGTTGTAGGGGATCCGCCAGGGCCAAAGCCTTGGCGCGGACTTCCAGGTAGAACTCTAGGGCGGTGGGCTGACGCTTTCGGTTGATCTCGTACACGAAGAGTTCTGAGACCCTGCTGGGACTGATCTTCTTGGTCTTCTCGCCGTCTTCGACGACCAACCACCCGTCGTCGAACTCGATCTGAGCAACCGTGGGGTCGACGAGCGCCGCCAGAGCCCCGGCACCATCACGGTCGGACTGCAGCTTCGCGTTCCTGGTCGCCGCATCCTCCTGCTCCCGCTCCTCCTTGGATCGGCGCGGGCGCCGTCCCTCCGGGCGACGTCGGCTCCGGGCTACCTCAGCCCACGTCTTGGCCAGGCCGATGAAGGCGGTCGCCTTCGTCGTCGCATCGAGGATGGGTGCGATGACCTTGAGGTCGGTCTTCTCTCGGCTGCCGTCGCTGGTGATTGCCTTGCGAACCAGTTCGACCCGGTCCAGTTGTCCCCGATCCAACATGTTTTTGAAGTGCTGTTCGTCCAGCGCGGCAGTGATGTCCAGCCGCCACCACGAGACGGCCTTGGGCTGCCTCGCGACCGCTGCAAGGGTGGCGCCTGCTCCCAGGGCGGCATCGGCACGGTCCTTCGCCGTCTTGTTGATCAGTTCCCGAAGCAGGGTTCGCGGACAGGAGCCGCTGATGTCCTCGACGCCGAGGATGCCCTGCGTTCCCTTCTCCGGCAGGCACAGCACGAAGCGGAAGCGGCGAGCCGGCGCCCGGCGACGAAGGTCAAGGCCCCCTGCGGGGGGCTGAACGGTGTCCGTGTCGCTGGCCTCGGACACCTCGACCAGCTCAGGCTCCCCCTCGGGAGGCGCCTCCAGCGCCTCTTCGTGGCCGCCGAACGTACCAACCAGGGCCTCTCCATAGAGCAAGCGCCCGTCGGCTCGAAGCTTCCGTAGCGAGAATCCCTTGCGGCCGGCCAGCGGATCCTCGGGCACGTCGTCGTCGCCCGAGCCGTCACCAGCGTCTATGGGAGTGTCTTGGCGTTTGGCCGTGACCAGGGTCTGATCCATCATCTGCCCCAGCGTGTCGGCGACCACGTCCTGGTAATGCCGTTCTCCGCACTCGGAGAAGTCCACCCTCGACTGGCCTCGCTCGGGAGCGAGCTCAGCAACGAACAAGCGGAAGCCGTGCACCGGCATGAGCTGACCTACCCCCGTGGACAGTGGCGGAGCATTTCCGCGCTCCGCGCCAGTGGATGCTGCCATGCAGCATCCAGCCGTGAGGGACAGGCCACTCCAAGACGGCACGCGAGAAGATGGCCGCGTGATGCTACGTACGCCGTCTGCCAAGGTCGCCAGTGTCGGGGTGACCCGCACCGCACTTGCCATCCAGGACGAGCTGGGCTGGCTTTTCCGCGAGCAGCCGATTGAGGACTACGGCATCGACGCGCACGCGGAGGTGGTCGACGGTGAACGGGTGCGCGGTCGGTTGCTGGCGCTGCAGATCAAGAGCGGTACCAGCTGGTTCGAGCGACCCGGCCCTGGCGGCTGGTGGTTCCGGCCTGATCAAGCGCACGTCCAGTACTGGATGAACCATTCGTTGCCGGTGGTCGTGGTGCTCTATCACCCCGAAACGAAGCACTGCTACTGGCAGCTGGTCAATCGGCGAACGCTCGTGGAGACATCGACCGGGGGCTGGAAGTTGCTAGTGCCGGAATCGCAGGTGCTCGACGCCCACGCCAGAGCCGTTCTGCGTGAGGCCGCCGAGGGCGATCCGTACGTGCTTCGCATCCGCGAACTCCAACTGGCGAAGCCGTGGATCGAGTTGCTGGCCAGCGGGACTCGGCTGGTGATCGACATCGAGGAGTGGGTCAACAAGACGTCAGGCCGCGGCTCGATCTCGCTGGGCATTGATCACGAGGATGGCAAGGACCCCGAGCCGGTTGCTTCCTGGGGCGTCTTCCTAGGGCTCGCCAGCTATGCCGACGTCGTGCCGCGGTTGTTCGGGTGGGCGGACGTGGCCCTTCACGCGGAGACGTACGAGGAGGCAGACGCGCGGGGGGACGACGAGATGTTCGACTGGGCCGACTACGTGCCGCCTCAGGAGGAGGAGGAGGAGGAGGAGGAGCGGGAGCCGCACTCGTTGCGGCCGTACGCCAACGGTGCCGGTGAGGTGGACTTCTGGCGACTGGAGTTGACGCTCAACGAGGTCGGCAGGGCGTTCCTCGTGGTGGATCGATTCGCCACCGACAGCGGTCGGCAGTTGACCGTGGTCCGGGAGCCATGAGGCGGATCCTCGCTGCTCCATCGATCGCAGGCGCACGCGGCCCAGACCCACGCGGCGACCAGGGCGCCGACTGCGAGCGCTTCCATCCGTCGCCCGGGTCGGGAGTGCGGCGCCGATTTGCGGCTCTTTGGAGTCAGCATGGCCGTCAATAGGCCTATCTGGGCTCTGCCCACGGCAAGATCTCCGATGTGGCTGATGACGGCATCGACGCGGGGCACCTGACCGCCGAGTTCCTTGCGGACCTGCGCCGGGCTGCGCAACAGCTCCTCAGCCCATGGCCGGACGGCACAGCGTTCGAGGATCTCTCGCTCCCCAGGAACAAGGCAGTCTGCGCTGCCGCGCAGGACCTCGTTCGTCTCGCCCGGTCGGCCCCGGAGCCCGATGCGGAGCCGCCCACCCGCACCGAGCAGCGCTCCCCCGTACGCAAGGGCCGTTCTGTGGAGGACGACCTTGCCCGCTTGTCGCCAAAGCTAGAGGCGCGGGTGGGGGTCAGCCATGCCCAGTTGACGCAACTGTTCATGCTCGATGGCCTCAAAGGGTTCGGCCCACAGAAGTTCAAGGCACTGCATGACCACGGCCTGAACGCGGAGACGGTGCTTCGGCAGCCCGAGCACCTGCCGTTCTCCGGCAAGACAGGGGACCAGTTCCGCGCAGCCCTCTCAGGACTCACCGACGCGGACCGCTTGATCGCCCACGACCGCGCAGCTCGTCAACTGGTCAGTGCCGCGGACCTTGGGGCCCACATCCTCACGTACGAGCACCCGGCTTACCCGCGCAATGTCCTCGACAGCAACAATCCGGTTCCGGTGCTGTACGCCCGCGGGGATCTCGCGGTCCTAACGACGCAGAGGGCGATCGCCTGTGTTGGCTCCAGGGATATCCGTGAGCCGTACTCCGATCTGCAGCATGAGTTCGCCGCTTACACCGCTCACACCGGAGCTGTCGTCGTGTCGGGGTTCGCGTTGGGAGCTGACACCGTGGCCCACCGAGCGGCGGTCGCCGTCCACGGAGGAACCATCTGCGTCATGCCGGGCGGACTCGACCGCCCCTTCCCTCCGGAGAACAAGGATCTGTTCGAGCGCTTTTTGGCGACCTCCGGAGTCGTATTCGTGAGTGAGTTCCCCTTTGGGACGGGCGCCTCGGCGATGACCCTCCGCAAGCGCAACAAGCTCATCGTGGCGGCCGCTAACGCTGTGCTGGTCGGGCAGAGCTCAGCCAAGGGCGGCGCCATGAACGCGTTCCGGTTCGCCATCGAGCAACGCAAGTCCATCGCCACGTTCATTGCGGACGACACCGATGCAACGAGCGGGAACAGGCAGATCGAAGCAGAAACCAAGGTGCCAACGGTCGCGTTCCCCACGGAACCCACCCCGGAGAAGTGGGATGCATGGCTCTCCGGGCTGTCCTGATCGACCTCGATGGAACGCTGTGGGACAGCGCACCGTGGTTTGCCTACCTTCTCTCACCTGAAGACGCCGCCGAACGTCGACGGCTAGCCGGCGCCCTGTGCGATCCCGCAGCCGGACTTCGCGCTGCCAGCCTCATCGCCGAGCGGTACACCAAGAGCCGATTCGCGGCTGCCTGCACCGATGAAGCGTCCCGACTAGCTCTGTACCCCGGGGCCAGCGACGTCCTGCAGAGGCTGCATGAGCACGTCCGGCTGGGGGTGGTGACGAACCTGCCGGGTTGGATCGCCAGTCCCATGCTCGCTGCTCAAGGGATCGATGAGCTCTTCACTCACGTTCAGACAGCGCAGCGGGGCGTGCCCCCCAAGCCGCATCCAGCCGGCATCACACGGGCCGCCACCGGCCTCGGAGTGGATACAACCGAGGTGGTCTACCTCGGAGACTCGCGCGCCGATTCAACAGCTGCCGCTCGAGCTGGCGTCTCCTTCCTATGGGCGTCCTGGGGCTACGACACGATCGCCGAACCCGTGACCAGCGCCACCAGTTGGATGGATGTAGGAGCACTCGCGTGAAGTGGATCTACAAGATCTGGTCCGGCTACGACGGATTCCGCCCGTCGCGGATCGAAGCCCGTCTGCGTCCCGGAGGCGAGCTGAATCTGGGCTGGGCGAAGTACGCCGACGTCGCTGAGCCCGGTGACGACGTCTGGGTCTGGTTCTACGAGGCCAACCGCTTCACCGCCGGCGTCTACGTCAAGGGCATCGTCGAGTCGATCGATCCCGTCAAGCAGCAACTGGTGTTGCAGACCCAGGAGTGGAACGCCACTTAACCACTGACCACCGCCGCCGAGAACGCGGTTCTCGCAAGCGTCGTGGCGCCCCGAGGTCGACAGGTCTTCGTCCTCCCCGAGGACTTCCGCCGGTTCGACGCCTGCACCGCCACGGCGGCGGGCGCCCCCAGCTGTGCTGCCCGGCGTTGCGATCACTGCACCTTCTGGGCCCAGCTGCCGTTGATCAAGCAGCCGCAGGTCCACACCCCGGACCTGCTCGTCAACAAAGTTGCCGCATTCGCCCCGGCGTACTGGGTGGTTGCTGCCCGCTCCTACGGCTGGAACAACAGCTACCGACTGCGCCCCGGGATCAACTCCACCACCGGGATGTTCTACCGCTTCAAGACGGGAGAAGCCGCGCTCGCCTACCCGCTGGCCAAGGGCATGGTGGCCGCGCTGGCAAAGCGGAACCTGCTGGAGGCAGATGCGATCGTGCCGATTCCGCTCAGCCCGGAGAAGGTGACCGCCGGGGAGATTCACCGTACGAAGCTGCTGTCTGAGAGCCTTAGTCGGCTCATCCAGGTCCCGGTCATCGAGGGTCTGAAGCTGACTGCCCCCAAAGGGAAACGCGCCTCCCAGAACGCCGGCGAGAGCCCCGCTCAGTTCCGCAAGGATTATTCGTCGCTGCTATCGGTTTCCCCCACTTTGTCAGCGTTGCAGCGCATCATCGTCGTCGATGACGTCTGCACCTACGGCAACACGTTGTCCGCGGCCGTGACAGCGCTGCGCTTGGCGGGGGTTAATGCGGAAATAGTCGTCGCAACCGCAGGACAGATGACGGTGCGGGACGCAGTTCGGGAGGACCGTGCGCTGTTCAAGCCTCAACAACGGTCGGCAGCGAGCCAGTCGACGTGAGCACCCGGCGCCGCCGACATCCCGTTGAGCGCCCGAAGACCGCTTAGCAACAGCGCGTGCCGGGGACTTGACGTACCGAATACCGAACGACATTGATGTCCGTTGGGGCGTCAGGGGCCGAGCGTGTCGCTTCGGCCGCCTACGCTCCCCCCGTGATGGCCAGCGGACCCAACGAGAACGACACGTGCCGGGACTACGTGCGCCCTGCACTGGCACGCGCCGGCTGGACCGACGACCAGGTCCACGAGCAGGTGCAGGTTCTGGCAGACCTCCCGGGCGGACGGCTGCCACCTCCTGAGCAGCGGAAACGCCGCGCGGACTACGTCCTTGAGCTGGAGCCCGGTCTTCCGATCATGGTCATCGAGGCCAAGAGGCTCTGGGCCCGCCCAGGCGACGGCATGCAGCAGGCCACCCGGTATGCCACCAAGTTGAAGGTGCCGCTGGCTTTGTCCACGAACGGACGTGGCTGGGTTCTGTACGACGCCGCGACCGGACGGCAACAACCTGTCGACGACGTGCCAACGCCTGTCGAGGCATGGGACCTGCTCGTGGCCTGGCGTGAGTTGGGGCCGCTGGCACAGGATTACCTGCGAGAGCCGTTCAACCGTCAGCATTTGAACGCCGACGGCAGCGTCAAGGCGCTGCGCTACTACCAGCGGCGCGCAATCCATGAGGTTCTCGTCGCCATGGCGGCTGGCCAACAGCGCCTGCTGCTGGTGATGGCTACCGGCTCGGGAAAGACCTTTACCGCCCTGCAGCTGGTCTGGAAGCTGTGGAACTACCGTCGGCGCACTCAGAGAACCACGGGTCAACGCAACTACCGCGTGTTGTACCTCGCCGACCGGGACATCCTCGTCCGCGACCCGATGCGGAAGAACTTCCAACGCGTGTTTGGCGATGCGGTCGTGCGGGTCAGCACCCGCGACTCCCGACACTCCCCTGACATCTACTTCGCCACGTACCAGGGGCTCACCACAGCGCATCAGGATCCTGACGTCCCTGCCGACAGCGCCGAGACCCGCGAACTTCTGCAGAACTATCCACCCGACTTCTTCGACTTGGTCATCGTCGACGAGTGCCACCGCGGCAGCGCCCGAGCCGATTCCGAGTGGCGGGGCATCCTGGAGCACTTCGACGCGGCCGTCCAGCTGGGGCTCACAGCAACACCCGTGGACCGCAACGGGGCCGACACCTTCGAGTACTTCGGCAACCCCGTCGACAGCTATAGCCTGAAGGACGGCATCGAGGACGGCTTTCTGGCCCCGTACACGATCCGGCGGGTCGTCTTCGACGTCGATGCAGACGGCGTTGAGGTGGTGGAAGGACAGCGAGACAGCAACAACCAGGTCATCCCGGCCGGAACCTACGGCACTCGTGACTACGAGCGGCGCCTCCGGCTCCCCGACCGGACCCACGCGATGGCGCGGCGGATCCTCGACGTGATCGGGGACACCAACGACCGCGCCGTCGTGTTCTGCGTCGACTCCGACCATGCGTTGACCATGTGCGAGGACCTGCGCAATCTCCGGCCCGAGCGCACCCAGCGTGACCCAGAGTGGGTGTCCCGCATCATGTCCGCCGAACGAGAGAAGGACCGGCTGCTCGAACAGTTCACGGACCCGGAACGCGACATCCCCCAGATCGCCGTCACGTCCAGCCTGCTCTCCACCGGCGTGGACATCGAGGACCTCAGGTACGTCGTACTCGCCCGCAACGTCGGCTCGATGCCGGAGTTCAAACAAATCATCGGTCGTGGAACACGGCTCTATCCGGAGAAGGGGAAGACCGAGTTCGAGATCATCGACTTCGTCGGCGCGACGAACCTGTTCCGCGACAAGACCTTCGATGGTCCGCCGCTGCGCCCCCCGGCCACCGAGACAGTCACGCCCGACGGCGATGTGGAAGAGACAAGCGTCGACCCGTCTGAGACCGACGACGACGGCGGGGCGTCCGTCCCGCCGAACCCGCCGGTGGAGGCCGGCCCCGATGTCGGCGGCGGCAGCGCATCCGATCCGGACGTGACTCCCACCGAAGGGGCCGGCCGCCGACCGCGTGAGGTCTTCGAGCTCCGTGGCGTGCCGGTTGCGCTCAGCAGTGAGGGCTTCTGGATCCATGACGTGGCCACCGGACGACCACGCCTGGTTCGGTATGTCGACTGGGCCAGCGAACGGATCTTGGAGAACTTCGACGCACCAGAGGCTCTGCTCCGGGCGTGGTCGGATCCTCGGTCACGGGCGGACGTCGTCACCTTCCTCGGACAGAGCCGGATCGATCCCGTCCGCCTGGCCGAAGAACTCGGACGCTCCACCGACGCCCCAGTGGACACCGTCGACCAGTTGCTACACCTCGCGTGGGGGTTGCCCACCCTGACCCGCGCCGAGCGAGCGGGACGGGCCCTCTCACAACACGCAACCGAACTGAACGCCTACCCACAGCAGGCACGGGAGGTCCTCGCCATGCTGCTGGACCGCTATGCCGAGGCGGGCATCGAAGAGATCGCCGCCCCGTCCGTCGTCCAGGTGCCGCCGCTGTCCATCATCGGATCGCCGACCCAGATCGCCGCTCGCTTCGGAAGTGCGGAGGCATGGCACCGGGCGCGGCACGAAGTCCAAGTCTGGCTCTACACGGCCTGATCCGCTCACTTGGCGAGACGCACCCGCCCAAACTAAAGATTTCGATGAGTTCGCCCGGGTGTAGCGTCCGCGACTGTGACTGACCGACTGGATCTGCGCCGGCGACTCCACGAGTTGGCGTTCCGCCAGGCCGGCTACGTGTCGGCCGCGCAGGCGCTCAAAGTCGGCTACAGCTACCAGGCGCAGAAGTACCACGTCGACCGTGGGAACTGGATCAAGGTCGACCGAGGCATGTTCCGGCTAGCCGAGTGGCCGTCGACCCCCGGCGATGTCTACGCGCGCTGGACCGTCTGGTCCGAGTCGCGCGGCGTCGTCTCATTTCAGTCCGCAGCCTCAGTGCACGGGTTAGGCGACTTTATCTCGCGGCAGGTTCACCTGACTCTTCTCCGCGCCCGGCCCCGCACCAACGGCGTAATGCTGCACTGGGCGCGACTGGAGGACGATGACGTCGAGGATCACGGCACCTACAGGGTGACCACTCCGACGCGCACCCTGCTCGATCTTGCATCTGAGGACGTGAGCCAAGGACAGTTCCTCGTAGCCGTCCAGGGCGCGCTCTCCTCCGGACAAGTAGACGAGGACGCCTTGATCCGTCACATGGACGGCATGGGCTCGCGCGCCGCCACTCGGTTAAGGCGAGCCATCGACTCAGTCACTGCGAACGGCGATTGACGTCGCGACCTGCGACTGGCCGGCACGGCATGCCCCGAGCCGATGAAGCAACCACCCACCTGTGACGCGGGCCCACAGCCCGCCTCTACGTCCCGAATGCCAAACCCCTAAGAGAGAAAGCAGCTATGACTTCCGCTAAGCCCGCCAACTTGTCTGCCGCGATCAAGCGAGCCCGTGACGTCATGCGCAAAGACGCCGGGCTTAACGGGGACGCCGATCGCATCCCCCAGATTGCGTGGCTGCTTTTCCTCAAGGCACTGGACGATCTGGAGGAGTCGCGCGAAGTCACCGATCCCCAATACCGACCGGCACTGGAGTCGCCCTTCCGTTGGCGCGACTGGGCCGCTGACTCAACGACTAGGCGCAGCGGGGACGCCCTGCTGTCCTTTGTGAATCAGGAGTTGTTGCCCCACCTGGCAGAGCTCACTGGAACTGGGGCAGCGGGTGATCCGCGCGAAACTCTGAAGTCGGTCTTCAGCGAAACTCGCAATCGAATGCTGTCCGGCTATCTTCTCGCAGATCTTGTGGACGAAGTGAACAAGATTAGCTTTGTGTCGGTCAATGACATTCACACCATGGCGCACCTTTACGAGTCCATGCTTCGAGAGATGCGAGACGCCGCTGGCGACGCCGGCGAGTTCTACACGCCCCGGCCCGTTATCCGATTCATGGTCAATCGTCTGAACCCTCGCCCTGGCGAGACCGTCATGGACCCGGCCGCGGGCACAGGCGGCTTTCTCGTTGAGTCATGGGACCACCTCGTCCGAGCCGCGGATGCCTCAGCCTCCCCCGCCCGAGAGCGTGAGCGTCTACGCGGGACTCTGTGCGGCTTCGAGAAGAAGCCGATGCCATTCCTCCTTGGTCAGATGAACCTACTTCTCCACGAAGTCGACTCCCCGAGGATCACGCGAGGCAACGCGTTGACATTCTCGGCCGCCGATCAGCGCCGCGACGGCGTGGACGTGGTGCTCACCAACCCTCCTTTTGGAGGCGAGGAGGAGGCTGGAGTCAAGGACTACTTTCCCTCCGACTATCGGACCACCGAAACATCATGGCTCTTCTTGCAGTCAGTCATGGAGCGCGTCGCCAAGTCGCCGCACGGAAGGGCAGCCGTGATTGTCCCGAACGGCGCGCTGTTCGACGAGGGCATTGGCGCTCGAATAAAGGCTAAGCTCCTCAAGGAGTACAACCTTCACACGATCGTTCGACTACCGAATGGGACATTCTCGCCATACACGTTGATCCCCACCAACATATTGTTCTTCGAGCGAGGCGGGCCGACCACCAATATTTGGTTCTACGAACACCCCCTGCCGGACGGTCGCAAGAACTACACCAAGACTAAGCCTCTCCGCTACGAGGAGTTTGCCGAATGCGAAGCCTGGTGGGGCGACGAGGCGCGGTCTGGCCGAGTTGAGACGACGGCAGCCTGGAAGGTACCGGCGACTGAGGTCGCCACGAACTACAACCTGGACCTGCACAATCCCAATCGTCCCGATGACTTGACCCATCGTCCAACGGGCGAACTTATCCATGAGCTGATCGATACTGAGCGCCAGATCCTGCTCATGCTTGAGCGCCTTCGAATCGACGCAGCAGGCACGAAGTGAGCGTCCGCCGCGCCCGCGTCGGGACAGTTCTTGATTTGGTCAGGCGTCAGGTTCGAGTGGACCCGGGAGAAACGTACGGCGAGATCGGTGTTAGATCGTTTGGCCGCGGCATTTTTCACAAGTCCCCCACTCTGGGTGCGACGCTAGGAAATAAACGCGTCTTCGCGATCGCGGAACATGACCTGGTTGTTAGCAACGTCTTCGCCTGGGAGGGAGCTGTCGCCCTTGCCACCGAAGCCGAGACGGGTCTTATCGGGTCACACCGATTTATGACCTGGGTGGCCGATCCCGCGGAAACGGACGTCAGGTACTTACTGCACTACTTCACGTCCAGCCAGGGTGTAGATCAGCTGCGCAGGGCCTCGCCAGGTTCCGCTGGACGAAACAAGACGTTAGGCATCAAGGCTTTTCAGGACCTCGTCATACCTCTTCCGAACCTTCCTGAACAGCAGGCCATCTCCGCACGATTGGATCGATTCGCGGAAACTGAACGGGCCATCATCAAAAGACGCCGAGACCAGGCACTCCTCACTGCTGCTCTTCGGCGACAGCTCGTGACGTCCCTCGGAAACGATCGTGAGCCCATTCCCCTTGGAGTAGTACTCCAGGAAGTACGCCGAGATTCCACTGTCGATCCGCAAAAAGCATATTCCATGCTCGGCGTGCGAAGCTTCGGCCGCGGATCCTTCGATGCCGGTGTCCTTCGCGGGGATTCGACTGCATACCGACGCCTTCGACGGGTGCGCGCCGGAGATCTGGTCTATCCGAAGCTGATGGCATGGGAAGGTGCCTTTGCCGTTGTTCCCGCGCATCTCGACGGCCGTTACGTTTCCCCGGAGTTCTGCACCTTCGAGATGCGGCTGGATCGCATTTCCGGTAGCTACGCCGATCATCTCTTCTCGGACTCCGAGTTTCTCAAGCGCTTCGCCACGCAGGCCACGGGGACAAACGTCAGACGGAGGAGGCTGCAGCCGGAGGACTTTCTTGCGTTGCATCTTCCCGTACCAAGCTTGGACGATCAACATCGCATGGTTCACCGACTCGATCAGGTTCGCGAGATAGAGAAGCTCGGCGCGCAGCAACAGAGTCTCGCGGAAGCCTTACCACTGGCAGCGCGAAGTGAAGTCTTCTCAGTGCTCAATTAATTGAGCGGCCGCTTCTGGAGTAACCCGTTAGCTGGCTGTCGTCCGGAGGTCTAGAGCGCCAGCCAGCTAACGTGCTCTGCCAGTTGCAGAGAACTCCTCGTTGTCTGGCCCGGCACATGCACCCACGCTCCGCTCGTCAGTTCGCGGCCAGACGACAGTCGCAATGCACCGGCCGGGCAAGCGCCAGACACGAGGCTCGAACATGAAACGCATGACAGTCCGAAGGTTGACCCGACTCAAAAGCTGAAACCCTCATTGGCCAACGCTTTCACTTCACCAGCGCCGGCGAAACTTTGAGCCGGGAGTGTTTCAACGGCCCAGGTTCATCGTTCCCGCCTCCTATGGCAGGGGGAACAACGCTACGCCGCGCACTAATCGTTCGCTGAGGTAGGCCACCGTCGCGCAGCCTGCCGCCCTGGGTCGCCAAGTGGTCGTGGCGCGTGTCTCGGGCTCTAGGTCGGCCCCGTCCGTCCGAGAGGGGCTGCACCTGCGGGGCGATGGATCACTCCATGCTTGTCGAGCGCGCGCCGCACGGCAGTCTGTGAGCGGTCAACCAACTCGGCGATCTTCCGGAGTGACCGGCCGGCCCTGTACTGCTCAATGATGAACGTCTCCAGGTCGGCCTGATTTTCGGCCGAGTCGCCAGTGCGTGTGCTGCCGGCGAACCATGGCAGCGGCTCAAGCCCTGGCCGGAGCGGGTAGGGCATCGTTCTGGTCACCTCTCGCCAGCGTGTGCAGGTCTTAGTGGGACGGCTCCCCGTTCACGGCCTCAACGACTCGGTACGTCGCGCACCGGCCGAGCCGCACGACTGATCAGCGACGGCTTCGGGACCGCAGCCCGCGGCGCTGGCGCTTTCGCCGATCAATCGGCGTGGGTAACCATGTGACGGACCCTGATGTCGGGGTCCGCGGCAAGCGTGTTCCGGACGGATAGCGGCAGCGCTGTACCTCGGCTAGCCACGGCGATACGGACCTGAACGGCAGGGTCGGAAGCGAGGATTCTGTAGACGCTCTCGTCAACCGGAGCGTGGCTGGCCCCTGCGGCCCTGACGCCCGGGTCTGAGTGGAACACCAGCCCGGTCGCGAAGTGCGCGAGGGAAGGGTCGGCGGCAGCGACGTTGGCAACGGCGGCAGCGCCCAGACGTGCCCGCGTCACGTCACGGAGGAGTGGCAGCGCGGCGGCAATCAACCTGGACGCGAGCTCCGCGAAGTCTCCGGCAACAGTCCCGGCGCGCCGCAGCGCGTGCGCGGCAGCGATGAGTGCGGTGGCGGGAAGCGTGCCTGCACCGGTGTCGATGCGACTTCTGCTCAGCGGGTTGTTGTGTTCGATCTCCCACTCGTCGGCCTGGGTCAGCCCCGGATGGTCGCCAATCTCGGCGAGACGTCCGACAGCGTTGGCCGCGACCGGCCGAGGCAGGCGGTCAATCAGGCGACGCAGCGCAAGAATCGCCTGTCGCCGCGACGCGGCGATGTCCAGGGTGTCCTCGGCGATGGCAAGCATCTGCTCAGCGACGAGGAGGAGGAGCTCCTCACGAGAGCCGGCGGCGGCGATGGCCGCAGAGTCGACCGTCGCGGGCGAGGTGTCGCCTGTCGGCACGGCCGGAGCCGCTGGGACTTCTCCTTCTTCGGCGACCGTGCCGACAGCAAACAACACGCCGCCGACCGGCGGGCAGAGTGCGGGGACGAGGGTGCTGGGCTCGATAGGTGCCTCTTGGGTCGCATCGAGAAGCGCCAGCATGAGGATGGCGGTCCGCTCCTCTGATGTGCCCACCGTGCCCCCGCTCCGGACGTGCCCGACGGGGCGGCGCAGCAGCGCTGCGCACGCCCGCCGTGCCGCCAACTGGACTCCGGCGTCACTCCCCTGCCAAGCGGCCAGGGTGTCCGCTGCGTCGCGCACGCCGGCATCTGCCCGTTCCCGCACCACCGGCAGAAGCGGCTCCCACCCAGAGGGCAGGTTCCGAAGCAGAGTCCACAGCTCATCCGGCGGGTCCGATCGGCGGATCATCTCGGCTAGGTCCGCACCGACGTCGGAACGCCTGTCCTCGACCGCCCAGTACGTCTGGACGAGAAGGTTTGCGATTTCGGCATCCGCCCGGGTTGACTGCTCGACGGCTGTCCGGGCGAGAGCGCGGATGCCGTCAACGGCGGAGGCGGGGATCCGGACGCCGAGACGGGCGAGTCCTCGGACGGCTTCCATTTCGGCCCGTCCAGCGATCCACGGTGACTCCCACAGGCCCTCGGCGAGGCTTAGCAGGCGTGCGGCAAAGTCGGGGATGTCCGCATCAGGGACCAGCCGGGACTGTTCACTCGCTATTTTCACGGCTGCCCCCCGGACCAGAGGCTGCGCGGCCGTGGCCCAACGCCAAGTGCCGGCCATCTCAGGCAGCGCATCGACGGTCTCGGCCGCCTTCTTCGAGCTACCCGCACGCACATAGCACTCGACCGCCACGGCGGGATGTTCAGCAGCCACGAGGATGTCGCCGAGCAGCTGCCATGCGAGGCGCTCCTCAAGCAGATGACCGGCGAGCCGCGCCTCCCACAGCCATCGCCGGACGTATCCGAACGCGTCGGGAAGCCGCCCCGACTGAACGGCCTCAAAGGCCACGAAGGACATGTCCTCCTGGGACTCAAGAACTCGCCGTCGGTTCGGCATGGCCTCGAGAACCAGTTGCAGATCGCCAATCGGGAACCTGCCCGCGTCAGCGATGACTCGCCGCGTGGCGCGAAGGGCGTTGGCGGCGTCGCCGTACAGGCCCTGCTCACTGCTCATGAGAACGGCCTGCCGCCACAGGTTTTCGGCTCGAGTTGCATCACCGGCGAGCGCAAATGCGCGGGCTGCACGCGACGCAACGAGTCCCCCCGCGTGGAGAAGTCTGCCCGCGAGCGCGTCTTCCAACAGATGCCCGTACGCCTGATCTACGTCCTTCGAGCTGGGCGCGGCCGTCAACCGCGCGTCTGCTGCGGCGCACCGCAAACGGGCGCGCAGGACCGGGTCTGCCGTCGCCGCTGCCGCCTCGGCCAGGGTCCGGAGCGTCGTCAACAAGGCCGGTGTCGAGTCGTCCGTCTCGACGATGATCGAGTGCGGCGGGTCGAACTCGAACAGTCCGTCCACGAGTGCGCCCTCGAGCACAAGACAAGCCAACTGCCCGAAGTCGGGGTCACCGGCGGTGGCCAGCCGCTGAAGGGCCTGGACCGCGCCGGGTAGGTCATCGCTGCCCTGCTCGGCCCACTGGCCGGCGAGCTCGAGCAGCAGCCACCGGTCCGGCGCTGTTCCGCCGGCAACCTGTGCCGCTTGGGCGAGCGGTGATCCCGGCGGGAGGCGTAGTTCGCTTCCGCGCAGGACGCGGTCGAGGCTCAGCCGGTAGACGATGGCGAACGCTGTGGTCGGGTCGCTGGCGGCCAACGCATCCGCCTGCCGTCGTCGCATGACGGCGGCGTGCCCGGGAAAGCCCCCAGCCGAGAGCTGCTCGGCAACCGACGCATACAGATTGGCTGCCGAGGCGGGGTCCGTGGCCTCCTTCAACTTCGCGTCCGCCACAACCGAGGCGAGGTTCAGGACGTCGACCGGGGCCTCGACGAGCCCGAGCGCTTTAGGTGCGGTCGGACCGTCAGTTGCGGGGGTCACCCCGCAGAATGCCGTCGCCCAAGCCGGTCCGAAGACGGCGGTGACGAGGCCGGGGGCGTCGCGAAGCTCGCGGCTCAGCGCCTCCGCGCCCCAGACGACGATCGCTAGGTCTCCGTGGTATTCACGCTGCAGCGCTGCGATCTCGTCCACGATGCCCGTGTCGTTGTCTACGGTCGCCGAGGTGACGATGACGAAGCGCTGCGGGGCGAACCGCCGAGGCGGCAACTGATGCTTCGCCGGTCGAGGGGCGACGGCGTACTCCTCGACCGCGTCACGGATCTGCGCCGGGGTGATGACTGGATACCGTTTGACTTGGTAGAGGGTCGTTGACCCAGTCGGAAGGCGCTCGACGATATCCAGGCCGTACTGCTTCTGCCCGCGCCGCCCATAAAACTGGACCGTCAGATGGTCGCGGCGACGGAACACGATCTCCGCGGCTACCCGCTCGAGCACCTCGGGATCCAGCGCGTCCAGCGGAAGCAGCGCTGGGTTCTGGATTGGCGTGGGCAGGGGTTCGGGCTGGGTCCGGCCGGCGAGCTCCGGGAAGTTGAGCTCCGCTACCTCGTCGTCCTCGTCAGGGGCAGGAGCTTCCGTCGTGTTCTGTGGCTCGGCGGCCTCCGCCACAGGGTCGGTCGATGTCTCCGGCGAGCGGCCCGTTGCGGGGCACCGGTCGCCTCCAGACTGGTGAACCTTGATCTGTCGCCGCTTCCCAGTCAGCCCGACCGCCTGACCACAGACGGGACATCGTGCCTCGGTCTCCACCCTCACCCCCGCGATACAGCCGCCGCTTCGCCAACGACGACGAACGAGCCTTGGTCACGTCGCCCCGCCCGTGACGATGCCACCCCGCACCCCTCCATCGCGAACTACGCGAACGGTCCCTGCTCGTCCGAACCATGTCGTCCTAGCAGCCGACATCTTCGTGAGGTCACAGCCGGGACCTGCGGACAGCGGCGGACCTGACCGTTGCCGCCCCCTTGAGCCAGAGAATGAGCTGCATTCGCGGGACCATCTTGTCCCAGCTTTGCACTTCGTTCCGACCGTGAGCACGAAGCCGCGCACACCGCGCCCCTCCCCGAACACCCTTCGCAGTACCGCCTCGGTCCGACGACGATCGATTGGCGCAGGCCTGTCGCCAGTCGGGCTTCGCCTCCCGCCGCATAGCGCTGCCGGCGCCGCGATAACCACTTGATGAACCTAGATCGCGAGCCGACACACCTCTTGCACCCAGGATGATCTTGATGCGGGACAGCCGTCCATAGCGTCGGTTCGTGATGACCCTGCACAAGCTCACGGCTGGGGACGGATACACCTATCTGACCCGCCAGGTGGCTGCGCACGACGCCACCGAGCAGAAGGTCGGAGGCCTCGGGCAGTACTACAGCGACAAGGGCGAAGCCCCTGGGATCTGGATGGGCCGCGGCCTTGCCGGCGTGCCGGACTTTCCGGTCGGCAGCACGGTCACTGAAGCGCGGATGCTGGCGCTGTTCGGCCAGGGACGTCACCCCAACGCCGACCAGCTCGAGCGAGCCGCTCGGTTGGCGGGCATGGCTCCGCAGGAGGTCGATCAAGCCAGCCGTCTGGGCAAGCCGTACCTGATCTTCGAGCGCGCCAACGAGTTCCGCCGTCGCAGCTCCATCGAGTTCCGCGAATACAACGCCGCCCGGGGGCTGGCGGCTGTCACTCCGGTGCCGACAAAGGAGCGCGCCAGCATCCGCACCGCCCTGGCCAGGACGATGTTCGTTGAGAGCTATGGCCGTCCTCCGCTCGATGCCCGGGAGCTGTCCGGCCACCTGGCTCGGATCTCCCGGCAGGCCACCACCGCGGTCGCCGGCTACGACCTCACCTTCAGTCCGGTGAAGAGCGTCTCGACGCTCTGGGCGATCGCTCCCCGCGAGATCGCGGGGGTTATCGAGCAGGCGCATGCCGAGGCCGTCGCCGACACCCTCGCCTGGCTGGAAGACCACGTGGCCTACACGCGCATCGGCCACCAGGGGGTCGCCCAGGTGGACGTCCGCGGATTGATCGCGGCGTCGTTCACCCACCGCGACTCCCGCGCCGGCGACCCCGACCTGCACACGCATGTGGCGATCAGCAACAAGGTGCAGACCCTCGACGGCCGGTGGCTGGCGCTGGACGGCCGACCGCTGCACAAGAACGTCGTCGCCGCCTCGGAGCGCTACAACACCCGGCTGGAGGCGCACCTGGTCGATCGGCTCGGCGTGCGCTTCGCCGACCGTCCAGGCACCGACGCCGGCAAGCGCCCCGTGCGGGAGATCGTCGGGGTCGACGGGCCACTCCCCCGCTTCTGGTCCTCGCGGCGCACCGCCATCGACGCCCGACAGGCAGTGCTGTCCGCACAGTTCCAGGCTGACCACGGTCGACCGCCGACAATGAAGGAGTCCGTGGCATTGGCCCAGCAGGCCAATCTGGAGACACGTCAGGCCAAGCACGAGCCACGCTCGTATGCCCAGCAACGGGCCAGCTGGCGGACTGAGGCACTGACCGTGCTCGGTGGTGATGAGCGGCTGGGGCGCTACCTGGACGGCGTCCTCCGCGCGAGGTCCCCGCGCAAGGCGCAACGAGCGACCGACGCGTGGGTGGACGAGACCGCTGCGGCACTGGTGTCAGTGATGGCGAGCGCCCGAGCGACGTGGCAGGAGAGTCACGTCCGCGCCGAAGCGGAGCGGCGGACCCGCGCTGCGGGGATCAGGCTCTCCGACGTCGACCGTGCCGTCGACGCGATCGTCGCGGCGGCCTTGTCACCCCGGTTGGCGATCCGGCTGGGCGCGCAGGACACGCTCGAGGAGCCTGCTGTGCTGCGCCGCTCCGACGGCACGTCTGTCTTCACCGTGGCCGGCTCGACGCGCTACAGCTCGAGCGAGGTCCTCGCCGCCGAACGAGCCGTTCTCGCGGCCGCCGGCCGGCGCGACGGACGTGTCACCCCAGCTGCGTCCGTTGCCCTGGCGTTGCTCGAGTCGGTTGCCAACGGGGTGGGGCTCAACCCGGGTCAGGCGCAGCTGGTCCACGAACTGGCGACGTCCGGCGCACGAGTGCAGCTCGCGCTGGCACCTGCGGGCACCGGCAAGACCACCGCGCTGCGAGCGCTCGCCGCGGCCTGGCAGGCAGGCGGTGGCAGCGTCGTGGGCCTGGCCCCCTCCGCTGCAGCCAGCGCGGTCCTGCGCGAGCAGCTCGGCGCCGACACCGACACCCTCGCCAAGCTGGTCCACGCGGTGAGCGGCGGCGCGGACGTCCCGCCCTGGGTGACGTCGATCGGACCGGACACGCTCCTCGTCGTCGACGAGGCCGGCATGGCCAGCACCCCCGACCTGGCCCGGATGGTCGAGTTCGTCGTCCAGGCCGGTGGATCGGTACGGCTGGTCGGTGACGACCGGCAGCTGGCCGCCATCGGCGCCGGCGGGCTGCTGCGCGACCTCGCCGCCAGCCACGGCGCGGTGAGCCTCACCCAGGTGGTCCGCTTCACCGACCCGGACACCGGCGCACCCAACCACGCCGAGGGCGCCGCCTCGCTGGCCCTGCGCGACGGGGACCCAGCGGCGCTGGCGTACTACGTCGACCACGGCCGGGTGCACGTCGGCGATCTCCCGACCGTGACCGACGACGTCTACACCGCCTGGGCGGCAGACCGAACCGCCGGGCGCGACGCCCTCATGCTGGCGCCCACCCGAGAGCTCGTCGCCGAGCTGAACAACCGGGCCCGCGACGAGCGGCTGGCTCAGTTGCCCGGTCCCGCCGGTCAGGAGGTCGCACTGGCCGACTCAGGGCGCGCCTCGGCCGGCGATGCGGTGATCACCCGCCGCAACGAGCGGACCCTCTCCATCTCTGCCACGGACTGGGTGAAGAACGGCGACCGGTGGACCGTCGCCGAGGCTTATGGCTCTGGTGCTCTCGGGGTGGTCCATCGCCGCACCGGTCGGCAGGTCACCCTCCCGGCCGACTACGTGCGTGAACACGTCACCCTCGGCTACGCCACCACTGTGCACGGCGCTCAGGGCGTCACCGCCGACAGCTGCTACGCCATCGCCACCGGCACGGAGTCCCGCCAGCTGCTCTACGTGGCCCTCACCCGTGGCCGCCACGCCAACCACGTCTTCCTCCCGGTCGCCGGCGATGGGGACCCGCACGGCCTGGTCACCCGGGACGCACTGCTGCCGCCGACCGCCGTCGACGTCCTCAGTCGGGTCCTGGCTCGGGACGACGCCCCGACCTCGGCCACGAGCACGGCCCAGGAGCTGGTCGATCCGGCGACTCAGCTCCACGACAGTGCCAGCCGCTACCACCACGCACTGACCGTCGCCGCCGAGGAACGGCTCGGCTCCGCGGGGCTCGCCGCCATCGACACGGCCGCCGACGCTGCGGTGGCCGGACTGACCGCCCAGGACGCCTACCCCGTGCTCCGAGCGCACCTGGCCCTCTGCGCCGTCGCCGGCCGCGATCCCGCCCAGGTGCTGCGGGAAGTGCTGGCCGCTCCACGCGGCCTGGACGACGCACGTGATGCCGCGGCTGTCTTGGACTGGCGCATCGATCCCACCGGGCGCCACTCGAACGGCGCTGGCCCGCTCCCCTGGCTCCCGACCGTCCCCGAGCCGCTGCGCGCCGATCTCGCGTGGGGGCCCTACCTCGACGACCGCGCTGGCAGAGTCGCTGATCTCGCTGCAGCGGTGGCTGCTCACGCCGGTGACTGGACGCCGGCCAGCGCACCGTTGTGGGCCCGCCCACTCCTCGACCGGGACGTTGCCCTCGTCGCCGACCTCGCCGTCTGGCGCGCGGCTCACGGCATCGACGACGGCGACCGCCGTCCCACCGGCCCGGTCCTCCCCGCGGCCGCTGATGCACGAAGCCAGCGCAGGCTCGACGCCCGCGTGGCCCACGTACTGGGCAACCCCGGCACTGTCACCGCACGGTGGACCCCGTTGGTCGGCCCCATCGACCCCCGGATCGCCGCGGACCCCTACTGGCCCGTTCTGGCCGAGCGACTCAGCACCGCCGAACGCGCGGGTATAGACGTCGCAGCGCTCGTCCGGACAACGACCAGCCGTGCCCTCCCGGACGAGCAGCCAGCGGCCGCACTCTGGTGGCGGCTGACCAGCCACCTCTCCCCCGCCGTGCTGGCTGCCGACGACGCATCCACGAGGAGGCTGCGCCCGGGCTGGACGTCCGATCTCTTCGCCGTCCTCGGTAGCGCGGCCGCTGATCGCGTGGTCACCGATCCCCAGTGGCCTGCGCTGGTTGCGGCCGTTGGCCGGGGCAGGGACGACGGCTGGCAGCCAGCGCAGTTGCTGTCCACCGCGTACGACCTCCTGCGCGCCGGCCAGCCGGACGACGAGTCGCTGCTCCCCCACGAACTGACGACCGCCCTGCTCTGGAGGATCGGCCTGCTCACGGAGCCGATCCCCGCTGCGGGTGCCGGTACGCCCGTGCCGACCGTCCTCGATCAACCGTCCGCCTCGGACGACGCATCCGGTATGGACTGGATGGTCGGCCTCACCGAACCTGATGTCACCGAGCACGCACCCGAGCCGCTCGACATCGATCCGGTGGAGCCCGCTGCCACCGAGTCCTTCGATCAGGTCGGCTCGTCAGGAGTCGCCCGGGAACGGCTTATCGAGCTCAATCAGCAAGCAGCGACCTTCTTCACCGCGGCGTACCAGGGCTCGTGGGCACCGGCCTACCTGACCGATCGGCTCGGCACCGACCTCATCGACGACGAGCGGTTCACCATCGGCTACGCCCCCGCCGGCTGGACCGGCCTGATCGACCATCTCCGCGACTTGGATGCCAGCGATGACGAGATCGTGGCCGCCGGCCTCGGGAGCCACGCCTTCACCGGTCGCGTCATCGACCGCTTCCGCGACCGGATCGTCTTCGCCATCCGGGACGGCGACGAGATCCACGGCTGGATCGGCCGCCGTAACCCCGCCCATAACGGCGACGGCAGTCATGCCGTGCCGAAGTACCTCAACACCGCCGAGACCGACCTGTTCACCAAGGGCCACGAGCTATACGGCCTCACCGAGGGCGCTGCGGCCCTGGCCGGCGGTGCGACGCCGGTCCTGGTCGAAGGCGCCCTCGACGCGCTGGCCGTCACCCTCGCCGGCGAAGGCCAGTTCGTCGGCGTCGCTCCGCTGGGTGTCGCCTTCACCGACGCACAGGCCGACCGGCTGCGCCCGCTGATCGGCGACGGCCGCCCTGAGGTCATCGTCGCCACCGATGCCGATCGCGCCGGGCAGCTCGCCGCCGACCGCATCTTCTGGCAGCTCACTGAGCGAGGTGCCGACCCGCGCCACCTCGCCGTCCCGAGCGGTAAGGACCCCGCCGAGTTGCTGGAGACGGCCGGCGCCGATGCTCTGCGCCGAGCCCTCGCAGACTCACCCAACCTGGCCAGCGCCCTCATCGAAGCCCGCATCGACACCTACGCCGATCAGCTTGGAACCGCCGAGGGCCAGGTGTACGCGACTCGCCGCGCCGCCAAGGTGATAGCCGCGCTCCCCGTCTCACGTTGGCCGGAGCTGCTGACCTTGGTCGTCGCAGCAACAGGAGTCGGTCCGGCAATTGCGCTCCAGGAAGCTTTTGAAGCTGTGGACCGCAGGATGGAGCACGGACGGAGGGATACCGGCCCGCACGGTACTGAGACAACCGATCGACGACCACGTGCGCCCGAGCACAGGCAAGTCCGAGCGTCGCCAACCGTGCATACCAGCGTTTCTCAGGCGACCCAAGATGCGGTTGCTGCGTCCCACGTCCATCGCCCCGCGAGTCAGCTCCGAGGCATGCGGATTTAGACCAGCGCGCCGGCGCAAAGGATCTTGCACTCTCACCCGACCGCGCCAACTCTGCCAGACTTGGCTATGACCTTCACTGCCACCGCCATCGTCGTCCTCGTGGCCTCCCCTGGCGACACGGCCGACGAGCGGGCAGCGATCCAGCTAGCTCTGAGCCGGTGGAACGTGGATCGCGGCGAGCGCGAGGCTGCCGTCGTCGTCCCGTGGTTGTACGAGCAGCACGCCGTACCCGCTCTCGGAAGCTATGCACAGTCGATCATCAATTCGCAAGCGGTGGATCGCGCGGACGTGGTCGTTGCCTTCTTTGACTCGCGCTTAGGTACTGAGACCCCCGAAGCTGTCTCCGGTACGGCGGAGGAGATCAGGCGAGCGCACGAGGCGGGCAAGCCGGTGCACGTCTACTTCTCAAACGAACCCATCCCTCGACAGCGAGCGGACGCCGAACAGCTGGCCGCACTTGCCGACTTCAAGACGGCGCTTCAAGCGATAGGCCTACTGGGCGCATACGACAACCCCCTTCACCTAGCAAGCCAAGTGGTCAGCGCGATTGACTTCGACGTGAATGCGAAGGACTGGGGATCCACCGTGCGCTCGGCCAAGCCCGCGGGTGCACTTCTCAAGGCGCGGCATGATCACCGTCGAGAAGCCTCTGGGACCGATTCGAAGGGGAAGATCAAATACCGCACCCTGGCTAACGATCTAGTAATCCGGAACGACGGTGAGCTTACGGCGGAAGCGATTCATGTGACGGTCGACGCGATGGGGGGCACGGTTCATTTTGAGGATCCTGAACCGTTCGACCTCACACGAGACTCAGAAGTCGCCTTCACACTCATTCCACTCGAAGGATCGGGGAATTTGGGCGTCCACATGCAGTGGACAGAGCAGGGTGAGTCGCGGGACTTCACCCAGACCGTACGTACAACGTAAATCCTCGACTCGGACGTACGACTCCTGCCTACCCGTAGCGAGCGCGGCGAGAAGTCAGTACATCGATCGCATCGATCATCTGCTCAGCCACCGGGTGGGCGCCCGATGCGATCGGCGATATGAAGGCGCCCTACGGCCGCGTTGCCAAGAGCTCGGGCGTCATGCTGGCAGCCCGCACGTGTAAGCCCAACTGCGGGTCGAGACGGCTGGCCAAGCCGAGCAAGTCGGTGAACCTATCCGCCAGGTTGGTAGTCAAGAGGGGTTCGTGGTGGGCCACGCGGTTGCGCAGGTCGTGCAGGCGACCGACCGGTCCATCGACGTGGGTGGCGCGGTCGGTACCCCGGGGGAAGGCTCGGTGGAGCGCAGGCACCCACAGCGTCTTCTCGTGTGCAGCTGAGCTGAGGTAGCGCCAGAAGCCGAACATCAGCTCGGCGACGACCTTCCCAGGCCGGGCCTGCTCGCCACCGGCGTTACCGATCGCATGGCGCAGGTTGTCCCGTGGTCGTTCGTTGATGTCGACCCGCCGGCGGCCCCGGGTGCGGTAGACCGGTGCGAACACGGTTTCCCCGGCCAGGGTCCAGTGCGGCGGGCCGGGCCACCGATCGGACAGTGCGCGGTCGTAGGCGTTGCGCAGGCCCACCTCGACGTGCGCCAGGTCGTGCAGCAGTGCCGCACTGAGCTGGGTGTTCCACTCGTACAGCGCCAGTGCGCGACCCCGGTCAGAGTCAGCGGCAGCCAGGTAGACCGAAAACCGCGGGACGCTCAGCCAGCGCTCCACCCAGTCGCCAGCTGGCGGCACACCTGGCGCTGGCTGCGGCGGTGTCGACTCGGTCATCACGTTCCATCCTGACGTACACTCCCTAACGAAAGCCCCGGTGGACCGCTGGCCTCTGGCCATGTCGCCGGGGCTTCGTCTTGCCCTTGTGCCTACCTGCGGCGGGTCCCTGGCCTCGTCAGCGACCAGCACCGTCGACGAAGGCGGCGTAGCGGCTCTCCGCCGGCCAGCTCTGGTGCCGGCCGGTGCGGCAGGTGCTCTCGCCGAGTCGTTCGACCATCCGGTCGCAGAACAGCGGGAACGCATAACGGTTCCACTCCTCGACCAGTTCGGGAGCGGCCACGCTCTCCGCCTGCCAGCGCAACACCGCCAGCACCGGTAGCTCGCGGGCGATGTGGGGATGCTGGCGCCAGCAGCCCGGGATCATCTGCGCCGGCCGCCAGGCGTACTCGTGGTTGATCCAGACGGCCACGTCGTCACACCAACTCCACACGGAGCCGCCGAGCTCGCTGCTGCACCCGGCTGGCTCCCACGGGCGCTCCATGTCGGCAACGACGCCGGCCGGAGCCGGCTGAAGGGCCTCCCGGCGGCGCACGTCCTGCAGCAGCTCGAGTGCAGCCAGTACGGCAACCGGCGGCGGCGGGAACGGCAGCACGATCACTGCGGCCACTCACCGCGCGATGAGGTGGACGGCCCACCAGGGATGTCGTCCGGCCGGGCAGTCAGCCGGTGGTCGCGGGCGTAGCTCAGCGCCGCGGCAGTGCGCTCCTGGACGTCCACCACGTCAGCACGTGCACGGGACACCTGCGCGCGGGCTGCCTCGAGCTCTGCCTTGAGCTCTTGTCCGTCCGTGCCGTCGAGGCAGCGCCGGAGCTTGGCCAGGATGGGTGGCGCAGTGCCGGCGATGACAAGCGCGTGCCGCTCCGGCACTCGACGGATGTCCCCGGGCCGCAGCACTCGCACGTCCTCCCCCGACCGGGACGTGCCGACGCCACCGGGGCCGTCGGTGATCGTCTGCCGGCTGATCCGCACGTCGTCCAGGAGGTCGGACAGCTCCCGGTAGAAGTGGACGTCCTTGCCCCCACCGAAGACGACCAGGGTGTTGGTCAGCCCGAGCAGCGATCGGGCCTCGTCCTCCCCGTAGGAGACGACCATCTGCTTCCAGGTCTGCGCGGCGTAGATGAACGACAGGCCGAGAGCTCGTTCGTTGGCCATCCGCACGCGCAAGGTGGGCAGCGGGGTGGTCGAGGGCAACTCGTCGAGGCAGGCCAGGAAGCACGGCGTCATCCGCCCGTGCGGCGAGGTGTTGGCGACCTGCAGTGCGGTGTCCAGGACGTGTTCGGCGACGGCGGTCATCAGCGGTGCCGCCGAGGCGTACGGGTCGTCGCGGCCGAGGAGGTAGACCGTGCCCTGCCGCGTGATCAGGTCGACCAGGTCGGTGGCCGGCCGGCCGGGCGAAGGCACGCAGCGGGCGCGGATGTCCGGCTGGAAGAACAGCGCCATGGCCTGTTGCACCGTGGTGACGGTGTTCCCCACGGTGTCCGGGCTGCCGTGCAGCGCCCCAGCGAGCAGCCCGTCCCAGAAGCGGGCGGCGTGCGGGTGCTGCTGCAGGATCTCGGCCGGCTGCTCGGCGGCGACCGGGTTGGCGACCCATTCCAGGACGTGGTCCAGGGTGCGACCGGTGAGGGCTGCGGCGTGCAGGAAGCCCTGCAACACCTTCGCCGTCTCGGCCGCGTAGAACCGTGCGGCGTTGTCCTGCCGACCACCGGTGACCGAGCCGGTGACCGTTCCCGCGGAGAAGGCCTTCGCGCGTCGTTCGGCGATCTGCGGGTCGACGCAGCCGGCGATCGGGTCCCACACCAGCTCCGGGATCCCCGGTGCGGCGCCGAACGGGTCGAGCACCGCGATCGGGCGAGGCGGCTCACCCGGCTGCACGGGGCGTTGCCGTCGTCCCGCGGTCAGCAGCAGGTCGTCGACCTTGGTCAGCGTCGCCAGCCCGGCGCCGCGATGGGCCAGCAGTGCGGGGGCCAGCAGGTCCAGCGTCTTACCGGAGCCCTGCTCGCCGTAGACGCCGGTGGTGCGGTCGTACCGGCACCACAGCTCAACGCCACGGGGCAGCGAGGAACGCCCCAGCCGCCAGCCGACGTCCGTGGGCTCGAACCGGGACATGCGATTCCCCCTCAAGGTCAGCGGGCCCGGGTGGGGCCGGGCGTCCGTCCACGTGCCAGCTGGAGCTGCCGACCGGCCTCCCGCGTGGCCACCTCCAACGCGGCCGCCGTCTGTGGCTGCTCCAGCAACGCCTGGTGGGCGGCGAGCGCCCGCCGCGGGAAGTCGGTGCTCCTGGGCCCGCTCTCGGCGGCACGGGCAGCCACCGCGAGCGACAGCAGCCGGGCGTTGTGCAGCGCCCCGGCCACCGGCTGCAGGTCCATGGCATCGACCCGGACCAGACCGCCGAGCTGGTAGCCCCGCAGGTAGGCAGCCACCCGGTCGTCCCGTGGCGGCACGTCGCGGGCGTAGGCCACGAGCGCACCGGTGTCCGCCCACGACCGGACCGTGCGGTACATCAGCTGGGTCGCCAACGTCGGCAGGTGCTGGGCGGCCGCCGCGACGGCCGCCCGCAACGGCTCCGGTTGCGACCCCGCGTCCGAGCCCGGGCGGTTGAGCGAGGCGTGCAGGCGCAGAGCCGCGTGCACGGCCGGCGGTGCATCGTGGTGCGGCCGCCGGCTGCCGTCGTCGTAGGGGCGCAAGGCGGCTCGCACGGCCCGCCAGGCAGGCGCTGCCTGACCAGTGCCCGGCTCGGCCACCGGGTCCAGCCGCTGCGCGGCATCGCTGAGCGTCTCGGCGGCGAGCGTGTAGGCCAGGACCTCCGCCACCGATGGGGACTCTGCCGCACCGCTCGTGGCGCGGAGCAGCACGGCGACCGCGTCGGGCACGACGAGAGCCGGGTCCGAGCCCGTCAGGACTGCGGGCCCGACCAACGGCCGGTCGAGGATGGCGGAGTCCGCCCGCGACGGCGGCTGCAGAGCTGCTGTCTGCTGGACCCGCACCGACTGCCGCTCGACCTCGGTGAGCCACTGGGCCGCCGGGCCGGTGGGCAGACCTCCGGCGATCACCTGGGCCAGTGGCGTGACCGTCTCCGCCACCGCCGTCGCCGCCGCCCATCGGGTTGCCACCGTGGTCTGAGGATGGAGGACTGCGAAGGTGTCGGCCACGGCAGCCGCGAGCCTGGCCAGGCTCGACTCGGTCGCCGGCGCTCGGGCGCCTAGTTCCGTGCAGGCAGCGGCCAGCGCCGCGACCTGCTGCTCGCGGCGGTCACCGATGGCCGGGGACACCCCGTCGTACCGCAGTTGGGCCAGCGCGCGGCCCAGGTGTCCCAGCGCGGTGCCCGCATCGGCGCGGGCTGCGGCGGTGGGCTCCGTGGTCTGCGCGGTGTCGGCGAGGGCGTCGAGGAGCTGCCCGAGCGACGTGGCCATCAGCGCGGTTCCCGCAGTGCCCGGCGGCCGTGCCGGGCCGCGGCGAGGACATCGGGATGTGCGAAGTCCTCCAGCTCCAGCTCACCGAGGATGCGCAGCGCCTGGGTGATGAGCTGGTCGGGGTCATGAGCATCGGTGGTGACGGGCACTGGTCCGCTGGCCACGCCCAGGGCGGACGACGCGGCGAGGCAGTGCAACTGCGCCGCCGTCCCTGCCCGCTCGTTCCGAGCCGCTGCGGCGAACAACGCCGCTGCTTCGGTGCGAGCGGTCGCCGGGTCGCTGGTGTGGTGATCGTGGGTGGCGGGCGCCATCAGAGGACTCCTTCGAGTGGCGGGACAGGAGGGTGCTGGGCATTGACGGTGCTCCGGACGCCGGTTGCGCGGGCGGGTGGTCGCCGGATCTGTGGGCGCCGTCGAGACGAGGCGCCCGGCTTGTGGACAGCGGTCACCGGTGACCCCCCGCCCGCGGTCGACGCTCGGCTCCCGACGGGTAGAGGTCGGGACGGATGACCGCTCGGCTGGATCGGAGCTGGGAGATCCCGAGGGCCCGCTCGGCCTCGCCGCGGGTGGCCATCCCGCTGCGCGCGTCGCCGGGCCGCAGGTATCGACTGAGAAGCACCCCGGCAACGGCGGCGCCAGCGCAGAGAGTGGTCTCTGCGATCGCGACGCCCACGTACGTCTCCGTCGGGCCGGCGACCAGGCGGCGCTGGACAGGTGGGAGTCCTTGTCCCGGGTCGCCGTGCAGCAGTCCCGCGATGACCTCGGTGATCGTGTCGGTGCCGTGAGGCCACACCCAGCCGCCGCCCCACAGCGCCGCGGCCAGCCCGAGACCGGCGAGCGCGGCCAGGACGACGGCGATCAGCACCCCGCCGGCTCCCGCGACCGCCAGCTCCCAGCCTCGGCTGAGTGGCTGCGGGTCGCGGCGGCGTTGGGACGGGCTGGTCATGAGTCGAATCCCATGTCGCTGGTCATCCGATGTGCCGGACCGCGGCGATCTGGCCGTCCCACCGGGTGGCCTCGGTCAGCTCCACCGGGACGCCGGTCATCGGTGCCTGCACGAGGTAGAGGTGCCGCCCGTCGGGCGCATCGACGTAGCCGGCGACCATGCCGACGTGCCCTGGAGCGGCGGCTGTGCCGTCGGCGCCGGGGATCATCACCAGGTCTCCGGCGACGGCCTGGGTCAGGTTGGTCGGCACGGGGACGCCATAGCGGGTCTGGCCGGCAGCCAGGTGCGGCAGAGCCACGCCGGCGGCGGCCCAGGCGGCCATCGTCAGGCCCGAGCAGTCGAAGGCATCGGGCCCGGCGGCAGCCCAGACGTAGGGCTTACCGAGTTGGGCGAGCGCGTACCGCACCGCGGTGGCGCCCTGAGCCGACCCGTTGATGACCAGCCCTGCGGGGACGGTCGTCGTCCCGGCGATGTTGTTGCCGCGAGGGCCGACGATGGCACCGGCAGGGACCTCGCCGCCGGCGCCGGGACAGATGGGCAGTCCGGCGTCGAGCGCGGACACCGGCGCTGTACCGGTGGATGAGCGGATCGCGACGGGTGGCGCCGACGCGGCCGGCCAGAACTGGCCGACGAGCTCCTGAGCCAGCGCGACGTTGGGCTGCACGCGCTCGGGATAGCGAGACCGCTGGACGGCGTGCGAGGCGTCGCCGATCGGGATGTCGGCCCACCTCGGGACCGCGACCAGTCGGTCCAAGAAGGCATCGGTGGACCTGATGGGATCGATGGCGACGGCTTCGGAGTAGATCGACACCCGCTGCTGGAACAGCCCCTCGGAGTCGTGGTCCGTCTGGGCGGCCGAGTTGCGCAGCTTGGACTCGGTGTAGGCCGTGGCGACCGCGACGACCGCTGCATGGGCCGGCAACTGCCGACCCGCAGCGACGGACACGATCGTCCGTGCGTGACCCATCTGCTCGGCGTCCAGCTCGACGGCGCCGACCGTCTGCGCCGTACCGCCTCCTCCGCAGCTCACGCTGGAGGACGGCGCACTGGCTCCTCCGCCGGCGAGGACCACCAGAACCGTCGACAGGGCAAGAACAGGGAGTGCCGCGGCAACGGCCGACGCCCTGAGGACAGCGGTACTGCTCCCGGCCACGGCTATCGCCCCCCGGCGGCGATGGGACCCGGCAGGGCGTCGAGCTCCGGGGGCGTGGAGGTGATGGCGTCGTTGGTGTCGGTCAGGGCGACGTCCATCGACGTCCGGACGGTCTGCACCTTCGCCACGTGGCTGCCCACGAGCCACAGCGCTCGGCCTCTGGCCGCGGCGGCCCAGTCGGTGACGATCTGCTCGGCCATCGGGCTGAGACCGAGCAGGTCGGAGAGCTCGTCGCCGATCTGGTCGTCCTGGCCGAGCAGCACCTTGGTGGCGCAGAGGTGCAGCAAGTCCTTGGCGATGGCCACCGCCTGGCTGCCCGCGTCGCCGACGGTGAGCATGTCCGAGGGCTTATGGGCGATGACGACCTGGATGCAGCCGTCGTTGCGGGACAGCCGCAGGTCAGCGTCGAGGGACTTCACCGCGTCGGTGCCCAGCCGCATCTGCTTCCAGCACTCGTCCCGGATGACGATCCGCAGGTCACCAGGCTCGGCCAGCTGGGTCATCGCCCGGCCCCAGGAGTTGAGGCACGTCAACGCCACGCCGACGGCCTCATCACCCAGCGGGTCCAGCCGGGACAGCGACAGCGACTGGATCGGTGCGCGCCAGTCCACCGAGACGGTGGTCGGTGCATCGAACAGCCCCGCCAGGTGTCCGGTGACCAGCGCCCCGAGTGCGTCGCGCACCGGCCGGGTCTCGTCCAGGAAGTGCTGCCGGTCGGCGTAGCGGCATGCGTCGACGAGCTCGTCGCTGGGCGCACGCAGGGCCTGCCAGAGCTGCGGGATGGTGATCTCGCGCATCCGGTCGGCACCGTCGGAGTAGCCGGTCAGGTCGCGGAGCACCTGACCGACGGCGGTCTCCGCGGTCGGGCCGAACGGCACGTGCTGAGAGCCGACGAGACCCCGGATGAGCAGCAGCCACCGGGAGAACACCATCGCCGCGCGGCGTCGTGCCTCCGCCCGGGACAGCCGGGTCCAGTCGTTGCCCAGCGGACCGAAGTCCAGCGGGTTGATCCGGGCGGGCAGGCCGTGACCGACTGCGTGCGGCTCGACCTGGAGCGCTCGGCACAACGGCTCGTACTCGTCCTTGACGTCGCCGAGCACCAGCGTCCGATAGCCGTAGGCCATCTGCCGCAGGGCGAACATCTTGACCGTGCCCGATTTCCCCCGGCCCGGTGCACCGAAGAAGATCATGTTCGGGTTGGTGACGCCGGCGACGTTGCCGAGCGTCCAGCCGATGGGGTCGGCGGCGAAGGCGCCGCCCGAGAGGTGGTCGATCCCGAGCAGGGCGCCGGCCGGCGGGAGTCCGTCGCCGGCGATGAGCGGCCAGACGCCGCCGACCTGCTCCGACGTCATCCGGTAGACGGCCAGCGGTGCCGGCACTGCGGTCCACCCGGCTGCCTGGCCGGTCCGGCCGTGCCGGCCGACCAGAGCGGCGAACGGGTCGATGTCGGCCGGGCGAACCGGTGGCGGGAGCAGCGGCGGGAGCTGGTGGCCGAAGTCGGAGACCAGCTTGGCCACTCCCCTGCCCCGGGTGCTCTGCCGCTCGCGGCCGGTGCGTCGGCCGTTCACTGGGCACTCCGGCGCCGGGGCAGCCCGATCCCGAGTGGGATGCAGGCGGCGGCGAAGGCGGAGTCCTGGGCCAGGTCGAGCCGCAGCGGTTTGAACCCGCTGCCGGTGACGCTCGACTCCAGCCGGCGGCCGTAGTCGGTGATCGACCACGTGCCCGGAACCGTCACCGAGACGGCGACAGCCACGCGGACGAGCGCATTGCCCTGGGCGAGCCGCACGTCCTGGCCCTCGACGCGGGCCGCGTCGCGCCGGTGTGCCGCCCGGACCTTGAACCCACCGCGATGTCGGATCTCGGTCGCCAGCTCGGAGCTCATCGACTCGTTGCCGACCATCCGGTCGGCCTTGGCGGAGCTGATCGGCTCGAAGAACACCGTGGCACACCGCCGCTCCCCCGCTGTCGTCGGCGTGAGCACCGGCGCCAGGGCACCCATGACGGCGCCCTTGTCGGGCAGCAGGACGGTGCAGGTCGCCGAGTGCCAGGCGTCGTGGACGTAGTGCCGCCGTTCTGGCGGGGGCGCAGCGGTGGGGCCTGCAGCGGCCATCGGTAGCGACGCGGCGATCTGCAGATCGCCTCCCCCCGCCAGCTCTGCCGCCGCCAGCCCGGCCCGGTCGCCCGGGGCGAAGCCGGTGCGGATGACGGAGGCGAGGCCGGGCGAGTCCAGCCAGGTCACGCTCGAGCAACCGACCGGGCCGACCAACCGCGCCTCGACCTCGCTCATCACGCCGTAAAGGACCCGGGCGCGCCCATCGACGCCGCCACCGGCCTCCTTGGCCTGGCGCGCGATCCGCCGCTCGGGCACGACCACTGTCACGAAGGCCTCGTGCCGGACGCCGGCCCGGGTCATGACCGCGGCGAGCTCCGCGGTGACCGCCCGCGCCAACCGCGGAGCCTCAGGGCGCAGGTGGGCCTGCTGCCAGGCGGCCCGTTCGGCACCGTCGTCGGGCAGTGTGCGGACCTGCAGCGCGATGACCGACACCAGCTCGGTGGTGGCCGCGCCCTCCAGCAGCTCGGCCAGTCCGGTGCCCAGCCGCGTGCGTGCGGCGGCCTCGGACAGCCCGATCCCGGGGTGGGTGATCCGGGCGACGACCGCCCAGGTGCGCTGACGGTGGTCGGCGACGACGACCGGACGGGCGAGCAGTGGTCCGAACGGCGGGCCGTCGTGGGCCTGAACTCCCGACAGCACGCCGGGCAGGTCGGCGTCGTCCAGGTTCGCCGCGATTCCAGCGGCAGCTCGGGACTGCCAGTCGGTCCACCCCAATGCGCCGCCGACCCCGCGGTGCAGCGAGTCCAGCGCCCAACGGAACGCGGAGCGGCCTCGCACGGGGACGGCCAGCAGCACAGCCAGGACCGCCCAGGCAGGAGCCCATGCCAGCGCGAGCAACCACCGGTGCGCACCGGCAGCCAGCAGCATGGGCAGCCCGGCGAGTCCGATCCCGATCCAGGCGCGAGCGCTGAGACCACCGAACCAGCCGGGTTTGTCCTTGGACCACGACCCGTACCGGATCGGCCCGGCCGGGACGGTCACAGTGCCACCACCGCGGCCGCCTCGGGAGCCGCGGCCGCGCCGCCCGGCCCGGCCTTCGTCGACCCGAGCCCCTGGCCGCCGCTGGAGGCTGGTGACGCGGCGGGCGCGGCCAGCCCGCCACCTGATGGCACGGGGCTCAGTGGCAGTGTGGGGAGGGCACCTCCCCCGCCGCTGGCAGGTCCCCCGGCGGCTCCGCCGTCCCCACCAGAGCCCGGAGTGCTGCCGCGCTTGCCTGGCTGTCCGCCACCGCTAGCGCGTGGGCTGCTGCGCTGGTCTGTCGGCGTCAGGCTGTAGCCGGGGTGCCCGACACCGGTCGAGCCGAGCACGTCCGAGGCGATGTCGACTGCCCGGTGGGCCACCGAGGCCGCCGCGCCCGTGCCGGCACCCACCGCGCCACCGACCGTCCCGAGCATCGAGCCGAGCCGGCTCGCTGACTGCGCCTCGGCAGCGGCTTCTCCCTGCGATCGGCCATCGCCACCGCTCTGCGCGGCGGCGCCGCTCCCGGTGCCCTGCTTGCCGCCGGACACGAGTCCGGACAGACCCCCAGCATCACCCCAGGACTGCCGCAAGGCCGCCCCCGACGCAGTGCCCGGGTCCACGAACGCCAGCAGCCGGAAGAGCACCAGCGGACACAGAGCGCCGATCGCGACCATGACCGCGCCGATGACCGCCGTCCCCGCGGCTGCTGCGGTGGAGTCCCCGTCGCCGGCGACCACACCGGCGGACAGCTGCACGCCGATGCCGAGCACCAGGGCCGCGGCCGGTGCGATGAGCAGGCAGGAGAAGAACCAGCGCAGGCTCTTCCAGAACCAGGACTTCGTGCTGTCGTTGACCAGGCCGGCAGCTGCGACCGGCGCGGTGGCGACCAGGATGATCAGCGCTGCCTCCCGAACCAGCGAGATCACCAAGTAGAAGAACGACGCGGGAATCAGCAGGAGCAGCGAGGAAAAGCCGAGCACGGTGGCCGCGGTCGCGTCGACCACCTCGCGAGGCCACGAGCTGCTCGGGTCGAACGCCGACAAGCTGTCGACGTCCAGCATCGCCTGCAGGATGCCGCGGGAGAGCCCGGCGGCGGCCGCCACCAGGCCACCGGCCACCCCGAGGTAGCCGACCCACACCAGTCCGAACTGGCCGATGCCGAGCAGCACCCGGCCCATGGACCGTCCATCACGACGGACCAGCGCCACGGTCAGCTGGACGAACATCATGGTCACCGCGACCAAGGCGCCGAGCCACAGCGTCGTCGGCAGCACTGCCCCCATCGGACCGGTGGCCGACACGTCCGGTGTCGTGAACGCATCGATGACCTTGAACGCCAGCGTGAGCAACCAGAGCCCCGCCGACCAGATGCTGATCATCGACGCCTTCCACACATCGGCGACCGCGGCGGAGGCGGCGTCCCCGAGCCAGTTCATCGGGTTGAGGTCGATCGCGACGACGTCCTCATCCATGGCGCAGGTCCCGGTAGCCGACGCTGATGGCGAGATCGGTGCCCGGCCAGACCGACGGCGGCCCGGCCGGCTCCGCGCCTGGTCCGATCAGCCACCGGTCGGTGCGCCAGACCATGCGCTGGCAGTCGGCGACGGCGCCGCGGGCGGTCTGCTGCAGGGTGACGTCGAGCTCGAAGTCCACGCACGGGACGACGAAGTCCGGCCCGACACTGCCCTTGATCTGCCCCATGAGCGGGGTCAGGACGACGGCGAGCCGGGCGGAGCCTCCGCCGGAGAGGCCCGCCCCCTCCAACAGCGCGCCCACCGCCCGCACCCCGGACCAGCTCATGGTCGTCGGCCCACCGGGCACCGCCCAGTCCTGGATGACCGCACGGGCGCCGACCAGGGAGCCGGACTGCAGAGCGCTCCGGTCGATGGCGGCCAGCTGGGCCAGCGCACCTTCCGGTGTGTGCGGGAAGCCGGTCGGCACGCCGGCCGGACCGGTACTGGTCGCCGGCGGCAGCTCGATCGGCGCTCCCGGGTCGCGAACCGAGACCGGGCCCGGGTGTGCGGCCGACTCCGAGACGACCGGCATCGCTCTGGCGGCGAGTTCGTCCTCCAGCGAGGTCAGGTCGGTGACCGAACCGGCCGCGGAGCCGACCGAGTCCCCTGAGGTGACGTCAGCAGCGTGCCCTGACGTCGGGTGGACGGCGTGCACCACGGCGAGAACGACGCCTGCTGCCAGGACGGCGACCGCGAGTCCGGCCCCCGCAAGCAGCGTCAACATCTTCCGGCGCGACCACTGCGGGCTGCGTGGCTCCCCGCTGTTTCGACGGCTGGCCATCAGCAGCCGGTCCCGACGATCGACAGGACGATGACGTACCCGACGACGTAGAGGATGGCGCCGACCAGGCAGATCAAGATGCCGTCCATCCCGAGCCGAGCGCCCCGTGGGTGGTGGGTGACCCGACCCCAGATGAGCATCCCGACGCTGGCGAAGAAGCAGATCGCCAGCACGGCCAGGACGCCCCACTTGACCCAGGACTGGATCTGGTCGGCGTAGACCTGCATGCCGGGTGGTGCGGCCGGGCAGACGCCGGCCGCCATCAGTGAGTCCGCGAGCGCGGCGGTCATCGGAAAGCCCTTCCTCGGGTCGGTGCGGTGGTGGTGGTCGTGGTCGACGGCCGGGCGGTCGCTGGGTGCGCGGGGTCCAGCAGCTGGAGCAGCGCACGGCCGGCGGCGACCACCGACCTGGGCAGCGGACGGTCGGTGAGCCCGGTGACCTGGATGCGCTGGTCCAGCGGCACGGACACCAGCCGCCCGGCGAGACGCAGGGCGCGCAGTCGGGGTCCGGCGCTGGACGTCACCTCACCGGGCCACCGGGCCGGACCGACGGCAGCGACCACCACTGGCTGGTCCCCGATCTCGTCGAGCACGTGCTCGATCAGCCGCGCCCCGGGCACGGTGAGCCGGCAGACGACGACGGTGTTGATGGGGCCGGCCGTCGCGCAGTCCCAGCCGTCGGCACCGAGGTCGACGACTGTCACCCCTGCGCCATCCTTGGGCGGCGCCGGCCAGCCGCTCGGCGCCTCCTCGCTCGCGCGGCGGTCGATGACGACGGCGGAACGGAGCCCGCGGCGCCATGCCCCGGACTCATCGAGGCCCAGCTCCGCCGATGCGGCGGCGACCAGCCCGGACCGGGCGGGGCGTGCGTTCTCGATGAGGTGCACGGACCGGCCAATTGCTGCAGCGGCGTCGCTGATCGCCAGCGCCACCGTGGACGCTCCCGCGCCGGCGTGCGCCGCCAGGACCGTGATCCAGCCGCTCGGGAGGGCGCTGTCACCCCCAGTCCGGGGCTCCTTGTCACCCCGCTGGATCCGGACTTCGACCGCCTTGTCACCCCCGATGCCGACACGGTGGCGGGACGGGCGGGCCCGGAGTTCACGCAGGGCCTGCTGGACCTCGGCGACCGCCAACGGGCGGTGGCCCCCGGCCGCGTCGTCCGTGGCGACGTCTCCAGTCGCCCCGGTTCCGGCGGAGGTGATCACCGGGGTGGTCATGCGACCGCCGCCAGGTAGTCGTGAGCGATCGCGCGCAGGGCGGTGAGCGTGCGGCTGCGACGGCGGTACAGCGTGCGAGTTGAGATGCCGTGCTTCGCGGCGACCTCCGAGTCACCGCCCTGCTGGACGTCGCGACCGCACTCCGTCTCGATCAGCAGCTCCAGGTCGGCGGCACCTACACCCGACCGGACCGCCCACTGCAGCAGGTCGGCGACGTCGACGTCCTCAGCGCCGTCGGATGGATCGGTGGGGATCAACCGAGCGACGTCACCGTCGGCTGTGAGGAACTCACCTCGCTCCGGGTGGCGACGATCCCGCGGCCGCAACTCGGCGAGCACCGCCCGCCGGGTGTCGGCACGCAGGTTCGCGGCCACGGCGCGAGGACGTCGCTGCCAGGGGTAGCGCCGGATCTGGCAGGCGAGCTCGCCGACCACCACGGCGACGATGTCCGGACTGAGGTCCCGCAGCTGCCGGGCCATCGTCCAGACCAGCCCGCTCAGCAGGTGGAGCAGCAGTGCCAGCGCGTCGTCGTCGCGCCCGCCGTCAACCGCGGCCAGCCGAACGAGTGCGCCGAGGACGGCGTTGCTGCGCTCGTGCTCGCTCGTCTCGGAGCAGGCAGCGAGGAGCTCAGCGACGGTGGTCAGGCCCGCCAACGCGGGCTCGGCCGTCGCCCATCGAGTCAGGACGGCGTTGCCGTCGATTCGGGCGGCGAGCGTCGGCCAACTGCCGACGATCGTGGGGTCGTGGAACATCTGTGGCGCCTCCGGCATCAGTGCGATGCCGTCGACGCTCCGGGGAGACGTTCAACAAGCCGTCACCCCTGAGCAGGGGTGACATCGGAGCCAATGTGCTCCCCCGGCGCTGACCGCCGCAGAAGGCCTCAGCGCTGTTGGTCCTTGCCGGCGCGGACGGGCGACGAAGCAAGTCCCGGAGGGTGACGTGCCCGAGCGGCCGATCGGATGACGCCCTGGACTGGCTACCACCGAACGCAGTCCCCGATGTCACCCCTGAGCGAGAATGACTACTGGGCAGGTCTACCGGGGCACGCCTAACCGCGAGCCCTGTCTATCAGCGGGGTTCCCGCTCGGGGTTGGGTTCACGGGGACGCGTGGGCGATGAGGGGCAGGCGCGGCGTCTCCAGGTGGGAGCGGAGCACTCGAACCACTCCCGGCGAGCCGCTCGCCTGGGGGTTAGCTTCGGCAGACTGGCTCCATGAAGCCGAGCCAGCGGTATTTGCAGGACTCCAACCTGATGATGGAGTTCCGCAACGCCTACGTGGAGCTGCTCAACCACGCTCACGCGGTTCCTACGGGCCTCACCCTGACGAGTACTCAAGGCGGCGCCTGGGGTGAGCCAAAGCGAGTGGACGCGGCTCTACTCGGACGTTTCCCAGGCAGCCGGTGCCGCAGCATCCGCCTATCCCCGATATGGCGGCACTTTCACCTTGCGCAATGCGGCCTACGTCATGAACGACGTTGACCCGGTCGCGAACTGGCAGATGAGCATCCAGGACCCGCAGCAGCTCGAATCGACAACGGTCGTCTCCACCGTGGAAGCCGCGATTTCCCGGTCGCGTCAGGCGTCGGTAGAGGCAGCCGAACGTGAACGCGGACTGACTGGCCTACTCGCGGCGTTCCTCCGCTGGCCGTCCAACCTCCGTGAGGCTGTGGGGCCCGATCACTCGGCGCAACGCACCGCAGCAGGAGTCATCGGCGTAGTAGGCCAGCTCCTGGTCGGGATCGTCGCGTCGCTGTTGGCGGCGGGCCTGATCGCGGGAGGCGTTGCGCTGTGGGGAACAGTGTTCTAGCTGTTCTACGGGTGGCAGCGGTGTAGACGAGGCCCTCAGGATCGGACCACTGCAGCCCGGTCGCATGAGGAGCAAGCTTCCTGCTGGTTCCGGCAGACGATGGTCACCTGGCACGCTCCGCGGACTCATCGACTGCTGGCGCGCCTCGCGGGCTCATCGGCGGCAGGGCCGAAGACGACAGAATCAGCCCGCCAGTGCGGCGACTCCCTGGGTCGTCAGGCGCGGTCCAGCGAGGTCGACGCTCCCAGCCATGTCCTGCCCAGCATGCTCCGCGGTCAGGTAGCCGCCGTCCACCAAGCGTTGGAGCTCGGTGCGCACCGCGACCATGTCGACGCCGAAGTCCTCGGCGACGACCCTGCTAGACAGGACCCCACCGAAGGAGCCATCGGTCTCCAGTGCCTGCACGTGCCGCAACAGCCGGACGGCCAGGTCATCGAGTCCATGGTCTTGCAACAGCACCGTAGAGCGGTCTCGCGCCGCCTGCGCGCCCGGCGGGCGCACCAGGACAAGGTCGTCGACGTCGACGTCGTCGCGCACCCGCAACTCGGGCAGGTCGGCGTCCTCGAGTGCGGTGGCTTCCATTACCAAGGTGGCCTGGTCGAGGGCGACGCGGACGGACTGAGCGCTGGCGATCGCAGCGTAGAAGCGCCGGGCGAAACCGATGGCGGCGGTGTCGTCGATGCTGTCGGCCATCGCGACGACCACTGGTACCGCCGGCAGCAGGGTCTCGGCCCCGGCGAGGGTCTGGCAGGCGTTGAGGACCAACACCCGGGGCGGCGAGTCGGTGGCCGCCAGCACCCTGGCGAGCAGATCGAAGTTGACCGGCAGGTTCTGAGGGTTCTCCAGGTCACCGTCGTCGAGGACGACGCCCTCGGGCGACGCGTGCCCGGAGAAGTGGACCAGGTGCGGTCGGACGTCGTTCATCGCGTCGACCAGGTCCTCGATGGTCGCAGCTGGCCGCAGCTCCAGCGGGGCGACGAGGTCGCGGTACTTAGCTCCGCGCAGAGACCGCTGGACCTCGCGGACCTCGTGCTGAAGGCGCAAGTACCAGTTGGTCGTCGTGGTCGTGCCGTCGGGCTCTACCGTGGTGACGTCATCGGCCTCGGCGTTGGCCAGCAGGTACAGCACCCGCAACTTCTCCGGCTCGGGCGGTGCGACCTCGACGTAGGCCACGGTGGGCGCGGGGCCCGCTTGTGCCCGCTGCACCGCACGGACGTGCGACAGCTCGTCCCGGCGGCGCCGCTTCTCCCGCTGGTCGGCCGACCGCTGCTCGAAGGCCATCGCGTCCGTCAGGCTGCGCTGCTTGGTGGCCTTCGCCTTGTCGTTGTCCGCGATCAGGCCAGTGACCCGGCCGATCTCCTTCTCGGCCGCGGCGAGCTTCTTCTCCTGCTCGGCCGCGGAGCGCTCGTGCATCCGACGGGTGGAATCCGACTTCGTCCGTTCCGCGTCCCGTCGCTTTCGCGACGCGTTCTCGCGGGCCTTCGCCGCCGCGTCGCGGTGGCGAGCGAGGTCCTTTTGCAGGGTGGCTTCCTTGCTCACTAGTCGCGCGAGCTCGCTCCGCAGGGTGTCCGACCGTGCCATGGCGCACCTCCTCAGGCCCCACCCAGCATGAGCGAGGGGTCCGACAGAAGCGATCGCCCGTCCTCAGGGCCCATCGGCCCACGAATTGCGCCAGCAGGGATCCCGCGCGGGCACATTCCACAGTTCGATCCTGCGTCGTCATCCCCGCGCGTCCCAAGGCTCGGATGGGCAGACGGCCGAGGGCCATCTCCAGGTATCACTGAATGGCGCTCAGGCCATGGAGGACGTCCTCGGGAGCAACCGAAGCGGTCACCCCGGTGGAGGTCAGCCCGGGCGGCCCGTCCGCTCCCGTCGAAAGAGGATCCCCGCTGTTCTCGGCGGGAGGTCTTCCTCGACCTCGGCGTCGTGGTTGGTCAGGATGCGGGCCACGTAGGCGTCGGCCTCCGCTCGTTTTCCCTGGGCGTCGCGAGCTGCAACGAGGTCGAGAAGAGGGACGTCCTCGAAACTCCCGGCCTCCAGCGCGACCTGCGCCGCGGCCGCTGCGTGCTCCGGCTCGCCAGCCGCCAGGTGGTGCGTGGCAAGGGTGTGCGCGACGTCGACGATCATCGCGGCGTATTCGTGGTCCAACCGCGAGTTTTCGTCGACCAGCCAGCTGTAGCCACCGGCAGCACCTTGACGCAGCGGGGGTAGGTCGAAGGGGCGACCGGTGACCAGGTCGAGCGCTGCCTGCAGGTCCGCGATGCCCTCCGCTCCACGAGCCTGACCGCGCACTCGCAGCCGGCGGAAGAGCTCCGCGTCGATCAGGATGCCGTCGATGCGGTAGCGCCCAGCCGCCGCAGCAGTGAGCCCGGACGGCAGGTAGTCCGCGCCCGTCGCCGGATCAGCCCCGAGCCAGGCGCGAACGACTGAGATCGACTGGCGCACCTTGGTCTTGCCGACCACGTCCGACTCGTCGGGCCAGATCGCGGTGGCATACCGCTCGCTGGTCACGCCCCCGGGCCGGGTCGCCAGGTAGGCGACGACCTCCGTGTAGAACTGCCGTCGCGGGTTGCGCTCAGGCAGCGACCCCTGGGCGCGTACCCGTACCGGGCCGAGCAGTATCAGCTTCGGCCGCGGTGACGCGGGATCGACCCAATCCGCCAGGTCGCGATCGAGGCTGCGGTCGGCGCCCTCGACCCGAGTGCGGACAGCGTCGTCGGTGACTGGCGCCAAGGCTCGCACGTCGCGCTCGGTCGTCGCGGCGACGTCCAGATAGCTCTGCTCGGGCAGCGGCAGGACCGAGTCGACCGCCCCCGTCAACGGATCAGCCCGGCGGGATGATGGCTCGTCCCCTGCCTCGACTCGGAGACCACCGCAGGCGTTGGTGTTCCGATCCCAGGGCTGCTCCCCGTGAGCCGGTGGGACGGGTCGGTCCTCAGTGCCGGCAGCCATCGCGAGCATCTGGGCCAGCGGGGCAGCTTCGGCGGCCGACAGCTGTTGGGCGCGTACCTCGAGCCCCAGCGCGGGGATGCGCAGCAGGCCGGTGTCGTCGATCGTCAGCTGCCATCGGACGTCGTCCGCCCGGTCGTCACCGGTGACCAGCACCACGGCCACCCCGCTGCGCGACGGCTGCCGCTCCAGCGCAGTGAGCAGTTGTGCCAGCGCGGCACCGTCCCCGGCCAGGTGAGGCCCGATGAGCAGCACGTGCGGCGCCCACTCGTCGGCCGCGATGTCGCGCAGCCGTCCGGTCAGCACATCGGTGTCGGCTACCCGCATGGCTTCGGTCGCCGACTCCAACTGGCTGGTCAGGGCCGCGATCGGCTTGTCGACGTCCTCGGTGCAGGTGAAGCGGTCGGGGTTGATCTCGGCCAGCTCCGCGCCGAAGCCGACGGCGGTGACCTGGAGCATCTCCGACCAGGTGTTGTGCGCCAGCTCGGCGGCCAGGAACCGAAGGAGGTCCAGACCACGGTCGGCGTCGCCGGTCAGGGACATGGCCGCTACCCGTTCCAGGTCGAGCAGCCAGTGCTCTCCCCCGGCAGTGGAGCCGACGGAAGCCAGCGTGGGGAACGGTGCGAAGAAGTGGGCCCGCCGGCGCTCGTCGTAGCTCAGCGGGTCACCTCGCCGGATCGACCAGCGGGTGCCGGCCTCGTCGACAGTCCAGGGCTCTGGCGCCCGCGGCGCCGGACTGGTGAGCACCAGGGTCAGGACGTCGTCGGTCATGCAGACCGCGATGACGTCAGGCAGTCGGCCGTCCTCATCCGAACCCAACTCCTGGACCAGGCTTCTGAGCGCATGGTCCAGCCAGGTGACGTCCGCACTGCCCGCCGACTGCAGTGCTCGCTCGACGTGCAGGAGCTCAGGCGGCGTGCTGCTGATCAACCGGCCGGGGCGCCGGTGCCGGAACTGGCGCCGCCGGTAGCGCCGCAGGGCCATGAGGGAGACCCCGGCCAGTAGTGCGCCGCCACCGGCGAACGCGACCGCCGCGAGATCCGAGTCGGCCTCAGCGGGAGCCTCGGCTCGAGCCGGTGACGGATCAGCGCGTGGTGCCGCTGGCTCGGACGTCTGCGGGGTCGCCGTGTCCGGCACCGCGGGTCCAGCCGGCGACGGCGCGGGCTCGGGCGTCGGCGCAGGCTGGGGCACAGGGGTGGGCTCGGGCGGCGTCGGTTGCGAGGCTGGGCCCTCGGCCGTGGCTTCACCCTCCGCCCCAGGAACGCTCAGCGTCCATCCCGGCTGGATCAGGTCGGGGTCGCTGAAGACTGCTCCCCCGGGCTCAGTCCTCCCCCGGTTCACCTCCCACGCCGTCCGCCAGCTCTGCCCGTCACCGGTGACCTCCTCCGAGATGCCCCACAAGGTGTCCCCCGGCTCGACGGTGACCTCCGTGGTCACCGTCGGCGCCGGGGTGACAGGACTGGCATCAGCGGGTGTCAGCCCCGCGGCGTCCGACGGCAGTACCAGCACCGTGCCCGGGACGATCTCATTGTCCGGGCCGACGGTGGCCGGGTTCAGCTGGACGATCTCCGGATAGCGCAGCGGATCGCCGAGGTAGCGCTCGGCCAACGCCCACAACGTGTCTCGCCGACGCACCTCGTACGTCTTCGACGGGGTCGGCGGAACCTCCTCGTGCACCGCGATGTCGGACGCCGGCTGGATGGCCGGCGCGCTGACGGACGGCCCCGCCAATGCCGGTACTGCGTCGAAGGCGGCCGCGACCGGTAGTGGAGGTCGGGCAGTCGTAACTCCGGACGACGATGCGCCGACGGCCGCCGGAGCAACCGTCAACCCCACGACGACCGCAGCCACCAACGCGGCCACCGGCTGCTGGAAGGGGCGAAGCCCGGGCAGCACCGCTGGCGGACGGGCCCGGACGAGCGCCACGACCTCCGCGACCGTCGAGGCGGTGAACAGCGCCCAGCAGACCCAGGCGCCCGCGCCGAGGACGACCTGCACCAGCTGCCCGTCGTCCCGAGAGGTCAGCACGGCGCCGACCTGGTCCAGCGACGGCAGCTCGTGCGGAACGAGGTGCAGCGCCGTGAGCAGCACCGGCACGCCGACGATGACGGTGACGAGCACGATGAGCGCGCCCATGGCCTTGGACAGCCGGACGGCGGAGGTGGTCACGACACCCCCTCTCCGGAGGTGACGCCGACCTGCAGCTGGGCGGTGTGCGCGCGGGTCTGGCTGACCGGGATACCGAGCAGCGGGGTGGAGGCCGTCACGGTCACGCTGACCTCGATGAGTCCTGGGCCCAGCACGCTGACTGCGCCGGTAGCCCCGGCCTGCTCCAGGTAGGAGTTGGCGGCACTCGTCGCCAGCTGGCTGTCCGCGGCGCCGCCGGTGGGAACCGGGCCGACCGCGATGCTGGCTGCCCGTGCGGCCTCGGCCGAGTACGTGTCAGCACGGTTGGCGGCCTGGATGGCTGTGCCCGCGTCGACAAGCGCAGTCACCAGGATTCCGGCGATCAGGACGATGAAGCAGAACAGCACGGCCACCGACCCGCGGTCGTCCTCGCTGAGCAGTACCTGACGGCACCGGGCGCGGTTCACGACAGGTCTCTGGCGGGGTCGAGCGGACTGGTGGCGGAGTCCCGCAGAGTCCGTGAGCCGGGCAGTCCGGCCACGCCGATGTCGGACAGGTCGACGGTGCACGTCACCGCGACCGTGACCGACGCAAGAGCACCTGGCGCGCTGGTGAACCCCGCAGTGTCGACGGTCACCTGGACGTCGGCACAGTGCAGGTCCCGGCTCGCCAGGGCCTCGGTGGCGCTGGCGGTGGCCAGCTGCTCGGCGGCCGCGCTGGACCGGGCCAGTGACGCCTCCCGCGCGGCGATCCCGGCAACCCCGCTGATGCGGTCCCCGGCCAGCGCGATCCGGGCTCCCATCACCAACATGGCCAAAATCAGGAAGGCGACGGGCAGCAGGATCGCCAGCTCCACCGACTCAGAGCCGCGGTCGTCGCGCAGACGCTGGCCGAGCCGGCAGCGGGGTGGCAGAGCGCGGCGGCTCATGGCGAGTCCGGTGTGGTGAAGCGTTCCTTGCCGCGGACCACCGTGACGTCGACGGTCGGGCTGAAGCCCGGCAGCGGGATCACGTTGGGGACCTCGGCGACGATGTGCACCGAGACGGTGGTGGCCGTGTTCTCTTCTGTCACCGAGTAGCGGGTGATGGTCCCGGTACTGAGCCGAGCCAGGTAGGTGTCCGCTGCCTGCTGCCCCGCTCCCCCGGACGCACCACGGACACTGGCGGCCCGCGCCCCGGCCTGTGCCGCAGCCTCTGCCGCCTCCCGGGCGAAGTACCACATGCCCAGCTGCGGGCCGGCGAGCAGCAGCGCCACGATGATCGGGAACAAGATCGCGAATTCGACGCTGGACGAGCCCCGCTCCCCGCCGTCGCCGGATCCGGTCGCGCCGGGGCACACCGACGGACCGGACGACGGCGCGGCCGTCCGATCCTGGGTGCGTGACGCAGGCATTGTGCAGGCCTCGACTATTGGAACATCGCGGTCTTGCTGGCCACGAAAGTCACCGCGGCCAGGGTGACCGCGCCGCCCAGCGCGATCGCGAGGATCACCATGAAGGCCTTCTCCGAGGAGTCCGAACCCCGGTCATCGGTGACGTGTTCGGCGCGTAGCCAGCTGAGCAGGAGGCTGGCCGTGGCGAAGACCGCGGTGGACAGTGCCCCGGTGGCTCGGGGACGTCGGTTGTCGCTCGTGGGCTGGGACATGGAAGGCCTCCTGGTGGGACGTGTGCTCATGGCGTGACGGCGAACATGCGGAGCAGGAAGGGGACGAGCACGAACAAGGTCAGTCCGGTGACCAAGAGGGCCAGCGGTCGCGCCATGCGCTCGCTGATCTCGTTGGCCTCGCTGCGGGCGTCGGACAGCTCGGTGTGCCGCAGGGTCCGGGCGCTGGCCAGCAGGGTGTTGTAGACCGACGCACCGTCGGCTGCCACGGCCGCGATGTCAGCGAGGCTGCGCAGCTCGGCCACGTCGAGTTCGTCGCCGAGGTCTCGCAGGTCGGTCCAGGGCTTGCGGCCGGACAGCGCAGCCCGCCGGATCGCGCGGTGCATGCGGAGGAAGGGCTCACTGCCCGACACCTCCGCGGCCTCCTCAAGCGCCTGCTCCACCGATCCGCGCGCCCGGCGCTCACCCGCCACGAGGGTCAGGAAGGACTCGAGGTTGCTGCGGAACTCGGCCCTCGCGTGCGTCGCTGCTTCCCGCGCTTCGGCCGACGGCAGCAGCCACCCGACCGCGGCGAGCGCCAGTCCGATGGCGCCGGGGAACACGAACGGCACAGGCACCCGGAGGAGCACGAGGGCCAGACCGAACAGGGCCGGGGCGAGCAGACCGGCGAGAGCCAGGGTCAGCTTGCGCACGGCGAGCTGGGTGCGCGTCCGGCCGATGACGTTCAGGTCCGCGTCCGGGACGCCGAGGTGCTCTTCGAGCGCGCGCATCAGAGAGCTCGGCAGGACGTCCCACCAACCTGCTGTCCCGCCCAACGCCGGTCCTGCTGGAGTGGGCGCAGAGCGAGCGGCCGGGCCAGCCGCGAGCAGGTCGAGTGCTGCGGACAGCGACGGGGGCGCGGGCCGCAACGCCCGGACCGCGAGGACGAGACCGAGCCCCACGAGCATGCCGGCGAGAGTGGCCGTCTGCAGACCGGTCACCGGGCCACCGTGGCCAGTTCGGGGTCGACCAGCACTCGCGAGCGCGCCGGCGGGTCGGACAGGCGCCGCATCCACCGCAACGCCGTCCCGAAGACCACGACGTCCACCAGCAGTGCAACCTGCCCGAGGGCGGTGGAGTATCCCGACAGGAACGTCCGGGCGAACAGGGTCATCCCGACCACCAGGATCAACGTGGTCACCACGATCGTGCGCATGTTCGCCCGCGGCTTGGCCCGTTCCGCCTCCACCTCGCGCACCATCCGGGACCGCTCGTCCAGGTCCGCGGCCAGCGCGGTGAGCACCTCGGCGAGTCCCGGACCGCCGTTGCGCTCTCGCAGGATGAGGACCATGGCGATCTTGTCGGCGGCGGGATCGCCGACCTCATCGGCGAACTGCCGCAGCGCCGACTCCACGCCTTGCGGTCCCATCCGGGTCACCAGGTTGCTGACCGCCGGGGCGATCGATGCAGGCGCGGAGGTCAGCGAGCGGCGCAGCGCCTCCCGGGTCGATCCGGCCGCCCCGGAGCTGATCAAGTCAGCCAGCCGCCGCGTCCAGTCCGCCAGCGCCTCCGAGGTGGCGATCAGCTGCTTGGCCGCCTTGCCCCCACCGAGCACCTTGGGGATGAACACCACGCCACCGACCGCGGCGAGGGCAGCCACCGGCCAGCCGGTGATCAGCAGGGCCAGCGTCCCGGCGGCCAGCGCAGCGAGGTGCAGTGGGGCGACATGCCGCCGGTGACGCAGCCGGGATGACGGTGTGCCAGCCGGAAGGAGGCTGACCCCTCGGGCCGCCGCGACGCCGGCGACCAAGCCGGCCGAGACGAGCAACCCGGCGAGGGTCAGCAACAGGACCCCGGCCGTCACGACGCCGTCTCCCGGGTGCCCGGGTCGGACGGCCAGTCCGACGCGTCGGGGTGCAGCCAGTTCAGGTCGAAGCCCGCGGCGGTCAGCCGCTCGGCCAAGGCCTCGCTGAGCATCCCCGGCCCGGTGGCCTGCGCTCGTCCATCCCCTGCCCGCGGCGCGAAGATGGGCCGGAGGTCCGGGCGGCCGGAGTCGCCGATGGCTCCGAGCTCGTAGATGCCGGAGACGAATCGCGAGTAGCTGCGGTCGCGCTGCACGTGGACGACGAGCCCGAGGGCGGCGAGCGAGCGCAACACCAGCTCTGACGACGGGGTGGGATGCGCCTTCAGCGCGTTGATGAGCACCTTGTCGAAGACGCCCTCGGCCGAGGGCGAGTGGATCGTGCACATGACCGAGGCGATGCCGCTGGTCGCGGCCTCCAGCAGAGAGGTGACATAGGCCCCGCGGACCTCGCCGACCAGCACCCAGGTCGGCGACGCCCGCAGGGCGAGGTGGAGCGCGTCGCCCATGTCGAAGCCACCGCGCCCCTCGGCGTTGGGCAGCCGTGACTCGAACGGCCGGCACACCGCGTGCCGCTTGACCAGCTGCTGCTGGACCGGATCCCACCGGGGCAGGTGCAGGCCGAGCTCGCGCTCGTCCTCCACGGTGATGACGACGTTGTTCCAGGGGATGGCGTTGCCCAGCGCCCGCAGCAGGGTGGTCTTCCCGACGCCCGGCGCGCCGGTGACGAGCGGGGAGACTCCGGCCTCGATCGCCGCGCGCAGGAAGGCGCGGAGCGGGGAGTCGACCATGTTCATCCGGTACAGGTCGTCCAGGCTCGGGTCGCCGAACCGGTGCACCCGGATCACCCCGGCCGGCCGGGGAAGCACGTCCATCGCTGCCTGGAGCCGGGCGCCCAGCTCGGTGACGCCCTGCAGCCGCACGTTGAGGATGGGGCTGGCCGAGGAGAACTCCCGGCTGGTCTGCCCGCCGTCCGAGCGTGACCCGATCGACCGCAGCAGCTGCTCGAGCTCCTCGTCGCTGGATGCGATCGGCGGCCCGGCCACCAGCCGCCCGTCCACCGTGCGCAGCACCGTCGGGTCGCAGCCCTCGAAGTGGATGTCCTCCACGTCGCTGCGGGCCAGCAGCGGCGCCAGCCGCCCCAGTCCGTCGAGCTCGGCCAGGACGGCGGCGAAGATCGTGTCCTCGGTGGTCACGGCCGGAGCCGCTCGGCCGCGGTTCGCCTCGTGCAGCAGCCACTGCTCGTACTCGTCGCCGATCAGCTTCCGGGTCAGCTCTCGCCGTGGACCGGGCGCGTAGTTCCTGTCCTCCACCGTCAGCCGCGTCGACACCCGGTCGCGCAGCTCGGCCACGACGCGGTACTCGGCGTCGGTGAGCTCTGGACCGTCGACCGGTGCAGCGGCCGTGCGCACCGGGGCTTCCGCCGTCGATGACCACGGCGCCTGGAGCTCGGCGGTCATCCCGCCACCGCGGCATCGGACGAACGCTCGGTCGAGGCAGCCAACCTGCCGACGAGGGACGTCGCCGCGCGCATCAGCGCAGAGCGCTGCATCGCCTTGGTGCTCAACCGGGCACCGTCGGAGAGCACTGCTGCTGCGGACCGGTCCTCCGGCAGGACGCCGGCGAGGGGCAGGTCCAGCGCCTTGGCCACTTCGCCGGCGGAGTAGGGGCCGGTGCCGACGACCAGCGCGGACACCGTCGCCAGGTCGCCGAGTTCCTGGCGCAGCCGCTGGGCGGCGTCCTGGGCCGCGTGCACCGATCGCACGCTGGGCCGCACCGTCAGCAGGACCCGGTCGGCAGCGCGCAGCACGGGCCAGCACCCTCGGTCGGTCACCAGCCGCCCGGCGTCCACCACGGCGTCTCTTCCCAGGGAGTCCGCGGATCGTTCCAAGGCTGCCGCGAGCCGTTCCCACGCGCGGTTGGTGAACGAGCTGCCCTGTGTCGTCGTCGCGAAGCCCGGGATCAGCCACAGCTGCGGTTGCTCCGGCACCTGGACCGCGTGCTCGGCGAGCAGTGTCGCGGCTGCCGCCGCCGGCAGGTCGTGGCGGGCCGCGGCAGACCAGGACAGCAACCCACGGTCCACGCCGACCCGACCGGCCAGCATCCCGGGCGCCATGTCCCCGCCGGCCAGATCGCAGTCGGCGACGATCAGCGGCCGGGGCCAGGACAGGGCCAGCGCCCAGGTGGACGTGGTCACGCCGGGCGCTGCCTTGCCGGAGACCAGAACGGTGAGCACCCGATCAGCTCCCCGCCGGCAGCAGGATCAGCGCGAGGTTCCCGGTCGAGGCGAGCTGGGCCACCGCCGGACCGTCGTCCTCGCGGAGTCGCACGTCGACGACCGTCACCTGCGTAGTCGGGTTGGCCTTCCCCACCTCGGCGACCGTTGCTTCGGTCGACGGCGGGATGACTCCCCCGTCGGCGCTGGTTCCGCCGCTGCCCGGGGTCGTAACGATCAGGACCCGCTGGCCGGCGATGAGTCCGCGAGCCGGGAATTGCCCCTCCTTCAACGGCAGGGCCACCAGCAGCTCCCCCGCCACCAGACCGCTATCGGCGCCGACCTGCGCTCGGGTCAGCAGACCGCCTCGGACGAGCGGGACCTGGGCGACCATCCCGACGATCCCCGCCTGTTCCGTTGCCGGGATCGGCGACAGATGCGGGTCCGACGGAACGCTGGCGACGGTCAGGTCGTCGGCGGTGATCGTCGAGCCCACCGCCACGTCCTGGGCGACCGCGAGCACCTCGGCGTGCGCGGTCAGCATCTGGCCGGCAGCGAAGGCGATGAGGCCGCCGAGCAGCACGACCAGCACGCTGAGCACCATGGACTTGCGGCTGACTCGTCGTCTCGCCGCAGCACTCCGCAGTGCTGGTGCGGTCGGTGGTGGGGTTGCATCCGGCGCCGTAGCCAGCTGGCCTGCGACCTGCCCCGCCGATGCCTCGACTCGCGCCGTCATCTGGTGACCACCGCTTCCACCTCCGCGACTGCGAACGTTGCGCTCGATGTCGTCGTCAGCGGGGGCAGCGTGCCGCTGGCCCCCGTGGACGACGTCCAGGCGACGGACCACCGGATGCCGTAGGTGGCCGTGACCTGTCGATCGGGCTGGTGGATGGACGAGTGCGGGTACCGGTAGTCGCAGCCAGCCGGGGACGGAGACCAGACGCCGTCGGTCGGCTGCCAGGCCACGCCCGGACCCGTGCAGGAGATGGCGTCGGCCCCGTCGCCAGGGGTGAAGGTCAGTGCGGTCGGCGTCACCGCCACCTCTGCCCACACACCACCGGCATCCGCTCTCGCGGACAGCGCACGGAAGGCGGCGGGGTCGGTCCAGAACCAGGTGTAGGCGTTGACCACCGTGAACGGCTGCCCGTCCTGCAGCCTCCCAGCTGGGTACCGTCCGGTCGTCGGTGTGGGGAGCGTCAGGCTGCGCAGCGCCTGCTCGGCGAGCACAGCCGGGTCGACAGCAGCCGGCCCAGCCGGCGCGGTCGCGGACCAGAACGAGAAGCCGTTGGTGCCGGGAAAGGAACGATCGCCGGTGTAGTACCTGCACCGGTAGATGGCGCCGTCGGTGTGCCCACCCCAGACAGCCGAGTCCTTGGGAGGCTGCTCGACCTCCTGCTGGGCGTAGCACTGCATGCGCTGCACCCACCAGCCCTCCGGGCTCTGGCACGGGATGGTGCTGCCAGTAGGTGCGACCGTGCAGCTCGCCTCGGCTGTGCCACGTGGGCTCGGATCCGCGGCAACCGGCTGGGTCGTCGATCCAGCACCTGACCCACCCGAGTCGGCTTGCACGACGCAGAGGCCGTGCGCGTCGTACTGCTGGCACGCGACCGGATCCGCCGCGGCGACCACCGGGTGGAAGCAGCAGGCAGCGCCGCCGAGCAGCGCTACGACCAGCACCCGGGCTATCCGTCGCACGACTGCGCCTGCCGATTGGGGGCCTGGCTGACGCGCCAGGAGGATGCATCCGGGTAGTTGATGTTGACGACCGTCAGCTGCTCGACGAGGTACCTGGGGCGGTCCGGCGAGACGACCGAGTTCCCGGTCGAGTCAGTGGCCTGCACCTGGCTGACGTCTACGCACGCGGTGACGACGACGCTGGGGAAGACCGGTGACGGCGTAGCTGCCGGCTCGTTCGAGAGATCCACGTCGCCGGCAGTGGCCGACACCAACTGGGACCGGCCGGCCTGCCGGTAGCCCTGAGCACGGAACGTCCCGATCGCGGTGGCCTCGGCGGGCGCCTCCGGCGCGACCGAGACGCCGTACAGGTCGTCGAGGGAGCGCGACGGATCCAGGTACAGGTCGTCGATGGTCTCCAGATAGGTCGGGAGGAGAGCGACCGCCTGAGCCTTGGCGTCCTGCGCGGGATCCGGAACGACGCTGGGCGTGCTCGCCGATGGCGCGCTCGCCGTCATCGAGGACGGCGCAGCCGAAGCGGTCGGACGGGACGACGAGCAGGCCGAGACGGACAGGACCGCCACGACGGCAGCACCAGTGGTGAAGACGCGCATCAAGCTCATGCCGCAGCACCCTTCTACGTCCGTCGTGTGAGTGGCGACACTGCACCGTCCGTTGATCTGATCAACGACATCAGGCGCCGTTTCACCCGGTCGGATGACACGCATCAGCCGCTTTCTCGCCTTTCGCGCGTCACCGGGTGTATCGCGGGGGCATGTCCCGCAGCGCTCCCTGCAGCTGGCGCGGCTCATTCGCCTACCGTCGCCCGGCAGACCAGCTGTTGATGGCCTGCGGATCAGCGGCAGAGAGGAGGCCCAGAACCAGTGAGCGGTGAGTGGGCGGGCCTGGTTGTCGCGAGTGCATTCGCTGGTGCTGCGCTCAGCCCGCTGCTGACCTCCCTAGGACTGAGGCAGTTGGGCCGTCGCGACAGGAGCGGCGTGGGCCTGCAACTGATCAGCGCTCTCGTCGGCGGCCTGGCTGGAGCAGCGGCCGTCGTAGCCTCGCATCGGGCGGACGTCTGGGCGCTGGCTCCGGCACTGCTGATCTGGAGATGCAACCTCGTTGCGGCGGCCGCCTGCGACGCGGTGACACAGCGGATCCCCACGCCGCTCGTTCGATGGGCGGGCGTCGCAACCGGCCTGCTGCTGACCGTCGGCCTCGCCGTCCACGGCGACTGGAGAGGGCTGGTGCTCAGCGGGATCGGCTCGATCGCTGCTGGACTGACGATGCTGGTGTGCTGGCGATTCGCCGGCGCTGGTTTCGGCGACGTCCGCCTGGCCGTGCTCGGTGGACTGGGTCTCGGACACGCGACGCACACCGGGTTGCTGATGGGTCTTGTCGCGTTCACGGCGATGACGGCCACTCAAGCTGGGATCACGCTGGCTCGCGGGGGCAACCGGAAGACGATGCTCCCGTACGGGCCCGCCCTTGCAGCCGGCTTCCTCGTCGCAGCCACGCTGTGACCATCCCCAAGGCGCCTCGACTGCGACGATCGGACCCCCCGGCCCCGAGGCAGGTCAGCCTGACGGGCCCCAGACGGCACGGAGAACCAGCAGGTGCCGTGCGAGGACGACCGCACCAGGTCGATCTGCGGCTGCCCGTCCTGATCCGGGCCAAAGCCTTGTGAGGTTGGCTCCTTACCTCCTGGGGCAGGACACCGTTCCAACTCTGAGCGCACATCAGGTGGCAGGGGTGGACCACGCCGGCGTCCACGTGACGCCCGAGCAGTCCCCACCGATGAGCCGATGACCGACCTCCCCCTGCGCTGTCTGGCTCAGCCACCTGGGCACGACGCTCCCCCGAGAGGAACCTCATGGACCTGCACAACCGCTCGATCCTGCTCACCGGCGCTGCCGGTGGCATCGGCCGCAGCCTCGCCCTCCAGCTGGCCGACCACTCCGTCCGGCTGACCCTGGTCGGCCGCCGCCCCGAGGCCCTGGAGGAGGTCGCCGCACGGGTCCGCGAGCGCGGCAGCCAGGCGCACGTGGTCCCCGCCGACCTGACCGAGCCTGACGCCGCGGCGACCGTGGTCGCAGCCGCACAGGAGCAATTCGGCGGCATCGACGTCCTGGTCAACAACGCCGGCAACGTCCGGGCCGGCCGGCTGGAGGCGATCGAGGAGAGCGAGGTCATCGCCCAGGTGACCCTCAACCTGACCGCACCGATCCTGCTCACCCGCGCCGCCCTGCCGGCACTGCGGTCCGGCGGCGAGGGCCTGGTCGTCAACATCTCCTCCGGCATCGGCCTGGTGGCCCTGCCCTTCTACAGCACCTACGCGGCCACCAAGGCCGGCATCGCGCACTTCGGCGAGGCTCTGCGCCGGGAGCTGCACGGCGAGGGCGTGCACGTGCTCACCGTCTTCCCCGGCGCCACCAGCACCCCAATGATGGCCAGCTCCCAGGCCGGCCCCGAGCACGGGTTCACCTACGAGAGCCCCGAGGACGTCGCCACCGCGACCCTGGCCGGCATCGCCGACGGCAGCCTCACGGTGGTCCGCGGCGGCGAGACCCGCAGGCAGATGATCGAGACCAACCGCACCGACCCGGCCGCGGTCGACCGCATGATCGCCGACCGCAAGGACGCCCTGGAACAGGCCGTCGCCGACCACTCCAGCCTCTGACCCAGCGAGGTCCCGAGGACACAGTGATGGCAGCGGCTCGCTGCGGTCGAGTGCTGGTGGGGTGTGTCGCAGTCGCGATGCCCCTTGCGCGCCGGCTCGACCGCAGCTGAGCTCATGGCGTTCGCCGACTCATCGCCGTACGCCGGGTCGCGCCCGGTTGCAGACACGACCCGGGGCGTCTGAGGGCTCTCAGTACCGGCCCCGCCGTCTTGACGGGGGATCTTGACGGTCCTACCGGGTACACCGGTGCAACAAGCGGCATGATCATCCCCGGCCCGAGCCCGCGGCCCGTCTGCGGCACGACGCCCCGGGAGGAACGACCGGATGGAGCAGCTCCACCTGGCCTACGCGCTGGTCGGCAGCCTGGCTGTCGCCCTGGCCGCGCTGTCGAGCCGGATCCGCGACCTGCCGTTCAGCGAGCCGCTGCTGGCGCTGCTGCTCGGCGTGCTGGTCGGCCCGCAGCTCCTCGGCCTGATCGAGGTGTCCGACAGCAGCCGCCCCACCCTGTTCAGCGAACTGGGCCGGGTGCTGCTGGCGGTGTCGCTGATGGGGGTGGCCCTGCGGTACCCGGTTCGCCGGCTGCGGCCGGTGGTCACCCCCACCGCCGTGCTGGTGACCGTCGGCATGCTGGGGATGGCCGCGCTGTCGGCAGGTCTGGCCTGGCTGGTGCTCGGCGTCCCGGTCGCCCTCGCCGCGCTGATCGGCGCCTGCATCTCCCCCACCGACCCGGTGCTGGCCTCCAGCGTGGTGACCGGGAAGCCGGCCGAGGAGCACCTCCCGGCCCGCACCCGGCAGCTGCTGTCCGCCGAGTCCGGCACGAACGACGGCCTGGCGCTGCCGCTGGTCCTGCTCGGCATCGCCCTCGTCGCCGGTGGGTCCCTGGGGCATGCGGCCCTCGACGGGCTCTACCAGGTGGCCGTCGGCATCGCGGTCGGTGCCGCCGTCGGGTTCCTCGCCGGGCGGGCCGTGAGCCTGGCGATGCGGCACTCCGACGTCGACCAGGGCACCTCGTTGATCTTCACCCTGGTGCTCGCCATCGCCGCGCTGGGCCTGGCCCGGGTCGCGAACACCGACGGCGTTCTGGCGGTCTTCGTCGCAGGGCTGGCCTACAACGCCGTGGTGGCCAACGACGAGGTGGGACCGCAGAACACCATCGACGAAGGTATCAACCGCTACGTCGTCCTGCCGCTGTTCCTGCTGCTGGGCATCGAGCTTCCCTGGTCGGAGTGGGCGGAGCTGGGGTGGGGGGCGGTGCTGTTCCCGGTCGCGGTGCTGCTGCTGCGCCGGCTGCCGGTGCTGCTCGCCCTGACCCGTCCGCTGGGCCTGCGACTGCGGGACGGCGTCTTCCTGGGGTGGTTCGGCCCGGTCGGGGTGAGCGCGCTCTTCTACCTGGCCTTCAGCGCCGAGGAGGGCGTCGCCGACCCCCGGCTCTGGGCGGTCGGCACCCTGGTGGTCGCGGCCAGCACGGTGGTGCACGGCGTGACCTCCGCCCCCGGCCGCCGGCTCTACCGCCGAGCCGCCGGGACCTGACCGCTTCGACGATCAGCGGTTCCCCGGCGGGTCGGCTGATCCATGGTCTGGCCGCGTGCAGGCCTTCGATCCGGGTACGAGCCGCGGATGGCAGCCGACGCGCAGGTGTTCCACCCAGGCCAAATCGTGCCCCGGAGCGGAATCTACCGCTGCACGGAGGGCCACCACGATCACTCCTACGAATCCACCGACGTCAAGGGGCATCGCTTCCCCCCCGCTGCCCAACGGGTGCCAAGGATCGGGCTGGGTGCTGGAGCGGGCAGCCGGGCACCACTGAATCTCCACCATCTGAGTCGGTGCAGCCGGACCACGCCTCACGCGTCAGCGGCGTGCGGCTCTATCGTGGTCGTGGGGTGGATCTGGCCGATCCCGCCCGCAGCACGGTGGGCCGGAGCCGGTTTCGACCAACATAAGCGCGCGTTCTCAACCCCCCCGATGGGTATGGGCCCGCCAGGTCCAGACTGACTGGGCCACCCCTTGGAGGCAATGTGACCGAGCCCGATGATCTCGAGACGCACGGAACCGGGGAGGCAGCCAAGCGCATCGGGCAAGCTCCCACGACTACGGACGTGACGGACCCCGAACGCTCCTCCCGCAACACCGCGGCGGGAACCGGCTCGGAGCCCGGCGAGGGCCGGGTGCACCCCGACGCCGACGAAGGGGTCGACCCCTCGGCGAGCATCGAGCCCCATAACGAGGGGCTGGCGTAAGCCAACGCGACTGACGTCCGTCCGTGACATCGGCGCAGCCACCGCACGAGGCTGCGCCGGTGTTCTGGTCGTTGGCGCCCCGAGCCACCCGCCGGCCCCCACCGGTAGGTCACTCCGTGTTCTAGCTCGCCTACGTCCGGGGCTATGACGTGCCGCATGCCGAACTCGTCTACTCCGCCGGGAGCGCGATCGTCACGTCGGTCCACGGCCTGACATCGGCACCGGGTGCGCTGAGATACGCAGGCCGGGCGATGAGCACCACGGCGTGCCGCCGCACAACCCGGCGGTGGACAAGCCCAGCGACTTCTCCTGACGAACCGATGCCGGCGCTGCTGAAGCGAACGACGGCCGGTTCAGGCGCTGTCATCGGTCGATGGTGGTGCACGCAGGCTGGTCGGTAGGTCCCTTCCCTGTCGCCGTGCGCGTTGCACCGCTCAGCCACCGCCCTGGCGCCGCTTTTCCACCTTGACCAGCAGCTCGCCCAGCGAACCGATGAGCATGCCCAGGCTGCCGATGACGAACAGCCAGATCGCCGCCGTCATCGTGCTCTCCCAGAAGAAGAGCACGCTGCCGACGAAGAAGGCGGCGTTACCGACCAGCCCGAGCCCCAGGTGCACCCAAGGGAAGTCACCGAGGAACTCACCGATCCTGCGCTTTCGGGTGCTGTCGGCCCGGTCCGTGTTCGTCTCCATTCGCTCGGCTGTACCCGGCCGTCCGGATCCACGCTCCGAATGTCACGCACCTGACACCGGGGGTGGTCCCGCACGGTGATCCGGCGCCGATTCCGGTCCCGTCGCGTCCCACCGACCGCACTAGGTCAGGTCCAGCCTCTTGCGCGTTCCCCGCCTACCGCATGTCCCACGACACCCCGGCAAGGGCACATCGCCGATGTAGATGACCTCGGCCGCCACATCGCGGAGCTTGACGTTGTGGCGGCTGATGCTTTGTAGGTGGTCGAAGGCCTGGGTCTCGCTCAGGTGGTGGCCCTCCATGACCATCCCCAACGCATGCCGATGTGCCGGCTGGCCACCAGTGCCCGCTCCAGCTGCCGGACGCCCCTCATGCGTGAGCGGGCCGAGCAGCGGACCGCGCGGATGGCCCGCACGGGGTGTCAGCGGCCGGGGAGCTGGCCGGTGCTGGTGAGTTCGTCGGCGAGGTCGTGCAGCTTGCGGTTGGTCAGCGAGGACGTGCGGACCAGCACCCCGAACGCTTGGTCGGCGGTGAGCTTGTGCCGCTCCATCAGGATGCCCTTGGCCTGGCCGATGAGGTCCCGGTTGCGCATGCCGGCATGCAGGTTCTGCTCGTGCTCGGCGCCGGCCAGGGCGATGGCGGCATGAGCGGCGAACGTCAGGCCGACCTCCTGGCTGTCCTCATCGAAGGCCCCGGCCTCGGCGGCGTAGAGGTTCAACGCCCCGAGGTTGTCGCCTTCGACGAACAGCTGAAAGCACATCAGGCTGCCCGCACCCAGGTCCGCGGCCCGCGCGGCGAACCTCGGCCAGCGCTCGTCGGCCCGGACGTCATCGACCCGGACCACCTGCTCGTCCCAGATCGCGTCCAGACAGGGTCCTTCGCCCAGTTCGTCCTGCAGACCGTCGACGGCCCTGGGCAGCTCGCTGGTCCACGCCCGGGGCTCCACCTTCCGCCGGCCGATCACGTAGCTGATCCCGCACTCGACCGCACCGGGCACCGCGGCCACCGCCGAGGCGGTGATCGCCCGCAACGTGGCCTCCACGTCCCCGTGCTCCTCCTGCAGCTGACGGGCCACCCGGCTCATCACCTCACCCAGGTGCTCCATCGGCTCCGCAGGCAGCTCAGAGGTGGTCACCACAGAAAGATACGAGAAGGACGGCTCCCCCGGCGGACACAAGCTTGAGGTCCTCGCCCAGCCGGCCGGTCTTGGGTCATCGGCGCCGCCCAGGGCATCTTCATCGACCGCTACAAGATCCCCCGCGACGTCGCCACCGAACTGGTCGGCACCGGCCGCTCGCCCTGCCCGACCGTCCTCGCCGTCGCCGTCGCCGCAACGGCTGACCCGCCCGGCGAGCAGACCGCCCCTAGCGGGCGTCGACCGAGTCCGGACCCAGCCGACGTCAAGACCCCACCCGTCCAACAGCCGGCGAGCAGGGTCACCCCCCCCCTCGACGGCAACCCGAGTTCAAGCGGGACAGCGTGATGTTCAGCTTGTGCTGCGATCTGCCAGTCCCGAAATGGCTGGGCGCCGAGCTGTCCCGGAGACGAGGACGGCATCCCGGGGGCGACGGGGCGAGTGGACATGGACCGCGCGACGGTGCCCGCCGGACAGTCGGCGGGTGGTCACCCACTCGGCGGGTAGTGCCCCGACGGACGCCCGGTGCCACCTCCTCGGCGCAGCCGCCCCCATCGAACCGGGGTACTGGTCGGGCCCACGCCCGGGAACCCGCCGCGCCGCACGTCGCGCCCATCGCCACCTTAGGAGACAGCAGCATGCCCCAGCCCGATGCCATCATCGATGAACTCCACGCCGTCCTGGCCGAAGACGAGACGCTCACCGACCGGCTGCAGCGCTCCCTCGTCGCCGCCGGCGAGCGGGCCCGCGCCGACCTCGACCCGACCCTCTACTCGGCGTTCGAGTGGCCTGCAGACCTCGAGGAGTACGAGGCCTACCTCAAGGCGTTCATCCGCTGGATCCCGCAGCAGTCCGACGCCAAGGCCTGGCGCGAGCAGGCGCCGGAGGAGCGCTACGCCCAGGAGGTCAGCGACCGAATCGCGCACTTCTTCTGGCTCGTCGACCAGGACGTCGACGGCGAGGGAACCGCGATCGGGCAGGACTCCGACCGGTTCCGCAGCTGGTTGACGCAGTTCGCCCGGCAGTGGGGCAGCTTCCTGAACACCCCGGAGTCCTTCAGCCAGGACATCCTGCAGTCCTTCCTGGACAACGCCCCGGAGTACACGATCGAGGAGTCGCTGATCGACGGGAAGCCGAACACCCCCAGCGGCTGGCTGACGTTCAACCAGTT
>Ga0210040_10000580_pt1 | contig 60806 bp, 55 predicted proteins | sample CryGeyCG12114_NA_FD_185462 | JGI IMG/M metagenome (GOLD analysis project Ga0210040, IMG submission 185462) | Groundwater microbial communities from aquifer - Crystal Geyser CG19_WC_8/21/14_NA (SPAdes) (version 2) | ecosystem: Environmental > Aquatic > Deep subsurface > Groundwater | place: USA...
GGGTCTGCGCCGGCGTGGCCGTGCTGGCCGTCCTCGGTGCGCTGGCCGCGCCGTCCGCGCGCCACCGGCGCCAGCAGTCCCTCGCCACCGCAGCCGACGCCCGGCCGAGCACGACCGTGGCGTCGGGCGAGCTCGACCACACGGCACGGCGTGCCGCGGCCTCGTCGGTCCTCCCGGTGCCGCCGGCCGCCGCCGCCGAGGCGGCCGCCGCACCCGCGCCCGTGGGGACGGCCCTGGCCATCTCGGGCACCGTGCGCCAGCACGCCGACCGACCCCTGCCCGGTGCTCACGTCACCCTGACCGACCAGACCGGGCGACAGGTGGCCCGCACCGTCAGCGACGAGGACGGCCGCTACCAGCTGCCGGTCGAGCACGGCGGCACCTTCCTGCTGATCGTCGCGGCCACCTCGCTCGCCCCGAGCGCCAACCTGGTCGCCGTGGCGGACCGGCCCGTCCTGCGCGACGTCACCCTGGCCGGCCGCTCGGCGATCACCGGCCGGGTGCTCGTGGCCGACCCGCAGAACGGCGGCTCCGTCGGCCTGGCCTCAGCGCTGGTGACGCTCACCGACGGTACCGGCGAGGTCGTCAGCACCGCGCGCAGCGGTGCCGACGGCGGCTACAGCTTCGAGCGGTTGGTCGCCGGCGACTTCGTGCTCACCGCCCAGAGCCGTGAGCACCGCCCCATCGCCCGCGGCGTGGAGGTGCCGGAGTCGGGTGCCCTGGTCTGCGACCTCACCCTCACCGGAGGTGCGCGGCTGACCGGTACCGTCGTCGCCGCCAGCAACGGCCACGGCATCCGCGAGGCGACGGTCACCCTGGTCGACGCCGAGGGGCAGGTGGTGGCGTCAGCTCTCACCGGCGATGACGGCGGTTACCACTTCGACAACCTCGGGCCGAGCCGATACACCCTCACGGCGGCCGGCTATGCCCCGGTGGCGCTCGAGGTGGTCGTGGACGAGGACGCCGTCTCGACCCAGCGGATCGAGCTGGGTGGCTCTGCCCTCGGTACGGACGCCGGCCGCGCCGTCCCGGGTCACCCAGCGATGACCCCGTGAGCTCACTGGTCTGATCCGGGCGTGGAGGCGTGGACCGGTCAGATGACCGACACGCTGGGCGGCTGCCCGCCGGTGCTGGCCATGGTCAACAGCGACGTGGCCAGCGCCTGAGCCTCGAGGAGCGTGTACTCGGTGCTGCCGATGACGACGTAGGGGCCGTCCTCGGCGCTGGTGGCCAGGTCGATGGACATGCAGAGCTGGGCCGAGACCCCGTCCGTCAGCGTCAGCGGCTCGCTGAGGTGGATCCAGTCCTCCTCGCCGAGGTGGACCCCGTGGCCCGTAGCGCACCACGGGGGGCAGGCGGCACGGGGAGGGGTCAGGAACTCTGTGGCTATCACTGGACCGGTCGTCTCCATCACTGCCCCCGCAGTCTCGTCGGCGCGGAGCAGGACTGCGCCCTGCTGGGCCCGTCGCTGACTGAGTCCACGATAGGGGCGGCAGCGCCACCGACGACAGTCCTGGGAACGTTCGGATCCCTAAACGCCGGAGCGCGCCTCTCGGGGCTGGAGCTGCTCATTCCAGTGCAGGGACGGCGTCCTCGTCACCTTGCAGCAACCGGAAGGCGCTCTCCCGGTCCTTGACCCGGAGCTTGCGCAGCACCGAGGAGACGTGGACGCGGACCGTCGTCGGAGAGACGAAGAGCCGGCTGGCCACCTCCTCGGTGGAGTGGCCCTGGCTCAGCATCTCCATCACCTCCCACTCCCGGGAGCTGAGCTTGTCCGCGGCGGCCGACTTGCGCAGGAACCGTCGCCGCGACGGACCCCGGAACTCCTGCATGATCCGGGTGACCAGGTGGGGCGGCATGGCTGCCTCACCGATCAGGACGCCGCGCAGGGAGTCGGCCAGCGTGGCCGGGTCCGCGCCCTTGAGGAGGTAGCCGGACGCACCAGCCCGGAGGGAGTCGAAGAGGTCGTCGTCCTCCTTCGATCGGGTCAGCATCACGATGGCGGTCTGGGGCAGGCTGCGGCTGATCTGCTGAGCGGCCTGGATGCCGTTCCCGGGCATGTGGATGTCGAGGAGCACGACGTCGGGACGGTGCCGCAGCGCCAGCTCCACCGCCTCCTCCGCGCTCGCGCCCTCGGCCAGCACCTCGCAGCCACCGGCCTCGAGCGCGGCACGCACCTGGCTTCGGATGCGGGCGTTGTCGTCGGCCATCACCAGCCGGATCGGCGTCATGCTCACCACGTCACCGTCACCAGGCTGCCGAGGCCCTGCTCGGCGTCGACGTCGAAGGTGCCGGGCAGTGCCCAGGCCCGGTCGCGCATGCTGAGCAGGCCGTAGCCGGCGTTGTCGGCAACCGCCCGCTGGACGTCGAAGCCCTGTCCGTTGTCCTGGATGACCAGCCGGCGCACCCCTTCACTGCGGGTGAGCTGGACGTGCACCCGCCCCGCCTTGCCGTGGCGCACCGCGTTGGACACCGCCTCCCGGGTGATCCGCATCAGCGCATGCTGCTGCTCGGGCTGCACGTCGATGGTGTCGTCCGTCTCGACCTCCAGGTCGACCTGGTAGCGGTCGGCCAGCTCCCGTGCGGCTCGGTGGAGCACGGAGCCCAGCGGCTCGTCGCTCGGCCGGCCGAGGGCCTGGACCGCCGCCCGGGCTTCGTCGAGCCCGCGGTCGCAAGCCGCGATGATGCGGTCGCCGGCCGCCAGGTCGGCCGGCAGCGCGTAGCTCTCGGCCCGGATGTAGGCGAGCTCCTGGATGACCCCGTCGTGCAGCTCGCGCGCCAGGCGCCGCCGGTCCTCCACGACCGCCACCCGGGACTGCGCGTCCCAGTACTGCCGCAGCTCCCGCCCGGCTCCGACGAGCAGCAGCAGGTAGCAGCCCGTCCGCAGCAGCCCCCCGGGGGAGAGCGCGTCGGCGGGGATGGTGGGCACGAGCAGGTAGTTGACCTGGGCGAACGCGGCCAGGGCGAAGGCCGGTCCCAGCCACCTGAGCAGCTCGTCGGCCCGGCCCGAGGACTGGCGGGCCAGGACGACCGACGCCACGAGGAAGCAGAGCGCGGCACAGGCCTCGGTGACCAGCAGGGCCGGATGCGCCGTGAGCAGCGGCTGCGCTCCGGAAGTCGGCACACCATCGGCGCCGAAGGCGACGGGCAGCCGGGTCCCTGCGGCCCACAGGGTCGCCGAGGCCACGGCGACCACCGCGAGCGGCAGCACCCAGCCGTGCCGGCGGTCGGCGAGCCGACGGGCCGGCCGCCCGTCGGCGAGGGCCGCCACCAGGATGCACACCGCACCCGCGGTGCGGACGGTGAGCGGCAGCCAGGTGTCGAAGGCCCCCTCCCGCACTCCGGGCACCTGCTCGGCGACGTAGCCCAGGGCGAGCGCGCCGACGGCGAGCAGCAGCAGGCCCTGGGCCAGCAACCGGTCCTGCCAGAAGCGGCGCCGGACGAATCGTCGGTGCACCAGGTAGACCACCAGCAGCGCGATGCACGCGTCCACGGTGTCCAGCACCAGGCGCAGCGAGGGGCTGTCCGGTCCGTACCTGGCGAACAGGCTCCACCGGCTCAGCGCGGTGACGGACAGTCCGAGAAGCCAAGCGGCCAGCGTCAGCGTGACACCGGGCGCGGCCGGGAGCGCATGCTTGCGCCCGCCCCCGAACAGCGCCACCCCGCACATGTCCGCGAGTGTAGAGGGGGGTGCTGAAAGCCCGCAGGGCGTAGCCCGCGATGCCATCACGCTGCCGCAACACCAGTAGCAGAAAGCCGAAGGGCCCGGGCTGACAGCCCGGGCCCCACACGCTGAATGCGCTCGTCGCTGAGCCCACCCCCTGCTCGTCCATCAGGCGAGGCAGCCGCCGAGCTTGATCAAGCCGTCGATCACGGCGATGCGGTCCAGGACGTCGGCGTACTGGGCCTGGAGGGCGGCGACCACGGCCTTCTGGGCCGCGACTGCGTCCCGGTTGGGCTTCTTGGCGCTCTCCAGGGTCCGCAGCGTCTCGGACTGGGTGACGATCTGGGCGTCGAGCTTGCTCAGGTCGGCCTTGGCGGTGGTGAGCGCCGCCTCCTTCTCGCTGATCTGGGTGTTCAGCGTGTTGAGCGAGGCCTGCAGCGGGGTGAGCTGGTTCTGCAGGGACAGGATGCTGTTCTCGGCGGCGGTGATCGAGGTGTTCAGCGTCCCCAGCGTGGCGACCAGCTTGGTTACCTCGCCGTCGAGGCGGGTGACCTCGGTGGCTTCCTTGGTGACGGCAGCGTTCGCCGCGGTCAGCGTGGCCTGCAGCCCTGGCAGGGCGTCCTGGAGCGCCTTCAGCTCGCCCTGCTTCTTGGTGATCTCCGCCTGGGCGGCGGTGAGGTCGCCCGTCAGCCCGGGCAGCGCGGCCTCGAGCGCGGCGATCTCGGCCTTCTTGGCGGTGACCGCGGCGTTGGCGTTGGTCACGGCGGTGTTGGCGGCGGTCTGGGCGACCTTGGCGTCGGCGAGAGTCTCGGTGGCGCTGGTGACCTGCCCGTTCGCGCCCGCCAGGCTGGCCTGCAGACCGGGAAGCTGCTGCTGCAGGTTGCTGCTGTCCTGCTGCTTGGCCGAGAGCTGGGAGTTCAGGGTGGCCAGCGAGGCCTGCAGCGTGGTCAGGTCACCGTTCAGGGCGGTGATCAGGGCCGTCTTCGTGGCGGCCTGCTGCTCGACAACGACGATCTGTGAGTTGAGCGTGGCGATCTGGGTTCGCAGTGCGGCTCGGCGACTCTCGGGGCCTGTGCCATTGCCGTTGATCCCATCGAGCTGGCTCTGAAGCGTCGCGAGTTGCGACCGCAGCTCCGTCGCGTCGGCGACCGGGGTCGCGGTGGCGGCAGCGATCTCCTTCTGCTTCGCCGCGATCTCGGCGTTCTTCCTGGTGATGTCGCCCTGCAGACCGGCGATCTCGGTTTGCAGCGCCGGCAGCTTGCCCTCGACCGTGCTGATCTGCTGGGTGAGGGTGGTCACGCTCTGCTGGGCCAGGCGCAGGTTCTCCTCGGCCTTGAGCACGGCAGCGGTGGCGGCAGCGGCGTTGGTGTCGGCGGTCTTGGCCGCGGTCTCCAGGGCCGGCAGCGCGGCGCGGGCGTCCGCCAGCTTCTTCTCCGCGGCGTCCACCAGGACCTGCGCCGCGTCGCCCTGCGCGACCAGGCCCGCCAGCTCCTGCGTCGCCGTCCCGATCGCGGCGACCTGGGCGTTGACCTTGTTCTGCGCGATGGTCGACGCGGCCGTCGCGCTGTCCAGCCGGGTCTTGGTCGCGGCCAGGTCGGCCTCCTTGGTGGCCAGGCTGCTGACCACACCGGCCTTCTGCGTCTTCAGCCCGGCGAGCTCGCTCTGCGCGGCGGTCAGCTGGGTCTGCAGCGGGGTGATCTGGTTGACCAGGGCGGTGCGCTGACCCTGCAGCGTGGTCAGCTCGCTGTTCGCGGCAGTGATGGCGGCGGTCAGCGTGGTCTTGTCGGCCTCGAGCTTGGTCAGCGACATGGTGACCGTGTCGATCTGGCCGACCAGGGTGGCGTACTCGGCGTTGAGGGCGGCGATCTCCTTCTCCGCGGCGGTGATCTGTGCGGTCAGGCTGTTCTGCGTGGTGACCAGGGCGGCACGGTCAGCCTGCAGCGTGGCGATCTGCTCGGCGTTCTGCCGAGCCGCGGCCTTGAGCAGGTTGGGCTGCACGTTGCCCCGGTGCGCCAGCTGGTTGGTCACACCGTTGCAGATCCCGCTCGGCGGGGTGTCAGCGTGAGCCGGGATGACGAGGCCGACGGTGCCAAGCACGGCCGAGACGGCCAGGGCCGCCGCCAGACGAGGCGCACTCTTCCTGATGGAGCCGGACGACATCGCTGACGTGACTGAGTACATGGATGATCCCCTCTTCGAACTACGGCTATCCCCTCGTTGGGAACCGCCCCCACGCAGAACTTAAGACCCCGACAAGAGGCTTTCGACCACTCCGCCGTTCAACCACCTAAACGCGGTTCGTTGTTTAGAGGTTTGAACGCGACGAGGTGCGGGCGCCTTGGGTGCGCCGCCCGGCTCCGGCGGTGTGGGCCGGGCTGCCGTCGCGGTTCGTAGCGCGAGTGCTGAGCGGCCACGTCCTCGGCGTTGACCTCGGCCACGTCGTAGGCCTGCTGGACGCACTCGCGGGTCTGCTCGCCGCCCCGTGATCAGGAACGCGACGCTGTCAGCCTGGGTGAGCAGCAAGCACCCCGCAGCGGCCGAGAGCGTGGCGGCAACCGCGACAGGTCGACGCCCGATGTGGTTGGACAGCCGCCCCAGGACGAGCAGCGCCAGTGCCGTGGTGGCCAGGTAGGTGACCGTGGTCAGCGCAAGGTCGGCGTTGGTGATGCCGTTCTCGCATCGGTGCGCGTGCGGACCCGGAACTTCTCCAGCTCCTCCCGGACTCGATCAGGTTCGGCGTCCAACGCCAGGACCTGGGCGATCTGGGCGCGGGAGACGACGCCGTCGGAGGGGTCACCCGCCCGCCGTCGGTCTCCCTGGAGCAGCTCGATCCGCTGCTGGTCGGGCTCGTTGTGGTCGAACCAGCCCGGCCGGACAACGGTGCAGGGCAGACCGCTGGCGCGTACCAGCCGTTCGCCGCGACGCTTCCAGTCGTGGCCGCGGCTGTGCTTGGCGACGCCGATCGTGGTCATCAGCGTGATCCGTGCCGTCCGTGTCCCCAGCGCGGTGAAGACGTTCCGGACGGCGCTGTAGTCCACCTGCTCGGCGGTCCCGGCCCCGCCGTGGGCCCCGTGGGTGAAGACGATGCCGTCCGCATCCTGAACCGCGGCGGTCAGGGTCGAGGAGTTTGCCAGCCATGGTCCACGTCTTCGACGTTAGGACCGAGCCGGGCCAGCAACCAGGACCTGCTGGTACCTGGTCTGCCAGGTCCTTCCAGCCGCTGGCTGACGCTGCTCAAATGGCAGGGCCACCCCTGGGCCGTTGAATATCCACCGACACGGAAGAGAGGAACACCATGCGCACCACCACGCTCGGAACGCTGGAGGTCAGCCGGATCGGCCTGGGAGCCATGGGCATGTCCCACGGCTTCAGCGGCGCCGGCTCCGACGACGCCGAGTCGATCCGCACCATCCACCGGGCGCTCGACCTCGGCGTCACCCTGATCGACACCGCCGAGATCTACGGGCCCTACACCAACGAGGAGCTGGTCGGCCGGGCCATCGCCGACCGGCGCGACCAGGTCGTCCTGGCCACCAAGTTCGGCCTCGTCTCCCACGCCGGTGCAGGCCCCTGGAACCTCGACAGCAGCCCCACCAACATCCGCACCGCGGTCGAGGGCTCGCTGCGCCGCCTCGGCACCGACCACATCGACCTCTACTACCAGCACCGCGTGGACAAGGCCACCCCGATCGAGGACACCGTCGGCACCCTGGCCGAGCTGGTCGCCGAGGGCAAGATCGGCCGCATCGGGCTCTCCGAGGCCGGCGTCGACACGATCCGGCGCGCCCACGCCGTGCACCCGGTGACCGCGCTGCAGTCGGAGTACTCGCTGTGGACCCGCGACCCCGAACCGAAGGTGCTGCCGGTGCTGCGCGAGCTCGGCATCGGCTTCGTCCCGTACTCCCCGCTCGGCAAGGGCTTCCTCACCGGCACCATCCGGTCCGAGGCCGACTTCGGGCCGGACGACTTCCGGGCCACCAGCCCCCGCTTCACCGGGGAGAACTTCCGCCGCAACCTGGCGCTCGCCGACGAGGTCGCCGCCGTCGCCGAGGAGGCCGGACTCACACCCGCCCAGGTCGCGATCGCCTGGCTGCTGACCCGGGGAGAGCACATCGTGCCCATCCCCGGCACCAAGCGGGTGTCCCGGCTGGAGGAGAACGCCGCCGCCGACGCCGTGGTCCTCACCGACGAGCAGGTCCGACGCCTCGACGCCCTGCCGGCCCCCTCCGGTGGCCACCACACCGAGGCGCAGATGGAGATGATCGAGCAGCACTGACCGGCCGCCAGCGCGGACCACGAGCGGCCACCGGCAGCTGACGGGGTCTAGCGGAACGTGTACTGGCAGGTCCTGTTCCACATCCGACCGGGGTCCTAACGTCGAAGACATGGATCGCCGCCAAGACATCCGGGACTTCCTGGTCAGCCGCAGGGCTCGGGTGACGCCCGAGCAGGCCGGGCTGAGCACGTACGGCGACAAGCGCCGCGTCAAAGGGCTGCGTCGCGAGGAAGTCGCCCTGCTCGCCGGCGTCAGCGTCGACTACTACGCCCGCCTCGAGCGCGGCCAACTGGCCGGGGCGTCCGCATCGGTGCTGGAAGCCGTGGCCGGCGCGCTGCGGCTCGACGAGGCCGAGCGTCAGCACCTCCTCGACCTGGCGCGCACAGCGGAGTCCGGACCCCGCCCACCGCGCCCGCCGAAAGGCGCTGCCGCACCCCGCGCCGCCGTCCTGGCCCTCTTGGCCGGCATGACCGGCGTCCCGGCCTATGTCCGCAACGCACGGGGGGACATCCTCGCCGCCAACGATCTGTGCCGGGCGCTCTACGGCGGCGCTCTCGACGACGACAAGCTACCGGTGAACCTGGCGCGGTACGTCTTCCTCGAACCCCACTCCCGAGGCTTCTTCCTCGACTGGGACAGCGTCGCCGACGACCTCGTCGGCGCACTGCGGGTCGAGGCCGGGCGCAACCCGACTGACCGTTCGCTCAGCAACCTCATCGGAGAGCTGACCATCCGCAGTGAGGCGTTCGCCACCCGGTGGGGACGCCAGCACGTGCGGTTGCACCGCACCGCCCGCAAGCGGCTGCACAACCATGTCGTCGGCGACCTCGAGCTGACGGGGGACGCGCTCGAGCTGGTGGGGGACGACCTCACGCTGATCGCCTACACCACCGACGTCGGCAGCCCTGCTGAGGACCAGCTGAGGTTGCTGGCCACCTGGCAGGCCACCCGGCACCAGCAGTCCACCCCCAGCGGTGAGCCTTGCTCGGCGCCGCACCACGACTGACGATTCCCGACTCGACCAACCTGAAGTGAACGAGGTCCACCACCATGCCTGACGTGCCCACCCTGACGCTGAACAACGGCGTCACCTTCCCCTCCCTGGGACTGGGCGTCTTCCAGACGCCGCCCGAGGAGACCCGCGACGCCGTTGCCGCCGCCCTGGCTGCCGGTTACCGCCACATCGACACCGCCGCCGCCTACGGCAACGAACGCCAGGTCGGTGAGGCTGTCGCAGCCTCCGGCCTCGAGCGGTCCGAGGTCTTCCTGGAGACCAAGATCTGGATCAGCGACTACGGCTACGACCAGACGCTGCACGGCTTCGAGAAGAGCGCCGGCAAGATCGGAGTCGACCAGATCGACCTGCTCATCCTCCACCAGGCCCTGCCCTCGGAGTTTGACAAGACCCTCGAGGCCTACCGAGCCCTGGAGACCCTGCTCGCCGACGGCAAGGTGCGCGCCATCGGCGTCAGCAACTTCATGGTCGACCACCTGACCACTTTCCTGGACCAGATCAACGTGGTGCCGGCGGTGAACCAGATCGAGGTGCACCCCTACTTCGCCCAGCGCGAGGTGCAGACGTTCGGCGCCGAGCACGGCATCCTCACCCAGGCCTGGTCCCCGATCGGCGGCATCACCCACTACCGCGACGGCCAGCACACCAGCACCCTCGCTGACCCCGTCATCGGCCGTATCGCCGAGGCTCACGGCAAGTCCCCGGCCCAGGTGATGTTGCGCTGGCACCTGCAGCAGGGCCGTTCCGTCATCCCCAAGTCGACGAAGCCGCAGCGGATCGCCGAGAACATCGACGTCTTCGACTTTCGCCTCCGCGCCGACGACCTGGCGGCGATCGACGCCCTCGACACCGATCAGCGCGGCGGCCCGGAACCCGAGGCCATCACCCTGGAAACCCTGGGCATGCCAATCCCCGAGGACTGAGCAAGCCGAGCCGGTCGCGGTTGCGGTCGCGGTCACGGTCACGGTCGCGGTCGACCCACTTTCGGTCGGCTTTCGCTGCCGTTTCTGCTCGATCTCCGCCCGAACCGTCGGAGTGACCAGCACCGGCCCGGCCAGCGACGAACACGGGCACGTCCCAGGTTCCAGCGCGGGAACCACCGGTTCACGACCCACGCAGGATCAGGAGATCCCCCCTTGCCTGACCAGAACAGCACCACGAGGTTCCGACCCGCCTCCCGCGGCCGCCGCCGCTTCCGCATCGGAGCAGCAGCTAGGCCTGGAGAGCCGGGCCGGGGTGGCACCCTTGCGGACGGCCCAGTCCTGCCTGGAGAACGTCTGCACCCGAGGAGGTCACCTTCGACGACGAGCTCGACGGGCTCGCCACCGCGCCCGTCGGCATCGATATCGCCGGCCCGACTCCCCGCCCCCGTCCTCGCCATGACCGGCATCGAGGCCCCCGCTCCATGACCGGGGCATGGCCGAGCCAGAACCACGACCGCCGCTCCGTGCTGCGCCGCGGGCTGCTGCTGACCGCGGGCGTCGTCACCCCAGGCGCCCTGGCAGCCTGCTCGACGCCGGACAGCCCGCCAGCCTCGCCCGCGACCACGACCGCACCAGAACCGACACCGAGTGGAGACACCGTGGCACCCTCCGGCGCGCCGCCGACCCTGCTGGCCTACTTCTCCCGACCCGGAGAGAACTACTACTACTACGGCGGCCGTCGCGACCTGGAGGTCGGCAACACCGAAGTCCTTGCCCGCATGATCGCCGAGCTCATCGACTGCGACACCTACCGCATCGAGGCCGCCGACCCCTACCCAGACGGCTACGACGCCACCGTCGCCCGCAACTCCCGCGAGCAGGACCACGACGCCCGGCCGGTCATTGCCGACCCGTTCGACTCGATCGAGCAGTACGACACCATCCTCATCGGCAGCCCGATCTGGGGCTCCCGAACCCCGATGATCATGTCCAGCTTCGTCGAGAGCTTCGACTTCAGCGGCAAGACCGTCCGCCCCTTCGTCACCTACGCGGTCAGCGGTCTCGGTCGCGCCGAAGAGGACTACGCGGCCGGATGTCCTGGCGCAGACCTTCAACCTGGTCTCGCGGTCCAAGGCGAAGAGGTGCCTGACCACCGCGACGACGTCGAAGCGTGGCTGCGCGAAGCCGGCCTTCTCACCTGACCGGGCCGGAGAGCAGCCCATGGGAACGCCGCCCCTCGCGAGCCGCACCACCAGGACACGGCTCGCCACGCTGGCCGTCCTGCCCGCGGGGATGCTGGCGACGAGCACCAGCTGTGCGCGCGGAGCAGACACTCCGTCAGCCGACAGCGCCGGCTCGACCGCCAGCACGTCCGCCCTATCCACTGGCGGTTCACAGGAAGGCGCCCCGTCCCACCAGCCCTGCTCATGGAGTCAGGTGGTGGGGGCACTATCCGGACGCAGTACCAGGGCGAGACCATCGTCAAGCACGCCCTCGTCGACCTTCCCCCCGGCCACGACCAGCAGGACGCCAGCCGCCACGACATCGTCTACCTGATGCGCTGCGCCAGCCGACAGCCGGCTCGGCGGGCCGGGCAAGCGTCGACGCTGGCCGACCTCCCTCAGCCACCGCGCTGTAGCCGCCGGTCGGTCTCGTGCAGGCAGTAGAGGCCGAGCTTGCGGGCCTGGGTTCGGTGCTCGTCGCGCCCTTGGACGCCTCGGGCGGAGGGCTGGGGCGGCGGGAGTAGTAGATCTGCCCCTGACAACGGCTGGATGAGGGGTTCACGTCAGACCAGGGACCCGGACGCCGGCGCCGCCCGTAGGGGCTGCGCCGGCGTTGCATCCGGTCAGGCTGGCGGTGGCGGAGAGATTTGAACTCTCGGAGGTTTTACCCTCACGCGCTTTCGAGGCGCGCTCTTTAGGCCGCTCAGACACGCCACCGCCGGAGAGGCTACCGAAGAGGTCCCCCATCCGACGAATCGAGCACCCCTTCGACAGGCTCAGGGGCGCCGGGGTCAGCGGGAGGCGAAAAACTCCCGCAGGGCCAGCCCGCACTCCGCCGCCATGATCCCGCCGCGGACGTCGACGCGGTGGTTCAGCCGCGGGTCGCGCACCACGTCGAACAGCGAGGCCACCGCCCCGGCCTTGGGGTCGTAGGCGCCGAAGACGAGCCGCTCCACCCGAGCCAGCACCAGGGCACCGGCGCACATGGTGCAGGGCTCCAGGGTGACCACCAGGGTGCACCCGGTCAGCCGCCACGAGCCGAGAGCCTGGGCCGCCTGACGCAGGACCAGCACCTCGGCGTGAGCGGTCGGGTCACCGTAGCGTTCCCGTTCGTTGCCGGCCTGGGCGAGCACCTCGCCGTCGGGCCCCAGCAGCACCGCGCCGACCGGGACGTCGCCGTGCTCCTCCGCCAGCCGGCCCTGCTCGAGCGCGAGCAGCATGGGTGTGCGCCAGCGGCTCACCGCAGGCTCAGGAGCTGAAGGCGGTCTCGGCCACGCGCTGGAACTGGGGGTTGAGGTTGATCTTGGCCGCCACCTCGATCAGCATCTGGTCGCTCCCCAGGTCGAGGTTGTCGATCAGCGCCCCCAGGTCGAAGTCGCTCATCCCGAGGTCGGCCACGATGTTGAGGTCACCCATCGGCTCGGACTCGTCGTCGGGGTCGGGGATGTCCTCACCGAGCAGGTCGGCCACGTCGTGGGCGATCGGCCAGTCCCCGGCTGCGCCGGCGTCGTTGAGCAGGACCTGCACGTGCTGGCCGCGGACCCGGACGATCACGAAGACCTCCTCGACCAGGCTGACGAAGCCGATCGCCCCGTTGTCCCCGGGCAGCCGACGGAGCTGCACGATCAGCTCCTCGAGGTCGTTGGCCAGGTCGTCGCTCAGAGCCTGGACGAGTACTTGGCCGTCCTCGCGGTACGCCGCGAGGACGAAGTCGATCTCGTCGTCGGCGGCGTCCTCGATGTCGTCGTCTTCGTCGTCGTCGTCATCGTCGTCGTGCTCCAGGACGACGGCCGGCGACGGGGCCACGGGCACGGTGTCGCCGCTCGCGGCCGTGCCGTCCAGGTCGAAGGACTCGTACTCGTCGTCGTCGAAGTCTGACAACCCGAACACCTCCACCTCGACGCGCAGCACACCGGCCCTCGGCCGCCGCCCCATCGTGTCAGAGATCGCCAACCGACACGACACCGATACCCACGCTCGTCGACGGCTCGCTAACGTTCAGCCCGTGGACCTCCGTATCGTCGAACACCCGCTCGTGGCGCACAAGCTGACCGTGCTGCGCGACCGAGCCACCGACTCCCCGACCTTCCGCCGGCTGACCGAGGAGCTGGTGACGCTGCTGGCCTACGAGGCCACCCGCGAGGTCCGGGTCGTCGAGTACGCGGTGCAGACCCCGCTCGCCCCCGCGGTGGGGGTCCGGCTGTCGGTGCCGCGGCCGCTGGTGGTGCCGATCCTGCGGGCCGGGCTGGGCATGCTGGAGGGGATGACCCGGCTGATCCCGACCGCCGAGGTCGGCTTCCTCGGCATGGTCCGCAACGAGGAGACCCTCGAGGCGGCCACGTACGCCGAGCGGCTGCCCGAGGACCTGTCCGGGCGGCAGTGCTACGTCCTCGACCCGATGCTGGCCACCGGCGGCACGCTGGCCGCGGCCGTGAGGTTCCTGGCCGCCCGCGGCGCCGACCAGATCACGTGCATCTGCCTGATCGCCGCCCCGGAGGGCATCGAGCGGCTGACCGCGCTGCTGGAGGACCTGGACGTACCCTGCACCCTCGTCCTGGCCGGGCTGGACGACAAGCTGAACGAGGTGGGCTACATCGTGCCCGGCCTCGGCGACGCAGGCGACCGCCTCTACGGCGTGGCCGTCTGACCCGCGCCACCCCTCGCCGACTTTCAGGAGCCTGAGGTGCCCCGGCCCCGCTACATCCTGACGAGTCGGTCCTCTTGCAGGGCGGGGGACGATCGGAGCCGATGCCTCAGCTGGGACGGAGCGAACGGTTGGCCGCGGCCCGCCGTCGGGACGGCGACACCTGCGTCTGGTGCGGCCGGGAGCTGACGGGGCACGTGACGGCCACCACCGACCACCTGGTGCCGAAGGTCAAGGGCGGTCCCTCCTGGCTGGAGAACGAGGTGGCAGCGTGCCGCCGCTGCAACGGCGAGCGCGGGCACCGTGGGGTGGCGGACTGGCTGGAGGAGTGCGAGCGCCGGGGCTGGTCGCCGGACGCCCAGCGGCTGCAGGGCCTGCTGGAGTCGCTGGTCCTGGCCATCGAGGAGCGCGGTGGCCAACGCCGCGCCCGTCCCCACCTGGAGACCCAGCTCCGACGGCTGCGACGCCGCCCCTGAGCCTGCGCCGCGGACGCTGTTCCCGGTCCATCCCAGCGGTCGAACCGAGGCGCTGGCGGCCGGACGCGCGCCGCGTGGCCCCACGGCTCAGCGGGTGGCCTGCTGGCCGTAGCCCGCCAGACCGGCCCGGACGCGCTCGACCTCGTCGGCGTCGAGCAGCTTCGGCGGCAGGCCCGAGCTGATCACCCGCAGCTGGACGTCGCAGACGTACTCCAGGTACGCCACCTGGCCGAGCACCTTGGCCAGCCGGTCGCCCACCAGCACCGCTCCGTGGTTGCCCATCAGCGCGGCGCTTCGGTCCTGCAGGGCCGCGGTGACGTTCCCGGCCAGCTCGTTGGAGCCGAAGGTCGCGTACGGGGCCACGCGGACCGGGCCGCCGAACAGCGCCGTGTAGTAGTGCGAGGCCGCGACCTCGTCCACCACCACCGACAGCGCCGTGGAGGCGACGGCATGGGTGTGCACCACGACCTGGTGGGGGTAGGCCCGGTAGACCGCCAGGTGCAGCGGCAGCTCGCTGGAGGGCGCCAGCTCGGCCTCGACGGCCCTGCCCGACAGGTCGTGCACGCCGACGTCGCGGGCCTGCAGCTGCTCGTAGTCCACGCCGCTCGGCGAGATCACCACGTGCTCGCCGACCCGGACCGACACGTTGCCCGCCGTGCCGACGACCAGGCCGGTACGGCTCAGGTGGCGGCAGGCGTCGGCGACCTCCTGTCGGACGTCCTCGTGGATCATCGCTGACCTCTCCTCACGGGACCAGGACGTACTTGGAGCCACGTCCGGCGGCCATGTCCTCCAGGCTGTCCACCAGCGCCTCCAGCGGCCGGCTCTCGGTGATCAGCAGCTCACCGTCCACCTTGCCGCTGACCAGCAGCTCAACCGCAGCCTTGACGTAGCGGGGGGTGTGGTGGAACACGCCCTTGAGCGTGTACTCGTCGTAGTGCATGGCCGAGGAGTCCACCGCGAAGGTGGCGCCCCTGGGCGTCCCGCCGAACAGCACTGCCGTGCCACCCGGCCGCAGGGTCCGCACCGTCTGCTCCCAGACCGCCGGCAGGCCGACCGCCTCGATGCCCACGTCCGCGCCCCGCCCGCCCGGGGTCTCTCGCTTGATCTGCGCGACCACCTCCCCAGGCGTCCCCGCACCGGAGATGTCCAGGGTCAGCACGGCGCCCGCCCGCTCCGCCTGCGTGAGCCGCCACGGCGAGAGGTCCACCGAGATCACGTTGGCCCCGCGCAGGGTGGCCAGCCGGACGAACATCAGCCCGATCGGTCCGGCGCCGTGCACCACCACCGTGTCCCCGAGCTCGATCCCGGTCTCCGCCATGCCGTGCACCACCGTGGCCAGCGGCTCCAGCGGCGCGGCCGAGGCGAAGGGCAGGGAGTCCGGGATCAGGTAGGTGTTCCGCTCCACGATGGCCCGTGGCACCACGACCTGCTCGGCGAAGGCGCCGTTCAGGAACTCCAGGTTCTCGCACAGGCTCTGCCGGCCCAGGGTGCAGGCCCAGCAGTGGCCGCACGGCGCGGTGTTGGCCGAGACCACCCGGGCGCCGACGGCGAAGCCGGTCACCCCGTCGCCGACCGCGCTGACCACACCGGCGAACTCGTGCCCGAAGCGGGCCGGCAGCGTCGGGAAGAGCTTCGGGTGCCCGCGGCGGTAGGACTTGAGGTCGGTGCCGCAGGTGGCCGCGGCCCGGACCTCGACGGCGATCTCACCGGGCGCCGGCTGCTGCTCGGCGATCTCCTCGAGCCTCAGGTCGCCCGGTCCGTGGAAGATGGCTGCCCTCAACGTTCGTCCCCTTCGATCCCGACCTGGACCAGTCCGTCCAGGGTCGCCATCAGCTCCCGCAGCTGCGGGTAGAGCTGTTCGTGCACCGACCGCAGCCGGGCGTAGTGCTCGCCGCGGGCGAGGTCCGGCTGCACCGTGCGCCCGGTGCTGGTCATCGCCGTGCAGGCTTCCGGCAGCCCCGGGTAGGCGTCCACCGCGACGGCGGCGACGATCGCCGCACCCAGCGCGCTGATCTCGGGCTCGCCGCAGATCTCCAGCGGCCGCCCGAGCACGTCGGCGAGGATCTGCACGAACAACGGGCTGCGGGTGCCGCCGCCCATCGCCCGGATCACCTCGACCCGCACTCCGGTGGCCGCCGACAGACCGTCGAGCTGGAGCCGCAGCTCCTGGGCGATGCCCTCGAACAGCGAGCGGTAGACGTGGGCCCGGGTGTGGCTGCCGCGCCAGCCCAGCACGGCGCCGGAGGCGCGCGGGTCCCAGTACGGGGTCTGGGCGGCGTTCCAGTACGGCAGCGTGAGCAGGCCGTCGGCGCCCGGGGCGATCGCCGTCGCCGCCGCCTCGAGCTCGGGCGTCGGCCGGTCGTCACCTCCACCGGTGCCGAGCTCGCGGCGGAACCAGGTGGGCAGGTAGGTGCCGGAGGAGAGGAACGTCTCCAGCGTGGTGTTACCCGGGATCACCGAGAGCAGCGAGCGGTACGAGCGTGAGGACGCATACCCCTGCCGCTCGGTGCCGATGATCACGGCGGTGCCGAGGTTGAGGTAGGCGCGGGACGCGTCGAGCACGTCCGCCCCGACCCCCGCGGCCTGGCCGTCGCCGAGGCCCGCGACCACCGCCAGGTCGGTCGGCACGTCCCAGGCCGCGGCCACGGCCGGCAACAGGGGCCCGAGAACGGTGCCCGCGTCGTGCAGCGAGGACAACTGCTCCCGCCGCACGCCCGCCAGCGCGAGCAGCTCGTCGGACCAGTCGCGGGTAGTCAGGTCCAGCAGGGCCAGCGGGTCCGCCGAGCTGACGGAGGTGTCCCAGCGCCCGGTCAGCTCACGCACCAGGTAGGCGTGCGTGTCGACCACCCGGTGCGCCCGGGCCAGCCACTGCGGCCGGTGGCGGTGGACCCAGGCCAGCTTGTACAGCGCTGGAGTGACGTCGGCCGGCTTGCCGCAGAGCTGCTCCACCTCGGCTGTCCCGAGCTCAGCGATCTCCGCACCGGCCCGGCCGTCCAGCCAGAGCAGCGCCGGGTGCAGCGGACGGTTGTCGGTGTCGACCGCGACGAAGGTCTCCCGCTGGTGGGTGATGCAGAGCGCGGCGAGCCGGGTCCGGTCGGGCAGCTGCTCCAGGGCCTGCCGGACGGCGGCATCGGTGGCCGGCCACCAGGTGCCTGCGTCCTGCTCGTGCCAGCCGGGTCGCGGCGAGGAGCTCGTCAGCGGCGAGCTCCCCGCCGCGACCGTGTGGCCGTCGAGGTCGACCACCACCGCCTTGCTGCCGGTGGTCGAGCAGTCGATGCCGAGGAACAGCGGGTCGCGCCGTCGCGGGGGCGTCAGCGCGGGCACGTCACCCCTCGCGTCCTCGGTAGGGGTCAACGGATCGTGAACCCGCCGTCCACCACCAGGTCGGCGCCGTTGATCATGTCGGCGGCACCGCTGGCCAGGAAGGCGGCGGTGGCGGCGATCTCCTCCGGCATCGCGAACCGGCCGACCGGGATCTCGGCCATGTGCGCCTCCCCCTTGGGGTTGTCCCAGGCGTTGATGCCCAGCGGGGTGAGCACCACCGTCGGCGAGATGGTGTTCGCGGTGACCCCGCGACCACCCCACTCCAGGGCGAGCACCCGGGTCATCCCCACCACGCCGAACTTCGAGGCGCAGTAGGCGACGTGGTCGGGCAGCGCCACGCTGGCGGCCTGCGAGGCAAGGTTGATGATCTTGCCCCGCCCCCGCTCCAGCATCCCCGCGCCGACCTCCCGGCACATCAGGTAGGTGCCGGTGAGGTTCACCGCCAGCGTGGTGTTCCAGGCGTCGTCACCGAGCTCGGCCGCCGGCGCGAGCAGGGCCACCCCGGCGCAGTTGACCAAGATGTCCACCTGCCCGGCCGCGGCCAGCACGGCCTGCACCGTCTCCTGAACCGAGGTGCTGGAGGTGACGTCGCACTCGTACGCCTCGGTCCCGAGGCCGATCTGCTCGGCGGCCGCCACGGCGGCCGCCCGGTCGCGGTCCACGATCGCCACCCGCGCACCGAAGGAGGCGTAGAGCGTGGCGATGGCCAGGCCGATGCCCGAGGCGCCGCCGGTGACCACCGCCACCGAGCCGTCGAGCCGCACCGTCAGGCTGGAGATGTCGGTGACCGGTGGGGTCAGCACCTCAGGACCTCCCTGTCTCGTCGGCCGTCGTCACTTCTCCTGCCCGGCGATGCCCTCGTAGGCGATGTTGCCGGTCTTGAGGTTGTCCGCGGTCAGGGTGGGGAGCTCGGCCAGGAAGGCGTCACGGTCGGTGACCACGTGCTTCATGGCCACGTCGACGTTGTCCTTGGTGATCTTGGGCATCAGGTAGACCGGCTCCTTGTCGACCTGCTCGCCGCGGGCGATGGCGGCGGCCACAGCCAGGCCGGCCGAGAGCTCGACGGTGCCGTTCTGCAGCATGGTGCCGATGAAGTCGCCGGACTCCACCGCCTTGAGCCCGTCCTCGATGCCGTCGATGCCGACGATCGGGACCTTCTTGCCCGACTCCTTCAGCGCCTGCAGGGCGCCGAGGCCCATGTCGTCGTTCTGGGAGACCACGCCGTCGATGTTGTCGTAGGCGGAGATCCAGTTCTTCATCTTGTTGACGGCCTCGTCACGCTTCCAGTTGGCCGTGTCCTGCGCCAGCACCTTGATGTCCGGGTAGTCGGCGAGGACCTTGTCGATGCCCTTCTGCCGGTCGATCTGGCCGGACTGGCCGAGCGGTCCCTGGAGCACCACGATGTTGCCCTTGCCTCCGAGCTTCTCGGCCATCATCGTCATCTCCTCCTCGCCCGCCTTCACGTCGTCGGGCTGGACGTTGCCGGAGATGTCGGGGTTGTTGAGCGCAGCGTTGACCGGGATGATCGGCACGCCCGCAGACTTGGCCGAGGTGACCTGCGGCTGCAGGGAGTCGGCCTGCACCGGCACCACCACCACGGCGTCGGCCTTGGCGTTGATCAGCTGGTCCATCTGGTTGGCCTGCGTGCTCACGTCGAGGTTGGCCGCGTTCCACAGCAGCTCGATGTCGTTGGCCTTGGCGTAGGACTCCATCCCCTCCTTGCCGGCGGTGATGAACGAGCTCATGTCGTAGACCGTGACGCCGATCCGGAGCTGCTTGGCCGCACCGCTGGCGGCCGGCTCGGCGTTCTGGCTGGGGTCACCGGCGCCGCAGGCGGCCAGGCTGAGGGTCAAGGTGGCGGCGGCGATCGTGGCCACGCAGCGGGTCAGTCGGGACATTCAGGTTCTCCTCGAGTTGGGTGCGGTGCGGACGAGCGGGGTGGGGCGCCGGTGGGGCCGGGCGGGTCGGGTTGGACGGGCATCACCTACTGCCGTCGGCGGGTGGTCCAGACGTCGACCGCCACGGCGAAGACGATCAGCACGCCCTTGATCACGTCCTGCCAGTAGGACGGGACGAGCAGGATGTCCAGACCGTTGTTGAGGGTCTGGATGAGGATCAAGCCGAGGGCGGTGCCCCAGACCGAGCCACGGCCGCCCATCAGGCTGGCGCCGCCGATCACCACGGCAGCGATGGCGTCGAGCTCGTAGCCCTGGCCGAGGTTCGGCGGGCCGGAGATGACACGGGAGGCGAGCATCACCCCGGACAGGCCGGCCAGCACCCCCGAGATGGCGTAGACGCTGAACAGCACCCGGCGGGCGTTCACGCCGGCGATCTCGGCCGCGGCCCGGTTGCCGCCGACGGCGTAGACCCGCATGCCGTAGGCGCTCCGGCGCATCACGATGGCCAGGCCGACGATGCCGATGATCATCACGATCACCGGGATCTGCAGGCCGAGCACCTTGGTGTTGGCGATGGTGCCGAACTCGGCGGGCAGGCCGTTGATCGGGGCACCACCGCCGATGGCGTACGCGATGCCGGAGCCTGCGGTCAGCATGCCCAGCGTGGCGATGAAGGGTGGCACGCTGACCACGGAGACGAAGAAGCCGTTCACCGCCCCGGCCACCAGCCCGACCACGAGTGCCGTCAGCACGGTCAGCCACACCTGCCCGGGGTTGGCCTTGGCCACCGCGGCGGCGGCCATGGCCGACATGGCGATCACGCTGCCCACCGAGAGGTCGATGCCTCCGGTCAGGATGACCAGGGTCTGACCGAGGGCGATCAGAGCGAACGGCGCGGCGGCGATCAGGATCGTGGTCAGGTTCTCCACGCTGGTGAAGCGCAGGCTGCGGTAGCTGAAGTAGCAGATCACCAGCACGACCACGATCAGCATGGCGTTGCGCAGCGCGAGGGCCGCCCACCAGGGGCCGGAAAAGCGGCGGACCGGCTCACCCGTGGTCGGGGAGGTGGTGACCGCGCTGCTCTGGGTGTCAGCCACGGCGGGTTCGGTTGCCTGGGCGGTGTCGGTCACGTCGGGTCCTCAGCGGTCGGGGTGGTGTGGGTGGCGTCCAGGAGGAGAGCGGAGCTGCCGTGCGTGACGGCGCCTCCGTCGGCGGTGACGGTCCGCCCGGGGCCGCCGTCGGTGGCAACACTCGGACCGGGGGCGCCGTCGGCGGTGACGCTCGGGCCGCGGGCCGCAGGGGCGTCCAGGCCGGCCGCGAGGGAGAAGATGCGGGCCTGCACGTCGGGCCGGCCGAGGTCGTCCTGGCTGAGCTCGCCGGCCACGGCGCCCCCGCGCATGACCAGCGCGCGGTTGGCCAGACCAAGGATCTCGGGCATGTCGGAGGAGGCCATCACCACCCCCACGCCGGTGGCGGCGAGGTCGGTGATGATCCGGTAGATCTCCGAGCGGGCGCCGACGTCCACCCCGCGGGTCGGCTCGTCGAGCAGCAGCACCTTGACGTCGCCGGTGAGCCAGCGGGCCAGGACGACCTTCTGCTGGTTCCCACCGGAGAGGGTGCCGACCTCCTGACCGAGGCCGCGGGACCGCAGCTGCACCGACCTCATGGCCGCGCCGACCTTGTCGGCGCGGCTCCGGTTGCGCAGCCAGCCGGCCACGCTGAAGCTCGCCAGCCGCGGCAGGGTGCCGTTCTCGAGCACGGTCATCCCGAGGATCGCCCCGGAGTGCTTGCGGTCCTCGGGCACCAGGGCCATGCCACCGCGGATGGCCGCCTGCGGGCGCTGCCGGTGCACCTCCTCGCCAGAGACGGCGATGGTCCCTGCGGAGGTGCGACGGACCCCGAAGATGCCCTCGATCAGCTCGGTCCGGCCTGCGCCCACCAGCCCGGCCAGGCCGAGGATCTCGCCCCGGCGGACGGTGAGGCTGACGGGTGCGGAGGCACCGACAACCTGCAGGTCCCGCACCTCCAGCACCGGCTCGGCGGCCGCGGTGGAGCGCTCGGGGAACAGGGTGCCCAGCTCGCGGCCGATCATCGCGGTGACGATCTCTTCGTCAGAGGTGCCGGTCATCGCCTGGTCCAGGACGAGGTTGCCGTCGCGCAGCACCACCACGCGGTCGGCCAGCGCGCGGATCTCCTCCATCTTGTGCGTGGTGTAGATCATCGCCACGCCCTGGTCCCGGAGCCGATTCACCACCCGGTACAGGCCCGCGACCTCACGCTCGGAGATGGCCGAGCTCGGCTCGTCGAGCAGCAGCACCTTCGCCCCGGTCCGGGTGGCCTTGACGATCTCCACGATCTGCTGGAGCCCCACCGGCAGCGAGCGCATCCGCGCGGTGACCCGGATGTGCACGTCGAAGACGGCCAGTGCCTGCTCCGCCTGACGGATCATCGCCCGCCGGTCCAGCACGCCGAAGCGGCGGATCTCCTGGCCGACGAAGAGGTTCTCGTAGACGGTCATGTCGGGAAGCGAGGCCAGCTCCTGGGGGACGATGGCCACTCCGGAGCGGTGCGCCTCGGCCATGCTGCCCGTCCGCAGCTCGGCGCCGTCGACGGTGACCGTGCCGGAGTCCGCGCGGTACTGGCCGGACGCGATCTTCATCAACGTCGACTTGCCGGCCCCGTTCTCACCCGCCAGCGCCGTGACCGTGCCGTGCTCCAGGGCCAGGCTCACCCCGTTGAGCACGGGGATGCCACCGAACCCCTTGTGCAGGTCCTGGCACTCCAGTACCGCGGCCACGTTGCCTCCTCGATCGGCGCTCAGATGCGCTCACCCCGGACGCGCGACGCTCTCCGTCGCCCCTCTTCGCACATTAGGTTACAGACGAGCGATGGGTCAACCAGTATGCTGCTCAGATGAGCGAACCGCTGAGCGGCTCCACCGTCGGAGCGCCGAGCGGGTCATCGCCTGCCCTGCCGCACCGGGCCGCCATCGACGACCAGCTGCTGATGGCCGCGGTAGCCAAGCGGTACTACTTCGACAACCGGACGCGGGTGCAGCTCGCCGACGAGTTCGCCATCTCCCGCTTCAAGGTGTCCCGGCTGCTCGAGGCGGCCGTCAGCAGCGGCATCGTGCGCATCTCGATCGTGCTCCCGGAGTCGGTCGACGCCGACCTCTCGCTCCGGCTGCGGGAGAAGTTCGGTCTGGACCGCGCCCTGGTGGCCGCCGTGCAGGACACCAGCCCGGCCGGCGTCCGCGAGGTGCTGGGCCGGGCGGCGGCGGCGCTGCTCAGCGACATCGTCACCGACGACGACGTCCTCGGGGTCACCTCGGGCCGCACCATCGACGCGGTCGCCCGCTCCCTCATCCGGCTCGCCGGCTGCGAGATCATCCAGCTCACCGGCATGAGCGGGGACCTCGGCGACAACCCGGTAGAGGTGCTGCGCCGGGTCGCGGTGCTCTCCGGCGGCCAGGCCCGCTCGATCTACGCCCCGCTCACCGTGGCGACCTCCGAGGCCGCTGCAGCACTGAAGACCGACCCGCGGATCGCCGACGCCTTCGACCGGTTCGCCTCCGTCACCATCGCGGTCGCGGCGGTGGGCAGCTGGGACCCGCCGGAGTCGCGCTTCTACGACGCCCTGAGCCCGGCCGACCGCCAGCGGCTGGTCGACCTGGAGGTGCTCGCCGACGTCGGCGGCGCGCTGCTGGACCGGCAGGGCCGGCCGGTGCACGAGTTCGACGACCGCACCCTCGGGGTGAGCGCGGAGCAGCTGGCGGCGATCGGGCAGGTGATCGTGGTCGGCGGAGGCACACGCAAGACCCACGCCATCCGGGCCGCCCTGCGCTCCGGGCTGGTCTCCTGCCTGGTCACCGACGACGCCGTCGCCCTGGCCCTGCTCGCCGGCGACTGATCCACCCTCAGCGGGGCAGCTGGGGATCAGGCAGCAGGGTGCCCTGATGGTGCAGCAGGCGCCAGCGCTCGCCGGACCAGCGCCACAGCGAGGTCCGGCGGGCTGCGCGCCCTCGGGGGTCCGAGACGTAGGTCAGCACGACCAACCCCGGGCCCGCCTCGAGGCAGCGGAAGCCCTCCGCCTCGATGGCGTGGTCGGGCTGATCGCCGTCCACCAGCGCCGACAGCATCTCCGCTCGGGTCCAGAGCCGTCCGGAGGCGCCGATCTCGGTGAAATCGGCGTCCAGGAGGTCCTCCAGCTGCTGCCGGGACCGGCGCGTCGCCGGCCTCAGCAGTGCCCGCTCGAGCTCGACGACCTCATGCACGGTAAGACCGTAGCGGTGGTCGGAGGCCCTTCGACAAGCTCAGGGGACGGAGGGGCCCCTTCGACAAGCTCAGGGGACGGAGGGATGGGCTCAGGGAACGGAGGAACGGCTCAGGGAACGGGCTGAGCGGCTCGGGGTGGGCGTCCCGCAGCCGGCCGATACTGGGGAGGCGTCACTGGTGAGCGACGGGCTGGCGGAGGACCACCTTGAGCTTGGCGGGGACCGTCCTGCGGGGGTCGTTGAGGTAGATCTCGTGGTGACGGTCCGTCGGGACCAGTCCGTGCTGGGGCAGGTGGTCCTGGTGCAGGGTGCGCAGCAGGGGCGCCTCGTCGTCGAAGCTGCCGACGTGCAGGGTCTGCACGCACGACCCTTCAGCGAGGCTCTGGTACCGCACCAGGGGCAGAGCCGGCAGCCGCTTGGCCTGTGCGCCCTCCAGGGCTCGCTCCAGCAGGGTGGCGGGGAGCCACTCGGGCTGTCGGACCATCATCGTCCAGGACCACTCCCCCTTCGCGCCCCGCTCGAAGGCGGTCAGGTCGGCCGCGTCCCAGAGACCTTCCAGGGGCAGGACGACATAGTCGCGGCCGAGCTCACGCTTGCTGAGGAACTTGGCTGCGTAGGAGACAGAGAACAGCGCTTCCACCGCGTGACGGTAGTCGTCGCTGGTGTTGGGGTCGCCGTGCCCGTCGACGGCGAGGAAGGTCATCGGCGGGACGACCACCTCGACGAAGCGTCCCCTCGGCGGGGAGTACAGGTCCTTGCGCTCAGCGCGCAGGTCTGTCTTGTCCATCGACATCACCTCCATCGTCTTCTCCGGGCACATCGGCTTCCAGGAACGCGATCGTGCGGGAGGTCCAGTCCAGCTCCGCGCGCAGGCTGGTCAGGGCGTGGTCGAAGATCGCGGTGACGAAGGGGGGCGCCAGGCCAGAGCCCCGAGGGTCGGCGCGCAGCCGCCGGATCTCCTGCACGAGGTCCTCGGCTCGGCTGCGCAGTGCCGCCGACGCCTGGTCGGGAGCGAGCAGCGGCAGGTTGGCCAGGCCGACGAGGACCACGGGGTGCGCCGGCGAGACCGCAGTCAACGCGGCGCGCGTGGCCTCCCGGGCGGCGGCGAACCCCGCCGACGTCGGCGCGTAGGTCGTGCGTCGTGAGCGGGTCCGGGCTGCACCCGGGCGGACGACGGCCTCGATCAGGGCCGCCTTCTCCAGCTTCTTGATCAGGTAGTAGATCGAGGAGAAGGCCAGGTCGGTCCACTGCCGCATCCCGCGCTCCTCGATCGTCTTCTCGATCTCGTAGCCGTGCCGTGGTCGCTCCGCCAGCAGGCCCAGGAGGGTGAGCTCCGCCGGCGTCAAGTCCACGGGCGGAATTCTAGCGCTAGAGCAATTGAACGGATCGGACCCTGGTGCAGCACCTGACGGCGTGGTTGCGTTTGCACAGGTATGAAGACCTTCGCGGAGTGGTTCGGCGGCGAGCGCCTCGCTCTGCTGAAGTTCGCCACCGCGCTCTGCGCCGACCCGGGCACGGCCCAGGAGGTCGTGCAAGAGGTGGCCTACCGCGCCTGCACGCGCTGGCCGAGCATCCAGGGTCTCGCACACCCGGACGCCTACCTGCGCCGGATGGTGGTCAACGAGTACCTGTCGTGGCGGCGCAAGTGGGGGCGGCTGGTCCCGTCCTCGGACCTGGTCGAGGGCCGTCCCGACCTGGAGCGCGACGCCATGGGGAACGTGGACGACCGCCACCAGCTGCAGGCGGAGCTCAGAAAGCTTCCTCCCCGGCAGCGCGCGGTGATCGTCCTGCGCTTCTACGACGACCTCGACGACGCCGAGATCGCCGCAGCACTGCACTGTCCGCGGGGGACCGTCCGTTCCCTGCAGTCCCGGGCCCTGCGACGCCTCCGCGTCGAGATGGCCGATGCCGACTCCCCCGCCGGCCCCCGCACGTCCACAGCCCGGCTGGTGGCCGGGTTCGACCAGCCCAAGCACCAGGAGTCATGATGCGCAGCCACGACGACCTCCGCGAGACCCTGCACGAGCTCGCCCACCAGGCCCGGGACGTGCCGGACATGCCCGTCACCCGCGCCGTGCGGCCGCGCCAACGCAACCGGGTGGCTCCCGTTCTGCTCACCGCCGGGGTGCTGGTCGCCGTGCTGGCCGTCAGCCTGCTCGGCGTCGGCCTGCAGACCTCGCTGCCGCTCACCCCGGCAACCGGTCCGACCCGGGCGGTCCCGCCGCCCAGCTCGCCGCCGTCCTCGGCGGCTCCCTTCCCGACGCCGTCCTCGCCCGTCTCACCGTCCGCCTCGCGCCCGAAGGCCGCGACGGCTCCGCGCCCGATGACCCAGGCCGAGATCACGGCAGGCATCGCCCGCTGCATGCGGGCCGGCCAGGGGTCGGTGGACGACAACCGGCAGGGGAAGCTGAAGGTCCGCTACGCGGTGGTCCAGGCCGCCGTCGGCTACCCCGTCGACAGCAGCCCCCGACCGGCACTCCTCCTCGAGGACGACGGCGGCTACTTCGACTGCAGCCAGACCAACGGCGGGCTCTGGGTTGGCAAGGGCGGTGACCACTTCGACAGCGACGCGTCCGCGGCCGGGTTCGAGCTGCCGACGCTGACCGGCGGCAGCACGTCCCGGTGCCATCCCGAGGCCGCTGCCAGGGTCGACAGCGCGGTCGTGCTGAGGACCTCCTCCGGAACGGTCTCCGCCCGGCTGACCGTCCGCGCACGAGGTGGCACCCGCACCGCCACCGTCCCGACCCGCGACGGCTTCGTCTACCTCAGCGCCCAGGTCAACGGCAAAGCCGCCTGGCACTCGTGGACGACGAGCGTGGAGCTGCTCGACGCCAGCGGCGGACGACTCCGCATCCAGCCCTACGCCGGCTCGGTCAGCAGGCGACTCGACTACCCGCTCGAGCCCTGCGTACCGGACAGCCGCCGCTGATCGGCGTCCGCCGGTCCTCACGGCTCACAGCACGCCGGCTGCTCGTCGCGAGCTCCTGCCGTCGGCTGCTGCGCTGGGACCCCGACGGGCTCAGCCCAGGGTGAGCCCGCCGGCGGCGGCCAGGACCACCGAGAGCACACTCACGGCCACGGTCACGGCCAGCCCGGTCACGCTGACGCGCGTCACCCCCAGCGGCTCGAGCGTGTTGTGCACCCGGGTCCGGAAGTTGAACTGCATCGGCGCGAAGATGCCGAAGGCCACGTCGTACATCAAGATCAGGATGAGGGACGCGACCGGGATGTCGAAGGTGGCCAGCTCGAGCGCGCCCAGCACGAGGATGATCGGGGTGCCGAGCAGCCAGGGGTAGAACGCGAGCTGGCGCTCAACCGTCAGGTCAGACGCATAGCGCTTGACCTCGACGGCGAAGCGGCGGGCCAGCCAGATGATCCCCGCAGCACCGACCAGCCCGACGAGGACGCTGATCACGAGCGGGGCGTCGAGCAGTGCCAGGATCTGTCCGGTGTCGCCGGCATGGGCGAACGGCGCGACGAAGCAGTAGCCGGCGAAGTTCATCACGCCCATGAACGACAGCCACATCCAGAACAGCCGGACGATCCCGCGCCCCCAGGTGCGCGCCACGGCCATCAGGACCAGACCCATCACCAGACTGAACAGCGGCCCGGCCGCGGCGGTGACCACCTGCTGGCTCGTGGTGCCCTCGGGCGCGAACTCCACGCTGAACGGCGAGATGGTGGGGGTCAGCTCCTGGACGATCCCGGCCGCGGCATGGGCAGACTCGTGCAGCAGGCTGTTGATCATCGAGGCCAGCACGAAGGAGATGGTGGCGTTGGCGGTCAGGACGTGGCGCAGCGTCCAGGACGACGACACACCGGAGAGGGCGGGAGCGGCCATGGGGTCAGCCAACCGCACCGGAGGCTCGGCCGCCATGACCAATGTCGTCGCGTGGACTGCCATCGTGTAGACGTCATCGCACGGCCGTGAGCCGTCTGCATCGGTGACCTCTCGACACCTTGAAGGAGCCCGCATGACCACCGACCGCGAAGCCCTGGCCGCCCGGATCCGCGCCGCCCTGCCTCGGGACCGCCCGATGCGCGAGGTGTCGATGTTCGGCGGCCTGTCGTTCATGGTGGACGAGGCCATGGTGGTCGCGGCGGGCCGCGACGGCGACCTGCTCGTCCGCGTCGACCCCGCCCGGCACGAGGAGCTCCTCGAGGTCCCCGGCGCCAGGCCTGCGGTCATGGGAGCCGATCGCCCCATGGGACCGGGCTGGATCGCCGTCTCTCGCGATGCTCTCGGCTCCGAGGAGTCCCTGGCCTTCTGGACCCAGGTCGGCCTGGAGCACCGAGCCGCTCGCTAGCCGGACCGCACCTGCGACGAGAGCAGCGCAGGCAGGTGCCCGACGCCCGTGGCGCGGGTCAGTAGTAGTAGGGGAACGGCGACCAGTCCGGCGCCCGCTTCTCCAGGAAAGCGTCGCGGCCCTCCACGGCCTCGTCGGTCATGTAGGCCAACCGGGTGGTCTCGCCGGCGAAGACCTGCTGGCCGACCAGCCCGTCGTCGATGGCGTTGAAGGCGAACTTGAGCATCCGCTGGGCGGTCGGGCTCTTCCGGCAGATGGCCTTGCCCCACTCCAGCCCCACGGTCTCCAGGTCGGCGTGCGGGACGACTCGGTTCACCATGCCCATCCGCATCCCGTCCTCCGCGGAGTAGGTCTCGCCCAGGAAGAAGATCTCCCGGGCGAACTTCTGCCCCACCTGACGAGCCAGGTAGGCCGAACCGAACCCGGCGTCGAAGGACCCGACGTCGGCGTCGGTCTGCTTGAACCGGGCGTGCTCGGCGCTGGCCAGGGTCAGGTCGCAGACCACGTGCAGGCTGTGCCCACCGCCGGCGGCCCAGCCGTTGACCAGGGCGATCACCACCTTGGGCATGAAGCGGACCAGCCGCTGCACCTCCAGGATGTGCAGCCGGCCGAAGTCTGCCGCGTTCGGGACGACCCCCCCTGACCCTCCCGCTGACGGCGTCCGGGCCGGGTCCTCCGCGGCTGGCGGCTCGTCCGCGGCGTAGGTGTAGCCGGAGCGGCCACGGATCCGCTGGTCGCCGCCGCTGCAGAACGCCCAGCCGCCGTCCTTGGCCGACGGGCCGTTGCCGGTCAGCAGCACCGCACCCACGTCGGAGGACATCCGGGCGTGGTCGAGCACCCGGTAGAGCTCGTCCACGGTGTGCGGCCGGAAGGCGTTGCGCACCTCCGGGCGGTCGAACGCCACCCGCACCACCGGCGCGTCCACCGCCCGGTGGTAGGTGACGTCCGTCAGCTCGAAGCCGGGGACGGGGCTCCATCGGGACGGGTCGAACGGCTGGCCGGCGTCGGTCTGGCTCACCCGCCCACCGTAGCCAGGGGCTGATCCGACCGCCGAACTCAGCCGGCCCGCAGGCTGGGCTCAGCGCGGTGTCGACTCGGCGTCCACCGCCTCGGCGGCCCGGCGCCGACGGACCTGCCAGCCGATGTACCCGGCCAGCGCCAGCAGCAGGGCGGCTCCCACCACGATGGCCGCCGTCGGCGACACCCGGAAGAGGAGCTGCCAGGCGGCCAGGCCGGCAGACCACACGGTGGCGTAGAGGAAAGCCCAGATCAGCCCACCGACGAGCAGAGCGGGCAGGTAACGGCGCAGCGGCATCCGGGCCAGTCCGGCGGCCAGGTTGACCACCGTCTGCACCCCGACGGTGAGGAACGAGAGCGTGACCACGGGGGCGCCCCAGCGCTCCACCAGCCCCTGCCCGCGGGCGAAGGCCGGAGTCCGGGTGAGTCGGGCGAGCCGGCTGCGTCCGGCACCGGCGTAGGCCCCGCGACCGATGGCGTAGGTCCCACCGGCCCGGAGCAGGACGACGACGAACAAGGTGGCGACGGCGAGCGGGTACGGCCAGCCGGCCATGAACCCGAACGCCACCACGCCAGTCTAGGGACGCCGGCGGGGCGGGCTCAGCGTCGTGGCTCGGCCGGCAGCTGCGGCGTGGTGCCGAGCAGCTCGGTGATCTCCCGCAGCCCGCTCTCCAGCATGGCCAGCTGGGCCCGGCTGTCGTCGAGCTGCTGGGTCGCGAGCTCGTGCCGGGCCGACTCCGAGACCACGTCGAGGACACGGTCGCCGAAGGTCTGGGCGTCGGCCAGCGCCCGCGAGCCGAGCAGCACGGTCTCCAGCCGGCGCACCTCCCCCCGGTACGCGGTCAGGGCCTTGGCCCGCCGCAGCCCGTCGTCGACAGAGCTGAGCAGCGCCCGCTCGTAGCCCCGGTAGGTCTGGACCACGGGAGACCCGGCCGGCAGCACCTTCAGCTGCTGGCGGACGTCACCCAGCAGCGTGGTGACCTTGTAGAGGTGGTCGAGGATCTCCGCCGCCTCCTCGACCGGGTCGATGGCGAGCTTGCGGTCCGCGAGCCACGGGTCACGCCAGGCCGCTGAGGTGAAGATGGCGTAGGCGTCGGCCAACGGGTTGACCACGGTCTGGCGGTCGCGGTAGCCGACGGGCGGGGTCAGCTCGTAGAGTCGGTGCGCCTCGTCGAGGATCTCCAGCTGCCGAGGGCTGGCCCCAGCACTGCGCCAGGGGCCGGTCATCCGGCCGAGGTGAGGGTAGAGCGGGCGGCGGGGCGTCCCGCGTCGACGGAGCGCGGACGTGGCCAGGATCAGGCCGAGGCCGCCCAGTCCCCAGGGGGTGTGGCTCTGGTCGACGAGGTCCGTCACGAACAGGCCAGCGCCACCGAGACCGGTGGCGGTGGCCGCCCGGTGCCACCAGGCTGAGGGCGCCCGGTAGATCGCGGACGAGCCGTTGAGCAGGGCGGGCAGCCGGGTCTGGCCGGGAGGGAGCTGCTCGGGAAGGCGCTTGGCCACAGCCTCAGCGCCCGGGCCGGGGGCTGCCGGCCCGGCACTGCGTACGATCACTCATGCTCCGAAAGTACACCCGACCCGGGGCGCGGTCAGCGTCTCGAGGACAAGCTCAGCCGCGGCCGATCAGCGGCATGGTGGTGGCCATCACCGTCATGGTCAGCACGTTCGCCTCGAGCGGCAGCGAGGCCATGTAGACCACGGCGCGGGCCACGTCGCCGACGTCCATCCGGGGCTCCACCCGGACCGACCCGTCGGGCTGGGCGATGCCGGCGGCCATCGGCTCGGTCATGTCGGTGGCCGCGTTGCCCACGTCGATCTGACCACAGGCGATCCGGTATGGGCGGCCGTCCAGCGAGGTCGCCTTGGTGAGGCCGGTGACGGCGTGCTTGGTCGCGCTGTACGCCGCAGAGCCGGGCCGGGGCGCGGTGGCGGCGATCGAGCCGTTGTTGATGATGCGGCCGCCCTGCGGGGACTGGCGGCGCATGATGCCGAACGCCTCGCGGGTGCACAGGAACACCCCCGTGAGGTTCACCTCGACCACGGCACGCCACTCCGCCACCGTCGTCTCGTCCGGAGTGGCGGCGCTGATCCCACGGCCGGCGTTGTTGAACAGCAGGTCCAGCCGCCCGTGGCGCTCGACCACGCCGGCGAAGAGGTCGTGCACGGACCCCTCGTCGGTGACGTCGGCGACGACGGCCGCCATCTGGTGCGGGCTGCCGGCGGCCACCTCGTCCAACGTCTCGAGCCGGCGGCCGGCCAGCACCACCTGCCAGCCGTCGGCGGCCAGCGCGGTCGCGGCCGCAGCCCCGATCCCGCTGCCCGCTCCGGTCACCAGGGCCACCTGATCGCTCACGGGGCCAGCATGGCACCCGGGGCCGGACTCAGTGGACGCGCTCCGCGGACCCCTCGGGACCGGCGACCGGTGTGGTGCGCTTCAGGAACAGTGCGCAGACCACCGCGCCCACCGCCACCACGGCGGCGACGGCGAAAGCGGTGTGCAGCCCTTGGGCCTGGGCCGCCACGGCGGTCGAACCGGCACCGGCCGCACGGGCGGCCCGCCCGGCCATGAGACCGACCAGCAGGGCCGTGCCCGCCGCGCCCGCCACCTGCTGCAGCGTGGACAGGATCGCGCTGCCGTGGGAGTAGAGCGACGGCGGCAGCGGGTTGAGCGCGGTGGTGAACGCCGGGGTGAACAGGCAGGCCAGTCCGAGCGACATCGTCAGGTGGTAGGCGACCAGCAGCCAGACCGGCGTCCCGACCTCCACGGTGCTCAGCCGCCACAGGGTGACCACCAGCAGGACGGCACCCGTGACGGACAGGCCCCGGGGGCCCCAGCGGTCGAACAGCCGGCCCACGACCGGACCCAGCAGACCCATCAGCAGACCGCCCGGCAGCAACAGCAGACCGGTCTGCAGCGAGTCGAGCCCGCGGACGTTCTGCAGGTAGATCGGCAGCAGGATGATCACGCCGAACAGGGCGATCATCGCGATGCAGAGCATGGCCAGGCTGACGCTGAACATCGGGTAGGTGAAGGCGCGCAGGTCGAGCAGCGGGTCACGGCCACGGGCCAGCCGCAGCTGGCGCCAGCCGAAGGCCAGCAGGCAGAGGGCACCGACGGCGAGGAAGACCAGGGCGGTGCTGAGACCACCGGAAGCACCCTCACCCAGCCGGCTCAGGCCGTAGACCAGCCCACCGAAGGCGGGCACCGACAGCAGCACCGAGAGCAGGTCGAGCCGCTGCCGCCCCGGCTCACTGAGGTTGCCGAGCAACCGGGCACCCAGCACCAGCGCGGTCAGGGCGATCGGCAGCACGATCACGAACATGAAGCGCCAGGACAGGAACTGCAGGATCAGGCCGGACACCGTCGGGCCGATGGCGGGCGCGACCGAGATGGCGATGCTGACGTTGCCCATCACCACGCCCCGGCGCTCGATCGGCACCAGGGTGAGGATGGTGGTCATCAGCAGCGGCAGCATGATCGCGGTGCCGGAGGCCTGGACCACCCGGGCCACCAGCAGCACCCAGAACCCGGGTGAGACCGCGGCCAGCAACGTGCCCGTCGAGAACAGGCCCAGCGCGAGGATGAAGACCGTGCGCGTGGCCAGCCGCTGCAGGAGGAAGCCGGTGGTGGGGATGACCACCCCCATGGTGAGGAGGAAGGCGGTGGAGAGCCACTGCACCGTGGAGGCGCTCACCTGCAGGTCGGCCATCAGGTGCGGCAGGGCCACGCCCATGATCGTCTCGTTGAGGATCACCACGAAGGTGGCGACCAGCAGGGTGATGATCACGGTCCGGTCGCTGGCGGGGACCCGGCCGGGCTTCGCGGTCGGGTCACCGGCCTGATTCGTGGTGATCAGGCTCTCGGGCCTCTCGGTGGTCGTCATCCTCGTCCTCTGCTCGTCCCGCTCGCGCCGCACCTGCCGGTGCCGCACCTGCCGCTCTTCAGACCCACATCGGCGCGGGAACTCATCGGCCGCGGGCGCCCGCACGAGTGCCTCGCCGGACGTGACCCGCCCGCCGGTCAGCCTGCACAGGCGCCGGCAGAAGCGGCAACACCGCGTCCTCCCTGCTTCTTCCCGTCTCGGCCTCCCCCGCGCCGGACCCGTCACCACTCGCCCCGGTGAGCGCGCCACTGCGTCCCGGCTAGCGTGACCGGGTGGCAGCCGTGCAGCTCGTGGTCGGTGCGGTGCTCGTCGACCGCCTCGACCGGCCCACCCGGATGCTCGCGGCTCGACGCACCCGGCCGGTGGCGCTGGCCGGACAGTGGGAGCTGCCGGGCGGCAAGGTCGAACCGGGCGAGCTGCCCGAGGACGCACTGCACCGCGAGATCGCCGAGGAGCTCGGGGTGGCGATCCGGCTCGGTGCCGAGCTGCCGCCCCCGGAGGGAGGCCGCTGGCCGCTGACCACCGGGCTGGAGATGCGGGTCTGGTGGTGCGAGGTGGTCGCCGGCACGGTGCACGCGTCCGAGACGCACGACGACCTCCGCTGGCTGGCGGCCCCGGACCTGGCGCCCCTGCCCTGGCTGGCCCCGGACCGTCCCCTCGTCGAGCTGGTCGGGCGCGCGCTGCATCTGGCCTGACGGGCGCCGCGTTGACCGCCGGGGCAGACTCGGGCCATGAGACGGCCCCCCGGCGCCCTGTCCCTCGCTGCCCTGTCCCTCGCTGCCCTGTCCCTCGCTGCCCTGCTCCTGGTTGCCGGCTGCACCAGCGGCTCCGGCGTCAGCAGCCCGGCCGCCACCAGTGCGCCGGCGCCCGGCAGTCCTGGCCCCTCGATCGCCGGACCCGCCAGCACCGAACCCACCAGTACCGAATCCACCAGTACAGGGGCCTCGCCGACCGCCTCAGCGCCGACCACTCCTGCGCCGCCGACCCCGAGCGCCACGGCCAAGCCGAAGCCGGCCGACCCGATCTCGATGGCGGCGCTGATCGAGAAGAAATACGACGGACGCGACCTGAAGCTGGGCCGGTCGCTGGGCGACTTCGGTTCCTACCAGCGCTACCTGGTCAGCTACCGCGGTGACGGCCTGACGATCTCCGGGATCATGAACGTCCCGGACGGCAAGGGTCCGTTCCCGGTGCTCGTGCTCAACCACGGCTACATCGACCCGGACAGCTACGCCCCTGGGCAGGGCATGCGGCGTGAGCAGGACTACCTGGCCCGGCAGGGGTACGTGGTGCTGCACACCGACTACCGCAACCACGCGGGCTCCGATGACGACAAGAACGTGGACTACGAGCTCCGGCTGCCCTACACCGTCGACACCATCAACGCCGTCAAGGCGGTCAAGGCATCCAAGCTGACGTTCCTGGACACCGAGCGCGTGGGCTGGCTGGGCCGCTCGATGGGCGGGGAGGTCACTCTGCGGGCCCTGGCCGCGCAGCCCGGGCTGGTCGATGCCGCCGTGGTCTACGCCTCCACCAGCTCACTCGCCGCCGACAACTGGCGCCAGTTCTACCGGCCGGACGGCGACCGTCGCGCCACCAACCGACGGATCGAGCGCACCTACGGCCGGCCGGGGGACAACCCCGGCTTCTGGCGAGCCGCCTCCGCGCGTTCCTCCTTCGGCCGGGTCACCGAGCCGGTCCTGGTGCACCACGGCATGGTGGACGACACCTGCCCCATCCGCTGGTCACGGGCGACGGTCAAGGCGCTGAAGTCCGAAGGGGTGGACGTCACGCTGCGCACCTACCGCGGCGAGGGCCACACCTTCTACGGACAGTGGCAGACCTCGATCAAGCGGACGGCCGCCTTCTTCGACCGCCACCTGACCTGACGCCGGATCCCGCGTCCTGAGCCTGTCGAAGGGGCCCCGTTCCCTGAGCCTGTCGAAGGGCCGCCAATGTACCCCGTCCCCTGAGCCTGTCGAAGGGCCGAGACTGTCACCCCGTTCCCTGAGCCTGTCGAAGGGCCACGAATGTCATCCCGTTCCCTGAGCCTGTCGAAGGGCCACGAATGTCATCCCGTCTCCTGAGCTTGTCGAAGGGCCGAGACTGACAAGACGCCCTTCGACAGGCTCAGGGAACGGCCCTTCGACGGGCTCGGGGTGCGGGGGTCAGCCCCTCAGCACGGCCCAGGAGTGGGCGGCGACGCTCTGGTCGCGTACCGGGGCGCCGGCCTCGAGGACCTCCCCGGCCTGCGGGAGCCGGAACGGCGCATCGGCCAGGTTCAGCGCCAGGGTGAGGGTCTGGCCCTCGCCCGACGCGTGCACCAGCATGTGCTCGTTCTCGACCGCCTCGGTGCTGATCTGCGCCCGGGTCAGCCAGGGGTGGCGCCGGCGCAGGCTGATCATCCGCTGGTAGACCGACCAGGTCGCGTCGTCGCTGTCCGGCACCTGACTGGGAGCACCGGGCATCTCCGGGCGGATGGCGTCGTCGCCGCCGGACCGCTCCTCCTTGACCGCCCGCAGCCCGTACTCGTCGCCGTAGTAGACGCTCGGCACGCCGGGCAGGAAGAACAGCAGGCAGACGGCGTGCGCGACGTGGCGCGCGTCGGCGATCTGGCTGGCCACCCGGGTGACGTCGTGGTTGCCGAGGAAGGTCATCGGCAGCAGCTCGGCGGCCAGGGCGCGGTGCCGGCCGAGCGTCCAGTCCAGCTCCCACAGGTTCTTGGTCGTCAGCGAGGACCAGACCGCCTTCCACAGCTCGTACGCCGTGATGGAGTCCAGGCCCGACCGCCGCACGTAGTCGGCGTAGTCGCCGTGGATCATCTCGCCGACGAACCAGGCGTCCGGGAAGCGCTCGCGCACCCTCGGCAGCACGGCCGCCCAGAACTCGGGCGGGACGGCGTACGCGGCGTCGAGCCGCCAGCCGTCGGCGCCGCGCTCCAGCCAGTGGGTCATCACCTCGGCGACGAAGTCCTGGACCTCGACCGCCTCGTGGTTCAGCGCGACCAGCTGGTCGTGGCCCTCGAAGTAGAACGGGTACCCCTCGCTCCAGCGGATCCAGCGGCCGGCCTCGGAGTCCGCGCCCCCGGCCAGGGCTTCCCGTACGGGGGGGAAGTCGCGGCCCGCGTGGTTGAACACGCCGTCCAGGAGCAGCCGGACACCCCGCTCCCGGCAGCCGGCGACCAGCGCGTCGAAGTCGCCGTCGTCACCGAGCCGGGGGTCGAGGCTGAAGTAGTCGGTGGTGTCGTAGCCGTGGGTGCGCGAGGTGAAGACCGGACCGAGCAGCAGCCCGTTGCAACCCAGCGCGACCAGATGGTCCAGCCACCCGTGCAGCCGGGACAGCCGGTGCGGTTCGGGGTGCGCGGTGGCCAGGTCCTTCTCGGCTCCTACGAAGCCCATCGGGTAGACGTGCCACCAGATGACGTGTTCGACCCAGCTGCTCACCCGCACCGCTCCTCCGCCCGACCGGCTCCCCAGCATCGCAGAGCCGGCCGCACCCCACGCCGCTCGACCCACCGCGGTCGGCCGGCGCCCGGGGCCGGGGGCCGGTCGAGCCGCAGATCGCGGCGCGGCCGACGCCTCAGCAGGCGGCGGAACTACGCTGGTGCCGACCAGCGCCGGTCGTGGTCGATCGTCCGGCCGCCCTGCAGCGAGGAGCCCCCATGTCGATCCCGAACGTGCCCAGCGAGGACGCACTGCCCGAGGGCGTCGACTCCGGTCAGGGCGAGGACATGACCAGCCCCGACGAGTACGGCGGCCTCAGCATCGAGGACGACCCCGAGGGCACCGTCGACCCGGGCGACCTCGCCGGCGGCGCTGACGAGAACGACGAGGACGTCAGCTAGTCGGCCCGGCGGCCCGGGCACACCTCAGCGGGCGTTCCTGGCCAGCACCAGCAGCCGGGAGTAGCTGGAGCTGAAGCGGTCCTGGTCGATCGGGGTGGAGCTGTACTGCCAGAACGTGGCCCAGGCCCAGCTGCCGGGCAGCTTGCCGGGGGTGGTCGTCCCGTAGCGCGCCGCCCAGAGCGGGTTGGTGCTGCTGAACCGGGTGGTGTTGCCGGTGCACCGCGTCCACCAGTCCGTGGTGGTGTAGATGACGGCGTCCCGGGTCGTGAGCCGCTTGTACTCGGTCACGAAGCTGCTGATCCACGACACCATCTGCTTCTTGGTCCGCCCGTAGCAGGTGGAGCCGTACGGGTTGTACTCGATGTCGAGCACCCCGGGCAGGGTCCGCCCGTCCGCGGTCCAGCCACCGCCGTAGCGGACGAAGTACCGCGCCTGCGTCCTGCCGCTGCTGCCCGACGGGCTGGCGAAGTGGTACGCGCCGCGGATCATCCCGGCCCGCAACGAACCGGTGTACTGCGAGCGGAAGTACGGGTTGCGGTAGCTGGTGCCCTCGGTGGCCTTGACGTAGGCGAAGGTCTTGCCGGCGCCGGCCTGGCGGGTCCAGTTGACCGTGCCCTGATGGCTGGAGACATCGATGCCGAGCACCCCGGACGGTACGAACGCTCGCTGGGGTGCGACACGTCCGTCCGCGCGGAGGGACGGCTTGACCTCGGTGGGCGCGTCCTGGCGCCACCCCATCGAGGCGTTGCCGGGCTGGACGCCGGCTGCGCGGGCCTCCGGCGTCGGTGTCGGCAGCCGCGGTGCGGCGACGGCGGTGGAGTTCTGCACGAGGCACAGGCCGGCAGCTGTGGCCAGGGCGGTGGTGCCGAGCCGGCGGAGGGGACGTGAAGCAAACATGGGGGAGTCCTCGGGGCGGGGGGCAGGGGCGGCGCTCGACCGCTGACAGCCCAGAAGCCGGACCGTCCCCCCACGAGACGTCGAGACGGCCACAGCCTAGGCAGCACTCGAGGCATTCGGGAAGTGGTGATAACGGCCAGATTGCGCCGCAGCTATTTCCACCCGCCTCACGCCGCGGTAGTGTCCGAGTCGTTACCACATCGTTATCATCTAGACCGAGTCTCCGGTCGACCTTGCTGGACAAGACGATCGGTCGCGACGTCCTTGCCCCTCAGCTCCGGACTGCTGGGCACGCCGGGTTCCCGGCCGGTCGAACCGGTATCAGAGCAGGCGAACGCACTGCCGGCTCACCAGAGCCGGCAGTGCGAGGTCTCGGGGCCCTGGGTCAGGCGGAGGCAGCCAGACGCGCCGGTGAGGACCCGACCGGGGCGGGGCGGCGCAGGGTCGCCCCGGGCGCCTCGCCGTAGGCGGCGCGGTACTCAGCAGAGAAACGGCTGCGGTTGGTGAAGCCCCAGCGCAGCGCGACCGACAGAACCGTCTCCCGCCGCGGGTCGGCCCGGACCAGGTCGCGGCGAGCACGGACCATCCGGACCGAGCGGACGTAGGCCCACGGCGTGGTGTCGGCTGTGCGGCGGAAGGCCAGCTGCAGTGCCCTCGGGCCGCGGTTGCAGGCGGCGGCGATGTCGGCCAGGCCTATCGGACGGTGAGCATTTGCGTCGATGTAGTCGACGGCCTTGCGTAGGACACCGGATTCTGGACCGGTCGAGGTCGAGAGCCAAGCAGGCTCGAGGTGTGAGGCCGAAGCCAACTGCGTCATACCGTGGGGCATCGTCACTCCATGAACGCCACGCGGGATACGGCCGCTTTTTGACCGTGGGGGACAGCGCGCATCCACCTGAGGGAAATGTACCTCTTCGGCCACAAACCCGCACCGGCCGATCCCGGGAGGGCGTCGCCACCCGAGCTGGCCTCCGCGCCGCCGGGCTACTTCGCCAGCTGCAAGGCGACGACCTTGCCCAACCTCGCGGCTTGGGTGAGGAAGCTGTCGGCGTTCTCAGCACCGTAGTTGTCGGTGCCGTCAGCAACGTCAATGTCCGGGCTGCCGTGACTCGTCGTGCAGGTGGGGTGGTCGGTGTGCCGTTGCCGGCTCGGGGTCGGCCGCGCTGTGACATCCTGACCGCGGTTCCTGCCGGGGGCGGAGCTGCTGTCGCACCCCCGTCCTGTCGTCCCCGTGCATGTGCCCCTGAGGATCCTGATGTCCCCTGCCCCGCGTCTGCTCCACGTCATCGCCGCGTTGGTCCTGCTGCTGGCCGCCACGATCCCTGCGGCGCGAACGCCGGCGCCGGCACTGGCGGCCGCTCCGGCGTCGAAGCCTCTCGCCGGGAAGGTCATCGCCCTCGACCCCGGCCACCAGCTCGGGAACTCACGCCATCTCGCGCAGATCCGCCGCACGGTGGACGCCGGGGGACTGTCCAAGCCGTGCAACACCTCAGGGACCGAGACGAACAGCGGGTTCCCCGAGTCCGCGTTCACCATGTCGGTGGCCAACCACCTGCGGGACCGTCTCGTCGCGCAAGGTGCGACGGTCCACCTGACGCGGAGCAGGGAGTCGACGAACCTGTGGGGACCGTGCGTCAACGTCCGCGGCCAGTACTCGGGCAAGGTGCATTCCGACGTCCTGGTCTCCATCCATGCAGACGGCACCCCGTCGCGCTTCTCCGGCTTCTTCGTGATCCGGCCGGCCTACCGCAAGGGGATCACCGACGACATCTACGCCACATCGCGCACGTTCAGCAGCCACGTCCGCGCCGGGCTCGACACCACCCTGACCCGGGCCAACTACGAGGGCGGGGACGGCTACGACACCCGCAATGACATGGGCACCTTGAACCTGAGCAGCGCGCCCGCGGTGATGGTCGAGCTGGGAAACATGCGAAACGCCACCGACGCCGCCCACATGAGGAGCGACGCCTATCGAGATGATGTCTACGCGGCTGGACTGGCGCGCGGCGTCACCAGCTACCTGACCCGCTGAGCCGTCATCCCGGCGAGAGCGACCAGATGCCGCAGTCGAGCCGGGATCAGCAGCGAGATCTCGGCCTGCCGCCGCGGGGCCCTGACGACGCCGACAGGGGCTGGAGTCCTGCTCCAGAGCGTCGGCTCGACCAGGCCGTCGACGGAAGCGGCTGGCCGCCCTCGTGGCATCGGCACGGCCCGACACCGTGGGGAGTCACACGCCTAGTGCGTGCGCTCGTCCTCGATCTCGGCTTGCTCGACCTGGGCGAGCGCGTAGAGCTCTTGCGCGTGCTTCGCGCGATCGCGTGCTGCTGCTGCGCGGTCCTCATGGCCCAGCTCGGCCTGGAGCTGGGCGGCTTCTTCGTGAAGGAGCTGAGCCCTCGCGTCTGCCGCACGTTCGCGCTTCTTGGCCTCGGCTACTCCCCGGCGCGGATCCTGGGTGGGCTGATCCGTCGACACGGGGTCACGCTCGAGCATGTCGGCGCGGTAGCGGGGACCAGGGATGCCGTCCTCTGGGTCGTCACCGGGCACCGGAGCTCGACGAGCGACCAGCTGAGCCGGCGGCAACCGGTACGGCCAGCTCAGCTGGTGCCCGAGCGGTGGCTGGCCTGACGTCTGACGCCGGCACCGGTCGTCCCAGGTGGTACCCCTGAGCCGACTCGCAGCCGAGGGCGCGAAGCGTCACCAGCTGGTTCTCGTGCTCGACACCCTCGGCCACCACGCTGAGACCGAAGGCGTGTCCGGCATGCACGATCAGAGGCAGCAGCTTGGCCGCTGAAGGCGCAGCCGGGTCGAGGAACTTCCGGTCGACCTTCAAGATGTCCAGCGGCAGCTGCTCCAGTCGGGCGATCGAGCTGTAGCCGGTGCCGAAGTCGTCGAGGCTGATGGCGAAACCGCGCGACCGGAGCTCGCTCAGGTGGACCACGGCAGCCGGGTCGTCGACCATCGCGGTCTCGGTGACCTCCAGCACCAGCCGCCGCGGGTCGATCCCCGCCGCCTGGGCGGCGCTCGCGACGTCGGTGACAACCCGGGCCCGCGCGGCATGGCGGCCGGAGATGTTGACCGCCAGGACCAGGTCCGGGCGGTTCCACTCACTCGTCCAGCGCGCCAGCTGCTGTGCTCCGCGTCGCAGCACCCAGGCGTCGACCTCGCAGATGAGCTCGGACTCCTCCGCGACCGGGATGAAGGAGTCGGGTGGGACCAGGACGCCATCCCGCCACCATCGGAGCAGGGCCTCGTACCCCTCGATCTCACCGGTGGCCACGCGGACGATGGGCTGGTAGTAGAGCACCAGGTCGTCGGCCGCCAGCGCCGCAGCCAGTCCCGACTCGACCAGCGCGCGCTGGCGGAGCTCCTCCCGCAGCGACTGGTCGAAGATCTCGGCCCGCCCGCGGCCGGCCGCCTTCGCCCGATAGGCCGCGATGTCGGCCTCGTTCAGCAGCGCGTCCGGCTCGACGTCGGAGCCCTGGCTGAGCGCGACCCCCACGCTGGCTCCCACCTGTGCGGTACGCAGACCGTCCAGCGGGATCGACTGGGCGAGCGCCTCCACAACCCGTCGGGCGACGGCCAACGCCTCACCACTTCCGGCGACCCGCTCCAGCAGCACGACGAACTCGTCGCCGCCGAGCCGGGCCACCACGTCACCGTCCCGGACCACGGCGGCCATCCGACGGCTCACGACCTGCAGCACCTCGTCTCCGGCTGCGTGACCGAACCGGTCGTTGACCGCCTTGAACCCGTCGAGGTCGACGAAGAGCAGGCCCACGCGAGCACCGCTGTGCCCCGCCTGCGCCAGGGCCCCGGCCAGCAGCCGCATCGCCTGGGTGCGGTTGGGCAACATGGTCAGTGGATCGAGCGCTGCCTGCCGGGCGAGGTCGGCCTGGGCCCGTCCCCGGGCGCGGTTCGCGGTCGTCATCTGCGCGATGGCCAGCCAGAGCCGGGAGATCACCAGACCGATCAGCAGGACGGCGCAGCCCACGACGGGCCAGACGTCGAGCCGGCGGCCGGCGAGCTGCTGGACGGCCAGGACCCCGGGCGCCACCAGGACGGCGAGAGTCAGCGCGGCCAGCAAGCCGGGGCTCAACCGCGGCTCTGCCGTACTGGGACTGGAGAGCGCGCGGACAGACGGGTGCAGCGCCGCCGCACCCCAGAAGACATAGGAGCCGAGCCAGAGCGGATTCATCGCCGTCGGTCCGGCAGACACCACGTCCGCCAGCGCCGCTGTACCGAGGTCGGCGGCGATCAGCAGGACCAGAGCCAGCGTCAACAGACGCAGCGCTGGTGGCCGCCGGCCGGGGATGGTGAACAGAGCAACGAGCGTCCCGATCAGCGTGACGTCGGCCAAGGGGTAGGCCACCGCCACCGCCAACGCGGCAGCGCCGTCTGATCGATAGGCGCCCAGGGTGGCCCCGGCGATGACCTCCCAGCAGAGCAGGGCAAGTCCTACGGTCACGGTCGAGCTGTCGAGGAAGCCGCTCAGATCGCGGGGCGGTCGTCGCACGCGGGCCAGCTGGATCAGGCCCATCCCCAGCACCAGATAGCCGAGCAGATAGCACCCGTCGACCCAACCGACGAAGCCGCTGACCGCAGCCACGTCGCCGGTGACCGTGCCCAGCAGCGCGGCGATCACCCACAGCAACTGGCCGGCGGCCATCACCAGCCAGGGCGTCGGCGAGGCCGGGCGGTGCAGCCGCACCCCCACCACCAGAGCGGCGACCTGCGCCAGCGCGATGACGACGAAGAGCCCATCACGACCGAGACCGGGTGGCAGCACGACGTAGAGGGCGACACTCGCCGCTCCCGCCGCCAGAAAGGTCGACCATAAGGGAGGGCGAGGCAGAACAGGAACCGGCCGCACCCTGGACTCTTCCTGTTGCGTCCGTCCCGAGACTGGTTCCCACCATAGTCGCCGTGCACCGGCGCTGTTCTGCGCTCGGTGCGGCCCCGGGGCGATGACGAACAGCTCTGCGACCTGGTCCGCGTGCCGCGCTCACCCTCATCACGCCTGGGTCGCGGGTTCGAGCCCCGCCCAGGATGGAGGTGGCGCACCCGGAGGGATTCGAACCCCCAACCTTCTGATCCGTAGACCGATTCGATTGGCGTTCTGCCGAGTGGGATCCTAGTCAGGACCGCTTCGCCGTACAGCAAACCCTGGCTGGATCCCTACGAACCCCATTGTGTTGCTGTCAGAGTTGCTGTCAAACCGCGCCTCCCGCTCGGACGCAAGTCGACTGTCGTGCGGTGCACTCTCGATCAGCGCTCCTCGACGTCAGGGCTCCCTGCGCCTCCGCTATGCGGTCACCCGGTAGCTCTCCGTCTCGCACAGCGGGTCTGCCCCGGTTAACTCCTTGCCCATGAGGATCTTAATTCCTCGCTGGACACTGGCAGCGGCTGCCGCCGCGATCACGACGGACGTTACCGCCAACATCACCGCCGGCTCACGCCTGGTCGCGAAGATCGCCATGTCCTACGGGTACGACTCACGCCTGCCCGACGAGCAGCTCTACGCACTCGGCGTCATGAACTACGGCACGACCGTCACTGCAGGAGGAAAGGCAGCGAGCCTTGCGGAGCTGTCGCGGCTCGTGCAGGTGATGATGCGGCACCCGAACCACGCCGCGCTCGACAAGTTCCTGATGATCAAGGTTTCGAGGGAAGTCCTCAAGAGGCTCGGCTTCCGCGTCGCTCACCAACGTCTGGCGCAGCTCGTGCCGGTCGTCGGCGCAGTCGTCAACGCCGGACTGAACGCCTCGGGCATCTCGGTGCTCGGCGATCGAGCACAGGACGCCTACCGGCTGCGCTTCCTGACCGAGAAGTACGAACTGGACCCAGCCGAGTGGCTTGACCGTGCGGCCGACGACCCGGAGGGGGAATCGATCGATCTGGAGGCTTTGGTCCAGGACGCGATCTCCGATCCCAGGGATGATGCGGAAAGCTGAGAGTCGCAGGCGGCGCAAACCCGGAGCGTCGGCGGAGGCGAGATGAACGCCTCGTTGCAGAGTCGAAGAGATTTCACATTCGGTGCGCCGAGGCACCATCTCGCCCTTGGAAGTCGGGTGTCTCCTGCGAGGGACACGCCCTAGTTAGGCCCTGAGTAAGAGTTGTACTGAGTTGCACGAGCAGGACTGATCTGCGGCAGAGTTGTACTGAGTTGTTCACCCATCTAGAGTCGTAAGAGTTACACTCTCTGTGTGACATGGACTGATCTCGAGCTGCAGACTCTCCTCGTCGAGCTTCGATCGCGGCGGGGCGACTCGACACAGGTCGAGGTGAAGCGTGGCCTCGACGGTGTCCCCCGATGCGCTGAGACACTGTGCGCATTCGGCAACATGCCGGGTGGCGGAACCATCATCGTCGGGTTGGACGAAGCGGCCGACTTCGCGGCAACAGGTGTCCGTTCGGTTGCCGACATGGAGGCAGGTATCGCCGCACAGGCCAGGACCGCTCTGAATCCGCCTGTTGCCGTCGACTTCCAGGTGGCGCAGGTCGACGGTGCCGATGTGGTCATCACCTCCGTCGCCGGCCTGCCCTCTCATCAACGCCCCTGCCGCACGGGTGGGAAGGCCTATCTGAGACAGGCCGACGGGGACTACGTCATGTCGGAGCAGGAGATCCAGCAGATGCTGTCGCTGCGAGAACGTCCGCGCTACGACGCAGAGGCCCTCGCGACGACGTCGCCCGATGACCTCGATGGCCCGCTCGTGCGGGCATACCTCTCGGAGGTCCGCTCGTCCTCGCGACGCCTCTTCTCGCTTCCAGACGACCAGATCCTCGAGCGCAAGCGTGTGCGTCATTCAGACCTCTTGACCACGGCAGGCGTATACGCCCTTGGCACCTTCCCGCAGGAGTTCGAGCCCTCGCTCTCCATCACCGCCGCCGTGCAGCTACCTCGCGAAGAAGGCTCGAGAACCCGCGACCTCCAGCACATGGACGGGCCGCTGCCGGAGCTGCTCAGCCAGGCGATGGAGTGGGTGCGCCGCAACACCCAGTCGACAGTTCGAGTGGGAGAAGACGGTCGTGCTCGAGACATGGCTGAGATCCCGCTCGTCGCTGTTCGCGAGCTGATCGCCAACGCTCTGGTACACCGAGACCTCGGTCCGCACACTCGGGGGAAGCGAGTGGAGATCCGGCTCCTGGACGACAAGCTCGTCATCACCAGCCCCGGCGGCTTGTGGGGCATCAGCAGCCAGCAGCTCGGCCGGCCCGAGGGCAAATCCGCGGTGAACGAATTTTTGTACGACATCTGCAAGTACACGCGGACCAGCGAGGGGGACCGCGTCATCGAGGGTGAAGGAGGGGGCATCCGTGAGGTGGAAGCCTCTCTCCGCTCGGCGGGCCTCGCACCACCACATTTCATCGACAAGGGCATCAGCTTCACCGTCGTCGTCCCACGACACGCCTTGCTGCCGCTGGACGACATCGCGTGGCTGGCGGCGAACGACGGGGACCGACGGCTCACGCCGATGGAAGGCCAGATCTTGACCTCGATGCGCCACGGGCAGGAATGGACCAACAGCCTGGTCCGAAGGGAGTTCACCGGCGTCGACTCCCGGGAGGCCCACCGAGCCCTTGCTCATCTCGTCGAGCTGAACTTCGCGGAGACCGTCGGAGAGCGCGGTGCAACTCACTACCGCCTGCACCCGCGGTGGAAGGTGGCACAGAACCCCTCACAGCCGCAGGTGCTGATCTCAGAAGCGGACCGACCGCACTCCCAGGACCCGCTGCCTGACCTCGTCGCAGACGTCTCCGCCCCTGTTGCTGAGCAGGGTCAGGGGACGGGACTCACGGCGATCCCCGTTCGTCGCACGGCTGCAGAACAGGACGTTCTCGACGTCCTCGCGGGCGGAGCGCGGACGGCGCGCGAGATCGCCCAGAGCTCAGGCCTCTCGATCAACTCGGTGAGGTATGCCCTGCGCCGCCTCATCTCCCAGCAGAGCGTCACCGTGACGGGTGGCTGGGGTGTCAGGGGCACGACCTACAAGCGTCGGAGCTCACCAAAGGAGTGAGCAGCTAGAGCCAGCATGCCTTCGACGGCCTTGACTGGTCGCCTTGCGGTCGACACCGCTGCCGAGGTCCAGAGAGACGCTTCATCGCTGATCTCCAGCGCATAGTCGCGAAATGCACAACAATTACCGCTCTGTGTGACGATGCCCGTATCAAGAGGGGGAATGCAGATGCAGCTGACCGCGAAGGAGCGGCAAGGTCGGGGTCTCGACGCTCTGGCAACAGGGCTTCGCCTCTATGTCGAGGCGGGCATGTCGACGGTCCTGCCCGCTGCGACCTGGGTCGCGCTCTACGAGGCCAAGGAGACCCACCGGCGCAACCGGGCGTTCCGGCTCTCGCTGGACGACCCTCGCCAGCTGCTGCAACTGATCAGGTACGAACGCGCCGCGTTCCCGGGCGTCGACGCCTCCCAGCGGGCATGGATCGAGGAACTCACGCAGGCCGCGAACCGTGCGGCCCACGCGATGACGATCACCGACCGCGAGGCCGACCGAGCGCTCGACACGATGCTCCTGCTCGCGGAGTCTCTCGGGTTCGACCTGGTCGTCACCTCGCTGGTGGAGCTACGTCTGGATGCGCCAGGTGGCCCGGCGGCCCGCGCCACTCCTGGTGTGGTCGTGCAGGACGGCCTTGTAGAAGCCGAGGCGGATCCAGACGCACGAAGCGCGGACGGCGGGTACGCAGCATCGGCGTGGTCACCTTCAACAGCCAGCAGCGCGACCTTGTGCTCGACCTTCTCGAGTCCGACCCCGACCCGGCGGTCGCCGACCGGCTTCAGAGCGAGGACGAACCGCTCTTCGTGAAGAACCTCGAGAACGTCCAGGGTGACGAGCGCGACGTCATCGTGTTCACCCTCGCCTTCTCCGAGGACGAGCGCGGCCGGATCCCGCTCAACTGGGGGCCGCTGACCCGCGCCGGTGGAGAGCGCCGCCTCAACGTCGCCGTCACCCGCGCCAAGGAGCGGGTGGTGGTCGTCATGTCTTTCGACCCCGTGAAGCTCGACCTGTCAGGGTCGACCTCCCAGGGGCTGAACGACCTCAAGGACTACCTGCTGCTGGCGTCCGCCGAACGCACCACCAGCGCGCGTTCTCGACGCGGCGCGCGCGACGCCCATCTCGACGAGGTCGCGGGAGCGCTGGCTGCGGCCGGTCTCGAGGTACGGACCAGCGTGGGCCTGTCGGACTTCGTTGTCGATCTGGCGGTACGAGCTCCGAACTCGTCCCGCTGGCTCGCACTCCTGCTCGACGGCCCCGCCTGGGCGTCGCGCCTCAGCGTTGGGGACCGCGAGACGCTTCCTCCTTCCGTGCTGACGCGGATGGGGTGGACCCGCGTGGAACGGGTGTGGCTGCCGACCTGGCTGCGGAGCCGGGACCGGGTCGTGGAGCACATCACGAAGACGGCTCAAGGCCTTGACGTCAGTGAACCTGCAGGCGTCAAAACTCTGTCGGCCGAGGTATCGCGTCAGCTCGCCGCGCCGCCGCCGTTCCGGACCGAACAGGGCGGCCCGATTGCTCCTTCTGCTGCGAGCCCCGCCCCAGTGGCCGCTGTCGCGCCGATCCGGCGGGTTGAGGCGGTCGACGCTCTAGCGACCTACCGACCGGCGGTAGAGACTTCCACTTATGCGGCCGTTCACCTGGACAGCCCGAACGCGCAGAGCCGAGCCCTCATCCGAGGGGAGATCGAACGGGCGATCGCCGCCGAGGCGCCGATCCTGGTGGACCGCCTCGTCCAGGTGGTCGCGCACCGCTTCGGGCTGTCGCGCGTGCACGAGCGCCGCTCGCAACAGCTCCAGCGCGAGGTCTCGGGGCACAACGTCCGCCGCTCCGAGAACGGTGACCGCGTTGTCTGGGCTGCGGGCGCCGATCCGCAGGCCTACACCGGATTCCGGGTCCCCGCCGCCGGGGCACAACGCCCGCTGACCGCCGTTCCGTACGAGGAGCTGCGTAACGCGATGGTTCAGGTGGCCAGTGACGCTCACGGCGCTGATCGCGAGGCGATCATCCGCGAGACTGCACGTCTGTTCGGGACCGGCCGCCTGGCCTCCGTCGCTCGGCCTCGGCTGGAGACCGCGCTAACCGCAGCCGTACGGGAACGGCGGCTTGTCCTTCGGGACGGCACCATCACTGCGCCCGAGCCGAGGACCTGAAGCCGTGGACGAAGCCGATCTGCGCTACCGGGTCTTCGAGCTGCTGGCCGAGCAGGAGGACCCGGGCTGTGACGTCGCCTGGGCCGCGGTCGAGGGCGAGGCCGCGCTGGCGGCGGCGCTGGACGGCGGCACGGCAGCTGCCGCGGCCGAGCCGCCTGAGGTGGACCGTCCGGCCGGTGCGTTCCTCGCCTCACTCACGGTCGAGGGGTTCCGCGGGATCGGCCCAGCTGCGACGGTGACGTTCCGCCCCGGGCCAGGGCTGGTGATTATCAGCGGCCGCAACGGCTCGGGAAAGTCGAGCCTCGCCGAGGCGTTCGAGCTCGCGCTGACGGGCACTAGCGCGCGGGCGCGGATGGCCACCCGCTTCGGGTCGCAGTGGCGCAACCTGCACCACCCGCAGCCCACGCGGGTCAGCGTCGGGCTGGCTCAGGAGGACGTCGGAGCCTCGATGATCGACGTCCGGTGGTCGGCCGACGAGACAGCGCTCGAGCGCGGCCGGGTGACCTTCCAGCCCCACGGGCAGCCGCAGCAGGAGGGCCTTGCCGCCCTGGCCTGGGAGCGCGCGCTGGAGACGTACCGGCCGATCCTGGCGTACGACGAGCTGAGTCAGGTGCTGCGCGAGAAGGACTCCCAGCTGCACGACAGCCTCGACCGGATGCTCGGCCTCGAGCTGCTGGCCGACGCTGCCAACCGGCTGGAGTCGAGGCTCGCCCCTATCAAGCGGCCGCTCGTCCAGGTGCAGCGGGAGCGTGGGGACCTACGGAAGCGGTGCCTTGAGACAGCGGACGAACGTGCGGCCACCGCGGCCGGGCTGCTGCGTACGCCGACCCCCGACGTCGCCGCTCTGCAGGGCCTGATGGTCGGCATCACCGACGTCGGCTCCCTCCTCGCGACACTGCGCCAGGTCGCCGAGGTCACGCTGCCCGACGGCGCCGCGGTCGAGGCGGTCGCGGCCCGGCTGGCGGACGCCCAGGCGGGGGTCGCGGGCGTGCGGACGCAGAGCTCGGACCTTGAGGCGCGGCGCCGCACCCTGTTGACGGACGCGCTTGGGTATTCGACGGCTGCAGCGGACGACCCTGCCTGCCCGGTGTGCGGCGAAGGCGTGCTCGACGGCGGATGGCGGGCCCGCGTCGAGAAGGTGCTGCACGCGTCCGACCTCATCAACGAGGCGTCGCGTCGAGCCGCTGACGAGCTCCGCCTCGCGGTCCGGGCGGCCCGACAGCTCGTCCTCGGGGCACCCGCCGTGACGAGCCAGGTGCTTGCGCCGCTCGCCGGCCAGGAAGCGGTGACCGACGCCTGGAGGGCCTGGGCCGACGTCCCGGACGACGAGCACCTGACCGACCACCTCCTTACGCGGCTCGCTCCGCTCCGCACCGCAGTCGCTGCCTGGCAGCTCGCTGCGACCAAGCTGGAGCAGCAGCAGGAGGCCGTGTGGCAACCGGTCGCGGTGGAGCTCGGCGGCTGGCTCGACCGCTACGGACGGGCGCGCGCGGACGACGCCGTACGGCAGCAGCTCGAGGATGCGCAGGCCCGGCTCGGCCACGCCGAACGCACGCTCCGCGCCGAGCGGCTCGAGCCCATCACGACCCACGCGCGCCAGATCTGGGACGAGCTCAAGCAGGAGAGCAACGTCGACCTCACCGACATCGTGCTGGCGGGGACCAAGACGCACCGACGGGTCGAACTGAGAGCGACGGTCGACGGGGCGGAAGCACCGGCGCTCGCCGTGATGAGCCAGGGCGAGCTGCTGGCGCTGTCACTCGCGCTCTTCCTCCCGCGAGCGGCACTGGCGGAGAGCCCGTTCCGCTTCATCGTGCTCGACGATCCCGTTCAAGCGATGGACCCGGCCAAGGTCGACGGGCTCGTCCGCGTGCTCGCGCGGCTCGCCGAGACGCGGCAGGTGGTCGTGCTGACCCACGACGACCGGCTGGCGCAGGCCGCGCGCCGGCTACCTGTCGCGCCGCGGATCCTCGAGGTCGTCCGCGAAGCCGGCTCGGTCGTCCGGGTCCAGAGTCTGCTCAGCCCCGTCGAGCGCTACCTGGCGGATGCCCGGGCGGTCGTCAAGGACGCGGGCCTGCCCGCTGCCGCACGTCGCGACGTCCTGCCGGCCCTGCTTCGCCAGGCGCTGGAGGCCGCCTGCTGGGAGCGGGTCAGTGAGGAGCAGCTGAGGCGCGGCGTGCCTCTGGCCGACGTCGAGTCGTCGTGGGCCGCCGCGCACCGGACAGCCGACCGGGTCCAGCTCGCGCTAGGCGCGCGCCCCCTCGCGATGTGGCGCGGACAGCACCACCGGTCCCGGGCGCTGCACATCTGCGGGAGCGAACAGCATCAGGGCCTGGGCGGGGATCCCGACGAGGCGCTCGACGACGTCACGAAGACGGTCCGCGACCTCCAGAGCGGACGAGTGTGAGCGGGACCCCCGAGGTCGACCGTCACTTAGACGTGGCGTCGGCCCTTCTCGAGGGTCGGTTCCGGCTCGGTCCGGTACCGGCCATGCGGGCGGCGTGCTGGTTCACTCGCCGCGGACTCGAAGCGCTACTGCCCGTGCTGCTCAGTCGACGCGGCCTGCAGCTCGGCACCTCGAACAGCCGCAGCCGGCTGGTCTGCCTCGCCGTGGCCTACGCCGACCAAGCCGAGCGCGCCAATGATCTGGTCAGCGCCTGGGACCAACTGTCACGGGCCTGCCACCACCACGCGTACGAGCTGACGCCCACACTTGGTGAGGCGCGAGACCTGCTGACCCGAGTGCAGGCGGGGCGCTCCCTGACCTGATACGTAGGTCGGTCTTGTCAAGCATGCCTGGGAAGATGGCGTCCGTACTGGGTGCGCGGGCGCCATCTTCTTGTTTCTCGACGCGCTTGTTGATCTTGGGTGAGCGTATCTTCGACGCGCGGTCAGACTGATATGCGCGGGTTGGTTGCCGCAGGACAGCCTGTTCGGCTGGAACGCTTCCGCTGCTCAAGAGATCGGGCGTGGCCCGGTGCCTGCCCATAGGTCAATCGCGGATCGCTCCTTGCGCTACCAGTCCAAGATCATCAGTCGAGGAAGACTCTGGTGCTACTCGACGACGGCCAGCGACCAGACCCAGCCAGCAGCTCCCGGGCGACCGCGACGTTCGCCACGACGGGCTTCTTGCGCCGGGCGGTGAACGCTTCCCAGCGCTTGTGCAGCCGCTGGTTGCCCAGGTGGCCGCGGACCTGCGCCGCGGCGGGCGCCTGCCCCCAGCGTGTCCGTCGGGACCGGGCCCAAGAAGGCGCCGATCGTGGACCCGCTGAACCGCGTCCAGTCCCCGACCTCCGCGGCCCGACCGAACCTGGTCAGGGTGGAGATCCCCGCGCAGGGCAGCCGAGCCGATGGACCAACATCGGCAAAGTGCGCCGAGATCTTCCCGGTCGTCAACCCGCGGGCGTAGAGGCTGATCACGACCTCGTCGACCCTACCCAACCTGCGCTGGCGCTTCTTCACCAGCTGCGGCTCGAACGTGCCGTCGCGGTCGCGAGGGACGTCGATGTCGACCTCGCCGCAACTGTCGGTCAACACCGTCTTCGACCGCTTCCCGTTGCGGGAGTTGGCCCGGTTCCGTCCCGCGACGGCGTGCTTGTCGTAGCCGAGGTAGTCGACCATCTCTCCTCGGCGCGGCCTCGACATCGTCTTCGTCACCGCCTTCAAACAACCTGTCCAGACCGGTCGGCGCGATCCCCGCACTCCGGCCCGGTGCACCAGGTCCTCGATCGGGGCCAGCTCGGCCGGACTCAGCGTCCGGTCTTCAGCGTCGTCTCGGGCTCCCGCCGGCTCCGGTGGAGGGCTCATGCCCATCAGTGTGTTGGTCATCAGATGACCCCTTCCCCGCCCATCAGGGCGGTAAGGCCACTTACACCGTTCCTGCGACAGTCCCGCTGCTGGAGGCGGCGGGCGCAGGGGTCGACGGGCTAGGGGAACGTGGCCTCAGCCAGGTGGGTGCGTAGCCGGAGGTCGAGTCGACGCCGCAGCTGAGTCAGTCGAGGTCCTGCCATTCCAGGGCGACCCCGAGCCCAGCCGAGGGGCTGCAGGTCGAGTTCGGACGGGTCACGGTCGACGCGGCTCTTCGACGAGGCGGGCGTGCGCCGCATCCGCTTCCACGACCTACGGCATACCTGTGCGTCGCTCCTGCTGGCCCAGAACGTCCCGGCCCGGATCGTGATGGAGGTACTCGGGCACTCGCAGCTGTCGATGACGACAGACCTCTACTCGCACGTCGTGCCGACTGCTCTCCGTGAGGCTGCGTCAGCGATGGACCGTGCCCTCGGTCTACAAGCCTGATCGGCGGCTGACCGCCGAACTCGTCGCCCGCCCGTCGCGGCACGTCCGCCTGCTCGAGTCGTAGAACAAGCGGCTGTCGAGTGCGATCACAATCCTCTGATGTCCGTAGCAGTCTGGAACTGTGCGAAACCCTTGGACCGCGTTGCTGTCAGTCGGCCCCGGAGCTGCCTGGTCGGAGTTCCCGGGAAGCGGTTACCTCGGTCTGACTAGGGCTTCACTGGCGCACCCGGAGGGATTCGAACCCCCAACCTTCTGATCCGTAGTTCCGAGCACGTGGTTCTCAGAGGTTCGGGATGGTCCGCCTTCACCGCTGTTCGTCCCCGATCGTTCGCGTCTAATCAGTCGACGGGAGCAGGCGTTGCTGTCATGGCTGCTGTCACCCCGGTCGCTACGTGCTCAGGACGGTGGGCAGGCCGCGGCTCCCCCTCAGCGGAGCTGCCGCCAAAAAGCGCAGACGGCGAGTCGCCGCCCGGTTCGGCGGCCTCGAATCCGAGCCGCAGCAGAAGGTGGCGGGCGTCTCCGCGCGGCCCGTCAACGACGAGCGCCGCCCGACGGCCGCTCCCGATTCACACGCCATTCAACTCCGCATGCATAATATGGATCATTTGCCTCCCCTGGAAGGACCGCTCCCGTGTTCGATGAGGGCAAAGTACAAACGCTGCTGCTCGCAGTCTTCGGCCTGGTGATCATCGTGGTCGGCATCGCACTTGCCGCCGGCGCCAGGAAGGCCCAGTACAGCGAGACCGCGCGGGTGGGCTTCAACACCCTCGTGGCAATCGTGATCGTGGCGATCGGCATGGGGGCCATCGGGTTCGCGGCTTTCGGTCGCCGCATCCTCACCGCTCTCGGCATCGGCTGAGACCGTGCCGGAACTTCGCACCGACGACGGTCCACGCAAGCTGCGCGCTGTCTGGCTGGGTCCGAAGGGCGCGACGCTTCCTTTCGAGTGGACCTACGTGCAGTGGTCGGTCACGCTGCTGATGATCCCGCTCGGGGTTGTCCTGGTGGCTCTGGTGATCGCGGTTGCAGGGGTGGTGACCATCGGACACGCCCCTTGGTTCACCTTTTGGTTCGGACTCATTTACGGCGCGCCCGCAGCCATCTACGCGGCGGTGCGGTTGATGCGCGGTGTCACCTTCGACGAGCCGCTCAGGTACAAGACCGCGACCTTCCGCGAGGAGTTCGGCCGGCGGTCGCGGGATCAGGCCGAAGGGGCGACCGAATGGTTGATGCCCTTTCCCAAGCTGGCGGAGCTGCCGGCGTCTGCGCAGGACCTTCTCGAGGGACGCATTCCGTTGCACCGGGAAGAGGACAGATGAGAAGCAGACGCGGTGACGTCGCGGTCGCGGATCCCGGGGCCGAAGAGGAACTCCCGCAGACGGGGTCTCGGATCGTCCGGCAGGGCCGGGCAGCGCAGAGCTGGTTGCGTCGACAGGTCACCACGCAGCGCGAGGTCGTCTTTCCGCTCGCGACCGAAGAGGTGGCCGGTCCGATTCAGTTCACCCGCGGCGGCATGTTCGTCTGGTTCATCCTCGGTGGCCAGTCCTGGGACTTCCGCACCCTCGACGACCGACGGCGGCTCTGGGATCAGCAGACGTACCGCTATGGGCAGCTCGCGGCGTCGCGGCCGGAGGGCCGACCGATCCGGCTCCGTGTCTCCACCCGCCCGTACCCGTCCTTCGAGTACGCCCGGTCCCTGGACGAGGAGACACCTAATCCGCTGCCACAGGTGCCGGGTGGTGAGTCGTGGAACGACTACCTCGGCCATGCTCAGCGCCGGCTGCAGTCGACGGGTCTGGACCAGAAGGTCACCGCTCTCGGCGTGTGGGTCGGGGTGACCCCGAAGCCGGCGGTGCGTGAGCAGCTGGTGCACGGTACGGACGCTCCGTCCCGAGAGACCGTGCAGGTGATCGAGCAGGTACTGCAGGTGGAAAAGGTGATGGCCGGGCCGGGCTTCGACGGGCGACGCGCGACGGCACGGGAGATGGCGTTCTTGTTTCACCGCAGCCTCTCGATGGGAGTGCCGGCTCCGGTGCACGCCGGAGTGGGCGGGGAGCGCTGGGCGGTCGAGGACCTAGCCGAGTTCACGGAGCGGCGCGTCTGGCTCAGCGAGCCGTACGGGTCCTCGGTCCGGGTGGTGTCGGAGACCAAGGGGAGCCAGGTGAGCCGCGCCGTCGCCGTGCTCACCATGGGGGTCATGCCCGACCGCACCTGGCCCGAGGACGGCCGCGACCCCTGGATGCTGGCCTCGAACAGGCTCGGCTTCCCGGTGGAGTGGTCGTTGTCCGGGACACTGCTGTCGGCGCGCACCCTGTCCCGCGCGATCGAGTTCGAGCAGAACCGTGCGGCTGGGGTCGCATCGCACTACCACGAGCACCAGATCACGCCGCCGCCGTCGGTAGGCCGGGCCATCCGGTCCGCGGCCGCGAACCTGGACGAGGTGACCGAAGGCGACAGCCGGACCTCTGCCCGGTTCCTCGGCACGGTTCGGATGGCGGTCTACGGCAACACCGAGGACGAGGCGCTTAAGCGGGCGCGCGACCTGGTCGACCTGTACGGCGAACGGCTGAACATGCCGCTGCACCACACCCGGGGGCAGGCTCGCGCGTTGCGGGAGTTCATCCCGGGCGAGCCACGGGCGCAGCACGGTTTCCAGCGGCGGATGCCGGTCCGCTACCTGGCGTCGGCCCTGCCGAACGTGGACACGGCCCTGGGCACACCCACGGGTCCGTACCTGGGGTACGGGATCGGGTCGGCCCGTCGGGCGGCGCGGTTCGACATGCACTACGGCCCCGAGGTGCTGCAGACACCCGGGCTGTTTCCGATCGTGGCAGAGCCGGGCGGGGGCAAGAGCGTCCTGATCGGCACCTTGGCCTACAACGCGGTCCGCGCCGGACAGCCGACGATCATCTTCGACCCCTCGGGCCCACTGGCCAAGCTGGCGGCGCTGCCGGAACTGGCACCGTTCTCCCGCGTGCTGGACCTGACGGCGTCGAAGGCCGGGACGCTGTCCCCCTACCAGATGGTGCCGGAGCCGAGCCGCGAGGCTTACACCGAGGACGGCGTGTTCGGCCAGCTCGAGTACGAGCGTGCCGTGAGACGTAGCGCAGCTGAGCGTCAGCAGCTGATGTTCGACGTGCTGCGGATGTGGCTGCCAGCCACCACTTTGCGCCTGCCGGGTACGGACGTGCTGCTGCGTGACGCGCTACGGCGGGTGGCGGAGCGCACGAAGAGCCGAGGTTTGCGAGACACCCGGACCAACCCACGCTGGATCATCGAGGAGCTGGAGAAGGTCCAGGAGTCTGGGACCACAGAGCAGCAGCGCGAGCTGGCCCGCCAGGTGGTGGAGGAACTCAAGGCGGCTGCGGAGTTCCCGCTCGGTGAGTTGATCATGCCGCCGCACCGGGGGCCGATCGACGACGAGGAGGTCGAGGCCGAGACCCTCGTGGTGGTCACCATGCCGGGTCTGTCTCCGCCTCCGGAAGCGGTGGAGCGGGAGTACTGGGGCTCGGAGGAGCGCTACACCCAGCCGTTGCTGCACCTGGCCGCGTTCTTCGCTTCCAAGTTCATCTACGGCAGGCCGCGCGACGTGCGCAAGAACGTGTTCCTCGACGAGAACCACCTGATGGGTCAGTGGGGCTCGGGTCGCGCGTTCTTCGTCCGGCTGTCCCGCGACTCCCGCAAGTGGAACACCGCGATCGGTGCCGCCAGCCAGCACCCGGCCGATCACCTGTCCATCGGACGGGTCGACGCTTTGATGGGCTCGGCCTTCGTCGGTCGTCTGACCAAGGCCAGCACCGCGACGGAGGCCTGCCAGCTGGTGCAGTGCCCGGAGGACTACGCGCCGGTGATCCAGGCGCTCTCCCCCAAGCCGCGGGAAGGCCAGGTCGCCGGCGAAACGGGTGAGTTCATCTGGCTCGACCCGCTAGGCCGCCTGGGGAAGATCCGCATCGACCTGGACTGGCACCCGGCGTTGCGCGCCGCTCTGCAGACCACCCCGGGGCGGGCTCGGCCGTCGGTCCGGCTCACGCCCCAGCCGACTCCGTTCATCGACCCGGAGCTGTTCGAGCTGGTTCCGCACATCCCGATCGACGACCACGAGGTTGCCGCATGACGACAAGGGCTCGACTCCGCCGCCAGCTGGTGCGGCTGCTGATGATCGTGTCGCTGGTTCTGGTTGCCGGGGCACTGACCGCCCGCCCGGCGGCCGCCGACATCTGCCAGGACGCGCCGGCACCGATCCCGCCGAAGTCGGGGCTGCCGGGCATGCTGACCAGTGTCCCAAAGGACGTGCCGGACGCCGCACCGGATCCGTTCAAGGATCCGGCCGTCTCGATCGGTGACGTCTACGGCTACAACTGGAAGTGGGCCAACTTCGACCTCGGCTGTGGCAGCGACTTCCTCCGCGATCCGGTTGCGGTCACCAACACTCAGAGCGCCAACGTGGTCATGTCCTTGCTTGGCGGGGTGCTCGCCGGTCTTGGCTCGCTCGAGCAGATGGCGAAGACCTCGTCGCTGACCTGGCTCACCGACGTGGTCGCCGGTGTGGCGGACAAGCTGAAGGGCCCCCTCCTCGCGGTGTGGTTGCCGCTGTCCCTGCTGGGAGTGGGGCTACTCGTCGGCTTCCGGGCCAAGCGCGCCAGCTACGCCGACACCCTGCGGACCGCCGCCATCATCGTCGGAGCGATCGGCATGGCGACCTTCGCCCTCGTCTACCCCTCCACCGCGTCGACTTCCGTTGACAAGGCGGTCGTCGGGGTCGCTAACGCTGCCGGAAAGCAGTTCTCCGCCTCGGCCACGGACGCCGTGACGCGGGAGAGTGCCTACCGGACCTGGCTCACCGGCAACTTCGCCGACCCGGACTCAGCCGCGGCACGCGACCTGGGCCCGCGGCTGCTCAGCGCCACCCACTACACCTGGTCGGACTCGAAGCGCATTGCGGCGGACCCTGCCGCCAAGAAGCCGATCGACGCAGCGAAGGCGGCGGAGTTTAAGGCGGTGGCCAAGGAGCTCGAGACTCGGGACCCGGCCGCCTACGAAAGTTTCACCGGGCGCGGGGAGCGGACTGCTCCCGCCCTGCTCGGGGGGCTGGTCGTGCTCTGCATGGGCTTGTTCATCGGCCTGGCGATGCTCATGGTGCTGATCGCCCGGGTGATGATGCAGGGCTTGGCTTTGGCCGCACCCCTGGCGGCCGTGCTCGGTGTCCTGCCGACCCACACCTCGGTGCTGTCGCGACTCTGGGACCTGTTCACCGCCGCGATCGTCGCCGTGGCGAAGTTCGTGGTCGCCGGTGGGGTGATGGCGTTGGTGCTCGGCGCCATTCAGACCAACGACGCGATCGGTGCCGGCGCCAAGCTGTTCTGGGTGATCGTGGCCACCGTGGTGGCCATCGTGTTGACCCGTCCAATCCGGAGCTTCAAGACGATCGTCCCGGGGCTCGACCCCCACCGGTCCTTCGTCCGTTCCGCCATGTCCGGCGTGACGAGCTACCTTGGCGCCCGGATCGGCACCGAGGAGGGCGCGGCGAGTGGTCTCCGCAGCTCGTTCGCCGCAACGGACGGGGTTGGGCAGTCCACGGTGGCATCTCCTGGGGTGTCCACGGACGCCCGCGAGTCGCTCGATCCGCTCCCCCAGCTCGCCTGGGCCTCCTCCCCAACCTCGAGTCCGACCTGGACGCAGGTGCCGACGGCCGGCGCGAACACGGGCACGACCCCCGACGTGACGGCTGCTCCGGCGATCGCCGTGTCAGGGACAGCCGCCGGCTCGAGCTGGACGCGGGGCCAGACCTGGCCAGGGGTGGTCGCGGCTCCGGTCCGCGCCTCGCTGCCGGCTGCCCCGGTGCGGCTCGAAGCAGTCCCTGACGACGCGCTGGCCGAGGGGTCAGTCGCCCGTGCCCTGCCGGCTCTGGGCGCCGGTCACGACACCGTCGTGGACTCCCCGGTTGTCAGTGGGTCGTCGGCGGGCACCGCATCGTCGGCTCCGGCCGAGCCGGCTTGGGCTCACCGGCCGCGGACGGTCGGCCCGGCCGAGAACGGCAGGGAGGTGGTGTTCCCGACCGGGATCATCGTGGCCGCCGAGGAGCACCCGCTGTACCAGCGGTCAGGCGGACCGGGGCCCGACCAGTCGGAGGTCTACATGACGCTTCCGGAGTCCGAGCTCGCCGAGGACGGTAGTGAGCACGAGATGGTGACGTACCACAGCTACGCCGGCGCGACGCGTGGCTAGACGACAGGATCAACTCACCTACGACGTCGGCCCGTCATCCTCCCGGGGAGCGGTGCCCTGGATGCCGCTGCTTGTGTTGGTGGCCGTGCTGGGGGTCGTCACTTTGCTGGTGGCCAGCCTGGTGAGCAGCGGACGCACACCTGAGGCCGCGTCGCCGCCTGAGGTATCGGTCACCGCGGCCGCCACCCCAACACTGGCACCGTCGGCAAGCAGTCCGTTGCCGTCGGGGTCGGATGCCGGCGAGGGGCTGGCGGTTCCCCAGGGCAGCCAGCAGGCAGCGACGGCCTTTGTCCGTGCCTGGCTCGACCGGAACCGGCAGACCCGCGAGCCCGCGCTGGCGCAGGTGTCGTCTCCGGCCCTGGCTGAGGGCCTGATGCTTACTGACCCGGCCAACATCCCGCGTGCTAAGCCCCGTGGCACCCCGGTGCTCGAGGATGCATCCACCTACAGCGTCCAGTTCACCCAGGCGTTCAATACAGGTCCATCAATCCAGATCTACCTCGTCGCGGATCCCGAATCCCGCTATGGATGGCTCGCCACGTCGGTGGAGCAGGCCTGAGCTATGGATCCGGTAACTGCCAAGATGGCCGTCCAGCTAACCGCGACGCTGGCCCGAAACCGCGGGTTGCGGTATCTGGTCGTGGCCTTGATCTTGCTGGCGCTGGCGACCAACCTGGCGCTGGTGTTCGGTCCGTGGGCTCTGGTGACCCAGATGACGTCATCGCAGCGGGCTCAGCGGCAGGCCACAACGGACGGCGGGTCCTGCGCCAGCGCTGCTGACTCCATCGGCAGCGAGGGAGCGTCGGCGGGTTCGATGTCTGCCGAGCAGGTTGGACACGCGCGGACGATCTGGCAGGTCGCACAGCAGGTTGGAGCCGGCGACCGCGGTGCTGTCGTCGGCATCGCCACGGCTCTGCAGGAGTCAACTCTCCGCAACCTCGACTACGGCGATCGGGACTCGGTCGGGCTGTTCCAGCAGCGCGCCCCGTGGGGTTCGTTTGCGGATCGGACAACCCCGCGCACGTCGGCTCAGATGTTCTTCCGGGGCGGCAGGGGTGGTCAGCGTGGCCTAGAGGACATCCCGGGCTGGCAGAGCATGAGCGTCGCTCGGGCAGCACAAGCGGTACAGGTTTCCGCGTTCCCCTTCGCTTACGCCAAGCACGAGAAAGCGGCCAGTGGGCTGGTGGCCCTGTTCCGGTCCAAGGCCCCAGCAGGCAGCCCGGAGGCCGCGGCAGCCCTGGGTTCGGCCATGTGCGGCAACGCCGGCGCCGCCCAGTGCCCAGCGACCGGCATGGCGGTCGAGGGAGGCCTCACACCCGACGCGCTGCGGGTGCTGCGTTGCTTCAAGAAGGGCTGGCCTCAGTTGACCAGCTTCGCCGGAATCGGCGACCGACCCAACAACGCCGCCTCGGACCACCAGGACGGTCGCGGCGTCGACGCGATGATTCCCGGCTTTCAGTCCGCCGAAGGGCGACAGCTGGGACAGACGATTGCTGACTGGGCGGTGGCGAACCACCAGAAGCTGGGTGTGAAGTACGTGATCTGGAGCGAGAAGATCTGGAACGTCGAGCGGGAGAAGGAGGGTTGGCGCACCTGTGGGTCTGAGGCCAGCTGCTACGCCGGGGCCGATGACACGGCCGCACATCGCGACCACGTTCACGTGTCGGTGTTCGGGAACCAGGCTGCAGCGGAACCGACAGGACCGACCGGTCCTATCGTGCGCCCCGTCGACCACTACGTCCTCACCGCTCGTTTCGGCCAGTGCTCGTCGCACTGGGCGCACTGCCACACCGGCCTCGACTTCTCCGCTGGCACGGGCACCCCGATCAGAGCCATCATGGGCGGCACGGTGATCTGGACGAAGTGGGGCGGCGCCTACGGCAACCTCACCAAGGTTCAGCACTCGAACGGCGTCCAGAGCTGGTACGCGCACCAGGTGAGCAGAGAGGTGGCAGTGGGCGACGTCGTGACCGCGGGACAGGTCATCGGCAGGGTCGGCGCTACAGGCAACACCACGGGTCCTCACCTCCACCTCGAGGTCCGCACGAATGGCACCCCCGTCGACCCTGACCGGTGGCTCTCCGCTCATGGAGTCTCGGCGTGAGTGAGCAGGCGAGCGACTGGGACAACTTGGCCTTCGACGAGAGCGGCCGGCTGGTTGATCTTGCTGGCGCCGTCGAGTTCGCGAGCTTCGGACCGCCACCCCCGGTCACCTGGGTACCGGTGATGGACCTGGGCGAGGTGTTCGGTCGTCGCGCGGCAGTGGTGAATTCGCGCGGACCCACGTACGACTTGCGGCTCGCCTCGGAGGTCTTCGAGGACGCAGGCGGTTGGTACATCCACCTTGTTGGCGAAGACCAGTGGTGGGACTGGCTAGCGGTTCCTGAGGCCGATCGTCCAGCCCGCCCTCCGCGCGCAGTGTGTTGGCCCACCCGATACGTCTGGGTGGAGATGC